>OLPW01000009.1_pt1 | contig 173002 bp, 135 predicted proteins | sample 1672161 | NCBI WGS metagenome assembly OLPW01 (sample SAMEA3136654, study PRJEB25190) | human gut metagenome
CTACTCGGACTTCTGCAATCGCGTGAAAAACGGATGGTTATTCAGTAGACATTATGATATCGAAGTCAACTCCGCCGCCAGCGCTGAACAGCGAAACGCTTTCAGCGCAGCGGTTGTAACTTTTCGCTCCCGCAGGAGCGCCCCCCAAGCTGCAATCTCGACCAGCTCCACATTGTCGCGCCGATTGGGCGCGACCGACCAGCCGGGCTTGCAACCATAGCCACACTCCCCTGCAATCCCCTCTTTAGGCGCATTGCAACACATCAAAAAGGACGTGCCAGCCTTTCGCAGCCGCACGTCCTTTTCTAATCCCAAATTATGCGGAAACCTTCCGCTTGTCGAAGTTCGCCCACATTGCCTTCGTCGGGCAAGCATCCGCACACGCCATGCAGTGCTGGCACTTGCTCTGATCGATGACCGGCAGACCGTTCGTCATCGTAATCGCACCATGCGGGCAGGAACGGAAGCACTTGCCGCAGTGAATGCAGCCAGTCGAGCAGGCAGACAGCACCTTCTTGGCGGGTTCAGTGTTGCGGCAGCGAACCGTCACACCCTCCGTCACCGGGCGCAGACTCAGCACACCCTTAGGGCAAATCGCCACGCACTTGCCGCACGCGACACACTTCTCGTCGTCCACCACGGCAATCTTCTTCACCGGGTCAACATGAATCGCGTCGAACGGGCAGACGCGCGCGCAGGTACCCAGACCAAGGCACGCGAACTTGCAAGCCTTGTTGCCGTCATTGACGACGGATGCAGCCACGCAGTCCTGAATGCCGCGGTACTCAAACTTCTCCTTGCAATGCTCGGAATCACCTTGGCAGATTACGCTGGCGACCTTGCGAACGGCGTCTGCTGCTTCCGCATTACCCATAATCGCGGAAATCTTGTCCGCAACTGGCTTGCCTCCGACCGGGCAGGCGTTCACGGGCGCTTTGCCGCAAGCAATCGCATCCGCACAGCCGTCGCAGCCGGGATAGCCGCAGGCACCGCAGTTCGCGCCCGGAAGCGCCGCGCGCACAGCGTCACGCTTTTCATCCGCCGGAATGGCAAAGACCTTCTCCGTGCCCATCAGCAGCAGACCGAAGAGCAACCCCATCAGGCCCAGCACAACCGCCGCAATGAGGATGTTCACAACCGTCATCCGTCTTCCCTCCTCAGCCGATTAAGCCGCCGAAGCCCATGAACGCAATCGCCATCAGACCCGCCGTAATCAGCGCGCCGGGGAAGCCGTTCATCCACTTGGGCATGTTCGCCAGCGCCAGACGCTCGCGGATGCAGGAGAAGAGAATCATCGCCAGACCGAAGCCTGCCGCCGCGCAGAAGCCGTTGAACGTGCTTTCGAGCAGGTTGTAGCCGTTATCCACGTTCAAAATCGCCACGCCCAGCACCGCGCAGTTGGTGGTGATGAGCGGCAGGTACACGCCCAGCGACTGATACAGCGAGGGGGAAATCTTCTTCAGCTCCATTTCCACAATGCCGACCAGCACGGCAATGACGAGGATGAACGCAATCGTCTGCATGTATTCCAGATGCAGCGGCACCAGAATCAGGTGCTGCACGAACCAAGTGATGAAGCTGGCGAGCGTCATGACGAAGATGACCGCCATCGACATGCCCTTTGCCGTGTCGTACTGCTTGGAAACGCCGAGGAACGGGCAGCAGCCGAGGAAGCGGTTCATGACAAAGTTATTGACCAGCAGACCGCCGACAAGAATCGTCAGCAGATTCGCCCAAATGTTGCTCATGCTGCCGCCCCCTTCTTTTTCGACTTATTCGACAGTGCATTGACCAGAATCAGCAACAGACCCAGCGTGATGAAGCCGCCGGGAACCTGCGTCATGATGCCCATCGGCTGATAGCTGGCGGGCATCACCTGCAGACCAAAGAACGTACCGTTGCCCAGCAGCTCACGAATGACGGACAGCAGCGTGATGGCGAAGGTGAAGCCCAGCCCCATGCCCAGGCCGTCCGCAATGCTCAGCACTGGCGGATTCTTTGACGCGAAGGACTCCGCACGGGCAAAGATGATGCAGTTGACAACAATCAGCGGGATAAACATGCCCAGCGCCTGCGACAAATCCGGCAGGAACGCCTTAAGCAGCATGTCAATCATCGTCACGAAGGACGCGATGATGATGATGTACGCCGGAATGCGCACGCTGTCCGGGATGATGTTGCGCAGCAGGCTGATGAACAGATTCGAGAAAATCAGCACAGCCGTAACCGCCAGACCCATGCCGATGCCGTTCATGCCGGACGTGGTGATGGCCAGCGTCGGGCACATGCCCAGCATCAGTACAAACGTCGGATTCTCCCAAATCAGGCCGTTCAGCAGGACACTCATGAAGGTTTTCTTCTGATTAGCCATGCTTTTTCACCTCCCCAAACGGATGCGGCGCGGTGAAGCGGTCAATCAGGGGCGTGCAGACGTTCATGAACAGAATCGCGAAGGAGCAGCCTTCGGGGTAGTTCGCGTAGGCACGGATGATGAACAGCAGCAGACCGCAGCCAATGCCCATGATCACGCGGCCAGGCACCGTCACCGGGCTGGTCGCATAGTCAGTCGCCATGAAGAACGCGCCGAGCATCAAGCCGCCCGCAAATACCTGATAAATCGCCATTTCAGCGCCATCCTTAATCAGGTAGCAAACGAACACGGTCGCGATGAAGGACACCGGGATGCGCCAGTCAGCAATCTTGCGGACGCACAGGTAAATGCCGCCGACGAGAATCGCCAGCTTGCAGGTTTCGCCCAGCACGCCGCCGCAGTTGCCCAGCAGCAGATCCATAAAGTTCACGCCGGAAACGCCCTTGCTCAGCAAGCCGAGGGGCGTTGCGGAGGTCGTCGCATCCACGGCGAAGTTGGACTGCGGATAGCTGCTCATCAGCGCAGACCAGCTGACGAACAGAATCGCACGCGCGGTCAGCGCCGGGTTCATGAAGTTGCTGCCGATGCCGCCGAACATTTGCTTGACGAGGACGATGGCAATCACGCCGCCGACCACCGCCAGCCACCACGGCGCGTTCGCCGGGAGGTTGTACGCCAGCAGCAGACCCGTCACGACGGCGCTCCAGTCGCCAATCGTCACCGTCCGCTTCGTCAGCTTTTCCCACACAAATTCAGATAGAACACAGGTTGCCACGGACACGCAGATGAGCATCAGCGCGCTCCAGCCGAAGATGATAACGCCCGCAATGCCAGCCGGCAGCAGCGCCAGACAAACCTCCTGCATGATGCGCTGCGTGCTGCTATGGTCGCGCAGGTGGGGCGAGGAGGTCATCACAAGATTATTCTGCATGGTGTTATGCCTCCTTCTTGGACTGCTCTTCAGCAGCCTTCTTTGCAGCTTCTGCCGCGGCTTTCTTCGCGGCTTCCGCCTTCTTGCGGGTCGTAATCACCTTTTTGCCCTGACGGCAGGACTGCGTAAGCAGGCGCTTGGCGGGGCAGACGAAGGTGCACGCACCGCATTCGATACAGTTCATGATGCCGTACTTTTCGGCTTCGTCATAGCGGTCGGCGCGGACGCAGCGGTCAAGCAGCGTCGGCATCAGCTGCATCGGGCAGGCGCGCAGGCAGCGGCCGCAGTTGATGCAGGCGGATTCCACCGGGTCAACGGCTTCTTCGCCCAACACAAGCACGCCGGACGTGCCCTTCGTGACCGGGATATCCGTGCGGGTAATCGCCATACCCATCATCGGGCCACCGCTGATGAGCATCCGTGCGCCGGACTGCATTCCACCGCAGGCTTCCAGCAGCGTGTCGATCGGCGTACCGACGCTAACGAGGAAGTTGCCGGGGTTGTTGACCAGCCCGCCAACGGTCGTCACGCGCTGCACGAGCGGGCGGCCCTCGCGAATCGCCTGCTGAATGGCATACACCGTGCCGACGTTGCTGACCACGCAGCCGACATCCAGCGGCAGACCGCCGGTCGGCACCTTGCGGCGCGTCAGGGCATACACCAGCTGCTTTTCACCGCCCTGCGGATAGCGGACGGGCAAATCATGAATTGTGATGCCTTCGACGTTCTTCGCCGCGGCACGGAGCGCTTCCACCGCGTCCATCTTGTTGTTCTCCACGCCGACGTGCGCTTCCTTCACGTCCAGCGCGAGCATCATCAGGTGGATGCCGTCGATGATTTCCGCGGGCTTTTCCAGCATCAGGCGATGGTCAGCCGTCAGGTACGGTTCGCACTCCGCGCCGTTGATGACAAGCTTCTCAATCGTCTTGCCCTTCGGGGGCGTTATCTTGACCTGCGTGGGGAACGTCGCGCCGCCCATGCCGACGATGCCGGCTTCGCGGACGATGGTCTGCAATTCCTGCGCGGTCAGCGTTTCCGGATGCTCCGCCGGATGCAGCTCCACCCAGTTGTTCTGGAAGTCATTCTCGATGACGACGGCGGAAACCGTCGAACCATTTGCCAGTTCGACCGGCTCAATGCCGACGACCTTGCCGGAGACGGACGAATGCACCGGTGCGGACACAAAGCCGCCCGCTTCGCCAATCTTCTGACCCGCCAGCACCAAATCACCCTTCTGCACGATGGGCTTGCAGGGCGCACCGATATGCTGCGAGAGCGGAATCACCACGCGCGCAGGCGCGGGCAGCTCACGAATGGCGTTGCCGCTGTTGACGGCCTTGCCGTTTACGCCCTCATGCGGATGCGTTCCGCCGGGAAACATGTGTTTGACAAACACAGAGAAAACCCCTTTCCAAATCCTTTCGCATCCCCTGCCGTGACAGCAGAAAACACATATTCAGACGGAATCCGTCTGAACAGGACACAATCACACAAAATCTATTATATCATAGAACAAGGCATTTGGTACAGTGAAAAGTTTGACAAATGTCAGCCAAAGTTTTTTAGTCAATTTCACCATTAGCTATGACTAATATCTTCTTCCGGCAGATTTCCCGCCACATAGAGCATGTGCGCTGCATGACTCATGGCACTGCCCTCGCTGCCGTCCGCGCCGCCGAGCATCCGCGCGACTTCGCTGATTCGTTCCTTGGGTGAAAGCAGGCGAACACTCGTATTCGTCCGCTCCCCTTCCACACGCTTCTCCACAAGAAACTGGTGTGCCGCCATCGCTGCAATCTGCGGCAGGTGCGTCACGCAGATAACCTGCCGTTTGCGCGCGATCAGCGCCATCTTCTCCGCGACGACCTGCGCCATCCGTCCGCTGATGCCCGTGTCGATTTCGTCGAACACCATCGTGCCGACGCCGCCTTTTTCAGCTTCGAGGCTCTTAATCGCCAGCATCAGGCGCGACAATTCGCCGCCAGACGCGATTTTTGACAGCGGCTTCAGCGGCTCGCCGGGGTTCGGGGAAATCATAAACTCAATCACGTCGTCGCCGACCGACTGCGGCATGAAAATCTTCCCTTCCGGGCGAATCGCGAACGACACTTGGAAGATGGTGTTGCCCATGCCGAGGTCTTTCAGCTGCGCCATCATGTTCTTCTCAAACTCATTCGCCAGCCCGTGCCGCGCCTCCGTCAGCTGACGGGCCAACTGCCGATACTGCGCCAAGAGCCGCTTATGCTCCGCGCCGGTTTTGGCAACCTGCTCATCCAGCGAGACGTAATTGTCGTATTCCTCCTGCATCTTCTGCTGCTGCGAAAGGACTTCCGCCACCGTTTCGCCGTACTTGCGTTCCATGCGCCGAATCAAATCCAGCCGTGTCTCAACTTTCTCCGCCCGAACGGGGTCGAACTCCCCTTTTTCGGTCAAATCCGCCAGTTCGTAGCCGATTTCCTCCAGCTCATAGTACGCTGAATCGCACCGCTGCGCCAGACTGACGTAGTTTTCGCCGAACGCCGCCAACGACCGAAGCGCATCCGCCGCTTCCTTCACGCGCGAAAGTACCGTCTCGCTGTCATCGTTCGCTGAAATCGCCCGATGCGCCGCCGCAACCGCTGTCGCAATCTTCTCCGAATGCCGGAAGCGCTCTTTTTCCGCTGCCAGCGTTTCTTCCTCGCCCAGCTTCAGCCGCGCTTTTTCCAATTCCTCCAGCGACTTTTTCAGCGATTCCATGCGGTACTGCTTCTTCTCATTCTCCTTGACCAAGCGCGCGTACTGCCGATGGTTGGTGATGAACGCCTGATACGCCGCGTCCACGCGGCTGAGCAGCGCCTGATAATCGTCGCCGCCCGCAGCATCCAGAAACAGCAGGTGATACTGCGAATTCATCAGGAACTGCGCCTCGTGCTGCCCATGCACATCCATCAGCAGTACGGCGATGTCTTTGAGCGCGGACAGCGGCATCACCACCCCACAGACGCGGCAGAGGTTGCGCCCGGAGCGCGTGATTTCGCGGTAGAGCGTTACCGTGCCGTCAAAATCATCAAGTGCCTGCGCCTGCGCCCATTTTGCGACTTCCACATTGCCGCTGGCATCGAACACCGCTTCGACCCACGCCTTGTCCGTTCCCGTGCGGATGAGTTCCCGCGCGGCGCGTCCGCCCAGCACCAGATTGACCGCGTCCACGACGATGGATTTGCCCGCGCCGGTTTCGCCGGTCATAACGTGCAGCCCTTCGCCGAATTCCAGACTCAGTTCCTCAATCAGCGCGATATTCCGCATTCGCATGGATAGAATCATGATGGATACTCCTTTTCCGTGCCGGGGATAACCATTGCCGTTATTTCATCATTTCCCGGATGCGGCTGGTGACGGTGATCGTCTCCTCGTTCGAGCGGATAATCAGCAGCACCGTGTTGTCGCCTGCCAGCGTCCCCAGCACCTCCGGCCAGTGCATACTGTCCAGCGCTTCCGCCGCGACGTTCGCCGAACCCGACAAGGTTTTCACCACAATCAGGTTGTTCGCCGATGAGACAGACAGCAGCGATTCCGCCAGCATCCGAATGAAACGGTCGGTCAGATTGTTATCCGCCTGATCGCCCGTTGCGTATTTGTACTTGCCGGAGGGGGTCAGCACTTTCAGCAGCCGCAGTTCCTTAATGTCGCGGGATACGGTCGCCTGCGTCACGCGGATGCCCCGCGCATTCAGGGCGCTGGCGAGTTCCTCCTGCGTTTCAATTTCCTGTTTTTCGATGATATCGAGGATTGCCACTTGTCGAACGGTTTTCATATTTCCGCAGCACCTGCCTTTACATTTTGTGTTATCGGGTCCATTCCGTCAGCTTTTCGCGGACAAGGTTGAAGAACGGCTGGTCACTCGTGCGGATGAGCTGCAGCGTTCGATCGGCACGACTGATTTCGACCACCGCACCGTCATCCAGCTGTGCGTACGTCTGCCCATCGACTTGCAGGCAGGCGCTCTGCGGCGCATCCGACCCCAATAGCAGGCGAATCTGTGCGCTGCCCTGCACAACGGTCGGACGATGCTGCAAACTGTGGGCACAAATCGGCGTGAGCACCATGCAATCCACTTTCGGGGAAATAATCGGGCCGCCAGCGGAGAGCGAATAGCCGGTTGACCCCGTCGGCGTGGCGACAACAAGCCCATCGGCAATGTAATGCCCGGCGAGTGCGCCATCCACCAGCGCCGTAACCGTAATCAGCCGCGCATAGCCGCCGCGGCTCATCACCACGTCGTTGATGGCGTACCAGCTTTGCTCATTCATCTGCACGGACAGCACTGCGCGGCGCTCTGTCTCGTAGTCGCCGCGGATGACCTTGTCCAACAGCTTCGGCAGGGCGTCTGCCTCGCCTTCCGCCAAAAATCCGACGCGCCCCAGGTTCACGCCGAGCAGCGCCGCATCCCACGAAAGCGCATACTGTGCGCCGCGAAGCAGCGTGCCGTCGCCGCCCAGCGACAGAATCACATCCGCCCGCGCATCCGGCGCATTCAGCGAAGTCACGCTGCCCGACGCAAACGCTGCCAGCACCTCATCTTCCACCAGCACCTGCGCACCGCAGGACGCAAGCTGTGCCACTGCATGATGCGCCGCTGCCATTGCATCCGGCCGATGACCATGAATGACGATGCCAAGTCGCACGCCGTTCCCTCCATCCTGATTCTGTCTGCCGTTTTTTTCACAAACAGCACCCGAAGTATCCCCATTATAACACAAGATGAATATTCATGCAAGCATATACAGAAATTTTGATACCATTTCCAAATGAGAATGCGCACGCAGGTGGCGCAGGTGAATGCAGGAAATCGTATTACTTGTGTGAAGAACCCTTTAGCTCCTGATGCGCCTTTTTCACCAGCTCGTGGATGATTTCCGGCGTCATCGGCTCAGCTTCCTGCGTCCGGACGGTGATTTTGCCCAAGAACTCAATGTTGCCCTCCGGTCCCTTAATCGGCGAATAATCAAGCTGCTGCACCTGCCAGCCGATGCTCGGCGCGAATTCCACAATCTCCCGCAGCACGTCCTCGTGCACCTTCGGGTCGTGGATGACGCCTTTCTTGCCGATGCGGTCACGTCCCGCCTCGAACTGCGGCTTAATCAGCGTATAGAACACGCCCTCCTCGCCCATCAGCTGCGCCGCAACGGGCAAAATCAGGCGAATGCTGATGAAGGACACGTCCATCACCGTAACGGTCGGGTGCAGCGGCAGCATGTCCGGCGTCAGCAAACGCGCATTCGTCCGCTCATAGAGCGTTACGCGCGGGTCGTTGCGCAGCTTCCACGAGAACTGCCCGTAGCCCACGTCAATCGCATAGACATGCGCCGCGCCGTTTTGGAGGCAGACGTCCGTGAAGCCGCCGGTCGCCGCGCCGATGTCCATGCACACCTTGCCGCGCAGATCCGCCTGAAAGGACGTAATTGCCTTTTCCAGCTTCAATCCACCGCGGCTGGCATAGGGGTTCGACTTGCCGCGGATTTCCAGCTCGTCCTCCGGCTTAATCAGTTCCGACGCCTTGTCGATGCGGCGCGTGCCGACGTACACCTCGCCCGCCATGATGCTGACCTGCGCCTTCGTGCGGCTTTCGCAAAGCCCGCGTTCCACCAGCGCTACATCAGCCCGTTGCTTTTCGCTCATTGATGCTTTTCTCCATTCTTCAGCGCGATGACGATGCGCTGGGTCATCAGTTCCGGCGTCAATCCCAAGTATTTCAGCAGCTGATCACGCCGCCCATGCTGCACGAAGGTATCCGGGATGCCGAAGGACAGCATCGGCGCGGGCAGCCCTTCGCCGGACAGGAACGCGCAGACCACGCTGCCGAAGCCGCCCGTCAGCACATGCTCTTCCATCGTGACGATTGGGCGATTCGCCAGCTGACACAGCATTTTCTCGTCCATCGGCTTCACGCTCCGGCAGTTCACCAGCGCCGCGTGAATGCCGCGCTTTTCCAGCAGGTCGCGGACTTCAATCGCTTCTGCCACCATCGAGCCGACAGCCAGCAGCGCCACATCCCCGCCCTGCTCCATCATCTCCCATTCACCGATGCGGAACGGCTTATCCTGCGCCGGGTATCGCGCCGACAAATCGACGGATTCACGCCCATAGCGGATGGCGCAGGGGGATTCGTTCTCCTGCGTCCAGCGCATCATGACGCGCAGCTCATTCAGGTCGCGCGGCGCCAGAATCACCATGTTCGGCACGGGCAGCATTGACGCTAAATCCCACACGCCGTGGTGCGTCGCGCCATCCTCGCCGACCAGCCCCGCACGGTCAAGCAGCAGCGTCACGTTCAGTTTCGGCATACAAACGTCATGTATCATCTGGTCAAACGACCGTTGGAAGAACGACGCATAGACCGCGAAGTACGGCTTCATGCCGCCCGCCGCCAGCCCAGCTGCCATCGTAACGGCATGTTCCTCCGCAATGCCGACGTCCATCATGCGGCGCGGAAAACGCTCCGCAAAGTACGACAAGCCCGTACCCGACGGCATAGCGGCGGTAATCGCGACGATTTTTTCATCCGTTTTCGCCATTTCGGACAGCGTTTCCGCCATTACCTGCCCATAGGACGGCAGCGTTCCCTTCTTGCGCGCCGTACCGGTTTCCACATAGAACGGCGGCGTGCCATGGAAGCGCTCCGGCTTGTCCTCCGCCGCGCTGTATCCATATCCTTTTTTTGTGAGCACATGCACAACAACCGGCTCATCCAACTGTTTGACGGCCTCCAATGTGTGCTCCAGTGCCTTGAGGTCATGCCCGTTAATCGGGCCGAAATAATGGAAGCCAAGGCTGTTGAAGAATCCCTCTTGATTTTCGCGCACGAACATGGACTTGACGCTCTTTTTTGCCCACGATAAAAAGTGCTGAAGCGGTTTTCCGACTACGGGCAGGCAGGACAAACCTTTGCGGATGACCCGCTTCGTGCTTGTCCACCCGCTGGAGACGCGCAAATCCGTCAGGTGCTGCGAAAGCGCCCCCACGTTCGGCGCAATCGACATTTCGTTGTCATTCAGAATGACAATCATACGCGTATGACTGTCACCCGCGTCGTTGAGCGCCTCATAGCACATGCCGCCGGTCATTGCGCCATCGCCCACCAGCGCCAGCACATGGTGATGCTGCCCCTGCAAATCGCGGGCGCGTGCCAGCCCCAGCGCTGCGGACAGCGCGGTAGAGGCATGACCCGTCTCGAACACATCATATTCGCTTTCGGAGCGCTTCGGAAAGCCGGACATGCCGCCGAAGGAACGCAGGGTACAGAACGTGCGGTAGCGCCCCGTCAGCAGCTTATGGACATAACTTTGATGCCCCACATCAAAGACGATTTTGTCCTCCGGCATGTTGAACACGCGGTGAATCGCCATCGTTAATTCTACCACGCCCAGATTGCTCGCCAAATGCCCGCCGCGCTTGGAAATGGTCGTGACCAGTTCTGTGCGAATCTGCGCGGCAAGATCGTTCATCTCCGCATAGGACAAACCTTTAATGTCCTGCGGCGACTTGATATCCTCCAATCGCAAGCATTTTCCCTCCTTCATGGATTTTGCATTTGTGTTGATTGATACTATTTCCAAATGAGAATGCGCCAAGATGCGCCGCGAATTTTTCTCGTTGGCTAACGCGAATGAAACGCAGCGTAGCAGCGCTACGCTAAGTGGAATGAGCGGACGCCAACGGGGAAAAGGCGCAAGCAGATGGCGCAGGCGAATGCAGGAAATAGTATTAGAATTTGCTGCCCTTGCTCCCCTTTGCGCCCTTCGCGCCGCCGAGCGAAACACCCTTCAAAATGTCGGAGGAATAAGCATAATTGCGCATGTTGCGGTCTTCGTTCGCCCTGCGCGCGCAGTCCACCATGCGGTCAATCAGCTGCGAATACTTCACGCCCTTGTTCTCCCACAGGTAGAATGCCAGCGAGCCGGGAATCGTGTTGATTTCGGTGATGTATACCTGCTCGGACGCGCGGTCAAACATGTAGTCGATGCGCACAACGCCCTTACAGTCCAGCATCCGGAAAATATCGCAGGACATTGCCTGAATCTTATCGCGCAGGCTATCCTCAATCGGCGCGGGCAGCACACGGTGCAGGCTCGCCATGCCCTTCGAGCCGCCATTGGCAAGATACTTCTCCTTGAAATCGAGGAACTGCTGACCCGACAGCGGCATCTCAATCGGGCTGGCTTCCACGTCGCCATCGTAGCCCAGTACGGAGCAGTTCAGCTCAATCGGGTGATCCAGCCCCTTCTCAACCAGCACGCGGCGGTCATACTCAAACGCCAGTTCAAGGCTGTCCATCAGCCCTTCGCGGTCATCCGCACGGCTGACACCGATAGACGAGCCGAGGTTCGCGGGCTTGACGAACACCGGATAGCCCAGTTCCTTCTCCACCTTGTCCAGCACGGCGTTTTTGTCCTGCTGATACATGGCGCGCGTGAACCAGCAGTCCGGCAGACACGGCAGCGTCCCCGCGCCGCGGAAGAACTGCTTCATCATGATTTTGTCCATGCCGATGGCGCTGCCTGCCACGCCCGTGGACGTGTACGGCAGATTCGCCAGTTCCAGCATTCCCTGCAGCGTGCCGTCCTCGCCGTTCAGCCCATGCATGACGATAACGCAAACTTCCAGCCGCGCTACCATGACCTGCGTTGGATGAGAGAACAGCCCCTTGCCAGGACGGTTCGCCAGCAGCGCGCCCGAACCCGCCGTCACGTCCAGCGCAACGGCTTCGATGCCCGCTTTGTTCGGGTCAAAGGGCGTGTACGTCTCAATGCGGCGGAGCGCATTCCCCGTATACCAGACGCCGTTTTCGCCGATATACACTGGGATGACGTCGTACTTCTCGCTGTCCACATGGTTCATCAGCTGCACCGCGCTGATGATGGATACCTCGCGCTCACAGCTGCGGGAACCGAAAATCACACCAAGCTGAACCTTTGCCATAACAAAAATCTCCTTGCCTTTACGGAATCTCTGATTGATTCGTCAGAGCTTCCTTACGTTTCAGAATAGTGATCCGGAAGATCGTTTTCAAACATTGCAATGTCGCCGGGACGCCCAATCTGCCGCAGGAGCGCCGTCGCTTCGTCGAGGCTGGCGACGACGTGCAGATTTCCCTGCGGGAAGCCCGCTGCGAGCAGCCCTTCGGCAATCGGCTGCGTGTGCTTCTTGCCCACGAGAATGGCGATATCCGCGTTGCCGCAGATTTTCCGCCCAAATTCGCGGTTGAACGCCGCTTCCTGTCCGCCCAATTCGACCATACCGGGGGTAATGATGATGCGCCGCGCTTGGAACGCCCCAAGTACCTTCACCGCCGCTTCCGCGCCCTTCGGGTTGGAATTGAACGCATCGTCAATGATGGTGATGCCCGGCGACGGAATCAGCTGCAAACGGTGCTCCACCGGCTGCAGTTTACTGATGCCGCGTGCTACTTGCCGCATGGTCAGCCCCAGATGGAGCGCAACCGTCGCGGCAAGCAGGATGTTCTGGATGTTGTGTTCCCCCAGCAGGCGCGTTTCGCACGCGATTTCCTCCGCCGACGTATGCAGGACGAATCGGCTGCCCATCGGGGAAACCGTCACATCCGTTGCCCACACGTCCGCGTCCGGGCTGTAATGCAGGCAGCAGAGGCGCTTTTCTTTCTCCGTGCGGTCATAGAGTTCGCGGCAGATCGCGCCGTCATCCGGGAAAAAGCAGCAGCCATCCGCCGGAACAGCGTCCATCAATTCATATTTCGTATTTTTGATGCGCTCCAAGGTATGGAAGGTGTCCAAATGCTGCGGACCGACGCTCGTCAGCACGCCGTAACGCGGATGCACCAGTCGGCACAGTTCCTTGATATCCCCGACGTGGCGTGCGCCCATTTCCGCCACAAACACCTGCGTCGCAGGCGTCAGGCGCTCACGGATGATTTTCGTCACGCCCATTGGCGTATTGAAGCTGCTCGGCGTAATCAGTGTCTGATACTTCTCCTGCAAAATTGTGCCGAGAATGAACTTGACGCTCGTCTTGCCGTAGCTGCCGGTAATGCCGATTTTGATGATGTCCGGGCGCGCCGCCAGTTTCTTCTGCGCGTCGCGGAAATACATTTCGCTCACGAGCTTCTCAATCGGCCACGCCAGCAATCCGCCCAGCGCCACCCAGAGCGGCAGCAGCAGCGGCAGCAGCCCGCAGAAGTACACCTTTGTCAGCAGCGCAATCGGCGTGCAGAGCAGCGTATAGACAACGCCCATGACAATGTACGTCCGCTTGACGCGCATCGTGACGACAAACGGCTTTTTCGCCTTCTTCTGCTGGAAAATCGACCGGCACCACCAGCCGCCCGCGACCGCCAGCGCAGCATTCACCAGCGCCAGCAGAATTTTGCCGACGCTCATGTCCAGCATCCGGTCAATGCTCCGGTATGCCAAATACAGCAGCGTCAAGTACGCCGCCAGCGTGATGCCGGGCAGCAGCGCGCGCTTCCAATTGCGCCGCAGCGTCCGGAAATAGCCGGGAAATTGGTAGCTTTCCAGCTGGAAATCATGCATCAGGCTCCGTTGTGCCAGCAGCATCGCCAAGGCGGTTGCCAGCGCCGGAAGCCATTTCAGAAAGTTTATCACCTGATTCACTCCTGCCCCATCCAAATCAGTTCAGCAGAAACTGACGCACAATCGTCTGAAAGCGCGCCGCCTGCTCCAGATATGCGAAATGCGTGCCGCCTTCCAGCACCACCAGACCGCTGTCGGCAATTTCCTTTTCCATCTGCTGCCCCATCCACAGCGGCGTTTCCGTGTCGCGGTCGCCCCAGATGAGCAGCGTCGGGTTCTTGATATGCGAAAGCAGCGCACTCTGGTCATAACCCACGACCTTGACGAACGTCTTGCGCATTTCCGGCGACAGGGCGGCATAATCCCGCGAGCCGTACCTCTGCACGAGATTCTCCTGCCACTTGTCCGGCAGGCTGCCGAAGAGATGCGTCTTTTTCGCTACACCGACGAGCTTTTTCAGCCGCTGATACCGCTGCGACTTTTTGCTCTTTTCGCTGGATAGCTTCGGCCGGATGCCCGCCGCGCCTGTCAGAATCAGCTTTTCAAAACGCTCCGGATGGTCGGCAGCGAGCTCAATCGCCACGCGTCCGCCGAAGGAATGCGCAATCACGCTGCACGGCAGGAAGTCGAGCTTCGTCAGCAGTTCCAGCAGATTCGCGGCGAAATCCGGCACCCCCCACGGCTGCGGCGGAAATCCGCTTTCGCCATGCGCCGGAAAATCCACCCGAAGCACGGTCATGTCCGACGTGAGCGCATCGCTAATCCCTGCCATCAGCTTTTCCGAGCAGCCCCAGCCATGCAGCAGCACCACTTTTCTTTCGCCGTGGCCGCCGATTTCATAATGGACGCGGACGCCCTGAAGCGTCATTTCCACAAAACGCATCTCCTTTTCAGCCGTCGATTCGCCAGATGTATCGGCACTTGACGGCGCTGATTTCCCAGCGGTCGCGAATCTCCTGCGGCACAGCCACGGTTCTTTCCAGCGTGCAGCCCAGCCCCAGGCACGTCTTGCGGCTCGCCCAGTTATCCGGGTCAGTCGTGATGACGACGCTGCTTTTGCCATGCAGGGCAATCAGCGGACGCAAGAGCGCACAGGCGCGGCGCGCGTAGTGATTGCCGCGATACGGCGGGTCAACATGATAGCCAATATGCCCGAAATAGTACACACAGGGGCTTTCCCCCATCCGCAGGGAGATGCGTCCAACTTCCCGGTGCGTCCCGTGCGGCACAATCATATAGTCATACACGCGGCCGAATCCCATTTCCTTTTCCGGCGGATAGAGCCGCAAGGGCAGCAAGTCAATCACGCCATCGGAAAACTCAGCACGCACTCTGCGAAACAGCATCCTTACACATCCTGTATCTGCACCTGCGGAAGCAGGGCAGCAAAATCATCGGGGCGAATCAGCTGCGTCCCCTCGGTCATTACCGACGCACAGCCCGCCGCCGCGCCATACGCCAGCGCGTGGCGGACGTCCCCTGTTTTCTCCAAGCCAGTCATCACACCGCCGACCATTGCGTCGCCCGCGCCAACGGTGGACTGCACCCGAACCGGAATCGCCGGGGTAAACATGGCGCCGCTTTCCGACACCCACAACGCACCCTCTCCGCCGAGGCTCACGAGCACATTCTGCGCGCCCATTTCAAGCAGCTCCAGCGCCGCCTGATGCACATCCGCCATCGTCGGCAGCGGACGGTTCATAGCGGCTTGCAGTTCGCTGCGGTTCGGCTTGACGAGGAACGGACGCGCCGCCAGCCCCGCCATCAACGCCGCGCCGCTCACATCCAGCACAAACAGGCGCTCCGGCAGGGAGAGCATCAGGTCGCGGTAAAACTCCGGCGGACATTCCGGCGGCAGCGACCCCGTCAGGACGACATACTGCCCCGCAACTGTCTTTTCCGCCAGCAAGTCCGAAAACGCCCGCTGATTCTCAGCATTGACCGGCGCGCCGGGTTCGTTCAGCTCCGTCACGCCCGTGCCGTCCTGCGGGACAATCTTCATGTTCGTGCGCACGTCGCCGTCCACGGGCAGGAAAACATGCGCCACCTGCTCGCCGTCCAGCTTGCGGCGAACCGCGTCAATGCCGTTTTTGCCCGCACAGCCGAGGACGCAGGACGCAATGCCCAGCCGACGCGCAGTAATGGCGACATTGATGCCCTTGCCGCCCACATCCTGCCGCGCGGACAGGACGCGGTTCACATCGCCCGCCGTGAAAGAACGGAGCGACACCGTGCGGTCAAACGAAGGATTCAGGCACACACAAGCCAGCATGGGCAAACCTCCCCATCATCAGCAGTCCATCCCATTATATCATGATTCCCCGCATGATGCAACCTGACGCGGAAAGAAAAAGGCTGCCCCGTATTCGCTCGGAGCAGCCAAATGGACTCATTCCTTAATGCTGTAGGCATTCAGCGCGTTCTGCATCGTGATCTGTGCGAACGCTTCCAGCGGAATTTCGCGCAGCGCGGCAATTTTCTCCGCCACATAGCGCACGTTCGTCGGCTCATTTCGGCGGCCGCGGACGGGTTCGGGCGCAAGGTACGGGCTGTCCGTCTCAATCAGGATGCGGTCAAGCGGCACATTCACCGCGGCTTCCTGCAATTTCGGCGCTTTCTTGAAGGTCACAGGCCCCGCAAAGCTGATGAAGTACCCCAGTTTCAGGTACTCCTTCGCAATCTCCCAGCTGCCGGAAAAGCAGTGGATGATGCCGCCGGTCAGATGCTGCCTGTGGCGCTTCATGATGTCCAGCATGTCCTGATGCGCATCGCGGATGTGGTACGCCACGGGCAGCGATAATTCCCATGCCAGCTCCATCTGTGCCTCGCAGACCGTCATCTGCGTTTCGCGCGGCGACAGGTCATAGTAGTAATCCAGCCCGATTTCGCCAATGGCGACGACTTTCTCTTCCTTCGACCAGTCCGCCAAGCGCTGCAAATCATCCTTCACGAAGCCCTTCGCCTCGTGCGGATGGATGCCGATGGCGGCATAGCAGCCCGGATGTGCCGCTGCGAAATCCGCGCTGTGCCGGGAGGTCGCCATGTCCGAGCCAATCACGGCGTACCGGGTGACACCTGCTTCCGCCATGCGGGTCAGGACGTTCTCCCGGTCGTCGTCGAACTTCGGCTCATCGACATGGCAATGAGAGTCAAACAGCGCCATCATCCGATGATTGCACCGTCCTCCACGCCCTCGCCGACGCTCATCAGGCGCAGATTGTCCTCGTCATCGACAGCGGAGAGAATCATGCCCTGACTTTCGATGCCCGCAATCTTACGCGGCGCGAGATTCACGACCGCCACGACCTGCTTGCCGACGAGTTCTTCGGGCTTGTAATACTTCGCGATGCCGGAGAGAATCGTGCGTTCGCCGTCCTTGCCGAAGGAGAGGCGGAATTGCAGGAGCTTGTTGCTCTTCTCCACCTTCTCGCAGGACAGCACGCGCGCCACCTGCATCTTGCACTTGCAGAAATCATCGAAAGCGATTTCCGCCGGAAAATCAGGCGTTTCGTGCTTCTTCTCCGCCTTCTTTTCAGGCTTGGCGGCAGGCTTCTTTTCTTCCTTCTTCGGCTCTTCGGCGGGTGCGTCGCGTTCGATTTCCTTCTGGATGTCCAGACGCGGGAACAGCGCCGCCCCCTTATGCACCGTCAGACCTTCCGGCAGCACGGCAAACGGCTTGCAGACGGAATCCCACGTCTTGAGCGCGTCGTCGGTCACGCCCAGCTGCTCGAAAATGCGTTCCGGCGTGCGCGGCATAACGAAGCCAATCATCACGGCGACGCGGCGGACGCACTCTGCCAGCGTGTACAGCACCGTCTTCAGCCGCGGCTGACCCTCTTCGCTGCGGCCCAGCACCCACGGCTGCGTCATGTCGATATACTTGTTGCAATCGCTGATGAGCTTCCATGTTTCCACCAGCGCGTTGGAGAACTGGAAGGCGTTGACGTAGTTCTCCACCTTGCCGGAAAGCTGCTCCGCCTCGTCCCAGATGGGCTTGTCAACAGCTTCATCCACCGCGTCGATGGCGGGAACCGTGCCGCCAAAGTACTTCTCAATCATCGCGACCGTGCGGGAGACAAGGTTGCCAAGGTCATTCGCAAGGTCGGAATTGATGCGCGTCAGCATGGCTTTGAGCGTGAACTCGCCGTCCGAGCCGAAGGGCATTTCGCGCATGAGGAAATAGCGCACCGCGTCGGAGGAATAGCGGTTGCACAGCACGACCGGGTCAACGACGTTGCCGACGCTCTTGCCCATCTTCTTGCCATTGATGACCAGCCAGCCGTGACCGAACACCTGCTTGGGCAGCGGCAGCCCCAGCGCGTGGAGCATAATCGGCCAGATAATGGTATGGAAGCGGACAATTTCCTTGCCGACCAGGTGCACATCCGCCGGCCAGTACTTCTGGAACAGCGCATCATTGTCCGTGCCGTAGCCCAGCGCGGAAATGTAGTTGCTCAGCGCGTCAATCCAGACATACACCGTGTGCTTCTCGTCGAACGTGACCGGGATGCCCCACTTGATGGACGTACGGCTGACGCACAGGTCTTCCAGACCCGGACGGAGGAAGTTGTTCAGCATCTCGTTGGCGCGGCTGGCGGGCTGGATGAAGTCCGGATGCTCCTCGATGTACTGAATCAGCCAATCGGCGTACTTCTGCAGGCGGAAGAAGTAGGATTCTTCACGCGTCTTTTCCACCGGGCGGCCGCAGTCCGGGCAGCAGCCGTCTTTGAGCTGCAATTCCGTCCAGAAGGATTCGCAGGGCGTGCAGTACCAGCCCTCGTATTCAGACTTGTAGATGTCGCCCTGATCGTACAGCTGCTTGAAAATCTTCTGCACGCACTTGACGTGGCGGTCATCGGTCGTGCGGATGAAATCGCTGTAATCAATGTCCATCAGCTTCCACAGATCCTTGATGCCCGCGACAATCTTGTCCACATATTCCTTCGGCGTGACGCCCTGTTCCTTTGCCTTGCGCTCAATCTTCTGGCCATGCTCGTCCGTGCCGGTCAGGAAGTACACGTCATAGCCCGTCAGCTTCTTGAAGCGTGCCATCGAGTCCGCCGCCGTGGAGCAGTAGGCGTGACCGATGTGCAGGTTGCTGCTGGGGTAGTAAATGGGCGTGGTGATGTAAAACGGCTTCTTGCACGATTCACACATGAGTTCATTCCTCCAATTGCTGTTTGAGAGAAACGATAAAAAACCGCCCCTCCCGCATTTTTTGCCGAGGGGCGGAGAATTTTCCGCGTTGCCACCCTGATTTATCACTCATCCTGCGGATAACGGCGCGACCCGCCGCACCCTACTTCAGCCCAAAGGCGTTCAGGTGCGTGATGCTCCGGAGCCATGTTCCCGCGGATGTCCCGGCTGCTTCTCACCTGCCGCAGCTCTCTTTGCGCATCCATCCACGGTACTCTTTCCATCATTGCAGAGGATATTATAGCGTCATTTGGGCATGGTTGTCAAGGGCAAATTTCAGCTGTGCTGCTGATACCAAGTGTAGTCATAGCCGTAATCGCCCTGCTGATTTCTGGCGGACAGCGTAAAGCGCACGACGGCGTTCTGCCGCAAGGTCATTTGCAGCGTGCATTCGCCGTTTTCCGCCGCAAGCACCGCCGTATCCGCCGCCGGCTGACCCGCCTGACGCAAAAGACGCAGCTGATTTGCCGTCAGCGAACGCGGTTCGCCCAAATCATGCCATACCTTCAGCGGATTGCACGTCACTTCATCCACCGTCTCTGTCGTCAGCGTCTGTTCGCCGCCCGCAGGCAGGGCAATCGTCACGGTCAGCTCGTCGCGGTCGGTGCGGCAGAGATTCCACAGCACGCCTTCATACGAGCCGTCGTCCTTGCGGACAATCACGCTGTGTTCGTCGCGGTGCACCGGCGTTCCGTGCAGATGGGAGAAGAACGCGAAGCTCCACAGTGTCGGCTTGGCAATCTGCCCGTTGGCAATCAAGCCGAATCCACCGTGGAAGGGCATCGGCGGCACGCCCTGCTCCTCGAACACATCCCCGAACGTCCAGTAGGAATACGACGCCGCCACATCGCCCATCCGCGCCAGCACACCCGCCATGTACGCCGCATTCAGGTTCGTGTCATGAATCGGGCAGAACGGGTTGTACGACGTGTTGAACTCGGTGATGTGCATCTCCATCCCGCGGTATTCCGGGAAACTGTCGATAATGTCGCGCGTCTCCTGCATTTCAGCGAGGAGGCTGTCCACCGTGCGCATTGTATGATAGAGATAGCGCCCGCGGTGTTCCGGCGTTTCGCCCATGTAGGCGTGGCGCGACACGAAATCCAGCGGCAGCTGATTCTCCTTGCAGAATTGCAGGAAATTGCGCACCCAGTCCTGCGACGTCGCGCCGCCGCAAATCGCCGGGCCGCCGACGCGCATGTCCGGCAGCACTTCCTTAACTGCCTTCGCCGTCACCGCATACAGGTGATGATACTTTTCTTCATCCGCATTTTCCCAGAAACCCGACAGGTTCGGCTCGTTCCACACTTCACACGGCCAAGTGGACACTTCGTCTTTCCCGTAGCGCTCCGCCAAATGTGCAAGCGTCGCCTGAACCATCGCCGTCCACTTTGCGTCGTCCTGCGGCGGCGTAACGTTGCCCTTCCAATAGAAGATGGTCTGCGTGCCGCTCGCCATTTTTTCCGGCATGAAGCCCAATTCAAGGAACGGCTTCAGGCCCTGCGCGCGGTAATCATCCATCACGCAGTCAAGGTAGGTGAAATTGTAGCCCTCGTGCCAATTTCCTTCCGCATCCTGATACGGCTGGTAAATCGCCATATCGTCGCTGAACAGCCCGTGACCGCGGATGTGCGTGAACGCGCATTCCGCCTGCGCCATCGCCAGCTGCTGCTGATACTCCTGCTGGAGCGCCAGCCCCATGCGACCTGTGCCGATGCAGAACGCGGTGTTGTTGTTGAACTTCGCCTGACTATCCGCCGCTATGCGGATGGAATCCTGTTTCATGGCATTTTTTCTCCTTACAGTCCTGATTTTGCCCAGTCGAATACGAGCACTTGATCATGCGGCAGCGTCGCCTGACAGGTATCAATCTGCTCATACGGCGCGATATTGACCGGTTCCGCCGCGCGGAGGTTGCCATCCGTCAAGGCGTTGAAGAAGTCGTCGAACATCCAGCGGTCATAGAGCGCCTCCCGGTGCGGACAGAGGACTTTCTCGAATGGCAGCTGCTGAATGCCGCGCATGTTGCTGCGGTACTCCCGAAGCCCAAGCGCCTGCGGGAAGAACAGCCATGTGCAGGGGTTCCAGTCGTCGCCAGACAGCAGCAGCTTCCGCTCCGGCACATACACCACCGCCGAACCGGGCGTGTGCCCCGGCGCTTCGATGATTTCCGCTGTTAATCCGCCCAAGTCAATCACACCGGGCTTCATCACCTTCGGCAGTGGGATTTCGCCCGCGAGAAACGTTTTTTCATCAACCGGCAGGTTCTTCCCGATTGCCTGCGTCAGCACCCGACGGCGCATCTTGTCGTCCGTGAACATGCGCCAGTCCGCCATGTCCGCTTCCAGCATGTACGTTTCCGGGAAGCAGCGTGCCCCCATCGCGTGGTCATGGTGGTTGTGCGTCAGGAACACCGTCAGCGGTAAATCCGTCATGTGGCGCATGAAGTCCGCCACATCCTCAATGCCATAGCCCGTGTCAACCAGCATGGCGGCGTTTTCGCCCTCCAGCAGCGTCATGCAGACGCCCATGCAGTCCACAATATGCCACACTCCCGGCATCACCGCGTGAACCGTAAAGGCCATTTTCGGCTCATCCTTTCCATCTTGCCGCCTGAAAAAACGGCGTTTTTTGCACAATTCGACGCACAGTTGTGTTTTTCCTGTCACCCAGTCAACTTTTCGCCAAATTTCTTCCTCTTTTCTGGTTTTGGGTTGTGCAAGTCGGCGAAATATGCTATACTTTTAGTAAAATACGTTACAGGAGGTATCCTGTCTATGGCAAATCAATGGCTTTCGTGGCTTCCGTTTTTACCGGCTGATGTTCCCGCTGATTTTGTATCCCCATGCGAAGTCGCCGCGTTCGAGCTTGCGCAGGCACTGCCGATGCTCTCCCCGAACCTGCACGTTTCGCTTGCCGAGGATGATTCGCTGGGCGAAGGGTTCCATGCCGTGCGCAAAGGCGACGACGTGACGATTTTCGGTGGCAAAACCGGGCTGCTGTATGGCGCTTACTGGCTGCTGATGGCGCTCGCGTCGGGTGCGGCATTGCCGGAGGATCACTCCTCTGCGCCGCAGTACGCGCTGCGCATGATTAACTGCTGGGACAACGCCGACGGCAACGTCGAGCGCGGATATTCCGGGCGCAGTCTGTTCTTCCAGGGCGGCAAGCTGGCCTACGACCCCGCGCGGATGCGGCAGCTGGGGCGTATGATGGCGTCCGTCGGGCTGAACGTGCTGTGCATCAACAACGTCAACGTGCACGACCCGGCACAGCTGCTGATTGAGGACGATCTGCCGGATCTGGCGAAGCTCGCGGCGATTTTCCGCCCGTTCGGCGTGCGGCTGATGGTTTCCATCGACTATTCACAGCCGATGCGCCACGGCATCCCGACGGCTGATCCGCTGGATGAACGCGTGCAGGCGTGGTGGAAGCATCAGGCGGAAGTGGTGTACGCTGCGATTCCCGATTTGGCGGGCTTCCTCGTCAAAGCGGACAGCGAACATCGTCCGGGGCCGTTCTCCTACGGGCGCAACCACGCGGAGGGCGCAAACATGCTGGCGCGGGCGCTCAAACCGTTCGGCGGAATGCTGGTCTGGCGCTGTTTCGTCTACAACTGTCAGCAGGACTGGCGCGACGAAAAGACCGACCGTCCGAAGGCAGCGTATGAGCATTACGTCTATCTGGATGGGCAGTTCGACGACAACGTGATTCTGCAGGTCAAGAACGGGCCGTTCGACTTCCAAGTCCGCGAACCGATTTCCCCGACCCTGCTGGCAATGCCCAAAACGAATCTGGCGCTGGAATGGCAGCTGGCGCAGGAGTACACCGGTCAGCAGATTGACATTTTCGCCATGCCGGTAATGTGGCAGGAGCTCTTTGCGGACATGCCGCGCAACAGCATTATGGCGATGGCGGCGGTGTCGAACCTCGGCAATGACGCGTGCATGACCGGGCATCCCTTCGCGGCGCTGAATTTCTTTGCATATGGCGCGCTGGCGTGGGATCCCGATGCCTGCCAGCCGGACGATATCATCCACCGCTGGATTCGCCTCACCTATCGTTTTGCGCCGGATGATGAGAACGCGCTGGCGGACGTGCTGCTCGGCAGCCGCCACGCCTATGAGCAGTATACCGCGCCGCTGGGCATCTGCTGGATGGTCACGCCGAACCAGCATTACGGGCCGAGTCCCGACGGCTACGAGTATCAGGCGTGGGGCACTTACCACAAAGCCGACCGCAACGCCATCGGCATCGACCGCACAGCGGACGGCACGGGCTATGTCCTGCAATACCCGGAAGCACTGCGCCGCCGCTTTGAATCGACGCAGACCTGCCCGGACGAGCTGCTGCTCTTCTTCCACCGCTTGCCGTACACCTTCAAGATGCGCGACGGTCGGACGCTGATCCAGCGAATTTACGACGACCATTTTGAGGGCTATGAATGGGTGGAGCGCGCCGCGAGCATCCTGAAAGCGCTGCCGCTGCCCGATTTTGACCGTGCTTTAGTAGATGAGCGCATCGGGCGGCAGCTGCACAACGCCCGTGAATGGCGCGACATCATCAACACGTTCTTCCACCGTCTTTCCGGCATTGAGGACGTTCACGAGCGGAAAATCTATCGCTGAGGAGGCTTTTCATGGCGGACACAAGCCAGCCGCATTCATCCCGCTGCCCGGCGTGGCTGCGCGAGGGCGGGCTGTACCTGATTGTCTCCGGCGTCGTGACAGTGCTGAAATATCTGCTGCTGCTCTTTCTGCCGCGCGCATTCGCCTTTCTGCCAATGCGCGACTTCGGCTGGCCCGGCATCGAAATGACGCTGCTGGGCGAAACCTTCCGCTGGAACATCTTCGGCTACGACACGGCGCATGGCGGGCTGCCTTACCTGTGCGCGTACATGACGGCGATGGTGCTTGGCGAATGCGTGAACTTTCCGCTTCAGCGCAAGTACGTTTTCCGCGCCAAAGGGCATCTTGCGCGGCAGGTGCTGCTGTATGCGCTTGCGTTCATCGTAATTACCTGCCTAGTGAACTCGATTAACTGCGTCTGGGTCGCGGTGGCGGCGAAGTTCGTGCCGGATTGGGTGTACACGCTCGGCACGCTCTTCTTCAACGGCACAATTTCCGCGGTGGTGTTTTTCTTCGTCAACAAACGCATTTTCCCACAGGCATAAAAATGGAGGCTGTCCATTGCGGGCAGTCTCCTTTCTTTATGGCTTTTCTTCGGTTTTGACGACTTTCTGATGCCCGAAATAGTTTGCCAGCGCCTGATTCACCCAGTAACCCGACTGCCCCTCGTCCGCCAGCCCCAGCGGGTTCAGGAACGCCGGACAGACCGCAACATCCGGGATTTCGCAAATCTCGCCGGGCTGACGCAGCGTTTGGAGGATTTCGGTGTACTGCTGATGATACGCCTGCGCCTCGCCGCTGATGAGCGCTTTCGCTGCTGCAACGCTCGTCGGACTTGCACCCGCCGTCGGATGCGCGGACGGCAGCGTCAGCACCAGCGCAAGCGACAGGGCGGCGGCGATTGCGGCGGAATGGCGCGTCAGGTGCGAAAGCGCCGCGTCGATTTTCGTGCCGATGCGGCTGTTCCGCAGCCAGCCGATCCAGAGGAACGTCCAACAAAGCAGCAGCCAGCCATACGCATAGTAGTAGATGTCGATTTGCCGCCCCGGCCCGACATTCGCCATTGCAAAAAGCGACGGCGTCATTTGCGCCGAAAAGATGGCATACGCCAGCGCACTTTTCAGCAGCGGAAAGCGGAATTTCAGCCCGCACTGCCCGACGAAATCCCACATCAGCAGGGCAAAAAGCGCAATGGCAATTCCCTGCGGCCAGCCAAACCAGCCCGACACGCGCACCCACGCCCTGTCGAAGGAGTAGAGAATCGCGGGAACCGCATCCATCGAGCGCGGGATGGTCGCCGCACGGACGCGGTTCCCGGGCGCGGCGGCGTTGATAGCGAACGCAGTCAGCAGCGCGACCATGACGAGCAATATCTGCCGCCAAGCGGGTTTTTTCCGCACAAGCAGCGCAAGAAGCAGGAGCATCAGCAGAATCAGCGTAACAAGGATGGTCGTGTAGTTGCCGCCGCCGATAAAGAACGCGAGCGCCATGCACAGCACAGTCCGCCCGGCGCGGCACTTTCCGTCGGTGCAAATCCGCAGGGTGCCCGTCAGCAGCATCAGCGAAAGCGCGTAATAGAACGTGTAGTAGCATCCGCCGTTGAACCAGTAAAACGTCTGGTTCAAATCCGGCACAAGCTGGATGCTCAGCGTCATGAGCGCCAAGAAAATCAGCACAACCGTTGCACGCGGCGCATGGAGCATCTTCCCCAGCTGACGCAGGAGCATCCCCGTGCCAAGCAGCAGCGGCAGGAGCGTCAGGGCGGTCGTCAGCCAATAGGCATTGTCGGAAAACACGCCCGGCTGAAGCGTGAACAGCATCACCGCGCTGAACGACCCCTGCCAGCGCGCGTAGGTGCTCCGGACGTAGGCGGCAATAGCTGCGACAGCCTCCGGCAGCCCCTGTCCTGCGTCAATGACCTTGCGCAGCACCGCGCCGTAGGTGTAGTCGTCCGCGCGCGGGTGATTGTAGAACGCGACCGCCATCACCGGCAGCAGCGACAGCACAAACAAAACCGCGAGGATGATGGCAATCCGCTGAAGTGCGCGCGCATTCCGCATGAGCATTCCTCCTTTTCCGACAAAAATCGCCGCAGTTTGTGATGCACTGCGGCGATTTTGCTGATTATTCTCCCGTCAGCGATGGGACGGGTGTCGTGTTCGGTTCGGGTGTGGGCAATTCCGGCGCGGTCGTAGCTGCCGGCGCACTGCCGCCTGCAATCAGCCGCGTCAGGTTGTCCGATGCCGTCGTCAGCAGCTGCACAGCGCGCATGGTATCCATGCGCGTCACGTCCTCCGCGCCCTGCGTCGGCAGGGTCAGCGCGTTCCAGCGGCTCGTTGTGCGCAGTGCCATCTTCACGCCGACGTCTGCTTCCGCCATGTGCAGCGCGGCAATCACGCGCAGCTGAATCGGTGCGCCTTCCCTGCTTTCGGTGCTGTATTGGAGGGAAAGTTCCGCCGTAATCGGCTCAAACGTCACCAAATCCGCTGCTTCCGCGCCGTCGGTGTCCGGCTCGATGGTCAGCGTCCACGCGCTGTCATCATGGCGTGTGCCGTCGCTGTCCTGCGTTTCGGAATGCTGGCTGGTCAGGGTGAATTTCGCCTGCAGCGTCTTTGCGTCCGTTACGAACGCGGCGGGTACACTGCTGATGCTGCCCGTAATTGCGTTCTGGTTGCCGTCCGCCGACGCCATGCTGAATGTCAGCGTCTGCGTCGCGCTGTTCAGCACAAGCGCAGTCGTGCTGCCCTCCTGCCGGAAGGTCAGCGTCGTGTAGCCCCACGCATTCTGCGGCAGAGGCAGCGCCACCGCCACGGACAGCGTATCGCCACGCGCAGAGAACTTGCGTGACAGGCGCAAATCACCCGACAGCGGCAGGGCGTCAATGCAGGCATCGTAGAAGTAGCCCAGCGCCGGATTGAGATAGGCCGCCTGCTGCTCCTCCGTCATCATCGGGCGCAAAAGCGTCAGCAGCGTCTCGTCATAGAGCGCTTGCTTCCACATCAGCTTCGTTTGTTCTTTCACGTCATCCGCTGGAATCACATAACTGACGCGCATGACAAGCTCGCCGTTTTCAGTCATCGTGTCAGGTTCCGCGGCGTAATCCGCCAGCCACAGCTCCAGTTCGTTCAGATATTCCTCCAGCGCCGGCTGCCACATGCTTTCCCAGAGGATGTCAGGCTGCGCCATCATCTCCGCCAGCACAGAGTAGAACGATGGATTGCTTTTCGCTGATTCCGCCAGCGGCATGGACAGCAGCACATCTGGCAGCACATCCGTGCGCAGGTACAGCGTATCGCCCACGCGGTACAGCTGCGTCAATCCCTGCTGACTGCCGCTGTCATCCTGCGAAAACACTTGATACTGGAAATCGTCGCTGTCCTCCAGGTTCAGCAGGCGCACATGCAGCGTCGAAGCCGTCAACGGCAGCAGGAAATCCAGCCACGACGCCGTGCCGGACGCCGTAACCGCAACTGAGCCTCGAATGGGGTAATCCTGCACGGCAAACTGCTGGTAGAGCAGTTCAGGCAGCGTATAGTCATCCTCTTTGGCAGCAAGCGCCGTGCCGCCAAGCAGCAGCGCCGCGCAGAGCAGGACAGACAGGATTCGTTTCAGCATGGGTTTACCCTCCTTATCGGGTGTCATTCGATTTCGACGGCGGATTCTGCCGCCTGCCGAATGGTCTGAACGTCCTCATCCGACATTTCGTAGAAGAAGAACGCCGCGTCCTCCGCGCTGAGAACCTGAATCAGCGGGCGGACGATAGCAGTTGCAATTGCGCCGCTGAGTTGGCTGCGCAGGTTTTGCAGCGTCTCCGCGCTGAGCGTGGACAGTTCCATCGTCGCCGCGGTGTCCTTCCACAGGGATTCGCTTGCGCGCGCCGCACGCAGCGTAATCACGCATTCTTCAGTCGTGCCGTAGCACTTTTCTTCCTGATAGCCGATTGTCCCGTTGATTTCCGGCGCTTCCGCGTTTCCGGACAGGACGACATTCGGCGTGATGGTGCGCTTCGTGGCGTAATCTTCGCCCGGCAGCTGCTGCTTGATAGCCACGCTGCCGCTCACGTTGTCGCTGTCATTCTCCAAGCGGTTCGTCAAGTCAAACGTGACCTCGGTCTGCGTCGTCTGTTTGCTCGCCGTCACCTTGTAGGAGCAGGTGCCCTGCATGGTGATTTTGCCGCTGGAAAATGTCATAATACGCTCAAAATCCAGCGTGTTCTTGTCCGTGCCGCTCTTGGCGGGGGACGTCAGCGTGATTTCATCGCGTGTTTCGCCGTTCTCTCGCTTTGTGCGCCAGACGAGCTTGACCGTGCGCAGCTTGCCATCCACACCGCAGACGCCGTTGTACTCCACACGCAGCGGCACTTCGTCCTCTGTGCGGTAAACACGCAGCTTTTGCGTGCCGGAGAAGGTCAGCGACGCAATCAGGTCATGCAAATCGCCTTCCGGGCAGAGGGACAAAAGCGTCTGCTGCATTTCCTCCAGCTTCGACTTGGAAAAGGTGTAATCCGTGCAGGAGCGCGCCAGCCCCATGTCCTTGATGGTCGTCTTGACGCTCTTGCGTTTGCCGTACTCCGCGAAAGGCTCCAGAATCGCGTTTGACAGCACCCAGCCGTCGTCAATCCACTTCTCGAACGTACCGTCAACAGCGCGCAGGTCGAGGGAATTCAAGGACGTGCCGAGCAGCAGTTCCAGCGTATTCTCTTCTTGCGATGCATAGGAAACGTTCGGCATACAGGAGAACTGCACTGCGTCGCCCTTCTGCGCCATCGTCAGCAGCTCATTTCCGTTCATCAGCACGGAAACGCCGCTTTCGCCATCCGCCGCATACAAATTCAGCGATAGCGGCGCAAGCACACGGTCAAGCATCGCCGTGCGCGTCTCATCAAAAGGCGCATGTGCTTGAAGGCTGATGGACAGCGTAACCGACAGGGGCGTATCCGCCAAATTCCAGTCCGACGCGGCTTGCAGCAACGGCGCATCTGCCAGTGCACAGGGTGCAAGCATCAGCAGCACCAGCAGGAGCGATATCAGCGAGTGCAGTTTCCGCATGAATCTTCACGTTCCTTTCATTACGGCGGGTGATTATTCCGCGCTTTCCGCGAAGGCGCGGAGCATATCTTTTGCTTCGTTCGGGTCTTCAACCAGATTGATAGACGCCCGCAGCTGTGCCGCGCCGCGCATTCCGCTGACATACCAGCCGACATGCTTGCGCATTTCATTCACCGCCACGCGTTCCGGCTTCCATTGCAGCAGCATGTCATAGTGGCGCAGGGCGGTTTCCACGCGCTCCTGAACGGTCGGCGCGGTTACATTTTCGCCAGACAGCCGCTGCTTCACCTGACGGAACAGCCACGGATTGCCCAGCGCGCCGCGCCCAATCAGCAGTCCGTCCACGCCGCTTTCTTCCAAGTGGCGGGCGGCGTCATCCGCCGTGAAGATGTCGCCGTTGCCAATCACCGGCACATGCACGGCTTCCTTGACCTTGCGCACATACGTCCAGTCCGCGTGGCCGCTGTACTGCTGCATCCGCGTCCGACCGTGCACGGCAATCTCGCACACGCCGCAGTCCTCCGCCATTTTCGCCATGTCCACGACGTTGATATGCTCGTCGTCCCAGCCAAGGCGCATCTTGACCGACACAGGCAGATGGCTCGCCTTGCAGACCGCACGGAGGATTTTCTCTGCGTTTTCCGGCGTACGCATCAGCCCGCTTCCCTCGCCGGATGCGGCGACCTTATGCGCTGGACAGCCCATGTTCACGTCCACGCCGTCGAAGCGTCCCATGGCGGACAGTTCTTCCGCCGCACGCGCCATCAAATCCGCCTCTTTGCCGAAAATCTGCACAAGCAGCTTGCCCTCGCTGTCCCGGCGTTCAATCAGGGAAACGGTCGCAGGATGATTGCGCGGCGCGTAGAGGTAGCCCATCGCGCTGACCATCTCCGTCGTCGCGACGTCGCATCCCTGCTCAAAGCACAGGACGCGGAACGGCCAGTCTGTAATGCCTGCCATCGGGGCAAGGCGGATGCTCGTCATGCCTTATCCCCCCGCGGGAAAAGTGCAACGCGCACCGACGTATCCGCATACGGCGTCAGCGGCAGCGCACGAATTTCGCCCATCAACGCAGGCAGCACCGGCACATCCACTGGGGCATTGTTTCCTTTTTTCCACGCAATCGGCGCAAACGGGGCGGTCACGCCGCTTTCGGTCACTTTGCCATTGCCGCACAGCGCATATGCCCAATCGCCGTCCGCCGAGAGCGCCAACACCTGCGGGCCGCGTGTGAGGTACGTTGCCTGATGATAGGCGCTGCTGTGCCGCATGACGGGCTGTTCCAGCACGGCGACGATTTCGTCCCCGTCGTGCCAAACGCGCTCGATACCGATGCAGCCGTCCACCAAGCGGTATTCCGCCGTCGGCGCACCGTTGACGAGGATTTCGGACGACGATGCCCACGCCGGAAGCCGCATGTGGAAAAACGCCTTCTGGTCGTTCTTCATGTGCATCTTGATGGCGTAGTGCTCGCCCTGCGCGTCGATAGTCAGCACCATCTTGCTGTCACAGACAGCGTATTTGCCGGGAATCAGCATATTGACCGCGAAGCCGTCCACCCATGCAGTCACGGCGGACTGAATCGCCAGCGCATAGCCGCGCGCAAGGCGTCCGAGTGTCAGGGCGAAACTTCCCTGCTGGGTCTCCTGCGCCGCCAGCGAGTTGACGCGCTGCACCAGCTGCACGCGTGTTTCCTCCACGCACGCCGGCAGCGCATTAAACACCAGCCGTTCCAGCTCATCCCACGCCCAAACCGCGTGCGCGCCCATACCTGCGCACACGAACGCTTCCGCCCATGCGCCCAAGGTATCATTGAAAATGCCCGTGCTGGGATTGCCGCCCGCAAGCATCGGATTTGCGGTCAGTCCACCGCAAATTGCGCCGTGATAGCGGCTGATTTTCTCCCAGCCCGTTTTTGCGGCGTTCATCTCCGTCGCCGAGCCGTTGAGCCAGCCGCGCGCCAGCGCCGCACGAGCGCCATCCGCCAGAGCCGCCGCATTCGTCGTCAGTGCCAAACGGGTGTAGTAGCCCTCCAAATCACCGTTTTCCTTCTTCAGACCTGCATCCAGTTCTTCAGCCGAAACAGCTTTGCTCACGGGCGTCTGAATCGGCGTCGCGGTCAGGACGCCGCTCCAGTTCATCGTGCTGGCGGACAGAGTGCGGGCAAGTTTGAGCATGGCAGGAATGCCCGTGATACGGTAGACCTTTTCCAGCAGTTCGAGCAGATCCGCCGGGAACGCGCGGACGTACTCGTCCGCCGCAATGTCGTCCCACTGCTTCGCCGCCCACTGGAACCAGCGCAGCAGCACCGTCAAATCTTCCTTCCTCGCTTCCGCTTCATACAGCGCCCACACCGCGCGCAGGACATACACCGAGTCCTCAATCGTCAGCGCGAAAGAGCCATCCTCCCGCTGAGCGGCGGCTTCCCGAATCGCCGTGACGGCGGGCGACTGCATCGCATCCGCCTTCACAAGGCACGCCAGACGGAATGCGCCTTCCAGCAGCAGCGGCTCACGGCGATTCTCCACTTGCGCATACAGACGCGTCAAGGCAGGCAGGTTCACGCGCACCTGACCGGCGCGCAGGGGCTGACTGGTCAGCATTGTCAGCGGCGCTTTATCAAAAACAGGCTTGAGTGGCACAGTTCGTTCCTCCAAATACTTTCCTCATTATTATTTACCATCAAACATTATACAGCATTTTCGCGCAAACTGCAATCACTGAATTGTAAAAAAACACGCACCAGCCGTGTTTTCATCATGCTGATGCGCATTTTTTCTACAATCAGGTTTTCTCCGTATCCTTCGCGAAAATCCAGATGCTTTCTTCCTTATTTAGTCCGTCGCACGCCATAATCCGCAGGTGAATCGGCATACCGTCGCTGCGCTTGTAATGTTCGTCAATTGTGCCTTCCCTCGCAAGGCGCTCCCGCACAACCTGCGCGCATGTCAGCGACTCAAACTCTTCCTGATCCTCCGGGGCTATATAGAGCCGGATATATTCCAGAATCGCGCGGCGGAACGAGCCGTTGCACTTGTCCAGCATGTCGCGGAAGAAATCTGGAATCAGGATTTTGCGGAAGGAATCCTGCGCAAAGTTGATAAGGTACACCGCAATGTATTCCGGCGCAATGACGCGGATGAACTGGTCTGCATCCTGCTTCTCCTGCATCAGGCGATCCAGCTTTTCGTTCAGCGAGCGCATCCGGCGTTCCTGACCGTTCTGCTGATAATACGCTTCTTTGTCGCGGCGCATAGCATCCTCGGCACGGTTGACGATGTTCTGCACATTCTCTTGCCCCGTGCCTTGCTGCACACCAACGGAAATCTCGTACTCCGCGCCTCGCAGCGTCATGCGCAGTTTTTCCACTGCCAGCAGCACTTCGTCATGCTTGCGGTTGCAGCAGAGAATGACGAACTCGTCGCCGCCGATGCGGTAAAGCCGGTCGTTCGGGAAGAAACTCCGCGCTGTGCCTGCCACCATGCACAGCATACTGTCGCCTGTCTGATGCCCCAAGTGGTTGTTGATTTCGTGCAGACCAACGACGTCGATGTAAACGCATTCGATGGTGTCCGGATGTTCCTCGTTCAGCAGCGAAACATCCTTCTCAAACTTCATGCGGTTGAACAGCCCCGTCAGTGCGTCGCAGTTGCAGTAGTATTCCAGTTCACGCTGATAGCGGCGGTCGGCTTCCATGTTCACCATGTCATCCGTCTGACGGATGCACAGCAGCACCCACGGCTCCTGCTGCGTGTAGCCGCGGCTGGTCAGGACAGACAGCTCCACCCAGTTGAAGCGCTTGCCGTCAGACAAGCGGAAGCGGAAATCCATGTGCCGCCGCCCGCTGAATATCTCCGTCTGCAGGTGTGCCAGCGCCATAAACCGCTGGTAGTCGTCCAAATCCTCCGGGTGAATCAGCCGCTGACGCACCAAATCGTTGCTGAAGCGTGAAAACGGCATCTGCGCATCCGGCAGCGGCGGCGTACGCTTGAGCGGCTGGCATTCGCCCGTATTGAGGTTCAGTCGTGCAAGCAGCAGATACGCACTGTCCAGCGTCGCAATCACATCGCGCTCAATCTCCGGCGTTGTGTTCCACTGTTGACTGGGCACAGCAGGGATCGGCGATACGCCGGAGAAACGCTGAATATCTCGGTAATCCTCCGGCACAATGATGCTCAGCAGGCGCTCGGCATCTTTCACCGGGAGCGGGCGATAGAAATAGTAGCCCTGCCCGTAGATGCAGTTCATCGTTTTGAGCATATCGACCTGTTCCTTCGTCTCCACGCCCTCGGCGATAATCGTCATATTCAGCTTGTGCGCCATATTGACAACGGAATCCACAATTTGGATGCCCTTCTGCCGGTTCTCCACGTTCATCTCGATGAACTTCATGTCCAGCTTCAGCACATCGACGTTCGTATCTTTGAGCATATTGAGCGATGAATAGCCGCTGCCGAAGTCGTCCATCAGCACGGTAAATCCGTACTGGTGGAGGCGGTCGATGGCTTCGCGCACGAGATTGCTGTTCTCCGCGAACGCCGTCTCGGTGATTTCCACGCGAATCAGCTCCGATTTGAGGTCATAGCGTCTGACCATCTCGCGGAAGTGCGCAGGAACGTCCATTGCCTTCATATCCGTGATGGACACGTTGACCGAAATCGGCACGAAATGCTTTCCGCTGCGAATCCAGCCGCTCATTGTGCGGCAGACGCTCTCCCAAATGTAGCGGTCTAAATCCGTCACCAGCCCGGTTTCTTCCAGCAATGGGATGAAGCGGCTTGGCGACACAAGCCCCATTTCCGGGTGATTCCAGCGGACAAGCGCCTCCATGCTGACGATGTTGCCCGTCAAGCTGTTGCACTTCGGCTGCAGATAAAACGTAAACTCGCCGCGCTGGATGCCGATGCGCACGTCGCTGAGCAGGCGCTGATGTTTTTCCAGCTGCTGCATAATCTGCTCGGAAAAGCGGCAGATGCGGTGATTCAGCTTGCCCCTGACCGCCCCGGATGCAATCTGCGCATTGTTGCACAGCACGCTGATATCGTCGGAATGCTCATCCACCGGGCAGATGCCCAGCAGCGGCAGAAAGCTATCAAGCTGCTGATAATCCTCGATGCAGTGGAAAATCAGGTCATATACCGCCTGCGCCCGCTTGTCATCATCCGGCATACACAGGAAAAAGTCATCGCCGCCAAAATACCCGGCGATATAGTCGTTCTCCTTCGCAAGCTGCGCCAGCTGATGCCCGATTGTGTGCAGCAGCTCGTCCCCCTGCACCTGACCATACCAGTTGTTGAAAAGTTTGAAATGTTCTATGTCGATGGACAGTACGCACCAGCCGTTCAGCTTCTTTTCCGTCAACAGCTGCTGCACCTGACGCAGGAAGTCCAGCCTCTCAGGCAGTCCCGTCAAGGAATTCAGGTTCGACGTCCGACGCACGGAGGTCAGCTGCCGTGCCGACGGCAGGAGCTTTTGTTCGCGATTCGTCATACCTGCAAGACCTCCTCTCTGTATTGTCATAAAAGGCGGCGCCGCACCCTTGCCGGTGAATTTTCTTCACACATTGTTCAATTTATTCTATCATTTTTCGCAAATTTTCGCAATAGCCAGAAACGAGAACGGCGAATATTTTATACTATTTCCAAATGAAAATGCGCCAAGATGCGCGGCGAATTTTTCGTTCTGGCTAACGGGAACGAAATGCAGCGTAGCAGCGCTACGCTAAATGGAGTGAGCGGACGCCAGAACGAAAAGGGCGCAAGCAGATGGCGCAGTTGAATCTGGAAATAGTATTAGGTGTTTTCCACACTACTTTTCGCCGAATCTTCCATTTTTGATGCTTCTTCCGTGCGTGCGACGTTCTCGGTCACGGAAACGTGGATGTGCCCTTCCGCGATTGCCTTCGCCATGTCGAAATGGATGTTGTCTTTCTTCTCTTCGGCGTTTTCGGGGCGATCCATATAAATCACGCGGACGTCTTCTTTCTCCGCGGCAGTCTTGCTCCACGAGCGAACTGTCCACGCCGCCAGCAGAATCAGGAACGGAATCATGTTGTAATGATAGCGCACCTGCGTTTCCAGCAGCATATGGCTCAGCGCCGTGCCAAGGAAGAAGAGCATACAAATGAGAATCATGGCGTTCGGGGCAAGCCGCCGCCGCCACGCTTCCATTGCGCCCAGCGCTGCAAACAAGAGCACCGCCATGTACATCACGCGCCCAACGGGACGGATGCTTTCCAGCAGGCTGCGCAGTTCAGGCGTCAGTGTCCCCTGCTGCTCCGTCCAGAGCAGATTCCAGTCAATGCCGAAATCATCCGTTCGCCACAGGTCGCGGAACTTGTAGACCATCAGGTTCAGCACGTTTTCCGGCTCCGACTGGATGCGCTGCGCCGCCACTTCCATACACGCCTGATGCGCCCCCGTCGCGGACTTCGTAGCGTCATACGCCTGCGCGAAGAATTCGCTGTCCGTCTCGTTCCACAAGCCATTCGACTGCGTGTTCAAGCCGACCATGAGGTTGTAGCCGGACGCATACAGCCCCGACGCGGGCTGCTCGCCGATGATGTCAGAAATTGCGCGGTTGATGACGCTGCCCGTGACGAGGTAGCACGCCAGCACCAGCACAATGCAGACGATTGGCTGACTCGTGGCGTAGCGCGCGCCCTCCACACGGATTTCGTTCATCGGGTCGCCCGTGACGCACAGCTGCACCACGCAGTACGCTGCCAGCAGGATGACCGCCATCGGGCGGATTGCGCCCGCAATCGCCAGCACGATGCCCAGCAGCGCCATCACGCCCAGCATCCGAGAAGGAGCGACGTCGTAGAGGCTGCCCTTGCGGCGGTCAAGAATACTCGTCATCATGTCCGCGGCAAGCAGAATCAGCATCGTGAAGGACGGTTCGGTGGCAACCATGTTGCTGAACAGGATGTGCGACGGCCACAGGCTCATCAGCGCCACCGCCACCAGCGCGCCTGTGCGCCCCGCGATTCGCCGAGCGATATGCCCCGCCAAGAGGATGGAAATCACACTGCACACAAGGTTTGCGTACAGCGCGTTGCGCACCGACGCGCCGAAAATAGCAAACGTCGGCCACAGAATGAGCATCGGGAAGCCGATGGTGTGCGGGTAGAGCGCGATATAGCGGCGGTCGACCGCTCCTTCGGCGGACATCAGCGTATCATTCAGCAGGTGATTCGCCATGCGGTAGTACGTCTCAAAGTCCGAATCCGGCTCAACGGGGATGTTCCAAATCACCCACAGGCGCAAATACACGCCAACACCCACCAGCACCGCGCCGAACACAATCATCACGATGTTTTTGGGAAGTGGCTGCATCTCCTGCCCGCACTTGCGCGAAATCCGCCCCAGCAGCAGCGCAAGGAGCGACAGCCCCGCCATACTCAGCACCCAGATTCCCTGTCCGAGATATTCCCGCTCCGTCGCGCGCGTCACATATTCGAGGCTGGCGCTGAGCGCCAAGCCCATGCACATGATAAACAGCGTCAGCGCGAGATAATCAAGCAGATTCTTCTTGCGGCTCATGGTCTGCTTCCTCCCTGATTGCATTTTCCGCCGTGCGCCGCGCCGAAATCAGCCGCCGCACACGCACCACGCCTGCCGCCACAACAAGCAGGTCGTGGCAGAGCATAAAGGTATACATTTGTTTGTTGTTGTCCGCAAAGCCGTTGCCGATGACCGACAGCGGATATTGCATTACGCCGACGAACATCACGCACAGGAACAGCATCGCCAGCAGCTTTGTCTGCTTCTGCGTCTTTTTGCGGCAAATCAGCGTCAGGCAGAACACGCCCGCCGTGCCGTAGAGCAGCACATACACCCAGAACGCACGCGCCGCGAAGATGCTGCGCAGATTACACCAGAGGTTCATGCGGTGCAGCGGACGGTTATCGCTGTACAGCGCGTCCGTGTAGGTCATGAACGACGTGCTCAACGTGACGGATTCCTGTGCAGCGCGGTTCATCATTGTCAGCATGTCCTTCGGATGGCGCAGATAGTAGCGCACGAGCGTCATCGTCGTCACATGGTCGTAAAATTTCTCCTGCAGCTCGTCCGACTCAATGGGATAAACGTACTCGCTGTTCGGATAGTACGCGTGTTTGCCGATGTCCGCCTTCATTTCCGCCGGAATGCCCAGTTCTTCCATGGCTGCGTCCGGGTCGTCAGCAATCATCAGCGCGCCGTAAAACACGCTCTGCCAGATGGTCTGCTTTTCGGACACCCCCTGATTTTTGCGGTACACGCCGAGCGTGTCGTAGCTGACCAGCCCGCATAGCAGCGCGCCCATCAGCGAAAACGCAATCAGCGGCTTTTTTGTCTGCGGATGATGATAGACGGTAAAGACAATCAGCAGGACAATCGCCGCCGGGAGCGCCAGCGCCATCTGTGCCTTGGCAGTGCAGAGAAATCGCACGCTGATGGCAAGCAGAATCATCCACAGCCAGCTTTTCCGGCTGCCGCGCGGCATCAGCGCCAGATGCACCGTACAGGCAATCGTCAGCATCAAGCCGACGGGAATCATCGTTTCGCCAAAGAGCGAGTTGTACCATGCGAGGTAATTTTCGCCCAGCAGCATACACGCAACAATCAGCCCCGCCGGGAGCGTCAGCTTGCCCAGCAGCGGATACAGGTCGTGCACGAGCAGCAGCAGCGCCGCCATCACCAGCGACAGGAGGATGAACGCCTGCACCTGCGTGGAGTAATTGCCGCCCGTCAGCAGGGTGATGAAGCGCACGAGCATCGACGGGAAAATCAGCGAATAGGTGGGGTCTATGGAGGTCAAGCGCGCCGGATGGAACGGCTCACGGTAGGAGTAATCCTCGACGACACCCCACTCAAGCTGCGTCGATTCATCATCGAGCTGCGGCTGTGCCCAGTACAGGTCGATTTGTTCCATCATGCGCCCGAAGTCGCCGTTGTTCACGCCGCCAATGTGCTCTGCCGGAAGCAGCTGCCAGCAGCAGAGCACCACGCAAACCAATGCAACAATGGCGACCGTCCCCTTTTGCGTCACGCGGATTTTACGGAGATACGCCAGCAGTCCGCCGGACGCGCCCGCCGAGCAGGGCGGCAGCGCCAATTTCGCGTCCTTCACGCTCAGCCACGCCATCAGACGGCGAAGGAGCACCGCGCCGGACACAAGGCTCATCAGCACCGCCAAACCGCCCAGCAGGAACGCCAGCGGCTTCACGGTCAGCAGGTCAATGCCGCCCGTCAGCACGAGGGTCAGCGGCAGATAGCCAATCGTGCCAAGCAGTACCATCAGCAGAAACGCGCAGAGCATCACGGATGCGCTCTGCCGCCGTACAATGGGCAGCAGCAGCACGAGGAGCGCCGCGCAAATCAAGCACCAGCGGGAAATGGCGTGATGGTCACGCCCGAAAATGGTTTCCAGCACGGTATGCAGCGGTGAACGTGACGAAACGGCATTCCCAGCATCGTCCGCCAAATACCAGCTGTCCGCGTTCCGCAAAGCGCTTTCGTTTTTGTCCATCATGGTGCGAACGACTGCCGGATGCTGAATCGCAAATTTCACCCGTTTCCCCAGCGAAATATTTTCGTTCAGCAGGGCGGCATTCTCCGCATCCCGCGGATCGTTCACAAAGTTTTCGGAAGGTTCATAGTAGCTTTTGCCGATGTCCGCGAGGTAGCTTTCGGGCAAGCCGAGGGCTTCCAGCGTCTCCTCCGGCTTCTCCGATGCGGGCAGATAGCCTTGAAAGACCACCAAGTAGTTCGCGGCGGCGGAATGCACCGTATCGTCCGTCTGCCAGCCTGTGACCAGGCCGCTCACGCACATCAGGCTTGCAATCAGCACACACGCCGCATGAAGCGGACGTTCTGCCCGTCCGGGGCAGCTATGCACGGCGCACAGCACAACCGCCAGCACCGCCGCGGGCAGCAGCACCATCATCTGCGCCATGGTACGCAGCATCAGCTGCGCCGCAAAAAGCACCAGCAGCGTCCATTGAACGCCGCATCCCTTTTCCCGGCACAGGCAATAAACCGTCGCGCCGAGGAAAAGAAGCAAATATGCCATGGAAGCGCCGACCGCATACAGGCTGTTCAAATAGCCGATGACGGCGGGATTCGCCAGCGCAAGCGGCAGTCCGAGCGTCGCAAGAATCGCCGCCGTGCGCGACCGCCGCGCCAGCCCGTTCGCCAGCAGGTACGCGCCCCAGCCCATCAGCAGCGCATACACGACCGCCAAATAACGCGTGCTGAAGCCCAGACCGAACGGGTGTGTCGCCAGCCGGACGAGCGCAACCGCCGCGCCGACGGAGGTACGGGACGCAAACAGCAGCGTGGAATACGCCGTGTCCTCATAGGCGAAGTCCTCCACGCGCTGCCCGGTCGGGATGCTCTCTTCCGCATAGCGCAGCGCAAGCCCTTCCGCCGCCGAAGCATAGCTGCCGTCCGCCACCACCCCGATGGACGGCGACGCAAACAGCGTCCACAGAATCGCCGCTACGGTCAGCAGTGCCGCCATCAATCCGGTCAGCCTCGCCCGTCGTGTCTGTTCCATGCGCAAGATTCCTCTCTTTCGATATGCGTTAGAATCGGCTGTTGTCCTTCACAGGGGCGGAAAGCGCCGCTGCGTCCGTGTCAGACAGCGCGCCGTCCGTAATGTTCAGCGTCCGGATGCCCGCGTTCGAGAAGCGGAACAGGTTTCCGTCCGCATCGCGCTGTGCGCCAAGGAGGAGCGTCGCGTCGTAGTTATCGCAGGCGCTTTCGACGCGCTGGACAAGCTGACCATCCTGCCAAATCGTGTACTGACTGCCGGATTTGACGACCACGAGGTGCATCAGCGACGTGCCCTGCGGCAAATCCACCGTGACGCCGACGCTATTGCCGACATAGGCTGTGAGCGTATCGGCATTGTCTTGCCGGAGCATGAAGCCGCGGTAATGCCCGGTTTCCTCGCTGAAGCAGGACATGTAGACGCCGTTATTCACGCCCTTACGCACGTCGATGACGGTGTCGAGCGTCCAGTCCTTCGTCGCGACGTCGTAGAGCTTCACGCCCGTGTCGAGCGCACGGTCACTGCCGTTGCCGACGAACGCGCCGGGCATGGTGTACGCGGCGGATTCCGCAACCAGTTCCGGCGGCAGCGGCGCGTCGGCGAAGTCGTAGGCCGCAATGTCCGCTTCTGCCATCACGCCCGCGTAGACAGACAGGTGATTCACCTGCGTCTGGCTAATGCGGAAGATATTGCCGTCCGCGTCGCGCTGGGCGCCGATGAGCAGCGTGCCGTCATAGCTATCCGCAGGCGATTCGGCTTCGGCGACGAGCAGACCGTCCGCATAGATGCGGTAATTCGTGCCATCCTTGACGATGGCGATATGCATTTCGCGGTCAAATTCGCCCGGCACAGTCACGCCGACATTCTGACCGAAAACGATGTTGATCTGCGCGTTGTCCAGCTGGCGGATCAGCAGACCGCGATAGTTCTTGGCATTCTCGTCGAAGCAGGACAGGAACACGCCATTGCCGGGATTTTCACTCGGCGTGACGCTGGTCAGCAGGGTGAAGCGCGTCGCAGTGGAGGCAAACAGCTGTGTCTGCGTATCGAGATACGACGCCTGACGATACGTTTCGTCGCCGCCGACGAACTGCTCCGGAAGCGTGTAGACTTCCGCCGCGTCCTTCACGCCGATGCCGAGCGGCTTGGGCGCTTCGGGCAGTTCTTCCGGCTGCCACGCAAGGATTTCGCTTTCCGTCAGCACGCTGTCATAGACTTCGAGGTTCAGCACGCGCGTGGGCGAGAAGCGGAACTTCTCCCCGCCGGGGGTGAGTTCTTCGCAGCCGAGGAGGAGCGTGCCGGAATAGGCGTCGCAGGGGAGCTGTTCATTCTCATAGAGTTTTTCACCATTTAGATAAATAGAATATCGTTCATTGTCCTTGGTGATAGCAAGCGTAGCGGAATCACCATGCAAAAGTGGCAGCATGAATGTACGATTGTTCCCCAATATCACTTGGAGCGCATTGCCTTCACCGCGAATCAGCAATCCACGATAATTCTCGCCATTTTGCTCATCAAAGCAAGCCATAACGACCTGCCCCTCATCCGTGTCTGGCAAGGGCAGACCAATTTGGGTCAATATTGTCCATGAACTATAACGATTTTCATAGAGTTTAATCTTTGTATCATAGTATTCAGAAACACCATCACCAGAGAACTGATTGCTTAAGATAAACTCTGCTTTGTTTTTATCAGCAGTTGTCTGCGAAGCATTCCATATAAATCCTTCAATTTTTCTACAATCACGCAAAGAATAATTCTGTGATAAATACTGTCCCACAATGCGGGAAAACTTAACAATACCTTGATTATTGAAGTGACCGCCATCATAAAAGTCAGTGTTTGCGTCCATCCCAAGGCTATCCCATTCCTTCACATAGTTGAGGAACGGTACGCCTTCTTCTTTGGCAATTTCTGCAACAGTGTTCAGCCGCATAGCAGCTTCTTCTGTCGCTTCAAACGGCGCAGCCATCAATATTAGCGTAATGTTCTTTTGCTTGCACAAATCAATAATTTTTCGCAAATACTGTTCGTTTTTTTCAGTAATCGGAAGTTTATCTGTAATAGAAGCATAATCCAGCATTTTTAGGATAGCCACGCCACCCTCCGGGCGTCTCGGCGCAGGAAGCGACAAATCATTTTCCTGCACAAAATCCGCAATAGTTAAATCATCATACCGTTCATGATAGTACGGCAATCCCCACAAGGCTTCTACGGCATCCGTCCACTTTTCATAAGATGCGAAAGCAGCTTGAACTTTGTTGATACCCAAATTCAGCAATTCAACATTTTTTATTGCCGTTTCTTTCGGCGAATAGTCCATTGTTGTCGTGCTTAAGTACACTTCAGCAATCACAATCTGCGGGCTTTGTGCTGACAGCGCTTCTTTCAAGCAATAGTAAGTATTCCAGATCGGTTGCATGCCAACCCACAAATTGTAACTTGAAATACCATATTCATCGAAAATCTGCTGATTATCAACATTTGTCCCGATATGCGACGACCCGACAAGCAGCACATCCACCGTGTCCGGCGGCAGCTGACGCAGCTTGACCATCGACACCATGTCGTCCGTCTTGATTTTCAGCACCTGATCCATCAGTCCATAGCACAGCGCCAGCACCAGAAGGAAGGCGAGAACCTTGACGGCTTTTTGAATCAGCTTTTTCATTCTTTCCGCGCTCCCTTCGTCAGAATTGGAAGTAGATGAACGACGATGCCGCAAAGCCGGGGCCGTAGATGCCCGTCAGCAGAACGACGAAAATCGCCGCGAGGTAAATCAGCCAGCGGAACCAAAGCTGCTGCCGCTTGACTGCTTCCAGCACGGACACGCCCTTTTCCTGCATCAGGCTGACCGCCAGCAGAATCAGCAGCGCGCCCAGCAGCACAAGCCACTCCGTCTGGTCAAGCCCCAGCTTCAGAAGACTGCCGTCGAAGAAGATATTGGTGTTCCAGCCGCGGAAGAGGCTCGACAGGAGGTGCATGGCGTCACCGAGGCTGTTCGCGCGGAAGAAAATCCATGACAGGTCAATCAGCACAAACGTCGTCAGCACCTGCCCGATGCGCCAGCTCAGCGTCTTCGTGCGCGCGCCGGTTTTCTGCTGGATACGGCGGCGGAAGGGCTTCGTGATGCCGCCCGCCACCTGATACAGCCCATTGATGCCACCCCAGATGACGTAATTCCACGCCGCGCCGTGCCACAAGCCCGACACGAGCATGACTATCATCTGGTTGATGTACTTTCGCACCGTCCCCTTGCGGTTGCCGCCCAGTGGGATATAGAGGTAATCGCGGAACCATGTGCTGAGCGAGATATGCCAGCGCCGCCAGAAGTCCGATACGGACACGGCGAGATACGGGCGCTCAAAGTTCTTCATCAGCTTAAAGCCCATGACCTGCGCCGCGCCGATGGCGATATTGGAATAGCCCGCGAAGTCACCGTAAACCTGAAACGCGAAGAGAACCGCCGCAATCAGCACGGTCGGGCCTTCGTAGTAATTGCAGTAATTGAACACCTGATTGACCAGAATCGCGGCGCGGTCAGCAATGACGATTTTGAGGAAGAAGCCCCACACCATCCGAAGCAGACCGTCGCGGACGTTATCGTATTCCAGCTTATGCGGCGTGTCGAACTGCGTCAGGAGGTTGGTCGAACGTTCAATCGGCCCGGCGACCAGCTGCGGGAAGAAGCTGACAAACGCCGCGTACTTGATGAAATTCGTCTCCATGCGCACGTCACCGCGGTAAACATCAACGACATACGACAGCGCCTGAAAGATGTAGAACGAGATGCCGACGGGCAGCAGCACGTCAAAACCGGGTGTGACAGGCGCAAGACCCATCCACCCGCGAATAACGTTGAGGTTATCGACGGTAAAGTCGAAATACTTGTAGAAGAAGAGAATCGCGAGGTTGACAGCGAAGGACACGCCGACCCAGACCTTGGAAATCTGGCGAATCGGGCGTCCTGCCTCTGCCGCTGCTTTCTCCTTGGTACGCCGTTTCCCGATCAGCAAGCCGAAAAGGAACGTGACTGCCGTGGAGAAAAGCAGCAGCAGCGCATACGCCGGATTCCAGTTCATGTAGAACAGGTAAGACGTCAGAAGAATCCAAAAGACGCGCAGTTTGCCCGGAATCGCGTAGTACAAGAGCACGACTGCCGGGAAAAACAGCAGAAATTCGATGGAGTTGAACAGCATGAGCCTTTGTCTCCTTCCTCCGCCTCGCCGAAAATCAGGTTACTTATCGTCGTACTTTCTGCGGTGGTGAATACGCACGAGCAGCAGCACCGCAGCAAGCAGCAGCACCACCATGCAGCCCATGCCGACCAGCAGCAGCGTCATCGGCTCACGATTCTGCACGATAACATCCGCGAACGACGGCTTTTCCGCGTTCTGCGTCAGCGCTGTGGACACGGTGAACTGATAGCTGGATACGCCGCCATAGCCATCCACCACCAGCGCTTCCTTGCCCAGCGACCAGCGGTTCTTTTCCGTGCTCAAGCGCGCCATCAGGTTCTGCAAGCCTGCTTCGGTCGCGGCGGAAGCGGTCAGCAGCGCCATCGCCTCATTGTAGGGGGATTTCATCAGCTGGAGCACGCTGGCTTCGTGGGCGTAATCCGCCGTCATCACCAGCTTCGTGCTTTCGGCAAGGCTGGTCATATCGTCCGTGTACTGGAAATGCAGGTAAGGATTGATCTGCTTGAGGACGCTGTTTCGGTCGGACAGACCGACGACAATCAGGTTGCTGTTGCCGTGGGCGGCTGCTTGGAAATTCTCCGCACGGATGACTTTCAGCAAGCCATAGGGCGTGCTGCCCGCGCCGAGCATCGCCATGATGCGCCCCGCGAGCGTCAATTCCGTCTGCGTCGCGTCATCGCTGAGTATCATCACAACGTTGTTCATGCGGCTTGCGCGCTGGAACGGCGCCGGCAGATTTGCCAGATTCAGCGCTGTGCTTTCGCCCGCCGGCAGGTACAGTGACGAGTTCGCCGCGATATACGCCCACGGCGTGTTCATCGACCGCACGGTGCAGTCCAAATCCTTGATTTCGAGGTCAAACACAACGGTAATGCTGCTGCCTGCCTCCCCGATGGCATCTGCCGGGACAGAGAAGGTCAGCGTTTCGCCCGTTGCGCCCTCTTTGGTCAGCTTGTGGGAATACAGCGGGATGTTCGTGCCCCAGTAGAACGTGACGAGGCTGCGGTCGAAATCCAGATTCTCACTGTACCGAATGTCGAAAGAGAAGCGGCTTTCGCTGGACAGCACATAGTCCTTCGCGACGGGCAGATAAATTGTCATCTTCTGCGTGAAGGGGCCGGAGAAGCTGATGCCGTTGCCGGAAATGTCCTTAATGGTGTACTGCCCCGCAAGCGTCAGCCCGGACGTTTCCGACGCGAGGGCATACTGCTGCGCTTCGCCGACGGAAACGTAGGTCTGCGATGTGTGGAGCTGCGCCACGCGGGATGTGTCGCTGAGCAGCGCGGCGGCTTCGCTGAGCGCGGCTTCTTCCTCCGCGACAATCAGCAGATACGATGTGTCGCCATCCGTCGCGCGCTGCACCAGTGCGCCCGTTGCAGGAACGCTTTGCGTCAGCAGAGACAGCAGATACTCCGGTGTGTTCTTCTTCAGTCCCACATACAGCACGTTTTCGCTTTTCGCGTCCGACAGGCGGCACAGCGTCATGGCGTTTTTGGCAGACAGACTGTTGCCCATGCCCGCCATCAGCATCATGGCGGCGGTCAGCTCGGCTTCGTCCGCCGCGTCGCTGACGGCAACCACACTCTCCGCGCCGTCGGGATTCATCAGCGAAATGAAGGGATACGGGTACATGTACAGTTCATCCGCATCGTCGGAAATCTCGTAGTAGATGCGCAAGCAGGTCGTATCGGCAATCTTGACCCAGTTCGCGCCATTGTAGTCGTCGCGGCAGCCTTCGTCGTCCGTCAGACGGACATACGAGAGAATTTCGAGCAGATTATAGCCCGTCGTAAGCAGCTCCACCGGGACGCTCACATACAGCACGGTCTGCGCGCCGTCGGAACGCGCGACAATCTTCGACGAGCCGAACGGCGTGCCGTTCATATAGTACGTCAGGGAGGAAATGTCCGTCAGAATCAGGTCGGATGCGGTGTAGCTCAGGCGCAGCACAGCGCTGACGGGCTTGGCGTACTTCGGCAGATTTGCGTACAGGCTCAGCGTCGTCGTAATGCCGCTGAGTGTCTGCACGCCGCCGAAGGTGAAATCAGCATAATACTCCCCTGCCGCCGCGCCTGCCTCAAATGCCGTTGCGTCACCGGCAGATTGCTGCTTTTCAATTTCACTCTGGACAAAATTGTCCACCACACCGCTGGGAATTTCGGTTTTCTCCGCCGCAGCGCAGGAGAAAACCAGCAGCGCTGCGAGCATCAAAGCCAGCAGACGGCTTGTGAAATAGCGTGTGTTCATCGTTCTCTGTCCATCCCTTCTGATTAGTCTGCGGAACGTTCGGTCTTATACCAAGTGTAATCCGTTTTGCTGACGATTTTCTTCACCGTCATCCACATGGCGCGGAGGACGACAACCACCCACAGTTTCGAGTAGGTAAACAGCATCAGCAGAACCAGCGCCGCCGATTGCAGATTGAACTCATTCTTCTCCTGCGCCAGCGTCAGCATGACGTTGCACTCAAACAGCGCGCACGCCATCACCCACACCATCGTGGACAAGCCGCCCAGCGACACATGGCTGTACCCCAGCACACCCAGAACGAACATGGTGTCCGAGCAGACGAGCGTGAACGCCATCAGGATATACACCAGCGCGTAGTACAGCACATCCATGCGCATTTTGCCGCCGGACGGATCAAAAATATACTTGAAATTGTTCATCAGCACATACAGGTTGCCCATCGCCCAGCGGGTACGCTGCTTGAACCAAATCCCCAGACGAAACGGCTCCTGCTCCCACGTCACTGCCTGCGGCACAAGTTTGATTTTGTAGCCCATGCGGTAGATGCGGAAGCTGATTTCCGTGTCCTCCGACAGCGCGTCCGGATCCCAGCCGCCGATTTCCTCAATGATGTGGCGGTGCATGACGAAGTTCGTGCCCGGAATGGTGCACAGTCCGAAGTAGAACCAGCGCCCCGCCTGATTCATGCACTGGTGCGCCAGCGTCTCGATGTTGACAAAGCGTGTGAGCAGCGAAGCGTTTCGATTGCGTGTGCGGAATTTGCCGATGACCGCGCCCAGCGACGAATCGCTCATCAGGTTCTCCACCAGAATGCGCAGCGCTTGCGGTTCGGGCGTGTTGTCCGCATCGTAAATCGCAAACACGCTGCCTTTTGCTACCGAATAGCCGATGTTCAGCGCGTTAGACTTCCCTTTCCCGCCGACAACGTTATCCGTATTGACGACAATCAGGTTGCGGCCGGGATTCGCCGCCTGAATCTGCTTGAGCACATTTGCGGTGTCATCAGTGGAGTTGTCGTTGATGACGATGATTTCGTAGCGGTCGTGCGGATAGTCGAAGTTGAGCAGAGCGCGGACGGTGCGCCGAATGACGACGCTCTCGTTGTGCGCCGGCACCATGATCGACACGAACGGATACTCGTCAATCGGCATATGCCCGTCCGTTTTGCTGCACTGATGGTAATACAGGAATCCGCCGACGGACAGAAAGACGTTAATCGCCATCAGCGCCCAGATGCAGACCATCGAAATCAGCATCAAATAATCAGCCGCCGTCATGCAGATTCACCCCCTCCTGCTCGTCTTTCGCGTGCGGATGGTTGCCCAGCAGCTGCCGTCGCGTCGTCCGCCGGGAAATAATCATCCCGGCAATGAAAATTGTACACGCTACAACCACAAACGCCAGAATCAGCTTGTTGCTCGCCTGAATCTGCTCGGTCATGTACTGCACAAAGCCGCGGTCGTAGACGTAGTCCTCGTCGTAATTGAAGCGCTGATAGGCCAGCGACGCTGCCTGTCCGTTGACATACAGCCCATCCGCCGGATAAAAATGCACATACAGGTCGCCCGCATAGACGATGCCTTCCACATCTGAAAGCTTCTTGAGCGCCGTGCGGGAGTTCTTCAGCCAATTGACCTGCGTCCGGAGCGTCTCGATATCCTCTGACGGGTCAAGGTAAATCGCCTGTGCATAGGCGTTGGTGAAGGCGGTCGCGTCAGCGTAGGCAGGCGCGACGATTTGGTGGCCATCGCGCAACGCCGTGTTCTCCGCCTGCTTCTCGCCGAAAAGCGCTTCATCCGAGCGGAAGAGGAACACCGTTCGCCAGCCGCGTAGGACATCCTGCCCCTTTTCGCTCATCAGCCACACATCCGGCGCTTCAATCGCCAGCGGGTAGACGCCATAGCGCGAATAGGCGGAATACGCATTGGCGATATTCTCCTGCAAGTCCTCCACCGTCACGTTCAACAGCGTCACCTGCGGAACGTGCATCACAATGCCCGCGCCGCGGCTCTGCGCATACCGCAGCACCTCACAGAAACGCTTCATTGCCGGATAATCGGCATTGGCGTAAATCGGCATGACACACAGGACGTACGGCACATTTTCCGTCTCAAGCATCTCCACCAGCGACAGCAGCCGCTCCGGGTCGGCAAACGGATAAACGCGGTCAAGCACGAGATACTGCCCGTACGCGGTCGGGGAATTCTTGTAGGGCCACAGCCACGTTTGCAGCAGCGTTGAGAGGAACGCGCACTGCGCTTCCTGCGACGGGTCAAAATACGCCAAATGGGTGATGTTTCCCGCCGTTTGGCAAAGCGGGAATGCCTGCGCACCGACGAAAATCTGTCCGCCGAGCGATTCGCCGCTTTTCTTCATCAGCAGAAGCGAATTGCCGGAAAGCAGCATATCGTTCGCGGCATTTGCCTGCGTCTGCAAGCGCAATGTCAGCGAACCTTCATATACCTGCGTTTTCGTCAGCTCCGCCAAGCCGCCCGCGCCGATGACAAACACAGGCAGTTTGCTCTCCTGAATCGCCAGCGCCACCGACGCATTCAGCGCCCGATTCGGGTCGGTGCAGATGATGACGGCGGTGTACCCGTCGGTGTCCGGCACATCCTCGCTGCTGGCAAACGTGCATGTCCAGCTGGAATAGAGCGCGAATCGCCGCAGGACGTCCGTCGCCGCTGCGCTCGTCTCACTTGTCTGCTCGTCGTTCAAAATCAGCAGACGGGTCACATCCGCGCGCGCCTGTGCGGGTATCAGCAGAAGCAGCAGCCCCGCCGTCAGCGCCAGTACCCACGCTTTCGCCTTACACATCATACGCCAGCTCGCTCTCAACAGCTTTCTTGAACGCCATCATGTCCTTGCCGAAATGCTCGTCGTACTCCTTGCAGGCAAAGCGCAGATCCATGTGCGTCCCGCGCTCCAGAATGCCGTCAAAAGCATCCTCCTTCGTCACCGCTGCAATAATACGGCTGCGGACATAGGCGCTGTTTGCTTCATTGGAGGTCAGCAAAATCGCCATTGTGCCATGTTCGTCAATGCAATAGACCTTATCCTCTACGCGCACGCTGTCCATCACCAGTTCCGCCAGCCGCTTGCGCAGTTGGATATAGCGGCTGTGGGACAGCATCCCGTGCAGTTCACTTTCGTAGCGCATCTGGATAATCATCAGGGAAATCGGCAGATGGTTGCGGACGCAGTAGCCCGTCATCATCTGCGCATCGCGGTACATGGCGCGCAGGTTGTACAGCTCCGTCACATCGTCCACCAGCACCTGTTCATCCACCTGACGGCGCAGCAGCTTGTTCTCAGCATTGACGTGGCGCATACTGCGGGAGAAGAGCGCCGCCGCGCCCGATCCCAGCAGCGGCAGTACAGTCACAAAATAATCTGTCAAGTACACCGTTTCGCCCACGGCATAAAAAGAATACAGCTTATATGCCACCCAGCCGCAGGTAATCGTCGCCGCAAGCGCCGTGCCGGTGTTGACGCGATCCATAAAGCCGCACAGCACAGCAATATCCATCAGGAACAGCAGCAGCAAATACGTCGTCTGCGTATCCGCAGGTGCCCAAATCATCAGCAGCGCCTGCATAAACGCCCAGATCAGCAGCAAAATGATAGCCGCGTCCCGCGCTACCAGTGCCGATTGCGTTTCGTTTTTCATGGCAGCCTCCTTTATTGCCCGTCCGTTTCAATAATTTTCAGTCGGTGGAGTCCCTCAGTGCACGCCATAATCGCCAGCAGGTCAATCAGACAGCCCATCAGGAAGCTCTGGCGCAGCAGCAGACTATCGCCGCTGAGGATGACGACCGTCATCAGCTCGACAGTAACCGCCGCGAAAAGCAGCACGCTGAGCATGGTGTAGACGCTCACGGCTTCCCTGCCGGATTCCAGCTTTTCGTCCGCTTTACGGCGGAAGAAGAGGAAGGCGACGACCAGCAGGAGCAGCGACGCCGCCGTTTGCGGGGCGGAACGCTCCTTGAACGTTGACCAGATAGAGAGGAACAGCGCCTTTGCCCGCGCAGGCATTCCGCTGGACTGCTCGTAGTTGCCGGAATAATCCGTACGCGTGAAGAACGCGTTACGCACGCCGACCTCAAACAGCCCCAGCAATTGAATCGGATGGCGCAGGTAATACAGCGTCACGTCCGACGTCGTGTACTGATCAAGGAAGCCCGCATCCAGCGCGCCGCTTTCCGGCAGCACAACGGGGTAGCTCTGCGTGGAATAAGTGTCCGTCAGCACGGAATACCGCGCCTCAATGCCGAACTGCGCCAGTGCTTTTTCCGGGTCAGTCGCCTCAAAGAGAACACCGCGCGTCATTTGGTCGTACTTCTCGTTAACCGTCTGATTGTTGAGCATATCGCCCGTCTGCATGACGCTGACGACGCACAGCAGCACTGCAAGGAGCAAATACAGCCCCTTATGAAGCGCATCCGCTTTGTGACGCATGAGCATCCAGTACGCAACAGAAAAGACGATGCCCATCAGCGCGCAGTACTGGTTGACCGCCATCATCAGGATGACCGTGCCGGCAAGCCCAATCTGCGGCAAAAAGCGGTTCAGGCTATCCGGAATCTGCAGGACGCAGTTCGCCAAGGCAACCATCAAAATCAGCTCAATGGGCTGCGTGTAAAAAGAGGCAAAGCGGGTTATCATGGCGGTATCGCCGAAAATTAGCACAGCAAAAACCGCGATAAACAGCCCCTCGGAGTAGACTTTGACGCGTCCCAGCAGCTTGGAGAGCATCGGGATGAGAAGCAGGATGTAAAGCAGCAGATAGATTGCTGCGAGGAAGCGCATGTCAAACAGCCCGTCATGCGTCACCAGTTCGTCGATGACGACCGCCGTGCGCACCAGCATCCGCTGAATTAGCGGCGTTGTACCGGTCGGAAGCGCGGACGAGCCGACATTATAGACACGCTCATAATAGTTGAAGAAAGCGCTTGTATCAGACGGGTCAAGCCGAGACAGCCCGGTATCCGCCAGCACAGCGGCAAAGCTGCCGTCGTTGGACAGCCCCAGATACGGCGGGACAAAAAGTGTAATCGACGCTGTAATCGCAATCACCAGCACCACCATCAGGGCAAGGTGCTTCGGGCGGTAGCGCTTGCGCATCGCGCGGTCAAACCGGCGGATGGCGTTCAAAATCAGGTGGTACAGCTTGACAAACAAGCCGCTGAGCTTCACAATCAGCCACGCAATCGCGCGCACACTGCACTCTCCTTTCCTGCGTTACGGCTTCATGGCCATGAGCGCAAAAAGAGCTTCCAATTCATCAAATGTATAGGATGTTTCGCCTTTGACGCTGCCATAAGCGCCCGCGAATGTCCCCGTCGCAACGCGGCGGTTCTCCAGCTTCGCCAGCGACAGCCGCGCAAGCTCCGTACGCCCGCTGACGGCACCGACCTGTGCCAGGACGGCATACGATCCAATCGCTTCATAGCGGAATCCATAGCCGACCTGTCCGTTTGACGCGTACTGCGCATAAATTGCGCCTGCGCCAAGCTGCGCATCCAGCCAATCCAGCGTCTGCTCCCCTGCCGCGCTGATTTGCGCCGCGTGCAGGATCGTCAGCGCCGCTTCGGTCATCTGCGCCGCCGCATTGCTGAACATATCCTTTGCCAGGGTATAGGAGGCACGGTAGAGCGGGAGTTCGCTGCTCATGAGCGCGCGCGAATCAGTCAATATGGCTTCGCTGCGGTTCGCGACGGCTGTCCATCGGACATCATAGGCGGATAAGGCGCGCATCGTCTGCACATCCAGATAGCACAGGGTGACACTATCGCCATGCCCCGAACCATCGACGTTCGCAAAGCTGACCAGCGCATCATCCACTACGCAGGCAGTGTACAGTGCCGCCGCCCGTTCGCGGATTTCACGCTCATAGCCGCCCCATACCGCATCCGCTTCCATCAGCGCGCGGAGAATGCGCAAATCATCCAGCGACGCATTAGCCGCCGCTTTTTCGCCCGCCTGAATCCGCCAGACGGTTAAGCCGCCGACGGTCATTTTGTCACGGACATAACGCCAGGCATCGGAGAAGAGTGCCGCATCCTCCGTTTGCACCGCATAGAGCATGGTCTGCCCCATCGTCTCGGAAAGCACAGTATCGCCCGGATGAACCTCGCCGCCGGACAGCGTATAGGTGGATGGAATCGCACCATCCGCCTGCATCAGCTGTTTCAGAAACGCGAGTGTCTGCTGTGCCGGATGCTGTGCTGCGTCCAGCAGCTGCGCCATTTCATCCGCATTCGGCATATCCGCCGTCGCGCGAAGCAGCTGCCCCTGCGAATCGAAAACCGCCAGAGACGGCACGCTCCGCAGTCCCAGCATGTGAAAGAGCGCCGCGTCCGCATCCATGTACAACGGAATGCCTGTAATGCCGCATTCCGTCAATTCTGCTTCCGCCTTCTCGCGCGTGTCGCCGCGAATCCCCTCTCGGCAGACAAGGATGACTTGCGCTCCCGCCGCTTGTGCGGCCTGTACCGCCGCCCCAAAGTCGCCCGCCAAGTATACATGGCAGTCCGGACACCAGCTTGACCAGAACAGCAGGATCGTCGTTTTTCCGCGCAGGGCGGATAGGCGCACCGGATTTCCGTCCGCGTCGGTCAAATCTCCGTCATAGGGCAGAAACCACTTTGCCGGGTCTGGCGCAAGGTCGGAGGACATCAGCAGATCGCCCGAATCCGCGGTATCCGTCGCTTCCGGCAGAATGTCCGGCAAATCCTCGCGGGTTTGCAGCAGTCCGGCGCCGACGATGGCCATGCCCGCCGTCAGCAGAATCATCAGGCTGATCAGTACGGCGAGGATGCGTTGGTATGACTGTTTTTTCATGAAGAACGCTCCTCCCCGTGTTTCGACGATGATTGTATGTGCGCCCAGCGCGGTTTATTCACACAGAATATCCGCAATCCGCTCGCAGGCGTGTCCATCGCCGTAGGGATTGCTGGCGTGCGCCATCGCCGCGTAAGCCGCCGGGTCATCCAGCAGACGCGTAAACTCGCGGTAAATCGTCTCTTCCGACGTGCCGACGAGCTTGAGCGTGCCCGCCGCAACGCCCTCCGGGCGCTCGGTCGTGTCGCGCATGACCAAAACAGGCTTGCCCAGACCAGGCGCTTCCTCCTGAATACCGCCGGAATCGGTCAGAATCAACGTGCTGTGCGCCATGATATTGTGGAAATCCAGCACATCCAGCGGCTCGATAATGTGCAGACGTTCCAGCCCGGACAGTTCTTCCGCTGCTTCCTGCCGAACAACTGGATTCAGGTGAATCGGGTAGAGCGCCTTGACATCGGGGTGCTCCGTCAATACGCGGCGAATCGCGCGGAACATATGGTGCATGGCTTCGCCAAGGTTCTCCCGCCGATGCGCGGTGATGAGAATCAGGCGGCTGCCCTTCGCCCACGTCAGTTCCGGGTGAGTGTAATCCGCGCGAACGGTGGTTTTCAGCGCGTCGATGGAGGTGTTGCCCGTCACGAAGATGGACGATTCGTCTTTGCCCTCGCGCAGCAGGTTCTGCTTTGCCTTTTCCGTCGGCGCAAAATGATACCGGCAAATCAGTGAAACTGCTTGCCGGTTGAACTCTTCCGGGAAAGGGCTTTCGAGGTTGTAGGTACGAAGCCCAGCCTCCACATGTCCAACCGGAATATGCAGATAGAAGCACGCCAGTGCGGTAACAAATGCCGTGCTGGTATCACCATGCACGAGCGTCAAATCAGGCTTCTCCTGATTGAGAACTGCCTGAATGCGCGTCAGGATAGCGGTAGTAACATCGAAAAGCGTCTGGTTCGGCTGCATAATCGCCAAATCGTAATCCGGCACGACCGAAAACGCATCCAGCACCTGCTGAAGCATCTGCTTGTGCTGCCCCGTGACGCAGACAACTGTCTGCACCTGCGGGCGGCGCTTCAGCTCATTGACCAGCGGACACATCTTGATGCCCTCCGGTCGAGTTCCGAAAACAAGCATGATTTTCTTCATCTTGCGAAGATTCTCCTTTCGCGGATAAGCCGATTCTCATCCGTTGCTGCCTTGAAATGCCATTTGCAGTACAATTCCATTATAGTCTGTTTTTGTTCAAAAATCAACACTCCATTCGCACATGAAAATGGCTATTTCACGCTAATTCGCGCTTTTTTCCATGTTTTCCTTGCGAATGTGAAGCGGCATGTCCAAAGCGGTGATAGGGGCAGACACGTTTTTCATCCTACCATCACATTCCGCGCATACCAAATAGCGGATGCCTCCCGTAAGCAATAGGAAAGCACCCGCAAAAGAAGCTATGGGCAAAAAGTCACTACAGCATCTTACGCCATGCGCGACGCAATAGCTTCGAGGAACGTGCGGCTGTTGACCGCCTGCGCAGGCGTCCCCTCCCACAGCAACGCAAGGTCTTTGGTCATTACGCCGCTTTCGATGGTGTCGATGGTCGCCTTTTCCAGCTTGTCGGCAAACGTCATCAAGTCCGGCAGATGATCCAGTTCGCCGCGCTTGCGGAGCGCGCCAGACCACGCGAAAATCGTCGCGACGGGGTTGGTCGACGTCTCCTCGCCCTTCAGATACTTGTAGTAGTGGCGCGTGACTGTACCGTGCGCGGCTTCGTACTCAAACTTGCCGTCCGGCGAAACGAGCACGGAAGTCATCATCGCCAGGGAACCGAACGCCGTCGCCACCATGTCGGACATCACGTCGCCATCGTAGTTCTTGCACGCCCAGATAAACCCGCCCTTGCTGCGCACGACGCGCGCCACGGCATCATCAATCAGCGTATAGAAATAGGTAATACCCGCCTGCTCAAACTTTTCCTTATACTGCGCATCGAAAATTTCTTGGAAAATGTCCTTGAAGCGGTGATCGTAGGTCTTGCTGATGGTATCCTTCGTGGAGAACCACAAGTCCTGCTTGACCGACAGCGCGTACTGGAAGCAGGCATGGGCAAAGGACGTAATCGACGCATCCAGATTATGAATGCCCTGCACGACGCCCGGCCCCTTGAAATCGAAAATCGTCTGGCGAATCTCCTGCCCATCCGCGCCCGTGAACACCAGCTCCGCCTTGCCCGCGCCGGGGATGCGAATTTCCGAATTGCGGTAGACGTCGCCATAGGCATGACGGGCGATGGTAATCGGCTGCTGCCAAGTACGCACCGTCGGACGAACGCCGCTGACGAGAATCGGCGCGCGGAAGACCGTGCCGTCGAGCATAGCGCGAATCGTGCCGTTGGGCGACTTCCACATCTCGTGCAGGTTGTACTCCGTCACGCGCTGGGCATTCGGAGTGATGGTCGCGCACTTGACCGCGACGCCGTACTTCTTCGTCGCGTTGGCGCTGTCAATCGTCACCTGATCACGCGTTTCGTCGCGGTGCGGCAGACCGAGATCGTAATACTCCGTCTTTAAGTCCACGAACGGCTCAATCAGCAACTGCTTGATGTCTGCCCACAGGATGCGGGTCATTTCGTCGCCATCCATCTCCACCAGCGGCGTTTTCATCTGAATCTTTTCCATAATAATACGCTCTCCTTGCCTTTCCGCTGATGCTTCCTTGCACCGCAGATTTTTTTACGCTTCCATTGTACCCCACGCCTTCCCTTTTCGCAAGGGTGAAACAGCAAAAGAACAGGAGCGGCTACAGGCTGCAAAAAAACAAAATAATTCTCGCAAAATACCTTGACAGGAAAAGTATATTGTGATATAGTAATACTCGTCAAGGCGAGATACCAAGACAAGGGATGAACCATAGGAGGTGAAGCATATGGCATTGTCCGCAGATATTCTTCGCGGCTATACCGACACCATTATTCTGCACCAGCTTTCCCACGGCGACAGCTACGGCTACCAAATCAACAAGACCATTTCGACGCTCAGCGGCGGCGAGGTGGAGCTGAAGGAAGCGACGCTGTACACCGCTTTCCGCCGGCTGGAGGCTGCCGGGCTGATTCAGTCCTACTGGGGCAGCGAGACGTCCGGCGCGCGCCGCCGCTACTACGCCATCACGGCGCTGGGGCAGGAAAAGCTCATCAGCGATTTGGCGGCGTGGGAGGACACGAAACGCCAGCTTGACCAGCTATTGGAGGGATAACATTATGTGCAAAGAAATTTTCGCATTCCGTCGGGTAACGCCGTTTTCAGACTTTTCTCTGGCGGAGCGCTTAATTGGCGATAGCATCGCGTGGGAGGAAATCAGCCGTCAGCGGCTGCAGAACGCAAATCAGGAGAATCAGGAGGAACAGCACTATGCGTAACGAAACGGTCGAGCGGATTGTGAATCTGCTCTTTCAGGATGTGGAAATGACGGACGAGGTGCAGGCACTCTACGACGAGACGATGAGCAACTGCCAAGAGCGCTATCAGGACATGACGTCCCGCGGGCTGAGCGACGATGACGCGATTGCCGCCGTCGTCGAGAGCTTGAAGGGCATGGAGGATGTCATCAGCCAGTACCCGAAGAAGTCTGAAGCGCCCGAAGCGGAAGAAGCGCCGAAGAGCGCGGAAGTGCCGGTTGATGGCGATGGAGACGGCGAGCAGACGGATTTCACTTTCCATCCGGCGGATATTGGGCGCATCGAAATGACGATGGTGTGCGACGACGTGCATTTGGAGGAATCGCCGGACGGGGACGTGCATGTCCGCTTTGAGGATGTGGAAGGCGCAAAGGCGTCCATCTGCCGCATTGAGGACGGCGTTCTGCGCGTCTGCCGCGACCCCGATGCCCCGAAGCGCAACCGAAGCAGCTTCACCGTCAGCGGCAGTTTCGCCAACGGGCGGCTGTATGTGAAGAAGCCGAACGGCGAATACTTCTTCTTCGGCGACAAGAAGAGCGACAAGCAGGTGGAAGCGGAAGCCGAGCGGCACGCCAAGGAATTCGAGCAGCACGCTAAAGAATTCTCGGACAACATGTCGAAGATGGGGTTCCAGCAGGAAAGCACGGGTGACGGCAAGAACGCGAACAGCATCGAAAGCATGATTGACAGCTTCGCCAGCACCGCTTCCCGCTTCGGGCAGGAACTGGGCAAGCTGTTCTCCAGCATCAAGCCGAACATCACCGTTTCCCGCAGCATCGGCGACATGACGCTGTGCATCCCGCGCATCTTCGACAAGCCCATTAGCGTCCTGACGACCTCCGGCGACATCGAGGCGCGCGACATCCACGTCACCGACCTGAACTTTACCAGCACATCCGGCGACATCAGCGTCGAACTGTTCGCCCCGCTGAATCGCGGCGCATTCACCACCACCAGCGGCGATATCAACATTGAAGCCGATGCAAACGATGTGCAGATTTCCACCGTCAGCGGCGACGTGGAGATTCACGGTGATTACGACCATCTGAAATTTGCCAGCACCAGCGGCGATGTGGAGCTGGAAGCGAAGGTGCGGCAGTGCGACTTTAGCAGCGTTTCGGGCGACTTAGACCTGCGCTTCACGGGCGCGCTGTCGCTCATCAACGGCAGCACGACCTCCGGCGACATTGACGTGGAACTGCCGGACGACACAGGGACAAACAACATCGACGTCCACAGCCGTTCGGGTGACATTTCGATGCGCCGTTCCGGGCGCAGGGGCAGCAGAACCGTGACGGGCAGCATCCGAAGCGTTTCGGGGGATATTGAGATTCGCTGATAATACTATTTCCAAATTCACCTGCGCCATCTGCTCGCGCCTTGGCGCATTCTCATTTAGAAATAGTATAAAGTCCCGACGCGCCGCCGAATTGTGCGGTGTTGCCCCAATCCCAAAAAAACACACGCGGCGGCTGACAGAAATGCCAGTCGCCGCGATTTGTATGCAAATTATTCGTCCTCATCTTCCGATTCTTCGTCCTCGTCCGCGAAATCCGCGTCCGCCGCGTGGTCGTCCGGCGCAAGCAGGGCTTCCAGCTGCTCCTGCGCGCGGGCGTAATCGCGGTACGCCACGAAGAACACGAATTTCTCCAGCGTTACGCCGAGCGCCGCGCTGATGCCCGCGCCCATCATCGGGCGGGCGATATACGGCACATTTGCCTCTTTGAGCAGACTTTCCATCACCGAGGCGTTCAGCGCATCCAGCTCCGTCAAGCGGCATTCGTCCGCTTCCTCTGCCGGACGCAGACGGTCGAATTTATCGCAGTACGGACAGCTTTCCGCTCTCTCCGGCGTCACCCGATGGCAGTTCGTGCAGTAGTACATTTTTCCTCCGCTCCTTTCGCGCGTTCTTCTGCCTGTATGATAGCATAACGCACACTTTCCGTCAAGGTTTGCGGCAAAATCAGCGAATCGGCGAATTTCTTTGCAAAATGAATTGCATTTCTGCTGGAATGCGTTTATAATAAAGAACGCTATCACAGCATCACAGAAGGAGAATCCGGATTATGAAATTAGGCGTTGTCGGTTTGCCCAATGTCGGCAAAAGTACCCTGTTTAATGCCATCACGCAGGCTGGCGCACAGGCGGCCAACTATCCTTTCTGCACCATCGAGCCGAACACGGGCGTTGTCATGGTGCCTGACCACCGTTTGGACGTGCTGGGCGAAATGTATCACCCGAAGAAGATTACCCCCACGACCATCGAGTTTGTGGACATTGCGGGTCTGGTGAAGGGCGCGAGCCACGGCGAGGGTCTGGGCAACAAGTTCCTGAGCCACATCCGCGAGGTGGACGCGATTGTCCACGTCGTGCGCTGCTTTGAGGACGAGAACATCATCCACGTTGATGGCTCGATTGACCCCGCCCGCGACATTGAGACGATCAACCTTGAGCTGATTTTCGCGGACATGGACACCGTGCAGCGCCGCAAGGACAAGGCGATGAAAAACTTCCGCGGCGGCGACAAGAAGGCGGGCATCGAGGTCGAACTGGCGGACAAGATTTACGCCCATCTGGAAGCCGGCAAGCCCGCGCGCACCTGCCCCGTAACTGACGAGGAGAAGGAAGTGCTGGACGGCTGGTTCCTGCTGACGACCAAGCCGGTCATCTACGCGGCAAACATCGCCGAGGAAGACCTCGGTAAGCCGGAGAGCGAAATCAAGGGGCTTGACCGCGTGGAAGCCATCGCGAAGAGCGAGAATGCCGAAATCATCGTCATTTCCGCCGCGATTGAAGAGGAAATTGCGCAGATGAGTCCCGACGAAAAGGCGGAATTCATCGAAGGACTGGGCATCGGGCAGTCGGGTCTGGATCGGCTGATTACGGCGTGCTATCGGCTGCTGGGGCTGATTTCCTTCCTGACGGCGGGCGAAGACGAATGCCGCGCATGGACGATTGTCAACGGCACGAAGGCACCGCAAGCCGCGGGCAAGATTCACACTGACTTCGAGAAGGGCTTCATCCGCGCGGAAATCGTGCCTTTCGACACGCTGGTGGAACTCGGCTCGATGGCGGCATGCAAGGAAAAGGGGCTGGTTCGCTCCGAAGGCAAGGACTATGTGATGAAGGACGGCGACATCGTGCTGTTCCGTTTCAACGTCTGATCGTGTCTGATTCTGCAAGCAAGAAAGGGGCATCAGCATGAGCCGTCTTTCGTATTTCTTCAAGCGTCTGTTCAAGATGGACTGGAAAGCCATGTGGAAAACCGCCGGGCTGCTGCATGAGCGCTCCGGCAAATCCCGCATTTGGCTGCTGTGCGACATGCTCCGCTGTGCTGTGAAGTACAACGCGGGCTATGTGGACTACAAAATCGCGCAGATGTACAAACTCAACGATGCGCAGCGCAAGACCGTCATCACGCGCGGCATTTCCAACAGCATTGTCCGCCGGATGAACGACAAAGCGTACTGGCATTTCTTCGATGACAAGACGCAGTTCAACGAGCTGTTCAAAGAATGGATTCCGCGCAAGTGGCTGCTGATTAACGCGGATACGCCGCTTGACAAGCTGGAGGACATGATGACGCTCCCCGCCCTCATCGGCAAGCCGCTGGAGGGGTCGAGCGGTCAGGGCATCCTGAAGTTCACGCCGGAGGACTGGAAGGGGGGCGCAAAGGCGTTCCACCAGCTGCTGATGGACAAGAACATCGGCATTCTGGAAGAAATCGTCGTGCAGCATCCGGAGATGGCGCGCATGTGCCCGACGTCGGTCAACACCTGCCGCATTGCGACGCTGCTGGGCGACAAGAAGCAGGGCATCGTCTATGCGTTCCTGCGCATCGGCAACGGCAAGGTGATGGACAATGTGGACTGCGGCGGCATGGCTGCGCGCATTGATTTGGAAAGCGGCAAGCTGCTGACTGTCGGCGCAGACAAGGCGGGCAACACCTACACCAAGCACCCCATCACCGGCACGGACATTATCGGCTTTACGATTCCTTACTGGGAAGAGGCGAAGAAGATGTGCCTTGACGCCGCGCAGAAAGTACCGCAAATGCGCTTTGTCGCGTGGGACGTCGCCATCACGCCGAACGGCCCGACGTTCATTGAGGGCAACAGCTTCCCCAGCCATGCTGTACCTCAGTTTGCCGCGCATTACCCGGACGGCATCGGTATCCTGCCGGAATTCCGCAAATTCATCGACGTGTGACTTACTTGCAGGCGGAGCGGATGCTTCACCTGCATTTTTGCACCTATTTGATGACTTTTTACGCAGTTCAAGCCTTTTTCAGCAGGACTTTTCTGATGAAAAGGCGAATTTCTACATCAGATATTTGGGCGGACTTTTGCGCCGCCTTGACTTCATACGATGGAGGGATGACCGTGGAACAGCTGCTCAACGATGGCTGGCAATTCTGCAAGCTGCCGCTCGGCTCGACGCTGGAAGATGTGAGCAATGCGGCACTTCAGGCAGTCGATTTACCCCATGATTTTCTGATTGAAAACGAAAACGACCTGTACGAGACGACGGATGCGTGGTATCTGCGCACGCTGGACGTGCCGGAAAGCTGGTGCGCGTCGTGCGTCCTCGTGCGGTTCGACGGCGTGTATATGGACTGCGACGTGCTGCTCAACGGGCACGTCGTCTGCACGCATCATTACGGCTACACGGCGTTCGATGTGGATCTGACCAGCCGGCTGCTCGTCGGCAGAAACACGCTGGCGGTGCATATCCGCCATCAAAGCCCGAACAGCCGCTGGTATTCCGGCGCGGGCATCTACCGCGACGTGACGCTGCATGTGCTGCCGAAGCGCCACATTCCGCTGGACGGCGTGTACGTCACAACCACGCACGAGCTGGAAAGCTGGACGATGACCATTGACACGGAGCTTTGCGGCGTGAAGGACAACGGCGTGCTGACACATGTGCTGCTCGACGGCGACGTGCCGGTGTGCGATGTGACGGTGGAAGCCGCGGGCGACCACGCCAATGCGGTCATGCAGGTGCTTTCGCCGAAGCTCTGGTCGCCGGACGCGCCGAATGTTTACACGCTGCAAACCATGCTGGGCAATCAGGTTATCCGGCAGAACGTCGGCTTCCGCGACCTGACATTCACCACGGATCGCGGACTGCTGGTCAACGGCGCGCCCGTCAAGCTGCACGGTGTCTGCCTGCACCACGACTTAGGCTGTCTGGGGTCGGCGTTCCACGAAAAGGCGATGCGCCGTCAGTTGCGCGCCATGCGGCAAATGGGCGTCAATGCCCTGCGCACAAGCCACAATCCGCCCGCGAAGCAGGTGATGGACTTATGCGACGAGCTCGGCATTTTCGTGGTAGACGAAGCGTTTGATATGTGGCTGCGCGCCAAAACGCCGTTTGACTACGCGCGCTTCTTCCCCACCGACATGCCGTCGGATGTCGCCGCGTGGGTTCGCCGCGACCGCAATCATCCGTCGCTGCTGATGTGGTCGATTGGCAACGAGATTCTGGACACGCATCTGGATGAATCCGCTCAGCAGGTGACGTGCGACCTGTGCGAGAATGTGCGCCTGCACGACCCGCGCGGCAATGCCGTCATCACCATCGGCAGCAACTTCATGCCGTGGGAAGGTGCGCGGAAATGCGCTGATTTGGTAGACGCGCAAGGCTACAACTACGGCGAAAAGTATTACGAGGCGCACCACGCCGAGCATCCTGACTGGGTGATTTACGGCAGTGAGACAGCTTCGGCGCTGTCCAGCCGCGGCATTTACCACTTCCCGATGGCAGCGTCGATTCTCTCCGACGAGGATCTGCAATGCTCCGCGCTGGGCAATTCCACGTCCAGCTGGGGCACGAAGGACATGCGCAAGTGCATCGTGGAAGATTTGAACACGCCGTATTCGCTGGGGCAATTCCTGTGGAGCGGCATTGACTACATCGGCGAACCCACGCCGTACCACACCCGGTCGTGCTATTTCGGCATGATGGACACGGCGGTATTCCCGAAAGACTACTGGTACTTATTCAAATCCCTGTGGACGAACGCGCCGATGGTGCACATTGGCGTATACTGGGATTGGAATCCGGGTCAAATGATTGACGTGCCGGTCATGACAAACGGCGTGAAAGCCGAACTGCTGCTCAACGGGCGTTCGCTGGGTGTGCAGGAAGTCAGCCGCACGGACTGGACACGCTGCCGTCCGGCGTGGCAAGTGCCGTTTGAGGCGGGCGAGCTGGTCGCGCGCGCGTATGACGCGGACGGGCATCTGATTGCCGAGGACGTCCAGCGCACGCCCGGCGAAAGCCACCATATTGTGCTGTCCGCGGAGGATGCTTTCCTGCTGGGCGACGGCGAGGACATGACGTTTGTGACCATCACCGTGGCGGACGAAAACGGCACCCCCGTTGAAAACGCGGTGGATCGCGTGCTGGTGGATGTTGACGGCTGCGGGCGGCTGCTGGGGCTGGACAATGGTGACTCCACCGACCGAGACGGCTACAAGACGAACACGCGCCGCCTGTTCAGCGGCAAGCTGCTGGCGATTGTCGGCGCGCTGGCAGGCGAAGGCAGCATTCACATCCGCGTGTCGGGCGTTGGGCTGGTCGGCGCTGAATTAACGCTGCCCGTCCGCGCGGCGCGCAAAACGCCGGGGCGCAGCTGTTCCGCCGTGCTGTGCCGTCAGGAAGAAATGCCCGCGGACAAACCGATTCGCCGCATTGAGCTGCTGCCGCTGGGCGACAAGCGTCTGGGCAGCGAGCATCCAACGGTCTCCTTCCGCGTGGCGGTTCATCCGGCGGATGCGGACAAGCAGGCGATTGCCTTCCGCGTCACCAATGGTCAGGGCATCGACTCCCCCTGCGCGTCGTGTTCGGTGGACGGCGACGTGGTGACGGTGACGGCGCTGGGCGACGACACCGTGTACCTGCGCGCCTCCTGCACAAACGGGTATGACCATCCGCGCATTATCAGCCAGCAGGATATTGTCATCACCGGGCTGGGGCAGCCGTTCCTTGATCCCTACGGCTTTATCTCCGGCGGGCTGTACTCGCTTTCCTCCGGCGAAATCGGCAATGGCAACGAGCAGGGCATATCCTTCGCGCGCGACGGCGAAAGCATGGCGGGCTACACCAAAATCGACTTCGGCGATGTCGGTTCGGACGTTATCACGCTTCCGGTTTTCGCGCTGGACAGCAACCTGTACGAAATCAAGCTCTGGGACGGCGACCCGGCGGACGGCGGACGGCTGATTGCTGTTCTGCCCTACCAGAAGCCGAGCATTTGGAACGTCTATCAGAGCGAAACGTACCACCTGCCAGAGCGCCTGACGGGCGTGCACACGCTGTGTTTCTCGCTGACGAGCAAAATTCACCTGAAAGGCTTCTCGTTCGAGAAGCAGAGCCGCGCGTGGCTGCCGCAGACGGCGCAGGACGCCGATACGGTCTACGGCGACAGCTTCACCCGCAGCGGCAGTGCCGTCACGAGCATCGGCAACAACGTGTCGCTTGTCTGGGAGAACATGGATTTCGGCGCATCCACCCATGCGGAACTCCGCTTGGACGGACAGACGCCGCTTTCGACGAACCCCGTCACGATTCGCTTCACCAATCAGGAGGGCGAACAGCTGACCTCGCTGGCGCAGTTCAGCGGAACGGAACGCGGCGTGCAGTGCTTCGATGTGAACGTGCTGCCGGGCGTGTGTTCAGTCGCGTTCGTGTTCCTCCCCGGCAGTCAATTTGATTTCTACGGCTTCACCTTTGTCAAGCAGGAAGAAGCTGCACAGTAAAAGGAGTGGAATCTGATGATTCTGTATAATTCGCTCACCCACCGCAAAGAGCCGTTTGTGCCGCGCTTCGGCAACAAGGTGTCCATGTACACCTGCGGCCCGACGGTCTATCATTTCGCGCATATCGGCAACCTGCGCACCTATATTATGGAGGACATGCTCGAAAAGGCGCTGCGCTATGAGGGCTACGACGTCAAGCGCGTAATGAACATCACCGACGTCGGCCATCTTTCCAGCGACGCCGACACGGGCGAGGACAAGATGCTCAAGGGCGCGCGCCGTGAGCACAAGACGGTCATGGAAATCGCGAAGTTCTACACCGATGCTTTCTTCTCTGACTGCCAGAAGCTCAACATCAAGCGCCCCGACGTGGTTGAGCCCGCAACGAACTGCATCCCCGACTACATCGACATGATTACCGTGCTGCTGGAGAAAGGCTATGCCTACCACGCAGGCGGCAACATCTACTTTGACACCAGCAAGCTGGAAAAGTACTACGTCTTTAACGACCACAACGAGGAAGACCTCGAAGTCGGCGTGCGCGACGATGTAGATGAGGACACGAACAAGCGCAACAAGGCGGACTTCGTGCTGTGGTTCACAAAGTCGAAGTTCGAGGATCAGGCGCTGAAGTGGGATTCGCCGTGGGGCGTGGGCTATCCCGGCTGGCACATCGAGTGCTCGTGCATCAGCAAAAAGCACCTCGGCGAATACCTTGACCTGCACTGCGGCGGCATCGACAACGCCTTCCCCCACCACACCAACGAAATCGCCCAGAGCGAAAGCTACCTCGGTCACGAGTGGTGCAAAACGTGGTTCCATGTGCATCACCTGAACACCACGGGCGGCAAGATGAGCAAATCGAAGGGCGAATTCCTGACCGTGTCTCTTTTGCAGGACAAGGGCTATGACCCGCTGGTGTACCGCCTGTTCTGCCTGCAGAGCCACTATCGGCAGAGCCAGATGTTCACTTGGGAGAACATGGGCAACGCTGCCGCCGCGTACACGAAGCTGCTGGGACGCATTGCGTCGCTGATTCCCGCGGGTACGCCGGTGGATGCGGAGAAAATGAAGCCATATCAGGAGAAGTTCCGTCAGGCGCTGGATGCCGACCTGAATACCTCGCTGGCCGTAACGCGCCTGTACGACGTGCTGAAGGCGAAAGACCTGTCCGATGATGAGAAGCTGGCGCTGGTGGGCGACTTTGACGCGGTGCTGTCACTCAGCCTGCTGGAAAAGGCAGCGGCCATCCGCGACGCGCAGAAGGCGACGAGCGAAGTGCACGGCGACGGCGAATACGTCATCATTGCCCCGGCAGACGCCACCGACGAAGAGCAGAGCACCGTCCGTGAACTGCTGCTGAGCCGCTATCAGGCGCGGAAGGACAAGAACTGGGCGGAATCCGACCGTATCCGCGACATTTTGAAGGATATGGGCATTGCCGTCAAGGACAACAAAGAAGGCGTGCAGTGGATGCGGGTGTAATTCGCCTGCCTTCCCTGTAAAATTTCCTGCAAAAGGCTGACAAATGGCGGTAAGTATGCTATACTGATTCGTGGACGATAATTTCGGTCATCCGAAAGGAGTGCTTCCCGATGAATATTCTGCAAGCTGCCATTCTCGGCCTTGTGCAAGGGCTTGGCGAGTTTCTTCCGATTTCCTCCAGTGGTCATCTGCTGCTCAGCCGCATCCTGATGGGCTTCACGATTGATGAAACAGGCGCCTACCATATGCTGGACATTCTCCTGCATGTTGGCACGCTGATTCCGGTTCTCATCGTGTTCTGGAAGGACTGGTGGGCGATTCTGAAGAACCCCTTCAAGTCCAAGACACTGCTGCTGCTCTTCATCGCTTCCCTGCCGACGCTACTGTTCAAGGTTGTGTTTGATGATTTCATCACTTCCTGCGAGACAGGCTGGTTCCTCGGTGCGAGCTTCCTGTTGACGGGATTCTTCCTCCTGCTGGCGGAAACGCTGAGCGCACACCGCAAGCAGTACGCCGACCAGCCGAACTTCAAGCACGCCATCATCATGGGCTGTATGCAGGGTGTGGCGCTGCTGCCGGGCGTTTCCCGCAGCGGCTCGACGCTAGCGGGCGGTCTGCTCTCCGGTCTGAACCGCAAGAGCGCGGCGAAGTTCTCCTTCATGATGAGCGCCCCCGCGATTGTCGGCGCACTCATCATCGACGGCAAAACCGCAATCGAAGAGGGCTGGGTGCAGGATTTGACGCTCGTGCCGACGCTGGTGGGCATCCTCGTGGCGGCAATCAGCGGCTATATCGCCATCCGCTTCATGCTCAGTCTCATCAGCCGTGTCAGCCTGAACTGGTTTGCGCTGTATGTGGCGATTCTGGGCGTGCTGATTCTGGTACTTCAGCTGATTGGCTATCCGGGAACGGTGCCGTTCGCCATTCCGGACATGTCTGGCGCGGTGACGAGCACGCTTCGGTTCTGGAATGTGTAACAATCACATGGGCTGTCCGTCTTTGGGGGCGGACAGCCTTTTTTGCCCCTTGCCATCCGGGGCGCAAAATGCTATAATAGAATAGATATTTGTACTCTCGCATGGCTTTGCTATGCAGAAAGGACGATTGCGCCTGATGCTAACGTTTCGCCGGCTGATTTGTCTCCTGCTCGCACTTGGGCTGCTGACCATCAGCGCCGTGGCAGAAATGCCGAACCCCACCCTCGACCCCAACGCGAACCCGTATGATGAGACGCACCCGGAGCTGCTCGAAGCCGACCAGCTGTACTGCACATCCGCTATTCTCATCGAGCAGAGCACGGGGGAAGTCATCTTCGAGAAAAATGCCGATTTGACCATGTACCCCGCTTCGACGACAAAGATTATGACCGTGCTGCTGGGCATCCTCAACAGCAACCCTGACGACAAGGTGACGGTCAGCTACAACGGGTCTGCCGCCGCCATGCGCGCCATCGACTCGGAAGCGACCGTCATCAGCCTGCAGGAAGGCGAAGAGCTGACGATGCAGGATTTGCTCTTCGGCACGCTGATTCGTTCGGGCAACGACGGCGCAGTAGCGATTGCGGAGGCCGTCGCCGGGAATGAAAGTACGTTCGTCGCGCTGATGAACCAGACCGCGCACGACCTCGGCATGAACAGCACGCACTTCATGAACCCGCACGGCCTGCACGACGACAACCATTACACGACTGCGCGCGACTTGGCAACGCTGGCGCGCTACGCCATGCAGAACGACACCTTCCGCACGATTGCGAAAACGACCGAGTACAAGATGGCGGCGACGAACAAGCAGCGTTCGCGCACGCTGACGACCCGCCACCGCATCATGCTGCCGCAGTACAACAAGACGGACAACCGCTACTATTACGCGCCGATGACGGGCATTAAGTCCGGCTCGACGTCGCTGGCGGGCTACTGCTACGTCGGTTCAGCGTCACTGAACGGCGTTGACCTGATTTCCGTCGTCATGTACTCCAGCCAGTATGGCGTCTGGACGGACACGAAGAAGCTGATGGCGTACGGCTTCAGCCAGTATCAGCACGTCACGATTTCCGAGCTGTACAACTTGAACCCCATCAGCATTTACACCAGCGCGTATGAGATTGACGACCCGAATCAGGGGCAGCTGACGCTCCTGTGCCAGCCGCAGGATGCCACGCAGGCCGCCCTTGCGGAACTCAGTACGACGAAGAAGCGCATCGACTACCTGTCCGAAAACCTGCGCGACCTCGTGACCGTCTCCTACACGCGCGATTTTGCCGCACCCGTCAGCGCGGGCGAGATTATGGGCACAATGACCTACGTCAGCGACGATGGCACGCCGATTACATTCAACCTTGTCGCCAGCCGCAGCGTCGCGCGCCGCTCGAACATGCCGCTGACATATGAGGAGATTGTCGCGATTACACAGGGGCAAACCGGCATTCCGATTGTGCCAGAAACGGTGATTCCCGTCGTCGTGATTCTTCTGATTCCAACCATTGCGCTGTTCATCATCTTCCGCGTGCATCGCCGCAGGAAGCGCCGTGAGGACTTCTCTGACGGGATTCCGCGCAGCTGACCGCACTCAAAAACGCCCCTTTCCGAAGCATCTCTGCCGGAAAGGGGCGTTCTGTTTGGTGGATTTATACTGTTTCCAGATGAATTATTATACTATTTCCAGATAAGAATGCGCCAAGATGCGCCGCGAATTTTTCATTCTGGCTAACGCGAATGAAACGCAGCGTAGCAGCGCTACGCTAAGTGGAATGAGCGGACGCAAGCGCAGAAAAGGCGCGAGCAGATGGCGCAGGTGAATTTGGAAATAGTATGAATTATTATTTGGCTGCCGTCACCGCAGCGGGCTTTGCGCCGCCTTCCTTGATTTCGCCGGCTTTCGTCAGCGCAATCTTGGTGATGACCGGGCCAGTCAGTTCGTAGATGAGCGTACCTGCCAGCACGACGGCGTTAATCGTCGGGCCATAGGCGGGCAAATCCGTCAGGCACATGCGCGCCATGCCGATGGCGACACCCGCCTGCGGAATCAGCGTCATACCAAGGTAGCGAATAATGTTCTTATCACACTTCTCGATGGCAGCGCCGATGGTTGCACCAAGCGACTTGCCAATTGCGCGGCTCAAAACATACGCAATGCCCACCACGCCGACCGTCGGCAGCACGGACAAATCAAGGCTTGCGCCGCTCAAGACGAAGAAGAGCAGGAACAGCGGCGGCGTGAAGCGGTCGCACTGCTCAAGGAGCGCGGGCGAATCGTTACTGACGTTAATCATCGTCGCGCCAATCATCATGCAGACCAGCAGGCTGCTCAAATCGAGCATGGTACTCAAGCCAACGGCGAGGAACACGATGAGAATCGTCATCGTCAGCTTATTGCCGCGCGAATGGAAGAAGCGCAGGCAGAAAACCATCACCGTGCCAATGAGAACGCCCATCGCCAGCGAGCCGACAATTTCAATCAGCGGCTTCACCAGCAGCGTCATCACGCTTAACGCCGCGCCGCTGTCAAGCGTGCGGGCGATTGCCATCATGATGGCGTAGAGCATCAGCCCCAGCGCATCGTCCATAGCGACAACGGGCAGCAGCATCCGCGTCACCGGGCCGTTCGCCTTGTACTGGCGGACGACCATCAGCGTCGCCGCCGGAGCGGTCGCCGCGGCAATCGCCCCCAGCGCCAGACACATCGGCAGCGGCTGACCCAGCACCAGCAGCGTCAGGAACACCAGCAGTGATGCCACGCAGCCCTCAAACGCCGTGATGACCATCGGCTTCGCGCCGATTTCCTTGATGTAGGAGAACTTGAACTCACTGCCGATGGAATAAGCAATGAAACCCAGCGCGACATCGGAGATAATCGACAGCTTGCTGTTCATTTCCGGCGTCAGAACCTTCAGCACATACGGCCCGACCAGCAGACCCGCAATCAGGTACGCCGTCACGTTCGGCAGATGAATCAGCTTAATCAGGCGCGTCATGGCCATGCCAACCGCCATTGCAATGGCAAGCGCAAACAGGATATTCATTTGTTCTTGTTGACCCCTTCCACAAACGTCGTGGGCAGGGCGAAGCAAATACCCGTGTCGGGCTTGTCCAGTCCACCGGTTACTTTGTTGATGATTTCAATCATCTGCGGAATCTGTTCGGATTTCAGCAGCGTGAAAATCGTCTTGGAGCGTTTCCGCTCCGGATTGCACAGGTGGCGCAGCACCCCCAGCACCGGCAGATCGTCGATGTTATGGTCGCCATCCAGCACGCGCATCATGCCCGTCGATTCCAAAATGGTCGCGCCGCCGATGTTCTGCTTGAGCATTTCTTCCAGCAGCGGCTCCAGAAATTCTTCCCGATTCAGCACGAGAACAAACATCTGCATTGTGGTTTCCCTCCCTCATTCTTTGCAGCACCCAATGCCATGAAACATCCTATATTGTAGCACTTTCGTCCTGTTTGTCAATCGAATTTGCCCCCAAATCCCCATGTTTTCTCATGAAATTCTCATCATTTCCTCTCATCTTTCACAAGCATTTCGGAGGAATCTGTGTTATCATATAGGTGTCAGGGAAAAAAGCCCGCTCAGCGGGAAAGGAGATTGATTTTATGGCAAGCTACACGATTGAAGATATTGAACTGATTCGGCGCAAGAGCGGCATCAGCTATCAGGAGGCGGTTTCACTGCTGGATTACCACAACGGCAATGTTGCCCGCGCGCTGGTCGATTTGGAGCGCAACGGCCGCTTAAAGCCCGATGCCGCCGCACAGGATGCGCCGAAGTCCGCCGAAAAGAAAGCGTCCACCGATGCTGCCAGCAAGAGCAAGGGCGGCTTCATGCACTTCATCAACAAGCTTTACCGTGCCCGCGTGAAGGTGGCGCGGCAGTCGATTCCGATTCTCAACATTTCGCTGCTGTTCACCCTCGTCGCGGCGCTCATCAGCCCGCATTTGCTGATTCTCAGCGCGATTCTGATTCTGCTGCTGGGCTATCGTGTGTCGTTTGACAAGGACGACGCGGATTTCGCGGGTGAAAACATGGATCGCATGGTCAAGAACGCCGCGAGCAACGTCCGCAGCACGGTGGATGAGTTCGCGCGCGGCTTTCAGGCGGGCATGAACGGTCAGAGCGAATCCTCCGAGAAGAAGGCGGAGGTGGATTCTGCGGACAACCGCAGTTACTACGCTGCAAGCGCGGCAAAGCCGGAATACCACTCCTGCCCTACCATCAACGTGCCGGTGCAAGTGCCAAGCCAAGATGGCAATGTGACCGTGGAGGACGACACGGACGGCTTCAACTCCGCAACGATTAAGTAAGGAAGGTGCATCCATATGCTGCCGCTGATGCTGAGCTTGCTGCTATTTGCCAATGTTCTTGTTTTTGCCTCGCTGATGCTCTTCTTCGGGCTGTTCGGCGGCTGCAGGCAGCATTGACTACCCTTCGCGGGACGCATTCAAGCGTTCCGCTTTTGCCCGTATATGGAGAATGGAGGATAACCATGAGCCGCATCTTGATTGTGGAGGATGAAAAGAAGATTGCTCGCTTTCTGGAACTTGAGCTGACGCACGAGGGATACGAAGTGCAGACGGCAGGCGACGGGCGCAGCGGGCTGGAACAGGCGCAAAGCTGGCAGCCGGATCTGCTGATTCTTGACCTGATGCTGCCGGAATTGTCCGGCATCGAGGTCTGCCGCCGCCTACGCCACGACAGCGACGTGCCGATTATTATGCTGACCGCGAAAGACGACGTATCCGACAAGGTAATGGGACTGGACATGGGTGCAGACGACTACATGACGAAGCCGTTCGCCATCGAGGAACTGCTGGCGCGCATCCGCGTGGGGCTGAAGAAGCGCCGGAGTTCCGCCGCTGAAACGCCTGCGCCCGCGTCCAACGTGCTGCGGGCGGGCGGTCTGGTGTTAGAGCCCTCCAGTTACACAGTGACGATGAACAATCAGCCCATTAACTTGACAAAAAAGGAATTTGATCTGCTGAAATACCTCATGTCCCACAAGGGAGAAGCCGTGACGCGGGACGCGCTGCTGACTGACGTGTGGGGCTACGATTACGCGGGCGACACGAACGTGGTGGACGTGTACATCCGCTATCTGCGCCACAAAATTGACGAGCCGTTCGGCGTCAAGACGCTGCACACCATCCGTGCCGTCGGCTACATGTTCCGCGTCGATGACTGACCGTCCGAAGGCACGGCGCATCCGCCGCAAGAAGGATGTTTCCCCTGCCGCGCCCAAGCCGCACGGGCTGCCTTCCACCCTTTCCCGCATTCGTTTGTCCCTCTCCTTCCGCATCGCCGCCCACTTTTCCTTCCAGCTGGTGCGGACGTTTCTCCCCGCGCTGCTCATCCTGACGCTGGCGTTCGCGGGCGGCACGCTGTACCTCGCTGAACGCGACATTTCGCGGCTGCAATGCGCGCCGCTGTCCGCCGACGGCACCATTGCCCTCTCCGTGCTGGATGACGCGGAAGTGACGCTGCTGCCCGAAGCGCGCACGGACGGCATCATCGTGGGGCAAAGCGCCTACCGCCTGCTTGACCCGGAGGCGATTTTCACTGAAGGGCGCTACATCGTGCAGGCGCAGCACATTTCGGGGCAGTCGCTGCTGATTTCGCTCAGCCTCTCTCGCCCGCTTGCGCTGTACTGCGGAGCTGCCGCGGCGCTGGTCATCACCGACCTGTTCCGCATGTTCTACTTCGTCTTGCATCGGAAGCGGCTGCAAAAGAGCGTCCTCGCGCCGATTCGCGATATCACCGACATGGCAGCGACGCTCTCCGCGAACAACCTCTCCAACCGCATCAACATCGCCGGGACAAAAAATGAGTTGAAAGACCTCGCGACGGTCATCAACTCCATGCTCGACCGCATCGAAACATCCTACAACAGCCAGAAGCAGTTCGTTTCCGACGCTTCGCATGAGCTTCGGACACCAATTGCCGTCATTCAGGGATATGCCAGCATGTTGTCCCGCTGGGGCAAGAGCGACCCGGATGTGCTGAACGAGGGCATCAACGCCATCGCGCAGGAGACGGAAAGCATGAAGGAGCTTGTCGAAAGCCTGCTGTTCCTCGCGCGCCACGACAAGAAAACGCTGATGATGGAGATGGTGCGGTTTGACGCATACGACGTTGCCGCGGAGGTGCAGCGCGAAGCCGCAATGGTCACGCCGGAGGACACGTTCGCGCTTGAACCCGCTGACCATGTGCAGATTGAGGCCGACCGCGGAATGCTGAAGCAGGTTATGCGCATCCTGTGCGACAACGCAGTAAAGTACTCCCCCAAGGGCAGCACCATTACCCTCGGCGTACAGAAAACCGAGAACGGCTGCACGCTGTCCATGAGCGACCACGGGCCGGGCATCCCCAAGGAAGAGCTTTCGAGAATATTCGAACGCTTCTACCGCTGTGACAGTGCCCGCAAAACCGAAAGCAGCGGTCACGGGCTTGGGCTGTCCATTGCGCGCATCATTGTCATGGGACACAGCGGGCAGCTCCGCGTTCGCAGCAAGGTCGGCGCGGGCACGACGTTCTATGTTGATTTGCCGCTGACGCAGGACAAGGTACGGCATGGCGGCGAAGTCAATCTGCCGCCAGAGAAGAAGCACCGCTACCGGCTTCGTTCGAAGAAGGATAAAAGCGGCTACGCAGAAGCAAAAGTATCATAATGAAGACCGCACCCGGTTTGACCCGGATGCGGCTTTTTCGTCAGGCGATTTTCATATGGCGCAGTTGAATTTGGAAATCGTATTAGTTGTTGCTGTTAGCGCAGTTGCAGCTGCCGCTGCACGAGCCGGAGCATCCGCGTCCGCAATTGCAGTTGGAACGCACCGTGCTGCTGACGTTGCCCGTCGCGACCGTGCCGCTGTTGCAGACGGACTGCGGCGGGAAGAGCGGCAGGGCGAAGAACTCATCGCAGACGCTTTCCGCGAACTCCTCGGCGGGCGGAATCGGGCAGTAGCCGTAGCTGGGAATCAGGATTTCGGCTTCCGCGAGCACCTTCAAAATCGTCGTGACGCAGATGGTCATCTTGAACTGGTTGTTGCCCAGATACGTCCCGCTGACGCAAATCGCGCTGACCATGCTTTCCAGCGTGTACGGCACAATGGACTCGTCGGGAATGCTCAGCAGCACATCGCGGTTGACGCTGATGGTCGCCTTGCCGATGTACTCCACGCAGCGGCTATCCACGAACAGGATGTCAATCGGGATGTCGATCGTTGCGCGCACACGGGCGAAGCAGGGGCGATCGCACAGGCGATCAACGGTCAGGTTGCGGATGTTGCCCTCGGTCGTGGTGCTGCGGCAGCTCTCGAAGGTAATCGGCGGCACGGGTGCGGACGTCGGCGGGATGGTCTCCTGCGTCTCCTGGCAGCCGCAGGCGTTGCAGGTGCAGGTGTTGTTGACCTGCGCGTAGCTGGTGATGGTGACGGTCTGCTTGGTAAGCTGCTCCTGCGTCATCGCGCTGTCATACACGCGCTTGACCTGCACGCAGACCTTCTCCTGCAAGCCGTCCAGCGCACTGCCGGAAATCGTACCGGGGCAGCAGTTGGGGTTCGCGTTCTTATACGAGTAGAATGACATGGATCGCGCCTCCTTGTCTTTTCCGGCTCCGGTCGCCTTGGTGGAGCCTTCACCAGCAGACTATGAGGCGCGCGGGAAAGTGTGCGGCGCGAAAGAAATCTTGATACGAAAAATGCCATCCAGCACGGATGGCACTTGACTTACCCCATTTTCACCGGCGTGAAGCCCTTCTTTGCGACTGCGTCCATCAGCACATCGTCCGCAACATCCGCGTTCAGCGTGATTTTCGCACACTTCGCCGCGAGGTCAACCTCCGCGTTTTCTACGCCCGGCACGGCCTTGAGCGCCTTTTCCACCGTCATCTTGCAATGATTGCACATCATGCCGTTAATCTGCATCGTCTTTTCCATTATCATTTCCTCCTGCTTATGGAATCAATTCCGGCACGTCGTCGGTCATTTCCGCGTCGTCCGAATCGTCCTTGGGCTTTTCCGGCATCGGCGGCAGCTCTTTGAGCGACGAAATGCCGAAATGCGCCAGAAAATTGTCCGTCGTGCCGTAGAGAATCGGGCGACCCAGCGCTTCCTTGCGCCCGACCTCGGCAATTAGCTCCTTATTCATCAGCGATTGCAGCGAGTAGTCGCACTTCACGCCGCGAATCTGTTCTACCTCGGCGCGCGTGACCGGCTGACGGTACGCAACGACCGCGAGCGTCTCCATGGCCGCCTGCGAAAGCGACTGCTTCTGCACGGGCTGGAGAAGCCGCACCACATCCTGCGAATACAATGCGCGCGTCGCCAGCTGCACCTGATGCCCGTAGCGTTTGAGCGAAAAGCCGCGCTGATTGAAGTCGTACTCGTCGCGCAGTTGAATCAGCGCATCCTCTACCTCATGAATCGGCACATCCAGCGCCTTGGACAAGTCCTCTACACGCACCGCCTCGCCCGCGACGAAGAGAATCGCCTCGATGCGCCCGGCAAGATTGCCGCCCTCCTCCATGATGTCATCAGGAAAGCGCAATTGCTCCTCGTTTTGTGTCTCGTTCATTCCGTTTCCTCCGTTGCGCTTTCACCGTATTCGTCAACATCCTTGCCGCGGCCTGGATAGAGGACGATTTCGCCCCATGTACCCTCCTGCTCGGCGTGGATTTCGCCCAGCTTGAGCAGCTCCAGCAACGCCAGAAACAGCGTCACGACCTCTTCCTTCGACGGCGCAGCGCTGAACGTTTCCTCAAAGCGCAGGCAGCCGCGGCTGGACACGCCCTTAAGCAGCGTCAACATGCATTCCTGCACATTGTGCTCGTCGCGGTGAATGTCGCGCGGCGCGTAGTGGTTCGTCTCCGGGGAATCATCCGTAGCGGGCTTGCGCGCCCAGATGCGCAGGAACGCTTCCGTCAAGCCTTGCAGCGTCAAGCCGACAAGCTCCGTTTCCTGCGGCGGCAGCGGGTATTCCTCCGGCAGCTTCGTGAACAGGTTCGCCGCTGCCTGCTCGAACTGCTTCATGGCGGATGCGGTTTCGCGGAAGCGCTTGTATTCCTCCAAACGGCGAATCAGCGCTTCCTCCGGATCCTCCTCGCCCTCCTCGATGCACGGCGGACGCGGCAGCATCGCGCGGGATTTGATTTCCAGCAGCGTAGCCGCCATGACCAGAAAGTCCGTCGCGTCGTCCATATCAAGGTCGGGCGCATTGCGTACCGAATCAATATACTGGTCGGTAATCTGGCTGACGAAAATATCCTTGATGTCGATTTTTTCCTTGTTAATCAGGAACAGCAGCAAATCCAGCGGGCCGTCAAAATCCTTGAGCTGAAACGTCATTGCCATGTTTTATGCCCTCACGACAGCCCGAAAACCGCCAAGAATCCCTTGAGGAAGAACTCATAGACGGCGAAGATTGCCTTGCTCAAGAACTGATCCAGCGCGCCGGACATGAAGATGACAATCAGCACAATCTGCGCAATAACGAACGCCTGCCGCTTGAGCTGCAGTTTGCCCTTGAACAGCAGATCGTTGACGAGATGGTAGCCATCCAGCGGCGGGATGGGCAGAATGTTGAACAGCGCAAGCCCCAGATTCGTCTGCGCCATCATCAGCAGGAAGCGCTCGACGTACCGCAGCCACGGCACAGCGAAATCCGCCAGCGCGCTTTCGGCGAATATGCCGTTGGTAATGCTCAGGATCACATTGTCCCTGCCATCCGTGAACTGGTAGAACGGGCTGAACAGGTGCGGGAGGGAGCTCGACGAGAATTCCCCCAGCATTTCCGAGCCGAACATGATTTTGCCGACGACGACGCTCAGGAACATGCAAATCAGGCACAGGCAGAGATTCGTCGCAATGCCGGCAATGGAAACGAAGAAATCGTCGCGCCGCCCGTGCCGGAAGTTGCGCGGATTGACCGGAACAGGTTTCGCCCAGCCCACGCCAATCAGAAACATGCTCAGCGTACCGATCAGGTCAAGGTGCGCCTTTGGGTTCAGGGAGAGCCGCCCCATCATTTTCGCCGTCGGGTCGCCGCAGCGGTATGCCACATAACCGTGCGCGCACTCGTGCAGAATCAGGCTGATAAGAATGACAGCGACAGCGTATACCAGCGTCAGCAGAAATTCCAGCGGGCTGGTACGGAGCGCTTCCAGATAAGTGTCCAAATTGGAAAGCATTTTTTCCCTCTTTTCATCATGAAGTACGTCCCTGACGCATAGAGTGAAGCAGCAATTTCAAGGAGGTGCTTGTTCTATGAGCGAGCAGGGAACGAATCAGATCCAGCAGCTGCAGGTTCCGCCGGCACAGGATTTCGACACAGCGAACTTTCAGGGATCGATGCAGGAGGTCTTGCATGAGAACATCGGAAAGTATGTACTGGTGGATTTTCTCATTGGTACGTCGAATCTCGTCACCCGTCAAGGCTTCCTGTACTACGTCGGCACGCAGTTCATCGTCCTCTATGACAGCCTGAATCTGCGTTATGTCGTCTGTGACATCTTCTCCATCAAGTTCGTCACGTTCCTGCTGCCCGGCTATCAGCCCGGTCAGATTCAGACGACGGCGGAATTCGAGATGCACCCCGGCACGCCGAACACGCAAGTCGTTTCCGAAATGACACAGGCGAGTGAAGGCACTTCCGACAGCACGGCACGCGATGCCGATGCAGTCGAGTCATTCGCCGCGCGCCCCGCCATGACGCCCGCGCAGGCTGCCCTCGCCCATGCCATCCGCCGGAAGAATCCGACCGTGCGATAACAATTCTACCGCACTGCCATATTTCAATCCACACTTCCCATGAGTGGGAAGTGACAATTCTCAGCAAATTGCTAAAAAATTAATTATGAAGAAACCCGGCGCAGCAGCTCCGCTTCGTCAATCACTTCGATACCCAGCGTCTGCGCCTTGGTCAGTTTGCTTCCTGCCGCCTCGCCTGCAACGACGAAGGCGGTTTTTTTGCTGACCGAAGACGCGGGTTTGCCGCCGCTGCGGGCAATCAGGTCCTCCGCTTCCTTCCGGGAGAGCGTCGGCAGCGTCCCCGTGACGACGATGCTCATGCCGGCGAACACACCGCCCTCCACCTTCTGCTTTTCCGCCGGGGTCACACCTGCCGCCAGCAGACGGCGAATCATCTCGCGGTTCTCGTCGAAGGAGAAGAATTCTGTGATGTTCTGGGCAACAATGTCCCCCACATCATCGAGGGCGACCAGCTCCGCCTGTGTCGCATTGGACACCTTCTCCAGCGTCCCGAATGCGTTCGCCAAGTCACGCGCGGTCTTGCGCCCGATATTCGGGATACCGACCGCGAAGAGGAACGCATCCAGCTCACAGTGCTTGCTCTTTTCCAGCGCGGACAGCAGATTATCCGCCTTCTTGTCCTTGAAGCCGTCCAGCGACAACACCTGCTCACGCGTGAGGGTGTATAAATCCGCCGGATCACGGACGTTCATCTGGTCGTAGAGCTGCCCCGCCGTCTTTTCTGACAAGCCCTCGATGTCCATCGCGTCACGGCTGGCGAAGTGACTGATACGGGCAACCGCCTGCGGGCGGCAGGAGACGCGGTTCATGCAGAATATGTGTGCGCCGCGCTCAATCAGCTTTTCACCGCAAGCCGGGCAGACCTCCGGGCGGACAATCGGTGTTTCGCCCTCTTCGCTGTCCCCCACATGCCCCATGATTTCGGGAATCACGTCGTTCGAGCGGCGAATCCACACGCGCGCGCCAATGGCAACCCGCTTGCGCTGGATATCGCCCCAGTTGTTCAGCGTCGCCTTGCGCACGGTCACGCCGTAAAAATCAACAGGTTCGACATGCGCAACGGGCGTCAGCTTGCCCGTGCGGCCCACATCCCACGTCACGTCGCGGATGACGGTCGTCGTCTCCTCCGCCTCAAACTTGAACGCAATCGCCCAGCGCGGGAAACGGTCGGTGTAGCCCATCATCTCGCGGATGGAGAGATCGCTGACCTTGATGAGCACGCCGTCAATCAGGAAGTCGAGGCTGCTGCGTTCCTCCTCGATGTGGTGGATGCAGTCCTCAATTTCGCGGATGCTCCGGCACTGCCCCAGATACGGGCTGACCTGAAAGCCGTTTGCGCGCAGGAAATCAAGCATCCCCTGCTGCGTGGTGTACGGTGGATTGTCAATCGTACCAATCTGATAGAAGAACGCATCGAGATGGCGGGAGGCTGTCACGGCGGGGTCAAGGTTGCGGAGCGCTCCGGCGGCTGCGTTTCGGGCGTTTTTCAGCGGTTCTTTCGCCGTCTTGTTGTAGGTATCCAGTGCGGACAGGCGCATGATGCATTCGCCCTGTACTTCCAGCAGCCCCTGATACGGTATCGTCAGCGGCACGGTGCGGATGGTCTTTGCCTGCGGCAGAATCGCCTCGCCGGTGATGCCGTTGCCGCGCGTCGCCGCCTGAATCAGCCTGCCCTCGTTGTAGGTCAGGTTCAGCGTCAAGCCGTCGAATTTGTACTCTACGCAGTATTGCAGGTCGTCCTGCCCGCTGAGCTTCTCGGTGCGGCGAATCCAATCCTCCACCGCGCCGATGGACTGTGCCTTATCCATGCTCCACAGGCGGTGGATGTGCGTATGCGGCGCAAACGCCGTCATCACTTCACCGCCGACCCGGTGCGTCGGGGAATCCGGCAGGACGATGCCCGTCTCCTTTTCCAGCGCCGACAGTTCGTCGTAGAGCTTGTCCCACTCCATGTCGGACATAATCGGTTCGCTGCCGAAATAGTACGCCTGCGACGCCTGATTGAGCGTGTCCGCAAGCTGACGCATCCGCGCCGTCTGGTCTGCCATGCTTAGTCCTCCAGCTTGACAATCGGCGCCGTCGCCAAAGCAAATTCCTTGGTGCCGTATGCCGTGAATTCAATCTTGATGCGGCTCATGCTGCCCGAACCCGTAACCTCCACCACCGTGCCCTCGCCAAACTTCAGGTGGCGGACGCGATCGCCGGGGCGATACAGGTTCTGCATGGCGCTGGTGGCCATATTGCGCGCCGGGGACTGCACGAAGCCCTTCTGCACGCCGGGGATATTCAGCCCGCGCAGGCCGGTATTGCCGCTGCCGGGGCGGATGGGCGCACTACCGGACGGCGCCGGGCGATTCGTGCCGCCGCGGTTGTACGCGCTGCGAGAGCGCATCTGCGGCTGGGCGCGGTCGCCGAAACGCTCCTTCATGCCCGCCATTTCGTCGGACAGCAGGCGTTCCGGGATTTCCGCCAAAAAGCGGCTGGGCGCGTTGTGATTCACCTGATTATACAGCATTCGCTGATTCGCGCGGGAGATGAACAGGCGCTTCTGTGCGCGCGTGATGCCGACATAGCACAGGCGGCGCTCCTCCTCCATCTTCGTCTCGTCCATGAGGCTGCGCGCGGACGGGAAAATGCCCTCCTCCAGACCGGTCATGAACACATCGGGGAATTCCAGGCCCTTGGCGGAGTGCAGCGTCATCAGCGTCACATAGCCGCGCTCGTCCTCCTGCTGGTCAAGGTCAGTCACCAGCGACACGTTTTCCAAGTAGTCTTCGAGCGTCGCGTTTTCCGTTGCTTTCGCGTATTCGCTGACCGCACCCATGAATTCCTGAATGTTCTCCACGCGCGAGCGGGCTTCCTCGGTATCTTCCTTCTGGTACTGCGCCAGCAAGCCCGTTTTTTCCACCAAAGTAGATACGAACTCCTCCAGCGGCATGGTTTCCTTGAGCGCCAGCAGCATCGTCATGAGCATAAAGAAGTCGCTGACGCACTTTTTCGGACGCGCGGAAAGCGAATCCGGAACGTCGGACAGGGCGCTGTACAGCGGCATATTGTTCTGCTGCGCGTGATTCATCAGCTCCTGCACGGTGCTGTCGCCGATGGCGCGCTTAGGCACGTTGATGATGCGGCGCAGGGACACATCGTCCGCCGGATTGACCACAACGCGCAGATACGCAATCACGTCGCGCACTTCCTTGCGGTCATAGAACTTCTGACCGCCGAAGACCTTGTAGGGAATCGCCGAGCGCATCAGCATTTCTTCCAGCACACGGCTCTGCGCGTTCGTGCGGTAGAGAATCGCCATATTGCCATACGGTTCGCCGTGGCGGTTGAGCTGGCGGATGCGGTCGGCGACCCATGCGGCTTCCTCGCGTTCGTCGCCCGCGTCGAAGAGGCGAATCGGGTCGCCCTCGCCCTGCTCTGTCCACAGCTTTTTCTCCTTGCGCCCGGAATTGTGCGCAATCACCTGATTCGCCGCGTCGAGAATATTGGCGGTCGAGCGGTAATTCTGCTCTAACTTGATGACGGTCGCGTCGGGATAATCCTTCTCAAAATCAAGGATATTGCGGATATCCGCGCCGCGCCAGCCGTAAATCGACTGGTCGTCATCGCCCACAACGCAGAGATTCCGGCTCTGGTCAGTCAGCAGTTTGACGAGCATATACTGCGCATAGTTCGTATCCTGATATTCGTCCACCATGACATATTGGAAGCGCTTGCGGTACACATCCAGCACAGGCGGATGGTCGGCGAGCAGTTCCAGCGTCTTGACGAGAAGGTCGTCAAAATCCAAGGCATTGAGCGTTTTCAGGCGCGCTTCGTACTCGACGAAGACCGTGTGAATCTGCTGGCAGCGGAAATCGCGGTCGGAGTGGTCGAACCACTCGTCCGGACTCATCAGCTTGTTCTTCGCATCGGAAATTTTCGCCTTCAATTCGCGAATCGGCAGCAGCTTATCGTCAATATTCTGGCGCTTCAAAATTTCCTTCAGCACCGCGCCCTGATCGTCGTCATCATAAATGACAAAAGAACGGGTATAGCCGCCGAGTTTCTCAATATCGCGGCGGAGGATTTTGGCGCAGGTGGAGTGGAATGTGGAAATCCACGCGTCGTTCGCCTGATCGCCCACCAGCGCGGCGATTCGCTCCTTCATTTCCTTCGCCGCCTTGTTGGTGAACGTCAGCGCCAGAATATGGTACGCCGCCACGCCGTGCGCCATCAGGTTCGCCACGCGGCAGGTCAGGGCGCGGGTCTTGCCGGAGCCTGCGCCAGCCAGAATCAGCACCGGGCCTTCCAGCGTTTCCGCTGCCAAGCGCTGCTGCGGGTTGAGCATACTTAAATCCATTTTTGTTTCCTCAATCTTTCTTTTCCTTTTCCGCGGCATTTTCCATGGCATCCAGCACCGCCGTATAGCCGTTCGCGCCATAAAGCAGCGCCCGGTTGACGCGGCTGATGGTTGCGGAGGATGCACCCGTCTGACGGGCAATTTCCTGATAGGTGGCATGTTCGCGGAGCATCTTCGCCACCTCGATGCGCTGCGCCATGCTCTTGATTTCCGCAATGGTACACAAATCCTCGAAGAAGCGATACGCCTCGTCCGTTGATTCCAGCGACAACAGCGCCTTCATCAGCAAGTCCGTCTGTCCGTTCTTCACGCGGGGCTCAAACATATTTCGCACTCCTTCACCGCAAGGGGTCAGCCCCCCTGCGCATAGGTACATTATAGCACATTTTTGCCCAAATGAACAGGGCAAAAGCAGGGCAGAAAACGCGGAAAATTACGTCTTTCCACGCAAAAAAGGGGGAAAGCCTGTTTCTTTCTCCCCTTTTGCTTTGGGCAGATTACCCTTCCAGTGGAACGGTCAACACGTCTTCGAGTTCATACGGATGACCGTAAATCGTCACGCTGATCGGTTCACCGGAAATCAGTGTCAGCGTCACGCCTTTGGGCTTCACGCGCAGTTCGATGATGCGCCCGCGGTAGTTGAATTTGTAGCTGTATCCATTCCAGCAATCCGGCAGAAACGGTTTGAAACGCAATCCGCCGAGCGTGCGCATTCCCGCAAAGCCCTTCGCAATCGCCAGCCACGAGCCGGACATGCTGGTGATATGCAGCCCGTCCTGCGAATCCTGATTGATGTTGTCCAAATCATAGCGCGCCGTCCGCTTGTACATCGCCACGGCGAGGTCTTTTTCACCAAGCTGCGCCGCCATAATCGAATGGATGCAGGGCGACAAGCCCGATTCGTGCAGCGTCAGCGGCGCATAGAAGTCGAAATTCCGCCGGAGCGTTTCGGTGTCGTAGACGTGGTTGAGGAAGTACAAGCCCATCAGCACATCCGGCTGCTTGATGTACCCCGAACGCAAGATGCGATCCCACGACCAGTGCATATAGATCGGGCGCTCATCCGCCGGGATATCGGACGCGGGGCGCAAATCCTTGTCCAGAAAGGCGTCATGCTGCGGAAAAATACCCAGACCGCGATCGTCAGGATAATACATGCGGTCGGCAATGTCCTGCATGTGCTTGAGGTCGTCCGGCGTAATCTGCAAGGCTTCCAAGCGGTCGTCATCCAGCTTGGCGCATGTCTCCACAAAATACTCCAGGCACCACGCTGCCATGCGGTTGGTGTACCAGTTGTTGTTGACATTGTTCTCGTACTCGTTCGGGCCGGTCACGCCGAAAATCATGTACTTCTGCGTCCGCTGATTGAAATGCACGCGCCCGACCCAGAATTTCGCGATTTCCGCCATCACCTCGACGCCCTCGCCAAGCAGGTACGTCTCGTCCCCGGTGTACATCGTGTACTCAAAGATAGCGTGGACAATCGCGGCATTGCGGTGGATGCCCTCGAACGCGACTTCCCACTCGTTGTGACACTCGCTGCCGTTGATGGTCGAAACGGGATAGAGCGCGCCGGGCATACCGAGGTTCGCCGCGTTGCGCTTCGCCGCTTCCAGATGGTGATAGCGGTAAAGCAGCAGCTGGCGCGCCGTGTCCGCCCCGCGAATCGCCAGAAACACCGGCAGGCAGTAGGCTTCCGTATCCCAGTACGTCGATCCGCCGAAGCGTTCGCCCGTGTAGCCCTTCGGCCCGATGTTGAGGCGTGCATCGCTGCCCGTGTAGGTGCTGAGCAGCTGGAAGAGGTTGAAGTGGATGCCCTGCTGTGCGCTGTCGTCGCCCTCAATCTGCACATCCGCCATTTCCCAGCGCTCGTGCCACGCTGCCTGATGCGCTTTGAGCGCCTTCTGCCATCCCTCGTCGCACGCCTGCTGCGCCGCCGCCATCGCCAAATCCATCAGCTGGTCTTTGTCGTGGTCACGGCTGGTGAACACGGCGACGTACTTTTCCACCGAGACAGTCGTGCCGGAGTGAATATCGCCCGCATAGAGCGCAGCGCAGTAGCCGGCTTTGGACGCCATATCAATATAGTCGATGCCCTCAACGCGGTTCGTCATTGCCGCCGCGACGGTGAAGCGCTGCACGCCGTAGGGATTCGGCTTCGTCTGCACCAGCACGCTGCCGCGCTCATCCCAGCCCTCGCCATCCACCATGTTCCAGAAGGACTGGTCGTAGTTCGCATCAACATTGCGGACGTTGCCATCCAGATAGGGCGAAACCTCCATCCGGCAATCAAACGACGGCGTCACCTGATAGCGAATCGCCAGCAGCTCCTTCGTATCCATCGACACGAAGCGCCAAGTGTCCAGCGTCAGGCTGCCCTTGTCCATGTCCACGCAGGCGTGGCGGTACAGCACGGCCGTGCGCATATCCACCTCGCGTTCATATTCCCAGACCGTCGCGCGGCTGAGATCAAGCGGGTGCTGGTCGATGATGACATGGATGCCGATGAGGTTGATAGCGTTGATAACCTTCGCATAATACTCCGGATAGCCTTTTTTCCACCATCCGACGCGTGTCTTATCGGGATACCACACGCCGCCCAGATACGTTCCCTGAAAGCTGTCGCCGGAATAATCTTCCTCAAAATTGCCGCGCAGACCCATATAGCCGTTCGCCAGCGACATCAGCGACTCGGCGAAGCGCTGGGTATTGGGCTGCCAGCCGCGTTCGACTACTTTCCACGGATGCACGGGAAAGCTCATTGTTTTTCCCCTCCCTTGTCGGCTCGAATGCATTTCCAGCCGGTGCAGAACTCTTCCTAATACAATAATGCTTTTCCGCTTTTTTGTCAAGGGAAACCGTGTTCTTCTGTGTTTGTCCGTTTCGCTGCATTTTCGTCCCGTTTCCTGCATTTTTAGTCTCATCCTGCACTTTTTCGCTTCATCGGCTTCGGGCTGCGAACAGCAAGATTCACACCAGCGCCCATTTTTTCCGCATTCGGGGCGTTTGCAGCTTTTTGCGAGCGTTCGGCATTTTCGTTTTTTTTGTCGTTTTTGAAGGGAAAAAACAGAATCAATGCAAAAAAAGCCCTTGACAAATCCTTTCCAAGCCGCTATACTTGTTGTCAACAGCAAGGGCGCTGTGAGATGAATTTCATTCGTTCTCGCAGTTGCCCTTTTCTTCGTAAATGCGAAAAAAAACGCGTTTTACGAGGAGCGCGACGGAAAGCAGAGCCGCTTTCCCCCGCCGCTGGAACGCTTTCAAGAGCGAAATGACTTTGGAGGAGGAATCCCGGATGGCCAACATCGAAGAGCTTTTCGGCAGCAGCGTTTTCAATGACGCCGTCATGCAGAAGCGTCTGCCCAAGGATATTTACAAGGCGCTGCACAAAACCATCACTGATGGTACGCCCCTTGACCCGCAGGTGGCCAACGTCGTGGCAAACGCCATGAAGGACTGGGCAGTGGAACGCGGCGTTACGCATTATACGCACTGGTTCCAGCCCCTGACCGGCATCACCGCTGAAAAGCACGACAGCTTCATTTCGCCCAAGGACGGCGGCAAGATTATCCTCGAATTCAGCGGCAAGGAACTCGTCCGCGGTGAGCCGGACGCTTCCTCGTTCCCCTCCGGCGGCCTGCGCTCCACGTTTGAGGCGCGTGGCTACACGGCGTGGGATCCCACCAGCTACGCCTTCATCAAGGATGGCGTGCTGTGCATCCCGACGGCGTTCTGCTCCTACGGCGGCGAAGCGCTCGACCAGAAGACGCCGCTGCTGCGCTCGATGGAGGCACTGTCCGCACAGGCAGTTCGCGTGCTGAAGCTCTTCGGCCGTGACGCAACGCGCGTGACCTCCACCGTCGGCCCGGAGCAGGAGTATTTCCTTGTTGACAAGGCGCTCTACGACCAGCGCAAGGACTTGATTTTCACCGGCCGCACCCTGTTCGGCAACAAGCCGCCGAAGGGGCAGGAGCTGGAAGACCACTATTTCGGTTCGATTAAGCCGCGCGTTCAGGCGTTCATGACCGACCTGAACGAAGAGCTGTGGAAGCTGGGCATCCTCGCCAAGACCGAGCACAATGAAGTTGCCCCCGCGCAGCACGAACTTGCCCCGATTTTCTCCATCACCTCCGTCGCAACCGACCACAATCAGCTGACGATGGAAATGATGAAGAAAATTGCCCAGCGCCACGGTCTGGTGTGCCTGCTGCACGAGAAGCCTTTTGCGGGTGTCAACGGCTCCGGCAAGCACAACAACTGGTCGATGTCCACCAACACCGGCTACAACCTGCTTGATCCCGGCGACGACCCGGCGACCTCCGCGCAGTTTATGCTGATTCTGACGGCGGTTATCAAGGCAGTTGATGAATATGCCGATTTGCTGCGCATCTCCGTCGCGTCCGCCGGCAATGACCATCGTCTGGGCGCGAACGAAGCGCCGCCCGCAATTATCTCCATGTTCCTCGGCGATGAGCTGTCCGCGATTGTCAACGCCTTCGAGGAAGAGAAGGAATACTGCGCAAGCGAAAAGCACGACCTCGAAATCGGCGTGAGCGTGCTGCCGAAGTTCCCCAAGGACAACACTGACCGCAACCGCACCTCCCCGTTTGCCTTCACGGGCAACAAGTTCGAGTTCCGCTCGCTGGGGTCGTCCGAGTCCATTGCGGAAGCGAACGTGGTCATCAACACCATCGTCGCACAGTCCTTGAAGGAATTTGCGGATGAACTGGAAAGTGCGGAGAACTTCCGTGAGACGCTTCACAACCTGATTGTGAGCAACCTGCGCAAGCACAACCGCATCATCTTCAACGGCAACGGCTATGCTCCCGAATGGGTGGAGGAAGCCGCCCGCCGCGGTCTGCCGAACTACGTTTCGACCGTCGATGCGCTGCCGCACATGCTGGACGAGAAGAACATCAAGCTCTTCACCACCTTCGGCGTCTTCACCGAGGCGGAAATCCGCTCCCGCTACGAAATCAAGCTGGAGAACTACGCCAAGGTGCTCAACATCGAGGCGGAAACCTGCCTGATGATGGCAGAGAAGGAAATTCTTCCGGCATGTATGAAGTTCGCCGGTGCGACTGCCAAGGCTGTCAACGCCATGAAGACGGCAGGCGTCGAACCCTATGCGGAAGCGCATGTGCTGGCGGATGTTGCCGAGCGCAACGCCAAGCTGTACAAGGCGCTGGAAGGGCTGCGCGGCGCGGTCAAGGCGACCTGCCACGGCGACGCACTGGAGTGCGCCAAGTACGAACACAACGTCATCATTCCGGCGATGGCGGCTGTCCGCGAACAGGCGGATGAGCTGGAAACGCTGGTCGGCAAGGAGTACTGGCCCTTCCCGACGTATGACGACCTGCTCTTCAACGTGTAATAACCTTCTGCACAAGGACGTGCAGGTGGAACGGTTCTGCCGTTCGCCTGCACGTTTTTTGTATTCATCCACGGTGGCAACTCACCCCACAAAAGGATTAGGAGGCGCATGGAAATGGATCTTTCCAGCATCATGGCATCAGTTGACAGCGAAATCTTCGGCGTATGGTTTTTAATCGGCGCGGCGCTCGTTTTCTGGATGCAGGCAGGCTTCGCAATGGTCGAAACCGGCTTCACCCGCGCGAAGAACACGGGCAACATCCTGATGAAGAACTTGATGGACTTCTGCATCGGCACGGTGATGTTCATCCTGATTGGCTTCTCGCTTCTGCTGGGCGAAGACCTGATGGGCTTTATCGGCAAGCCCGGTCTTGACATTTTCACCGCGTACCCAAATTTCGATTTCTCGAACTTTGTCTTCAACCTCGTTTTCTGCGCGACGACGGCGACCATCGTCTCCGGCGCAATGGCAGAGCGCACGAAGTTTCTCTCCTACTGCGTGTATTCCGCCATCATTTCCGCGCTGATTTACCCCATCGAGGCACACTGGATTTGGGGCGGCGGCTGGCTGGCACAGCTGGGCTTCCACGACTACGCCGGGTCGTGCGCGATTCACATGGTCGGCGGTCTGTGCGCGCTGATTGGCGCAAAGATGGTTGGCCCGCGCATCGGCAAGTTCTCCAAGGACAAGAGCGGCAAGATTGTCGGCGTGAATGCGTTCCCCGGTCATAACATTCCGCTGGGCTGCCTCGGTGTGTTCATCCTGTGGCTCGGCTGGTACGGCTTCAACGGTGCGGCGGCAAAGAGCATCGAATCCCTCGGCTCGATTTTCCTGACGACGACGGTTGCGCCGTCCGTGGCGACAGTTGTCTGCATGATTTTCACTTGGGTGCATTACGGCAAGCCGGATGTGTCGATGTGCCTGAACGCCTCTCTGGCGGGTCTGGTCGGCATCACGGCGGGCTGCGACGTGCTGGACTGCACGGGTGCCATCATCGTCGGCGTTGTCTCCGGTCTGATTGTCAACTTCGGCGTATGGTTCTTGGACAACAAGCTGCATGTGGATGATCCGGTCGGCGCGGTTGCGGTGCATTTCCTCAATGGCATCTGGGGCACGCTGGCGGTTGGTCTGCTGGCGACGGGCACAACGCCTGATTATCCCGAAGGGATGCTGACTGGCCTGTTCTACGGCGGCGGCTTCGAGCTGCTGGGGCTGCAGCTGCTGGGTGTGCTGAGCGTCTGCGCATGGACGGCGGTCACGATTACGCTTGCGTTCCTCCTCATCAAGGCGATTTTCGGTCTGCGTGTGAGCCGCGAGGAAGAAATCGCGGGTCTGGACATCATGGAGCACGGTCTTGCGTCTGGCTATGCGGACTTCATGCCCGCGACCTCTCTGCTGACGTCGGTGGAAGCTGTGCCGACCGTTGCGGTCGAAACGCCAAAGGTCTCGGTGGATGACGCTGTGCCGGTGGTGGTACGCAGCGACAAGGCGCCTGCTTCTGACGTGAAGATGACGAAGGTCTCCATCCTCTGCAAGCAGAGCAGCTTCGAGGTGCTGAAAACGGCAATGGAGGAAATCGGCGTAACCGGCATGACCGTTTCGCAGGTGCTGGGCTGCGGGATGCAGAAGGGCCGTCCGGAATACTATCGCGGCGTCGCGGTGGAAATGAACCTTTTGCCGAAGGTACAGGTGGACATCGTGGTGTGCAAGATTCCGGTTCGCACGGTTATCGACACGGCGAAGAAGGTGCTGTACTCCGGGCACATTGGCGACGGCAAGATCTTCGTGTACGACGTGGAGAACGTCATCAAGGTGCGCACGGGCGAAGAGGGCTACGACGCGCTGCAGGACGTGGAATAAATCCAATAAAATATGGGGAGGAAGCGCGAAACTTCCTCCCCCTTTTCATATGAAATTGTTTATGCAAGATGCTTCTTCAGCGTCGCGCGGACAGCGCCCGGTCCTGCCAGCAGTTCCTTGACATCCGCCGTCACCTTGTCCGCCAGACCCGCCGTATACAGGCTGACCCCGAAGATGCTTGCGTTGCCGAGGATTCCCTCCAGCTTGCCGTCCACCGAATCCGGCTGACCGAGCGTCACGCCTGCCAGCGCCGCCTGCAAGGTAGCAAGCATCGGGTCGGAGGAGACGTTCATCGGCGCGCCGTTGTCATCCACGCCGATGAGGTAGCGAATCCAGCCTGCCAGTGCCAGCGGAATTGCGGTCAGGTCAGCGGGATTGAGCGTATCAGACGCCATGTAGCTCTTGATGGTCTCGCCGAAGCGGATGCCAACCTTCTGAGACGTGTCAGTCGCGATGCGCTGGGGCGTATCAGGGATGAAGGGGTTCGGCAGACGCTGCTCCACCACTTCGTCGATGAATGCCTTCGGGCTGATGATGCCGGGGTCGGTCACGACGGGCAGACCTTCCTTGTAGCCAATCGTCTTGACCAGCTTGACCAGTTCCGCATCCTTCATCTCCGCCGCAATGGAGGTGTAGCCCAGCAGGCAGCCGTACACCGCCAGCGCGGTATGCAGCGGGTTCAGGCAGGTCGTCACCTTCATGCGCTCGGTGTCGTTGACGGTCTTGCGGTCGCAGAGGTACACGCCCGCCTTGTCCAGCGCCGGACGGCCGTTCGGGAAGCGATCCTCCACAACAAGATACTGCGGCACCTCGGCATTGACGAACGGCGCAATGTAGGTATTGCGGCTGGTGATGACGGGCTGCATGTCCTCAAAGCCCGCGTCCATCAGCTGCTTCTCAATGATTTCCGCCGGACGGGGGGTAATCTTGTCAATCATGCTCCACGGGAAGGAGACACGCGCTTCGTCGTTCACATACGCCTCAAAATCCGCCGGAACAAGCCCGTTTTTCACCCACGCCGCGACGATTTCCATCACGCTCGCACGCAGCTTCTCGCCGTTGTGGGAACAGTTGTCCATGCTGACCATGGCAATCGGCATAGCGCCCGCCTGATAGCGCGCGTAGAGCATCGCCGCCACGACCGCCATCGCGTGATGCGCCTGCTTCGGGCCATTTTCCATGTCGGACACGACCACGGGCATCAGTTCGCCCTTCATGTTGCGCAGCGCATAGCCCTTCTCGGTGATGGTGAAGGACGCCATTTGCAGCGACGGCGCGGTGAACACGTCCGTCAGCTGCTGCCACTGCGCTTCGTCGGCACAGTTCGCCTTGATGCCCTTGGCAATCGACGCGATGACTTCCTTCTGCGTCGAGCCGTCGGCTTTGAGCGACACCATGAGCGTCATGCTGTCATGCGGCACATAAATCTTGTCGATAATGTCATAGTCGAACGTTTCCGCCGCGACGATGCCGGATTCCGCCAGCCCCGCGTTCAGCAGACGCTGCTGAAGTCCCGCGATAAAGCCGCGGAAGATGTTGCCCGCGCCGAAATGCACCCACACGGGCTTCTCGGCGGTCTTCTCCGCCATCTTCGCCCAGTCGTACTGCGGCAGCGCCACCTGCGCGGCGGCATAGCCCTGCTTGTCCTGAATGCCCTGATAGGACAGTTTCATATTGCTTCTCCCCTTTGTTATCCGTTGATTATACTATTTCCAAATGAGAATGCAGGAAATAGTATCACTTCTTTTCGCCCTTCATGCGGCAGATAGCTTCCCACAGGCCGTTCAGGTACGTCGCGCCCAGCGCGCGGTCATACAGGCCGTAGCCGGGGCGGCCCTTTTCGTCCCAGATCATGCGGCCGTGGTCGGGGCGGATGTAGGTGTCCGGGCAGGTGTCGTAGATGGCTTCCATGATGTCGAACATGTTCAGGTCGCCCGCTTCGGACAGGTGCGCGGCTTCGCGGAAGTGATGGTAGCCCAGGAACTTGATGTTGCGGACGTGCATCGCGCCGATGCGGTTCATCTCACCGAAGTGGCGGATGATGGACGGAATGTCGTTGTCCGGCGAGCAGCCCAGAGAGCCGGTGCAGAGGCAGACGGTGTTCGCGGGGCTGTCATGGAGCTTGATAATCTTGTCGAAATCCTCCTGGCTATGCGCAATGCGCGGCAGCCCGAAAATCGGCCATGCCGGGTCATCGGGATGGCACGCCATGCGGATGCCAACTTCCTCGCAGACAGGAATCACAGCATCGAGGAAGTACTTGTAGTTCGCGCGCAGGTCATCGGGCGTGAGCTTTTCGTACTGGCGCAGGGTCGTTTCCAGCAGCGCCAGACGCTCCGGCTCCCAGCCGGGCAGCGTGAAGCCCTGCGAATCGGCGGCGGTACGGCGGACAATTTCCATCGGGCCCATTTCGCCCAAATCCTTCTCATCGAAGTACAGGGAGTTCGAGCCGTCCTCCGGGATGACACGCGCCAAGTCGGTGCGCAGCCAGTCAAAGACGGGCATGAAGTTGTAGATGATGACCTTCACGCCGTACTTCGCCAGCGTGCGGATGGTCGAGATGTAGTTGGCAATATATTCGTCGCGCGTGGGCAGACCCATCTTGATGTCCTCGTGGACATTGACGGACTCGACCACTTCCAGCTCCAGTCCGGCGGCGTGGACTTCCTCCACCAGCGCCTTGACCTCCTCTTCAGGCCAGTCGACACCGGCGGGCTTATCCAGCAAACCCATCAGACCGGACATGCCAGGAATCTGCTTCACATACTTCAGCGGAATCGGGTCGGACTCGCGGCCATACCAGCGGAATGTCATTTTCATGGGGATGTCTCCTCCTTCTGCTTTGCAAAGCCGCCTGTTTTTGCGGCAATGCGTCAAGTATATTTTACTATCAATTTTCGCAAAATGCAATCGTTTTTGACAGATTCGTGCGAAATCAGCGCACTTTTTTGCTAAATTTGCATGACAAAACCTTGTCAATTCGGTTCTCCTGCGGTATAATGCAAGCAAATCCACTTTGGGAGGATGCTGACCATGTTCGATGTTACTGCCATTGGCGAAGCGCTGATTGACCTCACGCAGACTGGGCTTTCCGCGTCCGGCGTGGCGGAATATGCCGCGAATCCCGGCGGCGCTCCGGCAAATCTGGCGGTTGCCGCCGCGAAACTGGGGGCTTCCACCGCGTTCATCGGGCGCGTCGGGACGGATGCTTTCGGGACGCAGCTCCGCGAATGCCTCCGCGCAAGCGGTGTGGATGTGTCGCGAATGCTGACCGACGCGCAGCGCCCGACGACACTGGCGGTCGTTTCGCTGGACAGCCGCGGTGAGCGGTCGTTCTCCTTCTATCGCCAGCATAGCGCGGATTTGGCGCTTTCGCCGGACGATGTGCCGGATGAGGCTCTGCGCAGCACGCACTTTTTCCATTTCGGCGGCGTCAGCCTAACAGCGAATCCCGCGCGCGATACGGTACTGGATGCCGCCCGGCGCGCGCGAAATCTCGGCGCATGCGTCACCTACGACCCAAACTACCGTCCGGCGCTCTGGGGCAGCCGCGCGGATGCCATCAAGCAATTGGCGCGTCCCCTGCCGCTGGTGGACATCTTGAAGGTGTCGGACGAAGAAATGGCGCTGCTGACTGGAACAGACAATTTGCAGGACGGTTCGGCAGCACTGGCGGATGCCGGGATTCCGCTCGTGCTGGTGACGCTCGGCGCGAAGGGCGCTTTCTACCGTTTCCGGGGCGAAACGGGTATCATCGACGGCGTTCCGTGCATTGTCGCGGATACAAACGGCGCGGGCGACACGTTCTTCGGTGCGTTTTTGAGCCGAATGCGGGCATTCACGCTGGATAGCCTGACGATTCCGCAGCTTCGGAACATGCTGAGCTACGCAAACCGCGCCGCCAGCTGGACGACCAGCCGGTCGGGGGCAATTCCGGCAATGCCGACGGCAGAAGAGATGCGGTAAGCGCAAAAATCCCCTCTGATGCGCCAATTTCGGGCATCAGAGGGGATTTCATTTATTCACCTGTGGTATTTTCTGGCTCATGACCGGGACGGTAGACAATGTCATCGCGCAGACGGTAGAGCGTCGCGCCGCGTGTTTTCTTGCAGAATGTACTCGCCCACCACTCCACGCTCTTCACCTCGTCGAACTGCACCAAGCCGTAACGGATGCCTTTCTTCTTGCCGCCGCGCATGTTGCTGTCCATCCAGTGGATTTCGTCCGTCTCCGGGTCGTAACCGAGCATGATGGCGCTGTGTGCGCCCGTACCGTACTCGTACTTCGCGGACATTTGAAAGTAGTCGCCGCGCTGCGCCTGCCGCATGAAGTCGCACGCCAGCGCCATATTCTCCTCCGCGGACAGATTTTTGTCGTACTTGAACTGCGCCGCAATGTAGAACGGATTCCCCTTCTCCGGCGAAATGTCCTCCCACTCGATGCCATAGCTGTACGGCTTGCTCTTTGCCGCGGACAGGTTGTTCGGCACAAGCAGCTGAACGTCCGGGTATTCCGCCATGCAGAAATCGTCGCGATTCTGGCGGAAAAGGTACGTTGTGAAGTTCTTGCAGACGTAAATATCGCGCTTGTAGTGTGCGCGCTGGCTCTTGCCGTTCGCCTTGATATACAGTTCCTGCCCCAGCGCGATAATGCGGTTAATCAGGTCATCACGCGCAGTCAACGTGTCGTTCGCCGTCTCTTCCGCCGCTTCGGGCGTCGGCTCGTCGAGATACACATCTTCCGCCAGTGCGCAGGAAAAGAGCATCAGCAGTGCCGTCAACAGCGCTGTTCCCCGCTTCCACATAAAAATCACCTCATCCGTTTTCAAGCCGCCTGTCACGCTTCCATTGTACTCTAAGGAGCGCGTTTTTTCAAGGCTTGATGCGAAGTTTTATACTATTTCCAGATAAGAATGCGCCAAGATGCGCCGCGAATTTTTCATTCTGGCTAACGTGAATGAAACGCAGCGTAGCAGCGCTACGCTAAGTGGAATGAGCGGACGCCAGAAGGGAAAAGGCGCAAGCAGATGGCGCAGGTGAATCTGGAAATAGTATTACATTCGCCGGATGAGGTGCTTTCTTTACGGCTCGATGGCGCTGAAGCGCTTTTCACCGACCTTGTGCAAAATTAGAATAGATACGCCCGCTTCCGCCGCCATCAGCAGCGCCGCAACCGCACTGCGCAGCCCGACCGCGTGTTCCGCGGCGAAGCGCATGAGCATCGACGGGGCTTCCATGTCCTGCGCGGCGGTGGACAGGATCATCATGCCGACCACGCCTGCCACCGGAATCAGCGCCACCAGCAGCACGACGAGCATACAAATCATCTGATTCATGTTCTGCTTCATCACCTGCTGTTCGGTCTGCCAGTGCAGAATCGGGCGCGATGCGTCGATAGTCAGCGCGATGCAGCCCGTCGCGAGGCTGAACAGGTTCGCCAGCACGACTGCGCCCAGCACAGCGCCCAGATAATGCGTCCCCAGCAGTGCGGCAACGGCAATGCCCATCAGCAGAATCGCCGCGCCGTTAATCGTCAGGCTGACGGAGAGCTTCGCCCAGAGCTGCGTGCGCGGCGAAACCGGGATGTACTTGGCAATCGGCATCCGCCCGCCCTCGCGGGAAATCGCCGTGGCGATAATCGGGTTGACCCAGCTGATGAACATCAGCAGCGCCGTCAGGATAAGCATGACGTCCATCGGGCTGACCGAATCCTGCATCAGCCGCAGCAGGAAATTCCACGACACTTCGCTGTCCTGCTCGGAAGACATGCCGACGCTCATGCCGATGAGCATAATCGGCAGCATCATCGCGCCCAGAACGCCATTGAGCAGATAGACCGGGACTTTGAGGATTTCGTTCCATTCGCGGCGGTAAATCGCCATGAAGGGGCTGTGCGCGCGGAACGTCTTGTCCGTCACGCGAACGCGCCGCGCCTTGCGGCTGCCCTCATTCTGCCGGAGCGTCGTATCCAGATAGCTGCCGCCGACCAGCGCAATCGCCAGCGCCACGCCGCCGATAGACACCGCCAGAAATGCCAGCCATTGCAGCCAGTCGCCTGCAATGCCATCCACCGCCCACGCAACCGGCGGGAACGCGTGGATGAAGGCGCGCAGCATCGGCTGAACGCCAGTCAGCATCTGCGCGAAGAACGCAGCGTCCGCATCATCCGGGATTTTGGGGAGAATCGACCATTCCAGCCCCAGCACGACGACGAGCATCAGCACCGTCCCCAGCACGACCCAGACTTCCTTATGCCGGGTCAGCGACGTGAAGCGCCCCAGAATGCTTGCCAGCAGGAGCGAAATCGTCAGCGGGATACAGTTGACTGCCAGCAGCACGGGCACCATCCGCAGATAGTACGTCCAGTCCGCCGCGTAGTGAATCCCGTAGAGGACGACGGCGGGCGCGGCAATCAGGAGCGAAAAGAGCAGTTCGCTGACGTAGACTTCCGTCCACTTTGCCGCCAGCACAGTTCGGCTCGTCAGCGGCAGATACGCCATGGACGCTGTGTCGCGCGAAAAGTACAGCGCAGCAAGCATTTGAAAGACGCTGAACAGCAGCGCTGTCACCATTGCCAGCAGAATCGCCAGCCCCGGCAGCATTTCGGGCGCATTCAGCATTTCAAACGCACTGAACATGCTGAACTCCATGAAAATGACGAATCCGGCCAGCGTCAGCATCCCCAGCAGCGCCAGCGGATAGAGAATCAACCGGGAAATGTCGATTTTCCCGTTTGGCTTGCGCATGGCGCCGCGGAAGCCGGCCAGCAGATTCCGCAGGTTCAGGCGCAGCAGCAGAAAGTACGATTTCATGCCTGTTTCTCCTCCGATTCGGTCAGTTCGAGGAAGAGCTGCTCCAGCGACGCGCCCTTTTCACCCGATCGCAGCGCCTCCAGCGTCCCCTGCGCAACCAGACGTCCCTTGTCGATGATGGCAATCTCGTCGCAGAGCTTTTCCGCCACCTCCAGCACATGCGTGGAGAAGAAAACGGTGTTGCCCTTCTCGCAGTGCTTGCGCATTTCTTCCTTGAGGATGTGCGCCGCGCGCGGGTCAAGCCCCACCATCGGCTCATCCAGCACCCAGACTGGCGGCTGATGCACCAAAGCGCCGATAATCGTCAGCTTCTGCTTCATGCCGCGCGAATAGGACTTAATCTGCTCACCCGCCGCGTTTTCCAGCTCAAACAGCGCCAGATACTTCTCGATATGCGCCTTGCGCTCCTGCGCGCTGACGCCGTAAACATCCGCCATAAAGTTCAGGTACTCCATCCCCGTCAGACGGTCATACAATTCGTGGCTGTCCGGAACGAAACCAATCATCCGCTTAGCGGCAATCGGATCGTCCTTCATCGACACGCCGCCGATGGTCACGCTGCCGCTCGTGGGCTGCAAAATACCCGTCAGCAGACGAATCGTGGTCGTTTTGCCTGCCCCATTCGGCCCGATAAAGCCGAACAGCTGCCCCTTGCCAACGTGCAGTGTCAGGTCATCCACTGCGCGAACATTGCTCTTGCCGTATTGCTTCACCACATGATCAAAATCAATCATTTTCTCAAACCTCCCTGTTTGATAAGTCTATTATATCGCCGAACTTTTCACAATGCAAGACATTTTGTCTGAAAACCGACATTCTGCGTCTGAATTGTCATACTATTTCCAGATGAAAGGGCGCAAGCAGATGGCGCAGGTGAATCTGGAAATAGCAACATGTACGGCACACAAAAAAGCGCCCCGACACTTTTCCAAGCATCAGGACGCTTTTTCTGCATCAGCAATCCAGACAGGGAATTACGCCTGTGCGGGCGCACCAACGGGGCAGACTTCGGCGCAAGCACCGCATTCCACGCACACGTCGGGATCAATCTGGTACTGGGTGTCGCCCTCGGAGATCGCGTTCACCGGGCAGCCCTCGGCGCAAGCGCCGCACATGATGCAAGCATCAGAAATCTTGTAAGCCATGCGGAATATCCTCCTTGTGAATCTTATACTTGGTTTATCAACGCACTGGTTGATGGCAATATCATATCACGAATTGCCGCGAATTGCAAGCCCCAGCAGCTTCCTTTGGGGCAAAATCGTTCGTGGGATTTAGATGGTGTCGTCATCCTCGTCCAGCGGAATCAAAGGCATTTCCATGGCATCCTCGATGGCTTCTTCCACCGCTTCGGTGCTTGCTGAAAGGGGCGTCTCAGCACCCGCTGCGAATTCTTCCACGACCGTCTCCACGGCTTCGCACGCAGCCGCCGGTGCCGCTTCCGGCATGGCGATGGTTTCCTCGCTTACGGGCGCTTCCTGCACGGGCTGTTCAATGACCTCATCCGCCGTATCCGCACTGTTCTGCGCAGCGCGGAGCGCCTGCTCGACCGCCATCTTCCACGGGCTGACGGCAGGTTTGGGCGCTTCAGCGGGCTTTTCCGGCTTCGGGGCTTCCGGCTGCTTCTCCACCTTCATCGGCTTTTCAGGACGCATCGGACGCTCTGCGCGCGGCGGACGTTCCGGGCAGGCGGGGCATTCCTTGATTTCCGCAGCTTCAGGAGTATCCTGCTTCTGCTCCGGCTTCTCCGCACGCTGTGCTTCCGGGCGCGGCGCATTCTGCGGGGTCAAGCGCTGCACGTCGGTCGCAGGGTACTCCTTGATTTCAAAGCTGTCGCCCTTCTTGATGCGCACCTTGACCGATTCAGTGATGATTTTCAATTCGCACACGACGCCCACGCCGTCTGGCGTCATGACTTCCTTTCCCTCTTTGGGCATGGACTTGCGGATTTCCTCGTAAGTATCCTGCTCGTACTTCAGGCAGCACATGAGACGACCGCAGACGCCGCTGATTTTGATGGGGTTGAGCGACAGATTCTGTTCCTTCGCCATCTTGATGGACACAGGCTGGAAGTCGCCAAGGAACGTGCCGCAGCAAATCGGGCGGCCGCAGGGGCCGAGTCCGCCGAGCATCTTCGCTTCGTCGCGGACGCCAATCTGCCGCAGCTCAATGCGCGTCTTGAACACACCCGCCAAGTCCTTGACCAGGCTGCGGAAGTCCACACGCCCGTTCGCCGTAAAGTAGAACAGAATCGTCTTGTTGTCAAACGTATATTCGACGCTGACCAGCTTCATATCCAGCTTGTGGTCGGCAATCTTTTTCTGGCAGATGGTGAAGGCTTCCTTCTCCGTCGCCTTATTCTCCTTGTCGTGGAGGATGTCCTCTTCCGTCGCGATGCGGACAACCTGCTTGAGCGGCGCGGTCAGCTTCGTGTCGTCAATTTCGCGCACTTCTGTGACGACCTCGCCAAACTCAATGCCTCGCGTCGTCTCAACAATCACAAAATCACCCGGCGTGGGCCAGAGCGCACCGGGCGTGAAAAAATACAGCTTCCCTGCGTTCTCAAATCGAACGCCAATTACGTTGACCATTTGCTTTTTTCCTCCATCAGGCTCAGCAGCAGCCGTTCGACCACTGCCTGCCATGTCACCTGATTCGCCCGCATCTGCCGTGCCTGTGCAACGGCATCCAGCAGACGCATCATGGCGGATAATTCTCCCTCGCGGCTGAACCGCTGCCACGCCGCCGGATAAGGCGTCACGGCGCTTTCGCTCCGCTGCCCCAAATGGCACAGCAGCAGCGTCCGCAGCATGTCCTCCACATCGTCGAGCAGCTCTTCCGCGTCGTCCTTGCGGTCTTTCCATGTGCTGGATATGCGCAGAATATCGCTCCGCCGCTCCAAGGCGAAGAAATCGCGCATGACCTCGCTCCGCCGCTGCCAATACTGCTCATCGCCCGCGACCGCCAGCGCTTTGCCGATTGATCCGCCGCTGACATGCAGTGCCTCCTGCGCGCGCTGACCCGTCACGCCGTGCTTTTCCAATACGGACAGCACCGTTCGATCATCCCACGGATGCAGCTTCAGTTCGCGGCAGCGGCTGACAATCGTCGGCAGCAGCAGCGACGGCGATTCCGTCATCAGCAGAAAAATCGTGCCCGGCACAGGCTCTTCCAGCGTCTTGAGCAGGGCGTTCTGCGCGGGCGGATTCATCTTGTCTGCCTGTTCAATCAGCACAACACGCCGTCCGCCCTCGAATGTGTGGCGACCCGTAATCGCAATCAGCGCACGGATTTCATCCACCGGGATGGACTTCATGTCCGGGCGCACGTCCGGGCTAATCGGTTTGCCGGGCGCAATGATGACCAAGTCCGCGTGCGTCCCGTCCCGCACCTGCTGGCACGCCCGGCACACACCGCAGGGACGTTTCTCTCCCTCCGGCGCCTGACAGAGCCAATACTGCGCCAGCAACCGCGCCAGCGTCCGCTTGCCCATGCCTTCCAGCCCGGTGATGAGGTACGCGTGAACGAACGTGCCGTCGTGCAGCGTGCGCATCAAGCCATCATAAACAGCGCCCTGTCCCTCAAAATCGCTCAGAACGGGCGCTGCATTCCCTGTCTGTGCCGCCATTTGACGCTCCCTCAAAGTTTCATGAACTGATCGACTGTCAGGACGAACACTGTCGCGCCGCCAACCGTCACTTCCATCGGGAAAGACGTGTAGACATTGCTCGCGCCGCCCATCGGCGTCGGGGATGCCGCCATCTGCTTCCGCGACTTGCAGACTTTCTCGATAATATCCAGCGTTCCCTGCAGCTTCGCGTCATCCACGCCGATGAGCAGTGTCGTGTTTCCCGCACGCAGAAAGCCGCCGGTCGTCGCCAGCTTCGTCACGCCGATTCCGGCTTTCATCAGCTGATTCACCAGCCGGGAGGCATCTTCATCCTGCACGATTGCAATAATCAGTTTCATTTGCCGGTCTCCTTTCGGGCGCATAAGCCCCTTTGATAGTATACAGCATCCCCGCGCAAATTTCAAGGGTTCGCGGGGACAAATGCGCCATCATGCCGCAGAAAAAAGGGGCGGCGTGTGCCGTCCCCCGTTACAGCGCGTGATTCATCAGCGCTTTCATGGCGTTGAGCGTATCCTGATTTTCCGGTTTATTCATCCCGAAACGCGTCACATACGGGTTTGCCGTACTGAAAGACATCAGGTTGTTGACGTAGAGCAGCGCCACTCGGTCGTCGCCGAAATAATCCGAAATGCGGAACGGCTTGCCGAAGGTGAACGGCGATTCAATGCGCCGCGGCGTCAGGCGGTGCACCTCCTCCGTGCTGCGGAAGAAGGTGAAGAACTCGCGGTAGACATGCACCTGATCCCACTGGCTGTCCGGGTCAAGGTCTTCGGAGCAGAAATAATCCACCTGCGCCCAATCGCCGTCCACCGTCACGGTCACATAGCCAAGATGCCAGGTGTCGTTCGCAATCATGTCGAACACCTGCGTGCCCTGCTGGCTCAAATCAACGACAGAGAAGCGGTACCATTCGTCCGTCAGCTCGTCGCAAGCCTCCTTGAACTGCGGGCCGAACGAGCAAACCTCCGCCTTGTTGTACCACGCGTACCGCGCTGCCTTCAAGTCCTCTTCCGTCTTCCAGTCGCGCAGGGAAATGTAGTCCAGCCCCAGCTCCGGCACATAGGTCACATCGAAATCCACCTGCGTGACCGTTTTGCCGTTGACCTTGACGTCCAGCCGATGCGTCACGCCGCCGTCATGTCCGGTGTTGTCGCCGTAATTCTTGAAATTCCACCAGATGCGCTGCTGACCGTCGTCTGCGCCGATTTCGCCCTGCAGCGGTGTGGACTGATCCCACGAAACGGTCGCGTCCTCCCATTCGTCGCCGTTCTTTCGGCTGATTGACCATGTTACGTCGTCGCCCTGCGGCGTGATGGTGAAAAGCGTGCGCGGCAGGAAGAACGGCACAAGCACATCGTGTTCCTGCAGGATGCTGTCCACCTTCGGGGATGCCGCAATCGCCACGGTGCAAAACGTCACCAGCAGCACCAATGCCAATACCAGTCGCTTGCCTTTGCTCATGGGTGTCCCCTCCTATCTCTTCTCTTGCCACTTCCATTATACACCTATTTTTCTGATTTGTCGAGCGCAAAAAAAGACGCCCGCCGCAAGCACGGTCAGGCGTCTTGATTGGTTTATTCTTCCTTCGCGGCGTCTTCCAGAATGGCCTGCGCCGCCTTTTTGCCAGCGCCCATTGCCAGAATGACCGTCGCAGCGCCCGTCACGGCGTCGCCGCCCGCATAGACATGCTTTTTGCCCGTGCGGCCGTGTTCATCCGTCGTGATGCCGCCCCACGTTTCGGTCGGCAGGTCAGGCGTGGTTTTCTTAATCAGCGGATTCGGGCTGTTACCGATAGCGACAACGACCGTCTCCACGGGCAGTTCGAACTCGCTGCCGGGCTTCGGCACGGGACGGCGGCGTCCGCGCTCGTCCGGCTCGCCCAGTTCCATTTCCACGCACGTCATGGCGCGGACAAAGCCGTTTTCATCGCCCAGAATCGCCTTGGGGTTCGTCAGCATCCGGAAGTGGATGCCTTCCTCCTTGGCGTGGTGTACTTCCTCTTTGCGGGCGGGCATTTCCGCCTCGCTGCGGCGGTAGACGATCGACACATCCGCCCCCAGACGGCGCGCACAGCGGGCAGCGTCCATCGCGACGTTGCCGCCGCCAATGACTGCCACGCGCTGACCGACCTTCACGGGCGTATCATGCTCCGGGAAGGTGTAGGCGCGCATGAGGTTGATGCGGGTCAGGAACTCATTGGCGGAATACACGCCGCAGAGGCTTTCGCCGGGAATCTTCTGGAAGTTCGGCAGACCCGCGCCCGATCCGACGAATACCGCGTCATTGCCCTCTTCGAGCAGTTCTTCCACCGTCATGGCGCGGCCGACAACCGCATTCGTGACGATTTTCACGCCCAGTTTGCGGATATTGTCGATTTCCTTCTGCACGAGCGCTTTCGGCAGACGGAACTCCGGGATGCCGTACATCAGCACGCCGCCGGGGGTATGGAGCGCTTCGTAGACGGTCACGTCCCAGCCCGCGCGCGCCAAATCCGCCGCGCAGGTCAGACCCGCGGGGCCAGAACCGACGACTGCCGCTTTCTTGCCCGTCGGCGCTGCCGTTTCCGCGGACACCGTGCCCTCGGTCATGGCATAGTCCGCCGCAAAGCGTTCCAGACGGCCAATAGCGACCGGTTCGCCCTTGATACCGCGGACGCACTTGCTTTCGCACTGCGTTTCCTGCGGGCAGACGCGGCCGCAAATCGCCGGAAGGCCGTTCTGCAAGCGAATCGTCTCATACGCTTCTTGGAACTCGCCCTTCTTGATATGCGCGATGAAGTCCGGAATCGGCACATTCACCGGGCAGCCCTTGACGCAGGGCGCATTCTTGCAATGCAGGCAGCGGTCAGCTTCCTCCATGGCGATTTCGCGGGTGTAGCCCAGCGCGACTTCCTTGAAATTCGTCGCGCGGATGTCCGGCTGCTGCTCCGGCATCGGATGCTTCTGAAGACTCATGTTCGGCATTATCGAACACCTCCCGTCAGGCGGCACTTGTGGAGCTTTTCCATCGCCCGCTGCTCTTCCGGGCGGAACATGCGGCTGCGGGAAATCGCTTCCGCCCAGTCCACCTGATGCCCATCAAAGTCCGGGCCGTCCACGCACGCGAATTTCGTCACGCCGCCAACCGTCACGCGGCAGCCGCCGCACATGCCCGTGCCGTCAATCATAATCGGGTTCATGGACACGATGGTCTTGATGTCCTTGGGCTTGGTCAGGTCGCATACGGCTTTCATCATCGGCAGCGGGCCGATGGCAATCACTTCGTCGTACGCCTTGCCTGCATCAAGCTTCGCCTGAAGCGCCTGCGTCACAAAGCCCTTGTTGCCGTTCGAGCCGTCGTCGGTCATGATGGTCAGATCGGTGCACGCCGCTGCCAGTTCATCCTTCAGGATGATGAGGTGTTCGTTGCGGAAGCCGACAATCAAGTCCACCTCGCAGCCCGCCTCGTGCAGCGCCTTTGCCTGCGGATAGGCAATCGCCACGCCCAGACCGCCGCCGATGACCGCCGCGCGCTTCACGCCCTCGGTATGGCTCGGCTCACCCAGCGGGCCGACGAAATCCAGCAGCGCGTCGCCCTCGTTCAGCGTATCGAGCTTCATGGTCGTGTAGCCGACTTTCTGGAAGATGATGGTGACAGTGCCCTTCTCGCGGTCGTAACCGGCAATGGTCAGCGGGATGCGTTCGCCTTCCTCATCAATGCGGAAGATGATGAACTGGCCCGGCAGCGCCTTGCGCGCCACCAGCGGCGCTTCGATTTCCATGAGCGTGACCGTTTCATTCAGCACACGCTTTTTGACAATGGGAAACATATTGTGCCTTCCTCCCTCTTGTGAAAAGGATATCAGTTTATTCTATCGCAAAGGCGGCGGAATTGCAAGCGAGAAATGTTCTTTTTGCGTATTCTTGCAACCAGCAGTGGCATTTTCAGGGATTCATGCGGAACCAGCAGAAGGATGTCGCGTTCGGCAGATCCCAAATCGTCAGCTTGTAACCGTCGGGCATATCGAACCACGCAAAGTCGTTGACCCCGTATGAGCCGCGATTGGGCGCATCCGCGAACGGCACGCCGATGATGGAAATCGCCACGCCGCCGTCGGTCGTCTTGACCCCCTTGTAGTAGGAATCATCCTGATGGGCATCAAGGAACGCCTGAATGCGGTCTGTATAAGCGAAATTCGGCCCGCAATGAATCACCAGCGCGTAATCCAGATACGGCGCAAGCTCCGGCAGTTCCTCCTCTGTGTAGCCAAAATCGCGCAGCGTGCCGATGAACATCATGATATGGCGCGCGCGCTTCTTCGCCACCAGCAGATCGCCCACTTGCAGGTTCTCCGCCAGCTTGTCATACGACGGCATTCCCTTGCCCTTGCGGTGGCTGTACACATGGTTCTTGCCGTACTTGCCATACTGCAGAATCATGTTGGACAGGCTGTCATGCTTCGGCAGCCCCGCCTCGGCGTACACCCACTGCGTGAAGCCGGAACAGTCCAGCCCATAGAGATAGTACGAACCCTTGTCATAGAAGCGCGTCTGCTCCCAGATTTCGCGCTTGCTGTACAGCGGCGCGCGGGAGAACAGGCGCGTCAATGTCGTTTCGTCATCTGCCTTGCCGCCGAAGAAATACGGGCAGCCATCCACAAACGTCGCTGTCACCTCAGCGCCGGTCATTTCATTGTAGCGGCGCACAAAGTCGTTCCCCTCTTCCAGCATGGAAAAGGCAGCATCCAGCAGCTTCGAGCGCTCCACCTCCGCCTGCGCCGGCAGAATGGACAGCACCATCGTCAGCATCAGCACCAGCAATGCTGTCAGTTTTTTCATCGTGTTTCTTCCTTTCTTCCTCCGGCGTTTGTGCCGAATATCGACATTATAGCACATCCGCCATCATATGACAAGTACACCCGCGCGGGCTTTCCATTCCGAAGTCGGTCTGCCTGACAGAAAAAAACACCGCCCAGCATAAAAAGTCAGCGTGTTGATTTTTCCCGCGAATTTTATCGTTTTCCCTGTTGACATATTTAATAGGAAGATATAGAATAGACGGCGGACTGATTTTTTACCGCGTCTCCCGCGTGCGGTACAAGGAGGTTACGGGATGTTTTTTCTGCTTTTTGGTTTCTGGGTGCTGCTCAACGGCAGCTGGACGCTCGAAATTGCGCTGATTGGGCTGGTTGTCTCGGCGGCGCTGTACGCGTTCATCGTCAAATTCATGGGTTACTCGCCAAAGAAGGAATGGGCGATTGTGCGCCGTCTGCCGCGCATCATCGGGTACTTTCTGTATCTGGTGAAGGAAGTTTTCCTCTCGGCGTGGGCGACGATCAAACTCGTCTGGTCGCCGAAGCTCGTTGTTGAGCCGGAAATCACCTCATTCCACACCCATGTGCGGACACTGCCCGGCAAAGTGGTGCTGGCGAACTCCATCACCATGACGCCCGGTACGATTACCGTGGACATGCACGACGATTTGTTCCTCATCCACTGCCTTGACACGTCCTTTGACGTGGGCAAGGAGGGGTTTGAGATGGAGCGCCGCGTGATGGCGGTGGAAGGAACGCCGAAAGCCAAGAAATCCAAGAAGGGAGCGAAAAAAGCATGACGGACGCCTACGCATTTCTCTACAATGGGACGCTGATTGTCATCGGCGTACTGCTGCTGTTCTGCCTGATTCGCGCCATCCGCGGGCCTCGCATTGCCGACCGCGTCATTTCCATCAACATGATGGGTACGCTGATTGTTATCACCATCTGCGTGCTGGCATTCCTGATGAACGAGGGGTATCTGGTGGACATCGCGATGATTTACACGATGCTGTCCTTCCTCGCGGTTGTGCTGCTGACGAAGATTTACATGGGTGTCTACCGCGAAAAGCGCCGCCGCCGGGAAGCGGCAGAAAATCAGGCGAAGGAGGATGAAGCGCATGAGTGACTTCTGGCAGATTTTCCGTTTTGTGATTGCCGCCCTGCTGACGCTTGCCGGTGTATTCTGCATGATTTCCAGCGTCTTGGGGCTGTACCGCTTCCGCTATGCCCTCACGCGCATTCACGCCGCTTCGCTGATGGACACGGTCAGCATTTTTCTGATGCTCTCCGGTCTGTCCGTCGCGACCGGCTTTACCGTGGCGACGGCAAAAATGGTCGTCGTGATTCTGTTTTTGTGGATTACCAGCCCCGTCGCGTCGCACCTGATTGGGCGGCTGGAAGTGACCATCAACGACGAGTTGGAAAAGGACATGACCGTCATGGACGAAACGGCGGTTCAGCACGAAAAGGAGGGCGACTGACCATGCAGGTGCTGCACATTCTGCTGCTGGTATTCATCATCAGCTGCGCTGTCTCCGTCTCGCTGACGAAGAACCTGCTGACGGCGCTGGTCATCTTCATGGGGCAGTCGCTGGCGATGAGCGTTATCTGGATTCTGCTGGAATCGCCCGACCTTGCGATTACCGAAGCGGCTGTCGGCGCAGGTATCACAAGCCTGCTGCTGTTCGTGACGCTGAAGAAAATCCACGCCATCGACATCCAAAAGGGCATGGACAAGACCACAAACAACGTTCAGGAAGGGGTGACGCGGCATGGCGAAGATCAGGAATAATTATGAAAAAAGCTGGTTTCCGCGGCTGCTTAAGTGGCTGGACGGCGGTTCGGGTCTGCTCGATGACGCCATGGCGCACGAACTGGACGAAGGCAGTGAAGAGCACCTGCTTCCTGACTCGCAGGACGCCCTCACCCGCGAAACGAAATTCGAGCAGCACCGTCAGGAGAGCTTGGACAAGGACGAGACGCTGTACGAGCGCTACCATCAATGGGCGCACACGCGCGGCAAGAAGCTGCTGACGTGGCTGTACCGTCTGCTGGCGGTGGTTGTGTGCTTCTCCATCATCTGGGTGCTGCTGCAGACGGCCAGCTACCTGCCGCCGTTCGGCAATCCCGACAACCCGGTCAACAACGAAGTCAGCCAGCGCTACATTGAGAAGGGCATGGAGGAAACCGGCGCGGTCAACATCGTTGCGGGCATGATTCTGGACTACCGCGCATTTGACACCTTGGGCGAATCGAACGTGCTGTTCATTGCCGCCTGCTCGGTGCTGATTCTGCTGCGCGTATCCGGCAGCAAGGACGGCAAGCCCTCCACCGAACAGCTGGAAGCCGAAGCCGACGACCGCATGTATGAGCCGAAGAACGACGCCATCCTGCAGCACGCGGCTAATTTTCTTGTGCCGCTGATTCTCATGTTCGGCGTGTACGTCATTCTGAACGGACATATTTCCCCCGGCGGCGGCTTCTCCGGCGGCGCGATTATGGGCGCAGGACTGATTCTGTACCTGAACGCGTTCGGCTTCAAGCGCACGGAGCGTTTCTTCACTTTTACGACGTTCAAGATTGTGTCCTGCGTCGCGCTGTCGTTCTATGCGCTGAGCAAGGCGTACAGCTTCTTCACCGGCGCGAACCATCTGCCGTCCATCATCACAACGGGTACGCCCGGCATGATTTTCTCCGCAGGGCTGATTCCGTACCTGAACATCGCCGTCGGACTGGTCGTCTGCTGCACGATGTACGCCTTCTATACGCTTTTCAGAAAGGGGGACATGTAAGCCATGAATTTTACAAACTACGAAGAAATGGCCGCCATGATTCTCTTCGGCATCGGCTTCACGACGCTGCTGCTGCACAAGAACATGATTAAGAAAATTATCGGTTTCTCGATGATGGACAGCGCCATTTACCTCTTTCTGGCGGTCAAAGGCTACATTGCAGGGCGGAAAGCGCCGATTGTGGTGGACGGCATTACGTCCATGGAAGCCTACATCAACCCCATTCCGGCAGGTCTGGTGCTGACGGGCATCGTCGTCTCCGTGTCGGTGACGGCGCTGATGCTCGCGCTGACCGTCCGGCTCTATCGGCAGTATCACACGCTGGATATTGACGAGATTACCGCGCTCTGCCGGAAGGAGGAGGAAACCTGATGTCACAGCCGCTCTGGCATTCCATCCCCTATCTGTGCATCCTGCTGCCGCTGGGTTCGGCGGCAGTGACCAGCGTCCTCAAGCCCCGGTGGGCGCGGTATTGGACGATGTTCGCGCTGCTGGTGGTCACGTCGCTCTCCGGCGTGATTTCCGCCATCTTCGCATCCGGCGCGGAGAGCTACACCTACATGATGGGTCACTTTCCCGCGCCGTGGGGCAACGAAATCCGTGCGGGTCAGCTGGAGGCCGTGACTGCCCTGTTCTTCAGCCTGATTATGCTGCTGAGCCTGCTCGGCGGCTTGAAAAAGATTGACGAGCACATTGACCAGAACAAGGTCAGCCTGTACTACGTCGTGCTGCTGCTGCTGACGGCGGCGCTGATGGCGCAGGTGTACACGAACGATATTTTCACCGCCTACGTCTTCCTTGAAATCATGACGCTGGCGGCGTGTGCGCTGATTGCCATCCGCAAGCGCGGGCGCACGCTCGTCGCCGCGACGCGCTACATGATCATGAACCTGATCGGCTCAGGTCTTTTCCTGCTGGGCATCATCCTGCTGTATGACCTGACGGGTCACCTGCTGATGAGCAACATGAAGGAAGCGGTTGCGGCACTGGCGAAGTCCGGGCAGTATCAAGTGCCGCTGACGGTTGTCGTCGCGCTGATTTCCATCGGTCTGTCCATCAAGAGCGCCCTCTTCCCGTTCCACACATGGGTGCCGGATGCCTACGCCTATTCTACCCCGACGTCCGCTGCGGTGCTGTCCTCCTTAGTCAGCAAGGGCTATATCTTCCTGCTGATGAAGATTATGTACCGCGTAATTGGGCTGGACGTCATCGTCTCCACCGGGATTCAGGATGTGCTGTTCGTTTTCGCGCTTGTCGGCATGGTAATGGGCAGCATTTCCGCCATTCGTCAGACCGACATTCGCCGGATGATTGCGTTCTCCTCCGTCGCGCAGATTGGCTATGTCTTCATGGGCATCGGCTTGGGCACGGATGAAGGCATGATGGCGGCAACGTTCCACATCTTCAGCCACGCGGTGTGCAAGAGTATGCTTTTCCTCGCCGCGGGCGGCTTAGCGGACGCTTCCAACAACTCCAAGAAGTTCCGTGACCTGCGCGGTGCAGGCTTCCGCAGTCCGATTGCGGGCGTGGCGTTCACCATCGGCGCGCTGAGCATGGTCGGCTTCCCGTTCCTTGGCGGATTCGCATCGAAGCTGAATTTCGCCCTTGCCGCGATGGATGTCGGCGGTGCTCGGACGATGCTGGTGCTGATTACGCTGGCAATTTCGACGTGGCTGAACACGCTGTACTTCCTGCGCACAGTGATTACGCTCTACCGCAAGCCTGTGCCGGGGGCGGTGTATTCCGTCGCCCGCGGCCAGCGCGGCTTCTGCTTCAACGCCTCTCTGGTGGCGTTCTCCATCGTCAATGTGGCGCTGGGGCTTTTCGCGCAAACCTTCGTCAGCGCCATCACCGCGGGTTTGGCGACATTTGGGTAAGGGAGGAAACGAATGATGAATCTATGGTTGCTTCTTCCTCTGCTGCTGCCCATGCTGGCGGGGCTGCTTCTGCTGACAAAGCCGTTCGCGGAGGGGAAAATCCGCCGCCTGACGGTGCAAATCGGATTGATTTTGACGCTCGTGTCGCTGCTTCCGGCGTTTCTGACGTCTGGGCGCGACCTGACGCTCTTCACGCTGTCGGACAACGTAGAGATTGCGCTGCATGTGGACGGCATCGGCATATGCTTCTGTGTGCTGATGGCGTTCGTCTGGACGGCGGCGGGGTTCTACTCGTTTGACTACATGGCGCACGAGGGGCATGAAAAGCGCTTCTACTGCCTGTATCTGCTGACGCTGGGCGTGCTGATGGGGCTGTGCATGTCCGGGAGTCTGGTCACCTTCTACATGTTCTACGAAGCCATGACGCTGCTGACCATGCCGCTGGTGATGCACTCCGGCAGCAAGGAGGCGGTCGCGGCGGGCATTAAGTACCTGATTTACTCCGTCGTCGGCGCGTCACTGGTGCTGCTGGGCATTTTCGCGATTGCCCCGTACGCGCAGTCGCTGTCCTTCGCGCCCGGCGGTGCGCTGGACATGGCGAAAGTCGCGGGGCACGAGGGCTTCGTGCTGGTGATTGGCGGCGTGATGCTGCTGGGCTTCGGCGCGAAGGCGGGTCTGTATCCGCTGCACGGCTGGCTGCCGACGGCGCACCCGGCCGCGCCTTCCCCGGCGTCGGCGGTGCTGTCCGGCGTCATTACGAAAGCGGGCGTGCTGGGTCTTTTGCGCGTCATTTACTGCTTCCTCGGCGCACAGAATCTGCGCGGAACGTGGGTGCAGACGGTGCTGATGGCGCTCTCGCTCTTGACGGTTTTCATCGGTTCTCTGCTGGCATATCGGGAGCACCACCTCAAAAAGCGGCTGGCATGGTCTACGGTCAGTCAGGTGAGCTACGTCGTGTTCGGGTTGAGCACGCTGCATCCGCTGGGGCTGCTTGGCGCCATGCTGCACGTCGTGTGCCACTCGCTGGTCAAGGACGTGCTGTTCATGGGTGCGGGCGCAGTCATCTTGAAAACAGGCGAAACGCAGGTGGATGCCCTCCGTGGTATCGGCAAGCGGATGCCGGTCACGATGTGGTGCTTCGCAATCGGAAGCCTTGGGCTGATTGGCATTCCGCCGTGTCTGGGCTTTTTCAGCAAGTGGGAGCTGGCGCAGGGCAGCCTTGCCATGACGGGCGTGGCTTCATGGCTGAACTGGTTTGGGCCCGTTGTGCTGCTGCTCTCCGCCCTGCTGACGGCTGGCTACCTGATGCCGATTGTCCTGCGCGGCTTCTTCCCCGGAAAAGACGCACAAGTCGGCGAAAAGTGCGAAGCGTCCGCGTCGATGCTCATTCCCATGCTGGTGCTGACGGTGCTGTCAGTGGCGCTGGGCATGTTCCCGTCGCTGCTGACCGGCCTTCTTTCCCCCATTTTGACCGCACTGCTGTAAGGAGGAAGCGCATATGCTGTTATTCTTGACCATCGCGCTGCCCATGCTTGGCGGCGCGGCAATGGGACTGATGCGCTTTTCCAGCGCGAAATCCCGCGGAATCTACGTTGAAACCATCGTGCTGGCGACGAGCATCCTGACGTGGGTGCTGCTGCTCACCCGCACGGATACCACCTACGTTCTCTGCCACATGAACAGCGAGCTGGCGCTTGCGTTCCGTGTGGACGGCATGAGCTGCATTTTCGCAGGACTGGTATCCATCCTCTGGCCGCTGGCGTCGCTGTACGGCTTTGAGTACATGCAGCACGAGGAGCGCCCGAACACGTTCTTCAGCTACTACACGATGAGCTACGCCGTCACGCTGGCCGTCGCGTTCTCGGCAAACCTGTTCTCGCTCTACGTCTTTTATGAGTGCCTGACGCTGATTACCCTGCCGCTGGTCATCCACAAGAAGGACACCATGTCCATCCGCGCAGGGCGCAAGTACCTCACCTTCTCCATCTCCGGCGCGGCGCTGGCGTTCATTGCGCTGGTGTTCATCATCTACTACGGCACGACAACGGACTTTGTCCTCGGCGGCGTGCTGGACGCGGAAAAAATCAGCGGGATGGAAGAACTGCTGAAATTCGTGTTCCTGCTGGCGTTCGTCGGTTTCGGCACGAAAGCGGCTGTTTTCCCGATGTACGCATGGCTGCCGGCGGCTTCTGTCGCCCCGACGCCCGTGACAGCGCTGCTGCACGCGGTGGCGGTCGTCAACGCGGGCGCGTACGCCGTCCTGCGCGTGATTTACTACTCCTTCGGCGCGTCGTTCCTCTACGGGACGTGGGCGCAGACGGTTGCTTTGCTGCTTAGCTGCTTCACGATTCTCTTCGGTTCGACAATGGCGGTTCGCGAGCAGCACTTCAAGCGCCGTCTGGCGTACTCGACCATCTCCAACCTGTCCTACATGCTCATGGGCGCGGCGCTGATGACCCCCGACGGCATGACGGGCAGCTTGAGCCATCTGGTGATTCACGGCGTGATCAAGATTACGCTGTTCTACTGCGCGGGCGCGATTCTCATCAAGACCGGCAAGGAGTATGTGCAGGATCTGCGCGGATACAGCAAGATTATGCCTGCGACGTGCGGCATCTTCCTGCTGGGCAGCATTGCGTTGGTCGGCACGCCGCCGCTGGCAGGCTTCGTCAGCAAGTGGAATCTGCTGACCGCCGCGTCCGCCACGGAGCTGCCAATGGGAACCGTCGCGATTGTCTGCCTCATCGTCTCCGCCATTCTGACGGCAATTTACCTCTTCACCGCCGCACTGCCGATGTACTTCCGCCCGCTCAACGCAGATCAGGCGCAATTGGCAGGGCAGAAGCTCGACCCCAGCTGGATGATGCTCTTGCCGATGGGGATTTTGTGCGCGCTGATGATAGGTCTGGGGCTGTGGTCGCAGCCGCTGGTGACATTCCTGCGGAATATTGCCGCCGGTGTGATTTTCTAAGGACAGGAGGAAAGAAAGATGACATCGTGGATTCTGATTTTGCTGACCTTCCTGCCCTTCCTCGCCGCCATTATCGCCTATATGCTTGGCCGCCGGGATGAACGCGCCATGAACGGCTTCGTGAGCATCACGGGCATTGTAATTTTCGCGCTGAGCGTAGTGCTGCTGTTCCTGCCGGAGGGCGAAGTCGCCCTGCCCGGCTTCTGCGGGCTGGGGCTGTACCTGCGTGCGGACGGCTTCCGCGGGCTGTACAGCTGCGTTGCCGCCTTCATGTGGATGATGACGGGGCTGTTTGCGCCGGAATACTTCCAGCATCACGGCAACAAGGCGCGGTACAGCTTCTTCACGCTGATGACGCTCGGTGCGACGCTGGGTGTGTTCCTCTCGGACAACCTCGGCACGACGTTCCTGTTCTTTGAAATCATGTCCTTCGCCAGCTATGCGTGGGTCGCGCAGGAGGAAACGCCGGGCGCGCTCCGGGCGGCGGCGACGTACCTTGCGGTGGCGGTCATCGGCGGTCTGACGACGCTGATGGGCTTGTTCCTCTTGCAGCATCAGCTGGGGACACTCGACTTTGCGTCCCTGCGCGCCGCCATGGGGCAGCAGGACGTGACCGTCGCGGTATGGCTGACGCTGGTCGGCTTTGGCGCGAAGGCCGGTCTGTTCCCGCTGCATATCTGGCTGCCGAAAGCGCACCCGGTTGCGCCTGCGCCCGCGTCAGCGCTTTTGTCGGGCATCCTGACCAAATCCGGCGTATTCGGGCTGATTGTTCTGTGCGCGAACCTGATGCAGGGCAATGCCGCGTTCGGCAATGCGCTGATGATTTTCGCCGCGATCACGATGTTCCTCGGCGCACTGCTGGCGCTGTTCTCCACCGACCTTAAGCGAACGCTCGCCTGCTCGTCGATGAGCCAAATCGGCTTCATCACGCTGGGGCTGTCGGTGATGGTGCTGCTGGGCGACGAAGGCACGCTGGCGGCGTATGGCAGCGTGATGCACATGCTGAACCACTCGCTCATCAAGCTGACGCTGTTCATCGCGGCGGGCGTGGTGTACATGAACCTGCACGCACTGAATCTTGATGATATCCGCGGCTTCGGGCGCAAAAAGCCGCTGCTGCACATTGCGTTCCTGCTGGGGGCGCTGAGCATTGCGTGCATCCCGCCGCTGGGCAGCGGATACAATAGCAAGAGTCTGCTGCACGAAGGGCTGCTGGAGCTGATTGGCGAAATGCAGGCGGCAGGCAGCGCGTGGATGGGCTACAAGGCGATTGAAGTGCTCTTCCTCATCAGCGGCGGACTGACCGTCGCGTACATGGCGAAGCTGTACATCTGCATTTTCTGGCAGAAGCACCCGACCCGTCAGGCGGAATTCGACGGCATGACGCACTACATGAACGGCACAACCGCGTTTGCGCTGCTGGGCAGTGCGGCGGCGCTCCCCTTCCTGGGCGCACTGCCGGGGCTGCTGCTCACACCGTTCGGGGCAAAAAGCGCGTCGTTCTTCGGCGTACCCGCGCTGAAGGAAGCGATTGCGTACTTCTCGGCGGAGAACCTGCAGGGCGCGGCGATTTCCATCATCATCGGCGCGGCGGTGTATCTGCTGATTGTCCTGCCGCTGCTGACGCGCAAGGACGAAAGCGGCGTGCGCCTGTACGTCAACCGTTGGAACGAGAAGCTCGACTTGGAGAACGCCGTCTACCGTCCGCTGCTGCTGACGCTGCTGCCGCAGGTGCTGACGCTGGTGTTCCGCTTCATTGCGGAGCTGCCGGAAAACCTCGTGATGGCAAGCCGCGCGACCATCTTCCGGATGCGCCAGACGCGCAAGCCCGTGCCAGTCGGCAACCGCTTCACCTACACGCTGGGGCGCGCGCTGAACGCACTGGCGCGGCTGCTTAACCGCACGATTCTGCACCGCCACCCGATGCGCACGGACTTCGAGTATGTGCTGGACGCTTCCTTCCGTGAAGTTTCCAGCGGCATCCGCAGCATGAGTGTGAGCATTTCCTTCGGGCTGCTGTTGCTGTGCATTGGGCTGTATGTAACCTGTTTGTATCTGCTGCAATAATCGGCATAATTATTTGCGGAGGCATTTCCGGGCTGCGAACCCTTGTGCAGCCCGGTTTTTGCTGCTAAAACAATCGGTTTTCGCTGTTTTCGATACTTTTCGTCAGCGTTCTTTGGCGGATTTGGGCGTTTTTAGACAAATTGTCGTGGAAGCTGGCGGGAAGCATACTTGTCATTTTCCCATTTCTGTGGTATGATACACAACGGCAATGCAAACAATGATTTTGCATCGCAATGTTTGATTCCGGAGCAGGGCATTCAACGGCATTCCACGAAAGCCCCTTTGCAAATAAAAAGGAGGATTCCCATGCCTACGACATCTTTTGACAAGGATTCCATCAAGGCATCCATTATCGGCAAGCTGCAGCGCTATAACGGCCGCACCATCGAGGAAGCATCGAATGGGCAGATTTATCGCGCACTTGCTTCCACCGTCCGCGACCAGATCATGCAGAAATGGATGATTTCCCGCGAAGAACGCAAGACGAACAACAACAAGCGTCTGTTTTACCTCTCTGTGGAATTTCTGATGGGCCGCAGCCTATACACCAACATCCTGAACCTCGTCTCGCTCGATGCCTACAAGCAGGCACTGGACGAACTGCACATCGACGTGGACAAGGTGCTTCAGGAAGAGCCTGAACCCGCGCTGGGCAACGGCGGTCTGGGCCGTCTGGCAGCGTGCTTCATGGACTCGCTGGCGTCCCTTGACCTGCCCGCGATGGGCTGCTCCATCCGCTATGAATACGGTCTGTTCCGCCAGAAGATTGTGGACGGTCAGCAGGTCGAGCTGCCGGACTACTGGCTGGGCAACGGCAACGTGTGGGAAATGCCCGTAATGGAGGACGCCTGCGAGGTGCACTTCAACGGTCACGTTGAAATGGGCAACGAGAACGGCCGCACGGTGTTCCGTCACGTCGGCTACAACACGGTTGAGGCTGTCCCCTACGACATGCCGCTGGTGGGCTATGACACCTCCACCGTCAACAGTCTGCGCCTGTGGAGCGCCCGCGCCCCGAAGCGCATTGACCTGAGCGACTTCAACCACGGCCACTATGTGCAGGCGTCGGAGGAAAAGGAGCTGGCGGAAGCTATCTCCAACATCCTCTACCCCGAAGACAACCACTATGAAGGCAAACTGCTCCGCTTGAAGCAGCAGTATTTCTTCACCTCCGCCACCCTCCAGTACATCCTCAAGGACTTCAAGAAGCTCAACGGTACGAACTGGAGCAAGCTGCCGGAGAAGGTCGTCATCCACATCAACGACACGCATCCGGGTCTGGCGATTCCGGAACTGATGCGCCTGCTGATGGACGAAGAAGGCTTGGGCTGGGACGAAGCGCAGCAGATTGTCAGCCGCACGATGGCGTACACCAACCACACCATCATGGCAGAAGCGCTCGAAAAGTGGCCGGAAGACATGGTGAAGAGCCTGCTGCCGCGCATCTATCAGATTCTGGTGGAAATGAACAAGCGTCTCTGCGCGCGCCTGTGGAACTTCTTCCCTGGCGAAGCGGAGCGCGTGGGCCGCATGGCGATTATTGCCTACGGTTACATCCACATGGCGAACCTGTGCGTTGCCATGACGTTCTCCACCAACGGCGTGAGCAAGCTGCACGGCGATATCCTCAAGCAGGAGACGTTCCACGACTTCTACCTCGTTATGCCGGAGAAGTTCAGCGCAATTACCAACGGCATCACGCATCGCCGCTGGCTGATGGCGTGCAACCCGGAACTGACCAAGCTTATCTGCGACACCATCGGCACAGACTGGGTGAAAGATCCGGAACTGCTGCATGACCTTGCGCCCTATGCTGACGACGCGGCGTTCCGCGAGCAGTTTGAGAAGATTAAGCACAACAACAAGGTTCGCCTGTCGAATTTCCTGAAAGAACATCAGGGCGCAATCGTTGACCCGAACTTCATCTTCGACGCACAGTCCAAGCGGCTGCACGAATACAAGCGCCAGATGCTCAACGCTTTGCACATCCTTGTGCTGTACAACCGCATCGTCAATGACCCGAACTTCACCATGCGGCCGCGTGTGTTCATCTTCGGCTCGAAGGCAGCGCCGGGCTACAACCGCGCCAAGCTGATTATCCGCTTCATCAACGGTCTGTCCGCGCTGATTGCCAAGCACCCGCGCGCCAGCAAGATGCTGCAGGTCGTCTTCCTCGAAAACTACGACGTGTCCAGCGCGCAGCTGCTGATTCCGGCAACCGAAATCTCCGAGCAGATTTCCACCGCGTCCAAGGAAGCCAGCGGCACGGGCAACATGAAGTACATGATGAACGGCGCCATCACGATCGGCACGATGGACGGCGCAAACGTCGAGATTTCCGAGCAGGTCGGCATGGATAACATCTACATCTTCGGTATGCGTTCCGACACGGTGCTGGATATGTACCGTGAGCGCAACTACAACCCGATGACCATCTTTGAGACGAATCAGGAACTGCGTCTGGCGTTGACCCAGATGATCGACGGCACCGTGCTGCCGGACGCGCCGAGCGCCCTGCAGGATTTGTATCACAGCCTGCTGATTGGCGACTGGGGCAACATGGCCGATCCGTTCTTCGTCCTGAAAGACTTCGGCTCGTACTCGATGGCGCAGCGCCGCATCGACGCGGATTATGCCGACCGCGACAAGTGGAACCGCATGGCGGTCATCAATACCGCAATGTCCGGTGTTTTCTGCTCCGACCGCACAATTCGCGAGTACAACGACACCATTTGGCATCTTGACCCGCTCAAGCGCAAGGTATAAACTGCATATTTTCGAGAGCACTGCGGAAAAATATCCATCCGCAGTGCTCCCGGTTCAAAAGTCCGGAGCATTTCGGGCTTTTTTGCCGTGTTTCCGCAATTATTGATGATTGGATGGATGGATATCATGCTGCTGCACGATTCCCACAACGAATTTTATCGCACGCCGTCCGGCCCTGCTCCGGCTGGCAGCAATGTTCTGATTCGCCTGCACTGCGACGAAGCGACGAGCGTCGTCCTGCGCACTTGGATGACGGAAGAACTTTGCTACACCATGCTGCCGACCGCTGAGCATGTCTGGGAAGTTGCCATTCCCCTGCCGACCACGCCGGGGCTTTTCTGGTATTACTTCCTGATTTACCGCAAGGACGGCCGCACCATCCGCTATGGCAACCAGCCGGACAAACTTGGCGGCGTCGGTGTCGCGTATGACCACGGCGAGCCGGAATCCTTCCAGATTACGCTCTACGACCCGGCTTACAAGACGCCGGAAGCCTTCCACGGGGCGAATATCTACCAGATTTTCCCCGACCGTTTCCGCCATGCGCCAACAAAAGCCGTTGATGACCGCAAAGACCGCTATGTCCACAAAAACTGGGACGAAGAGCTGCTGGGCGTGGGCGACCTGCGCGGCGGCAAGTATCAGGAACTGGATTTCTACGGCGGCACGCTGACCGGCATTCAGGAGAAGCTGCCCTACCTGAAGGACATGGGCATCGACATCATCTACCTGAACCCGATTTTCCGCGCACGGTCGAATCACCGCTACGACACGGGCGACTACACGCAGGTTGACCCGCTGTGCGGCACGAACACGGAGTTCACCGAACTGTGCGGAGCGGCGAAGAAAGTCGGCATCCGCGTGATGCTCGACGGCGTATTTTCCCACACGGGCGAAGACAGCGTGTACTTCAACCACTTCGGGCATTATCCGACGCTCGGCGCCTATCAGGGGCAATCCTCCCCTTACTACGACTGGTACACCTTCAACCACTATCCGGAAGACTACAAGGCATGGTGGGGCATTCTCTCCCTGCCGGAGCTGCGCAAGGACAATCCGGAATACCAGAAGTTCATGTTCCAGCCGCACGAGGGTGTTGTGCCGCGTTGGATTGAGGCGGGCAGCTGCGGCTGGCGGCTGGATGTGGCGGACGAATTGCCGGTGGACTTCCTGCGCAAGCTGCGCGCCGCCGCAAAGGCCGCTGACCCGGAAGCCGTTGTCTTGGGCGAAGTGTGGGAGGACGCGAGCAACAAGGTTGCTTACGGCGAAACGCGCTGCTACTGCACAGGCGACACGCTCGACAGCGTGATGAACTACCCCGTGCGCGAGGCGATTCTCAACTTTGTGATGGGCAAAACGTCCGCCAGCACCTTCGTGCGCCTGATTCACCATCAGGAGGAAGTTTACCCGGCGCAGTTCCGTTACGCGCTGATGAACCTCGTCGGCAGCCACGACCGCTGTCGTGCGCTGAACATCCTTGCTGGACGCGAATGTCAGGAACTGAGCAAGGCGGATCAGCAGCATGTCCACCTGAACGTGGAAGAGTACGAGTTAGCTGTGAGGCGCTACAAACTTTGCATCGACCTGCTGTGTGCGCTGCCGGGCTGCGCAACGGTGTACTATGGGGACGAAGTTGGGCTGACTGGCTGCCACGACCCGTGGAATCGCCGCGCCTTCCCGTGGGGGCGCGAAGACAAGTCGCTGCAAAAATACGTCGCGAACAAGCTGCGCCATCGGCAGGAATCCGACCTGCTGCGCCTCGGCTACTGCGACATCGAAGCGCCGGACGACGACACGCTGCTCATTACACGCCGCATGAAGGACGGTCACGACGCGCTTGGGCAGGAATCGACCGTCACGGGCAAGGAAATCATCAAGGTGTGCCGGAAGCTGCACTAAAAGGTACAATTGCATAGCAATAGCGCCGCTTGGTTTCATTGCGAAATCAGGCGGCGCTTTTCGTTACTCAATCCCCGCCGGGCGCACAGTCGTCCGCCCTGTCGGCTCCTGCCACACGTCATAGAAGCCAATCAGATTGCCCGGATTCGTCGCCCGATACACCTGCACGGCGCGGCGCAAATCCTCCCGCTCGATGCGGACGCTCAGCCCGCACCCCATCGCCACCGCGCGCGGCGTAATCATCACCGACGCACGAACCCCGTGCTGGCGCAAATCGCGTTCAAACGCCATCACCTGCTGCCGTGAGCGGAACGCCGCAATGCAAAACTCCTCCCTCATCGGTTCTACCGCCTCCTTTTCGCCATTAGAATAATATGAAAAAACGCCCGCCGAGGTTCGCGGACGATGGAGGAAATGCGTCGATGATTTATCTGGACAATGCCGCGACGAGCTTCCCGAAGCCGCCGGAGGTCATTCGGGCGATGGCGGGCGTAGAGGAGAAGATGGGCGCGAATCCCGGACGCGGCGGGCATCGGCTGGCACTGCGCGCTGGGCGGGTGGTGGAGCACTGCCGGGAGGAAGCCGCACGGCTGCTGGGTGTGCATCATCCGGAGCGAATTCTGTTCACCGCAAACTGCACCGAAGCGCTGAATCTCGCCATTTCCGGCACGCTGCGGCGCGGCGACGAGGTCATCTGCTCCTACGCGGAACACAACGCTGTCATGCGGCTGCTCGACCGCTACGTTTCGCGCGGGGAAATCACGGTGCATATGCTTGCGCCGGATGAACGCGGTATCCTGTCCCCTGCCTCTCTACGCCGCGTCATCAGCCGCAAAACCGCACTGGTGATCATCGCCCACGCCAGCAACGTCACGGGGCTGATTCAGCCGATTGCGCAGCTGGGCGCGGTCTGCCGGGAGCGCGGCGTTCCCCTGCTGGTGGATGCGGCGCAGACGGCCGGGATGGCGGACGTTTCGCCAGACGTGCTGTGCGCAGACATGGTGGCAATGCCGGGGCACAAGGGGCTGCTGGGGCCGCAGGGCACGGGACTGCTTGTGCTGGGCTACGGCATGAACCCTGAACCGCTGCTGCTTGGCGGAACCGGCTCGATGAGCGAGAGCGTCCGTCAGCCGGACATGCTGCCCGACCGCTACGAGAGCGGCACGGTGAACCTGCCCGGCATAGCGGGGCTGTACGCGGGGGTGAAGTTCGTGCGGGCGCACCGGGCGGAAATCGAGGAATACGAGCTGGCGCTGTGCGACCGCCTGCGCGCGCGGCTGCGGGAGATTCCCGGCGTGCGCATCCTCTGCGACGATGGGCAGGCGCATATGGCGATTACGAGCATTGTCGTGCCGGGGCATGACGGCGGGGCGCTGGCGGATGCGCTCGACGCGGCAGATATTGCCGTGCGCGCGGGGCTTCACTGCGCGCCGACCGTCCATGCGTGGCTGGGAACGTTGCAAAGCGGCGCGATTCGCTTTTCGCCGGGGCTTTACAACACGGCGCAGGAGATGGACGACACGGCGCTGTTGCTGGCGCGATTATTGCAAGCATAAGAAAATCCCTGCACTGTTTGCGTGATGCAGGGATTTTTCTGAATATGCGGTGAAGCCGCTTACCAAGACAGCACTTCGTGACCCGTATCCGTCACAAGCACCATGATTTCCCACTGCGCCGACGGTTTGCCGTCTGCCGTAAAGATTTCCCATGTGTTGCCCGGATGCGTTCCAACCTCGTCCGTACCCATATTGACCATCGGCTCGATGGTGAAAATCATGCCGGGAGCAAGCGCCATTTCCGTGCCGCGCTTCGTAACATAGCTGACCCACGGGTCCTCGTGGAACTCCAGCCCGCAGCCGTGGCCGCCGATTTCGCGCACGACGCGGTAGCCGTTCGCGCGGGCATGATCGTTGACCGCCTGCCCGACGTCGCCCAAGAAGCCCCACGGCTTCACTTGCGCCAAGCCCAGTTCGACGCATTCCTTCGTCACTTGCACGAGCTTGCGGTTTTCGTCGCTGACGTCGCCGATGCAGTACATGCGGGAGGAATCGGAAAAATAGCCATTCAGGATGGTCGAGCAGTCCACATTGATGATGTCGCCGGATTTCAGCACAACGTGCTTCGACGGGAAGCCATGGCAGACCTGATCATTCACTGACGTGCAGACGCTGTACGGGTAGCCCTCATAGTTCAGCGGTGCGGGAATGCCGCCCATGTCGCGCGTCATGGTGGACACGATGTCGTCGATTTCTGCCGTCGTCATGCCCTCATGAATTTGCTTTCCAATTTCGTCCAGTACGGCAATATTGATTTTGCAGCTTTCCTTGATTTTTTCAATCTGCTCCGGCGTTTTAATCATCTTATGCGTCGGAACGATGTGCCCCTGTGCCGCCAGCGATGCAATCTGCTGGTCAAACGCACAGTGGCAGCTCTTGTATTTGCGGCCGCTCCCGCACCAGCAGGGGTCGTTGCGTCCCGGCAGATGCGGAAACGAGAAGGCAGGGAAATTCATACACTTTCCTTTCTACGATGGCACTCAGCGGTGGTCGCCGAGGAAGAAAATCGCCAGCGTACCGGGGCCGGAGTGGGAGCCAATGACTGGGCCGACATACGTCACCAGAACGCCCGCAATGCCGGGAATTTCCGCCTTGATGATGTCCGCCAGCGCGTTCGCCTCATCCTCGCAATCGCCATGGCTGATGAAAATCATCTGCCCTTCCGGGTTGACGATATGCTCCTTGACGCGGTTGGCAAGGATGCGGATGCTGCGGCGGCGACCCGTCACCTTCTCCACAACTGCCAAATGACCTTCCTCATCAACGTGCATAATCGGCTTGATACGCACGAGCGAACCGACAACCGCGCTGGTTGCAGACAGGCGGCCGCCGCGATAGAGGAACATCAGGTCATCGACGGTGAACCAGTGAATCAGGTGCTGAATATGCTCCTTGACCCACTTTGCGTTCTCCTCGATGGACATGCCCTGTTCGCGGTTCTGCAGCGCATAATGCACCAGCAGCCCCTCGCCTGCCGACGCGCATCGGCTGTCAATCACGATGATTTTCTGATTCGGGTACTTCGGCGCAAGTTCCTTCGCCGCGTCCGCTGCGGCGGCATAAGTGCCGGACAGTCCGCTGGAGAACGTAATGCAAAGGACATCTTGACCCTCGTCCAGCAGCTTCTGGAAGCATTCCTCCCACGTCGCGGTATTGACGGCGGAGGTCTTAATCACCACGCCGCTGCGGAGCTGACGATAAGTCTCCTTTTTCGCCACTTCCGACGTTCCCGGAACGGAGGAAACGCCATTGATCGTGCAGGAAAGCGACACGATGTGGAAATCATGCTGTGCCTCCACCCAAGACTGCGGCATGTCAGTGGAAGAATCCGTAACAATATAGTACATTTTTGTCCTCCTGATGTGCTTTGGGGGAGCAGCGCCGCCTGCAGGCAGCGTCCACCTTCGCTTGTCTCCGAATCAGGATGTGCAGATTTGGAAACAATGCAGCTCTGCGGTCGCGCAAAAAAGGAGACAGAGGCTCTCACCTCTGCCTCCTGCGCAGACACATCAAATAGAAAAGATGCTCCCAGAGTGACGATGCACTGCATGCTTTTCACCCGCTGTTAAAGCAGGTAGGTGTCCTGCCGTCTGCATCTGCCTTCCCCTGGCGTTTTGCAACGGGGGCATGACATAGCCGAACATAGACCCGGACTCCATTTGTTGAAATGTGGGGAAAACCAGCGTGCTGTCAGACACCCCAGGAGCATCTCCCCCTGCCTTTCATTATAAGCAGGAGGAATCGCCGTGTCAAGAGGATTTTGAAATCAAATCAAACGAAATCGCAAACTTCCACGTTTAGAAAGGGAATGTTTGAAAATCAACAGCTTTCTGATGTGGATGATGTCTTCGCCATTCGCGGCTGCTTAGCGCTGCACGCGGCCCGTGCCGGAACCCTTCATCAGGCTCTCGACCTCGGAGACGGAGACGCGGTTGTAGTCGCCCAGAATCGTGTGCTTCAGGCAGGATGCCGCCACAGCAAACTCCAGCGCGGTCTTTTCGTCCGCGTAGGTGTTCAGGCCGTAAATCAGGCCGCCGCCGAAGGAGTCGCCGCCGCCCACGCGGTCAACGATATCGGTGATGGCGTACTTGCGGGAGAGGAAGAAGTCCTTGCCGTTGTACAGGCAGGCAGACCAGTCGTTGTGGTTGGCAGACTTCGACTCACGCAGGGTAATCGCCACGCGCTTGATGTTCGGGTAGGTCTGCATTGCCAGAGACGCAATCGCCTTGTAGTTCTCGATGTTCAGCGCGCCGTCTTCCACGTCGCCCTGAGATTCCGCCTTCAGGCCCAGAGACTTCTGGAAGTCCTCTTCGTTGGCGATAACGGTGTCAACGTACTTGACCAGCTCGGTCATGACTTCCTTGGCGTCCTTGCCGTACTTCCAGAGGTTCTTGCGGTAGTTCAGGTCGCAGGACACATGGATGCCCTTCGCCTTCGCCGCCTTCACCGCTTCCAGAGACAAATCCGCCGCGCCCTGAGAGATGGCAGGCGTGATGCCGGTCAGGTGGAACCACGTCGCACCCTCAAACGCCTTGTCCCAGTCGATGTCGCCGGGCTTAGCTTCCGCGATGGCAGAACCCGCGCGGTCATAGATGACCTTGGAGGGCCGCTGCACAGCGCCGGTTTCCAGATAGTAGATGCCCATGCGGCCGTCCTTGCGGACAATCTTGGTGGTATCAACGCCGAAGCCGCGCAGTTCGCGGATGCAGGCATTGCCGACATCGTTGGTGGGCAGCACGGTCACGAACGCGGTTTCCATGCCGTAGTTCGCCAGAGAAACAGACACGTTCGCCTCGCCGCCGCCGAAGGTCGCTTCAAGGGAGGGAGACTGGAACAGGCGCTCATACGCCGGGGACTTGAGGCGAAGCATGATTTCGCCGAACGTTACAACCTTAGCCATTGGATTTTTCCTCCTAATTTTATACTGGCAAATGATGCCTATGAATTACTTCTGCACCAGATGGAACGCGAAGCCGCCGATTTCGTCTTCCAGATAGATGGCGATCAGCTTGCCGTTCTTCACCACAGCGCTGTCCTCAATGAACTTGAAGCCGCGCTGTTCCAGATGCCACTTCGCGCGCGGGACGCTGTTCGTACCGATAGCGATGTGGCCGTTCGTGCCGCGGCCCTGCTTCTTCATCAGCTCGTAGCCCGTGCCGACGAAGTTGGAGGAGTTGCCTTCCTTGATGGGCCAGCCCATGAGTGCGGAAATCTTCTTCGCCGTCTCCATGGAGCTCTCCGCGTCGGGGCAGTTCAGGCCGATGTGGCGCACTTCAAAGCCGAGCATCTTGTCCACCGCAGAGCGGGTCAGGTCAGTGATGCGCTGCCAGTCCTTCGCAGCCACCGCGTCCTTCGGCACCATCCAGGAGCCGCCGCAGCAGAGAATCTTGTCGAACGCGAGGTAGTCGAGCATGTTGTTCTCGTTGATGCCGCCCGTGGGCATGAACTTCATGTCCGGGTACACAGGCGCCATCGACTTGATGAGCTTCAAGCCGCCGACCGCTTCCGCCGGGAACAGCTTGACAGCCTTCAGGCCGTACTGAATCGCAATCTGCACATCAGACGGATTCGCCGTGCCAGGGCAGACAGGGATGCCCTTCTCCACGCAGTACTTCACCACGTCAGGAGACAGACCAGGGGATACAATCGCCGCCGCGCCAGCATTCACCGCACGGTCGACCTGCTCCGTCGTCAGCACCGTGCCCGCGCACAGCAGCACATCGGGCATGGCTTCATGCACGCGGCGGATGGCTTCCTCCGCAGCCGCCGTGCGGAAAGTGATTTCCGCCACCGGCAGACCGCCGTCAGACAGCGCCTTGCACAGCGGCACAGCGTCGTCCGCATCATTAACAGCAATGACCGGCACGAGGCCAGCCAAAGACAGCTTCTCCAAAAATTCCATGACACATCGTCCTTTCTCTGTGGTCTTACGCGTGCTTGTAAGCGTTTACAAGCGGTCATGCGGATGAAGGAAGTCTCGCTTCCCTATCTACTTGACGCACACGAACTGAACCAGTATCATCATACAACGTTTTCTGTCTTCCGTCAAGGGAAAATGCAGCATTTTGCACATTTTTCGCGGAAAAAACGCGCAGGCGGGGCGAAAGGGCGCGTCAGGAGCATCTTGCGAAATAACGCCAAGCATGGTATAATAAAATCAGCATGAAAAGAGCGTTCATGCTCTTTCACAGAGAGAGGGATGAGGGATGAGCCAAGTCATTTCGTTCAAATGTCCGTCGTGCGGCGGCTATTTGGTTTTCGACCCGGTCAAGCAGCGTTTCCAGTGCCCTTATTGCGGCGGCAGCTTTGCTGAAAATGAGCTGAAGGAACAGTCCGAGCAGCGACAGCAGGCGGCGGAACAGGCCCGCAGTGCGGAGCCCAATTCGGAGCTGCGTTCCTATCACTGCCAAATGTGCGGCGCGGAAATCGTGACCGATACGACGACCGCCGCAACCCGATGCTACTACTGCCACTCCCCCGTTGTGCTGAATGACCGTCTGACCGACGAGTTCCGCCCCGATGGCGTGATTCCCTTCAAACTGGACAAAAAGGCGGCAGAGGCGGAGTTCAAATCGTTCATCAGCAAAAAGCGCTTCGTACAGCCGGATTTCTTCTCGCAGGCGCAGATGGAGGATTTTTCCGGTGTCTACTATCCATACTGGTCGTGCGATATTTCCGGCGAAGGCTCGTTTGATGGCGAAGGCACAAACGTCTCTATCCGCAACGGCGCGAAGGAGACCGTCACCATCACGCGGATTTTCGCCGTCCACCGCGAAGGACGGCTGACGTTCCGGCAGATGATTCGCAAGGCGCTGACCAAGGCGGATGGCAAACTGTCCGACGGTATCCACCCCTATCAAATGGAGGACGTAAAGCCCTACGAATCGGGCTATTTGAGCGGCTTTCTGGCGGAAAAGCGCGATATTGAGCAGGACGCGGCGAAGCAGTCGATGGTGACAGAGGCGAAGGGATACGCCGAGCGCATGTTCACCAGCGTGGAGAACCCCTACAACACGCTGACGGGTCACGCGAAATTCGAGCCGGATTCTGTCAAGACGAAATACCTGCTGCTGCCCGCATGGGTGCTAACCTACAAGCACCGCGCGGACGGCGAACCCTACTACTACATGATGAACGGGCAGACGGGGCGCATCTGCGGCAAGCTGCCGATTAACAAAGGCAAGCTGTACGCCGCCGGCGCACTGCTGGGCGGCATCGTGTTCGGGCTGCTGTGTCTGGGAGGTGCGATTCTGTGGTAAAGAAGCTGACAGCGTTTCTCCTTTTGATGATGCTCACGCTGACCGTCGCCCTCGCGGACACGCAGGTGCAGGATGACGCGGGGTTGTTCACGGCGGACGAAATCGCCGAAATCAGCGCCATTTGCGACCGCATTGAAAGCGCGTATCAGGTGGATATGTTCGTGCTGACAAGCCAGGACGTGCCGAGTGGGCAGACGACGGCGTACGCGGACGACTACTTCGATTACAACGGTTTGGGGATGGGCGACGACCGCGCCGGGATGCTGTACCTCATCGACATGCACAACCGGCAGTGCTGGATCAGCACGCGCGGCGTGATGATTGACTACATCACGGATGAGCGCGAAGAGGGCATCCTCGACGCAGGCTGGGACGAGATGCTGGATAAGGAATACGGCCAGTCCGTCATCAAGGTGCTGAAGCAGACCGAGAAGTACCTGAAGCAAGGTCGCACAAGCGATCAGTTCCGCTACGATGAAGTCACCGGCAGGCGTCTGACCGAGCTCTATGAGCCGGAAAACATGCTGACGGGCATGGAAATCCTCATTGCGGTGATTGCGGGTTTGGCGGTCACGGGCATCTTCATTGCATCCGTGAACGGGAAATACAGCCTCAAGGGCAGCACCTATTCCTACGACCTGAACGGGCTGGCGAGCGTCAAACTCAGCCGGAATGACAGTCACTTCGTGCGCGAGCACGTCACACGCGTCAAGCACCCTGACCCGCCGTCGTCCAGCCATGGCGGCAGCAGTCATGGCAGCGGCACGCACGTTTCGTCCAGCGGCGCAACCCATGGCGGCGGAGGACGCAGCTTCTGATGCGCACCGCTCGAAAACAGCAATGCAGCAGGGTTCTGCGCAATACCTTCGGCGTCAGCGGCTTTCGCCCCGGTCAGGAGCAGGCGGCTGACGCCTTGCTTGACGGGCGGGATTTGCTCTGCATCCTGCCCACTGGCGCAGGCAAAAGCCTCTGCTGGCAGCTTCCAGCGCTAATGATGGATGGGTTGACCATCGTCATTTCGCCGCTGATTGTCCTCATGCACGACCAAGTTCGCCACCTGCGGGAAAGGGGTATTCCCAGCGTCCATCTCGACAGCCTGATGACCCCCGCCGAACGCGCCGACGCGCTGAATCAGCTCACGCGCGGTCAGGCAAAGATCGCTTTTCTTGCGCCGGAGCGGCTGAATCACCCGGAGATTCACGCGCTCTGCCGGCAGCGTCCGCCCGCAATGGTCGTCGTGGACGAAGCGCACTGCGTGGTGCAATGGGGCGATGCGTTCCGCCCGTCGTATCAGCAGATTGGGCAGTTTGTGGCATCACTCCCCCGCCGCCCGGTGCTGTGCGCCATGACCGCAACCGCTGACAAGCAATTGCAGCGCGGCATTGCGCAGTCGCTGGGGCTGCGGCATCCGAAGCGCATCGTCATGCCCGTAGAACGCCCGAATCTGCATTACAGCGTCCTGCCGACGGTGCACGTCACAGACGCAATTCTCCGCGCGCTGCAAAAAATTCCAGGCAAAGCGGTTGTGTTCTGCCGACTGCGTACACGGACGGAATCACTGGCAGAGCGGCTGAACCGTGCCGGAATCCCCGCTGCGGCGTATCATGCCGGGCTAAATCGCGAAGAGCGCAGCCGCGTGGTGCAGGCGTACCTGTCCGGGCGCATCCGCGTCGTGACGGCGACATCCGCATTCGGCATGGGCGTGGATATTCCTGACATTCGGCTGATTCTGCACGATCACCTGCCGACGAACATGATTGACTATGTGCAGCAGTCAGGCCGAGCGGGGCGCGACGGAGAAACCGCCTATGCGCTGCTGCTCTTCTCCCCGGCGGATTTGCTCCGCTTTCACACGCGCTGCCAGCAGATTCGTGTGCAGCACAAACACCGTCCATTCACGCAGTACGCCTTGATTCAGCGCGAATGGCGGCCGTACCGCCGCGTGCTGCGCTTCTGTCTGCAAGCACCGTGCCTATCGCAGGGAATCTCCGCCGCATTCGGTCAGAAAAGCGCGCCCTGTGGGAACTGCTCAGCGTGCCGGAGCGGCGCAATCGACAAGGAAATCCCGAATATCCCGCGGATGACGGTGCAGGAACTGTGCTGCTGGATTCTGCAGCTGCATCGGGATGAATTGCATCGGCGAAATCCGCATCAAGAGCAGGCGACAAACGCACAGCTTCGCGAAATTGTGGAGACGATGCAGCTGCCGGACAATCTGCCCGGACGCGAGACGTATTTCCCCTATCTGCGCGCGTTTCATACTATTTCCAGATGAAAATTCGCGGCGCATCTTGGCGTAGGTGAATCTGGAAATAGTATCCGTCTCATCCATAAAAGGGCCCCGGTATCATGTGCCTAATCAGGCTGATACCGGGGACTTTTCGTATTATTCCGCGGCTTTCACGGCTTCAAACGCCTGCTCCAAGTCCGCAATAATGTCGTCGATGTGTTCCGTGCCGATGGACAGGCGAATCGTGTTCTGCGCAATGCCCTGATCCGCCAGCTCTTCGTCCGTCAGCTGAGAATGCGTCGTCGTTGCCGGGTGAATGACAAGGCTCTTCACGTCCGCGACGTTCGCCAGCAGAGAGAAGATTTTCAGGCTGTCGATGAACTTGTGCGCTTCCTTCTGCCCGCCCTTGATGTTGAAGGTGAAGATGGACGCGCCGCCGTTCGGGAAATACTTCTCGTACAGCACGTGGTCGGGGTGCTCCGGCAGCGACGGATGGTTCACATGCTCCACCTGCGGATGATGTGCAAGGTATGCCACGACCTTCTTCGTGTTCTCCGCATGGCGTTCCAGACGCAGGGACAGCGTCTCCACGCCCTGCAGGAGCAGGAAGGCATTGAAGGGCGAAATCGTCGCGCCCGTGTCGCGCAGGAGAATCGCGCGGATGTAGGTGACGAACGCCGCCGGGCCGACCGCGTCCGCAAAGGACACGCCATGGTAACTCGGATTCGGATCAGCAATCGCCGGATAATGCCCGCTCGCCTTCCAATCGAACTTGCCGGAATCGACGATGATGCCGCCGAGCGTCGTGCCGTGACCGCCGATGAACTTCGTCGCGGAATGCACAACGATGTCCGCGCCGTGCTCAATCGGGCGAATCAGGTAGGGCGTGCCGAACGTGTTGTCAATCACCAGCGGAAGGCTGTGCCGATGGGCGATTTCCGCAATTGCGTCAATGTCGGGAATATCGCTGTTCGGGTTGCCGAGGGTTTCCAGATAAATCGCGCGGGTGTTGCCCTGAATGGCGTTCTCAACCTCGGCGAGGTTGTGCGCATCCACGAACGTCGCGGTGATGCCGAAATGCGGCAGGGTGTGTTCGAGCATGTTGTAGCTGCCGCCGTAAATCGTCTTCTGCGCGACGATGTGACCGCCATCCTGCGCCAGCGCCTGAATCGTGTAGTTAATCGCCGCCGCACCGGATGCCAGCGCAAGGGCCGCAACGCCGCCTTCCAGCGCCGCAATGCGCTTTTCCAGCACATCCTGCGTGGAGTTGGTCAGTCGGCCGTAGATATTGCCCGCATCTGCCAGACCGAAACGTGCGGCGGCATGGGCGGAGTTCTTAAAGACGTAGGACGTGGTCTGATAAATCGGGACAGCGCGGGAATCGGTCGCGGGATCGGGCTGTTCCTGCCCAACATGCAGCTGAAGGGTTTCAAACTTGTAATTGCTCATCGTGATGTCCTCTTGTCTTTTTATGTCGATTTATGTCGATAAGTTTTGAGAAACTGAGGATTTGACCAAAAATAACCGGGGCTTGTTCTTCGCAAACTCCCGGACAAATGGTCGATGTCAACGACGATATGCTTCGGCTGAGCGGTACGCAAAACGAAGCACCCGACCATACTGCTTTGTCCGGGAGCGTCGCATTCGATTGCCGCACAGTTCTCTCTGATAATTCCTGTTCAGCATCCTGCGCCACCTCCTTGCTTCGTGTTTGCTCAAATCCAACAACATCATCATACACGATATTCACTACCATGTCAATAGGTTTTCTGTATTTTGCGTGTATTTGGGAACACAAGAAAAGCCGAAGCATTTCTGCCTCGGCTGATACGATTAGTCCAGATTCTCCGAATGGTGCTTGACGCGCAGACGAGTCAGCGCGCGCGCCAGCTGCGCCTGCGTTTCCAGATACTCGCGGCGGCTCTGCTTTTGCAGCAGGGCTTCGCGCGCCGCGTCCGCCTTCTGCTGATTGCGGATGCGGTCGATGTCCTCCGGCTTTTCCGCCGTCTCCACCAGCACCAGCACATGGTTGTCCTCAATCTTGATCATCCCATGCGACACGGCAGCCAGACGCGGCTTTTCACCGGGAACGGTGTAGCTGAGTTCGCCGGGGCTGATGGCGGCAATGGCGTTGCTGTGGTGCGCCAGCACACCGCACTTGCCATCGGGCGTCGGCACAACCAGCGATTCGCATTCGCCCTCATAGAAGGCGGACGACGCGGAGAGGATATTGAGCTGAAACGTGTCCATCGCTTACTGCTCCTTCGCGGCTTTGGCTTTGACATCCTCAATCGTGCCGACGTTGAAGAAGGCGGATTCGGGATAATCGTCCATTTCGCCGGACAGAATCGCCTTGAAGCTGCGGATGGTGTCCTTCAGCGGGACATACACGCCCTTGATGCCTGTGAACTTCTCCGCAACGTGGAACGGCTGGGACAGGAAGCGCTGCACTTTGCGGGCGCGCGCAACCGTCAGACGATCCTCTTCGCTGAGTTCTTCGATGCCCAAGATGGCAATAATATCCTGCAAATCAGCGTATTTTTGCAGAATCTCCTGCACCGCACGCGCCGTTTCGTAGTGCTCCTGACCGACGATATCCGCCTCCAGAATACGGGAGGTGGATGCCAGCGGGTCAACGGCCGGGTAAATGCCCTGCTCGGAAATCTTACGGCTCAAAACAGTCGTTGCGTCCAGATGGGTGAACGTCTGCGCAGGGGCGGGGTCAGTCAAGTCATCGGCAGGAACGTAAACCGCCTGTACGGACGTGACAGAGCCGTTGCGCGTGGAGGTAATACGCTCCTGCAGCTGCCCCATTTCGGTCGCCAGCGTCGGCTGATAGCCAACAGCGGACGGCATACGCCCCAGCAGAGTCGAAACCTCCGAACCCGCCTGCACAAAGCGGAAGATGTTGTCGATGAACAGCAGCACGTCCTTATGCTCAACGTCGCGGAAGTACTCCGACATCGTCAGCCCGGACAGCGCCACGCGCATACGCACACCCGGCGCTTCGTTCATTTGCCCAAAGACCAGCGCCGTCTTGGAAATGACGCCGCTTTCCATCATCTCGTTCCACAGGTCGTTGCCCTCGCGGCTGCGCTCGCCAACGCCAGTGAAGATGGAATAGCCGCCATGTTCGGACGCGACATTGGTAATCAGCTCCTGAATCAGAACCGTTTTGCCGACGCCAGCGCCGCCGAACAGGCCGATTTTGCCGCCCTTGGCATACGGCTCCAGCAGGTCAATGACCTTGATGCCGGTTTCCAGAATGCTCACAACCGGGCTTTGCTCGGCAAATGACGGTGCTTGGCGGTGGATGCTCCATTTTTCGGTGGATGCCGGAAGCGCCTCGCCGCCGTCAATCGGGTCGCCCAGGACGTTGAACATGCGCCCCAGGGTCGCGTCACCGACGGGAACGCTGATGCCGCGTCCAGTTGCCTCCACCGTCATGCCGCGCGAAAGCCCTTCGCTGGGTGCCAGCATGATGCAGCGGACAGTATGTTCATCCATGTGCTGCGCCACTTCCATGGTGCGCACTTCGTCTTCCACTTGGACGCGCAGTGCTTCGCGAATCTTCGGCAGCTGTCCTTCCTGAAACTCACAGTCCACCACAGGGCCGGACACCTGCACGATTTTGCCATAGCTCAGCATGACTGCACCTTCTTTCTTTTCTGTGCCTTTGCGCCGGAGGATACCTCGGTAATCTCCTGCGTAATCGACGCCTGACGCACGCGGTTATACTGCACCGAGAGCGACGCAAGCATCTTGTCGGCATTTTCCCCGGCAGAGGACATAGCGGTCATGCGGGCGTTCTGTTCCGCACAGAAGCTGTCCACCAGCGCGCTGTACACGAAACCCGTGATATAACTGCGGATGACGTTGTCCAGCACCGCCTCAACGCCGGGCGTAAACTCAAAGTGAACACTGCCCGGTGCGGCGACGGACGCGAAATCGCCCCGGTGAAAGGGCAGAAGGCGCGTGCTGGTCGCTTCGGCGCTCAGGCTGTTCTTCATATCGGTATAGGCAATGAACAATTTCTGGAATTCGCCATTGTCGTAGCGTTCCAGCAGGATATCGCAGATTTCGCGTGCGCGGTGCAGCGTCGGATTCTGCGCGGGATAGAGGAAGGACTTCTCAATCGGGATGCCCGCCTGCGCGAAATGCTGGCGGCCATATTCACCCACGACGAACAGCTCCGTCTCCGGATGCTCATGCAGCATTTCCCGCGCAATTTTCAGCACATTGTGGTTATACGCGCCCGCCATGCCCTTATCCGCCGTGATGACAAGGCAGGCGTACTCCCCTTCCAGCTTCGGCGCACCCGCCGGCGGATAGAAGTAGCGGCTGTCCACGTCCGGAACGGTACGGAAGATGCGCTTGATTTCGCCTTTGAGCGCGTCGAAGTACGGGCGGGTACGGTTCAGCTCGTTCTTCGCCTTCCGCAGTTTCGTGGAGGAAATCAGGTACATGGCGTTGGTGATTTTCTGCGTATCCTTGATGCTGGCGATGCGGCTTTTGATTTCCTTTGCGCTCGGCATGGATTACTCCTTCCTGAAGCGCTCAGCGTTCGCGGCGAGATATTCCTCCGCGATGCGCAGAATCTCCTGCTTCATATCGTCCGTCAGCACCTTTTCATCTTCCAGCGAACGGCAGAGGTCGGAATGTTCCTGCTCGAAGTGATCAAGCAGCGCATCACGGAAGTCCGTCACGTCCTTCACTGCCACCTTCGACAGTACATGCCCCATCGCACACACCAGCACAATGACCTGCTGGTGCATACTCAGCGGATGATACTGCTTCTGGCGGAGGATGCGCATCAGGCCCTGCCCATAGTGCAGCTGTTCCTTCGTGCTGTCATCCAAATCGCTGGAGAACTGCGTAAATACTTCCATCTCGCGGTACTGCGCCAAGTCCAGGCGCAGGCTGCCGGTCGCTTTCTTCGTCGCCTTCGTCTGCGCCGCGCCGCCGACACGGGACACGGACAGACCGACATTGACTGCCGGGCGCTGACCCGCAAAGAACAGGTCGCTTTCGAGGAAAATCTGACCGTCGGTGATGGAAATGATGTTCGTCGGGATATACGCGGACACGTCGCCCGCCTGCGTCTCGACAATCGGGAGCGCGGTCATGCTGCCGCCGCCGAGCTTGTCGCTCAGGTGCGCTGAGCGCTCCAGCAGACGGGAATGCAGGTAGAACACGTCGCCCGGATATGCCTCGCGACCCGGCGCGCGCTCCAGCAGCAGACTCATGGCACGGTAGGCAATCGCGTGCTTAGAGAGGTCGTCATAGACAATCAGCACGTCGCGACCCTTGTGCATGTAATATTCCGCCATCGCGCAGCCCGCGTAAGGCGCAATGTACTGCATGGTGTCCGCTTCGCCCGCCGTTGCGCTGACGACGACGCAGTAGTCCATTGCGTCGCGCTTGCGCAGATTCTCCACCAGCTGGGCAACGCTCGATGCCTTCTGACCGATGGCAACGTACACGCAGATAACGTTCTTGCCCTTCTGATTCAGCATGGCATCCAGCGCAATCGCCGTTTTGCCCGTCTGACGGTCGCCGATAATCAGTTCGCGCTGACCGCGGCCAATCGGGAACATGGCGTCGATGGACAGCAGACCTGTTTCCATCGGCGTATCAACACTTTGACGGTCGATGATGCCGGGCGCGGGTTCTTCCACTGGGCGATAGCCGTCCGCCGGAATCGCGTCTCCCCCGTCAATCGGGCGACCGAGCGCATCCACGACGCGCCCCAAGAACGCGTCGCCCACGGGAACACCCGCGGTCTTGCCCGTGCGCGCAACCTTGCTGCCCGCGGAAATATCATCGGCATTGTCAAACAGGATGCAGCCCGTCTCGTTGCGGCGCAGATCCTGCACCATGCCTTTGATACCGTTGTCGAACATGAGGATTTCGCCATACGCGGCATGTTCCAGCCCCTCGACAACCGCAATGCCGTCGCCAATGGACTTGACCGTCCCGACTTCGCTGCTCTTGGCAAGCAGACGGAACTCGTCGATGCTGCTGCGCAGAAGCGGGATGATGTCCTTGCGCGTGTTCTTCGCCACAAGCTGCTCCACCTGCTGGCGGAACTGCTCCATGCGCCCCTTCGCGCTCCAGTCGTAGACCTCGCTCCCCACATGCAGCTGGAAGCCGCTCTTCAGCGACGAATCCTGCTGGATGGTCAGCGCAACATCTTCGCCATACTTTTTCTGGAGGAAGGCGCGGATGCCCTGCTCCTGATGCTCATCCGGCGGCGTGACGCAAAGCAGCGTGGCCGTCAGACGGCTCTGCTTCGTATCAGTCATGGTCATTCTCCTCCTGCGCAGCCTTCAGGAAGCTGTCATAGAGTGCCTTGTCGAACGCGGGGTCGTTTTCCTTGTCCATCAGCTTGCCCGTAGCGGAGACAACCATCTGGGCAATGTCCTTCTTCGCGCCTTCGAGCATAGCATTGCGCTCCTGCTCGGCGGCACCGCGGGCATTCTTGAGCAGCTTGTCCGCGTCTGCCTGTGCGCGCTGCATCCGCTCCTGACGCTGACGGTCAGCTTCCTGCGCGGCAGCGGCGTTCTTCTGGCGGATTTCTTCATCCGCACCCGCCAGCTTCGCGTTATACTCCGCCAGCGTCGCTTCCGCCTGCGACTTCGCCTCCTGCGCCTGCTTCTCCAAATCAGCAAAGTGATCCTCGCGCTTCTTCATGAAGGCGACAACCGGCTTATACAGCAGCATGTACAGCCCGAACGCCAGAATCACGAAATTGAACATGTGCAGCAGAATCTGCTGGAAATTGATATTCAGCGGCATATCTTCACCTGACTGAACAGACGTTTATAGCCGTCTGTTCCCTTTCCTGCTCAAAGAAATTACAGAACGAAAACGACCAGAATCGCAACAATCAGAGCGTAAATGATAGCCGTTTCGATGAAGACCAGACCAATCATCAGGCTGCCGCGGATGCTGTCGGTCGCTTCGGGCTGACGGGAAATTGCCTCCGTCGCCTTGCCAATGGAAATGCCCATTGCAATAGCGCCTGCGCCAGCAGCCGCCGCAATCGCAATCGCGGCCGCAATCGCCTTCGCGGGAATCGCACTGTCAGTCGCTGCCGCAGCCGCTTCTTCAGCCAGCGCGGGGGCAAACACGGAGAGCATCAGCACAGCCATCAGAGCCAGAACGAGAACGCTTGCAAACTTCTTCATAATCAAAATCCTCCTCAAATCAATTCACCGCCGGAACAGCACCGGCGGGTTTCTTTTCCTTCTTCGCCTTTTTCTTCGGCGGTTCGCTGACCTCGCCGTAGTAGTTGGCGGTCAGCATGGTGAGAACGTAGGTCTGGATGAGCGCGTGCAGAATCGTGAACAGAACGCCCACAAGCACCGGCAGCACGAAGCTCAGAGAAATCGTGTAGTACACCAGTTCCGACACCAGCAGACCGCTCAGCAGCGCGCCGAAAAGTCGGAAGCTCATGGAGATGGGCAGGGAAAATTCTTTCAGCGTGAGCAGGATGCCGCGTCCGCCATTGCTGGCAATGCCGCCGGACATAATGACGCCGTAGGACATCAGACCCATCGCAATCGCCGCGTTGATGTCAGACAGCGGCGCAGGCAGGGACATTGACATTCCCTCCGTCGTCACGCTCTGAATGCCCAGCAGTTCAAAGAGCGTACCAACCGCGATGTACATTCCCGCGCTGAATATGTACACGCCGAGGAACCCGTTGCGGTGCGGGCTGTACGACTTCGCCATATCCCGGAAGAACGAAACCAGCGCTTCCAGTGCGCTTTGCAGCTTGCCGGGAACGAGCTTGAAGTGCGGAATTGCGAAAATTCGCAGCAGCACCGCCACAACCAGCAGCAGTCCCGTAACCACCCAGTCGGAAATGACCGATGGATTCACCCTCATGCCCAGAAAAGCCATCTGGTTGTCTTCATGCAGCACGGCATCCTTCATGACCGCCTGAATGGACTCGGTTTTCTCTCCGCCGGGGTCAGTCAGAAAGATGGCTGCAAGCAAGGCCGCCAGCAGTACGATCATCACAAGGATGAGCCGTACACGGCTGTTTTTCTTCTCTTGCTTCATATTATACCTCGCTTCCGTGAGTTACTTTTGGGGAAACCATGCACATTATAGCACCGAGATTCGGAATTTGCAATACGGGAAAAACGATTCCTTAACATGGCCAGATTGGACAAATTCATCGCAGAAAAATCCGCCGCGGCAAAGCTGTTTGCGGCGGCGGATTTCCTATTTATATTATCGTTTGTGAGCCGCGTTTTCCTTCAGTTCCTGCTGCTCCTCTTTCAGCTCCTGCTTGAGCGTCCGGTCGATTTCCGCCGTTTCCTTGCGGATAGCGCTGATGTCCTTTTCGATGAGCGGATTCTGCTCCAGATCCTCGCGGATGAACATCAGTGCGAAGGCTGCCAGCAGCAGCAGGCACGAAATCCAGATGGCATGTGCGCCGATGCGCCCTGCACTGACGCTGCCAATGCCCGCGCCCAGCGCAAAGAGCAGGATGATGCCGAAATAGCGCAGCATCCGATCTTTCGCGTGCGATTCGTGCGTTTTGCTCCAAATGCAGAACGCCTCGACACCGCTGCGCAGGTCGCCAATGCACATCGTGCTGGCAAACGCATAGCCGTCCACCTTGCGGAACGCCTGCACCTGCATCGCGCAGGAGAACGACACGATGGCGTTCGCCAGCAGATTGCAGCTTTCGGGCAGGAAGCCGACAATCAGCAGCAGGAGCATTTCTCCCAGCACGACCAGCTGCCGCCAATGCAGGCGCTGCATGGAGCGGAAGCGCTCGCGCATTCTCTCCGCCACCAGCACACCGAAGGCAAACGCGCACAGCGGGATGAAGTAGTGCAGTACCATCCCCCACTGCCCGTCCATGATATGCGCACTGAGCAGGACGATGTTGCCCGTCTGCGCGTTTGCGAACACTTTGCCGCGAAACAAGTAGGTATACGCATCCTGCAAGCCGCCGGACAAGGACAAAAAGACGGCTGTCAGGAAAGATTCCGACATTTGACCACGATTCGCTGTTTTCATGCCGATTTCCTCTTTTCGGATGAAGGTGTGGCGCTTCATCACGCATATTATAGCACCACTGTCAAGCGGCGGCACAAAAAAAGCTGCCGCAAAAGTACGGCAGTTTAATGTTATTTGTTGCCTGATGTGACGGACGCAATCGCCTGCAGATACCCCTGCATGACCGCTTCAAACTCGAATTGCGGAATATACTGGCGGCAGTTCTGCGAATAGCGCCGCTGAATTTCCTCGCTGTTCAGAATGCTGTCGATGGCTTCCGCCAGCGCGTCGGTATCCTCCGGGTCAACAATCAGCCCGTTCTCGCCCGGATGCACGGTGTCATACGCGCCGTCGGCATACTTCGACGCAACAATCGGCGTACCGGAGCAGAGCGCTTCCAGCAGCACAAGCCCGAAGCAGTCCTCGCGGGTCGGCAGAACAAACACGCTCGCCCGGCGATAGGCATCCGCCAGCGGCTCGCCAGACTGGAATCCCAGCCAGTGAATGTGCTGCGCAGCGTGCGTTTCTTCCGCCATCGCCATCAATTTCGCCTTTTCCTCCGCCTCGCCGTCGCCGACAATCAGCAGTTCAAACGGCTGATGCACTTTCGGCAGCGCGCGCAGGAGCAAATCCAGCCCTTTCAGGGAGATAATTCTGCCCACAAACAGCAGCGTATGCTGATTTTCGCGCTTTTCGGCATAGCGGAAGCGGGAAATATCCACCGTCAGCAGGCTAAGGAAGATTTTCCGCTCCGGCGCGCCCCAGTGCAGCAGCTTTTCCTTCGCTTTGGTGCTGCTGGCAATGCACGCGTCGGCGTGGCGGATGATGATATACCGCATGAGTTTCTGCACGCGCCCGATGCCGCGCTCCGAGTAGAGCGTACCGTCCGTCAGATGGATGAATTTGCGCCCATGCCGCCTGCACCAGAGCAGCGCCTTCACGGCCGATGGGTTGTACTCCCACGCAATCACCACATCCGGGTTGATGCGCGTGATTTCCCTCGTCAGGTGCTGCGGAATATGCAGGTAGTGCACATCCCCTTCGCCCTTGCGCTTGATGATTTTGGATTCCAGAATCGTCGATTGCAGGAGTTTGCGCTCGTCAATCACCCACTGCCGGTTGTCCTCATTGCGATTCGTGTAAATGACGAAAAACTCGTGCGTCTGCTGATGCGTCTGCATATAGTAGAACAAATCCACCCGATACGGCGCAGGGATATTCGTAATCAGAAGCACTTTACTCATCCGGCATCCTCCGCCTCCAGTAGTTTTGGCATTGCTTCCGTTTCGAGAGACAGCATATACCAATTTATGCGTTCACCATCCAGAAGCCGCACTGCCTCGCCACCGTGTAGGGGCTGTACGGATGGAACGGCGTGGTTTCGCGCTGCGGAATCTCCTCCAGCTTGCAGCTTTTCGCCAGCTATTCTTGAAAATAGATACACTTCCATTATAAAGAAGTAACTTTCAAAAAGCACAGGAGGATAGAAACCATTGTCAGTATAATCTTGGGTTTCATATCATTTGCAATGCTGCCGAATGACACCTTTCTTCAGCAGGATGTTTGCGTACTGCGCGCTTTCGCCTGTCGCGACAATGCAGTACGCTTTTTTCGTGCGCTCGTAGTAGGCAAAGCTGTCGATTGTCTGGATTTTCGCGTCCGGCTCATAAGCCGTCAGCGCCGCGCGGTATTCGTCCCAAATCACCGGGACTGTCGGGTCACCCGGCACAACCGACATCAGCACAAAATTGCTTTCATCATATTGATCCAGCGGGAACAGCGGCAGAATCGCACGCAGCAGTTCCGTCGCGCCGATGCCATCCGCACGAACGACGCGCTGCCCCATGCTTTCTGCAGGGAAATTCGCGTCCGCCAGCACAATCTCGTCCCCATGCCCCATCTCGCACAGCACTTTCAGCAGTTCCGGCGAAATCAGCGGGGAAATACCCTTTAGCATGATCGTACCTCCTTAAACCAATGTGCAGTCCCACACGTCCACGCCGCAGTCCTGAAATGTATCATGCAGGCGCGCGTTCAGCTGCTCCCTCGTCACGCCGCGCTTGAGCAGCACCTGCAGGAATCCGCCGCCGCCCGCGCCGCAAATCATGCGCCCGTCAATCAGGTCGTCAATCGCAAGAAAAATCTGGTCTATGCAGGTGTTGGTGCTGCCCGCGTCAATCATCTTGGAAAGCTCCCAGTGGCGATTCAGCAACCTCGCGAAGTCATCCACATGCCCGCGCTCCAGTTCAAACGCCATCATCACGGCGATTCGCTGAATTTCCTCCAGCGCGTACAGGCTGTCCGGCGCATTGCTGATGTAGCGGCCCACCACATCGCGCAGGAGATTCCGCGCAAGGCGGCGCTGGCCGGTATAAATCAGGGTGAAACGCGCGTTCAGTTCCGCCTTGGTGTCCTCCGACAGAGCGATATGGCGGACGTTCAGCTTCTGCTGAATGCCCGCGGGCGCGGTGATGAGCTTCAGTCCCGGCGTCATGCCGCCGACTTGATCCTGCCAGCCACCGCCGGTGGACATAATCTGCTCGACGCACATGGCGTGCTCATACAAATCGTCCTCCGTGTGCGCCACGCCGAAATACTGGAAAAGCGCTTTGACGCACGCGCCTGCAAGAATGCTGCTCGTGCCCAGACCGCTACCCTTCGGCACGCCGTGCATCTGCGTAGAGACGTACAGTCCGCCGATTTTCGCCGTAATATCCGTCAATTCGCCGCCCTCGCGCGGAATCACGCCGCAGGCAATCAGCGCTGCCTTGTGCAGCACAAACGGGTCGTAGGGATTGTGGCACTCCTGCAAGTCCGAAATTGCCGTGAATTCCCCACGCGCGCCCATATCCGCGCTTTCCAGCACGACCATCGGCTTCGGTAGACGGCGCACATGCACCTCCACGGGATACTCGCCGCCCAGCAGAATCGCGGCATTGAGCACCGTTCCGCCCTTTTCGTTGCAGTACGGCGGCGTATCGCTCCAGCCGCCGCCCCAGTTGACCCGCAGCGGCAGACGCACCGCTGCTTCTTTTTCCACTGGCTGATGATGTGCGCAAAGCCCCGTGCCGTGCGCTGCCGCGCCCGCAAGCACCATGCGCTGAATCTCCTCAAAAGCCCGCTTGATGTACGCCTCCCCTTCCTGCGAATCACCCAGTACTTTACCGAGGCAGTAGAAGATTCGCATCCGTGTGAACACGTCTGCCGATGCCGCCTTTTCCGCAATCAGGCGGCGCTGATAGGCGCTGATGGCAGCATCTTGAAAAATTTTCTTTGCTTCCTCGATTGTGCCGCCGCGGCGAATCACAGACAAGAAGCGCTCGACCTTCACGGCCTTGCGCAGGTGCGTCTCCCATTCCAGAATCGCCGCCGTGTCCGCGCTGTTGAACGAGCTGCACAGGCTGACGCGCTCCGCCGATGCCCACGCGTCATAATCCCCCGCGCCCATTGCCAGCGCGTAGACATTCAGCGCCGCATCCACCGATTCCGCCATAGAATCGCAGACCGGGTAGATTTTCGCCTGCCACAGCGAATGGTCATCCCCATCCCACACGTTCCCGAACGCAGCCATTGCGCCGCCCAAGAACGTGCCTTCCTTCGGATTGTCCGCCACGCCGTAAATCCGCGTCACAAAGCGCCCGTCCGTCAACTTCAGGCTGTGCAGGACGACATTCGCCGGAATGTTCTTTCCGCTGATTGTCACATGCGAGAGCACCGTACCACTGCCGATAATCGCGCTGCCCATCACATGACTGTCCTCCAGATAGCAATCGTCATGAATGCAGCAGCAATCCTCCACCATCGCGTTATTCAGCGCATAATTCGCCGATGAGCAGCAGCTGGACACACACTTCTTCCAGTCCAAGAAGCTGTACGCCGGCACGCCGTCTGTCATCAGCGTACGCAGTTCATGCGTCGTGCCAAAGTGAATGAACGACGCGGGCGCCAGCCGCAGCAGACGCATCCGATACTTCCGCAGCACCTGCCAGACAGCGGTGCGGCAGGCGTGCAGCTCCTCAGTGAACGAGCCATCCGGCTTTTCGCGGTAGAACCGCTCCAAGGTCGAACGGCTTGCCAGCGGATAGAGGAAATCGCCATAGAAGGACAGCCGCGCGCGGTCATTCACAAAAGCCGCAAACTTTGCGGGCGTATCCACCAGCGTATACAAATCCGCCAGCAAATCCGCGCTGAACAGCACCGCGCCGGTGTCAATATCCACCTTGCCCTGCGCATTGACCGCCCCCCGGCGCGTCAGCGTCTCTACCGTCTGCTTATGCAGGAACTCGCCAACGTTACCCTGTTCATCCATCTGGAACACGCCATGGTTCTTGCCCGTTTCCACGTCCTCTTTGAAGGAAATCGCCGCCGCGCCGGATGCGGGCGCATCAATCTGCAGCGGATTGAATAGCAGCAGCACATCTCCCGACAGCACAAGCATCCCGTCCCGAATCCGCGATGGCACGCCGCTCATGCCAATGATGAACTCGTCAAACAGCGTCGAGCGCCTGCCGTTAGGCAGCTCACGCGGGACAGGCGAAAACAGCTTGCCGCACGCGCTGTACTGCGGCACGCGCTTGCTGTCCCCGCCTGAATGGATGCACAGAATGCGCTTGCCCGCAAATGTGCCTTCCTGCGTGCAGACATAACGAAGCGCATTGAGCGTCGCGCCGCCGCTGCCCACGCGCAGCCCGTTCGGGTCGGGCAGAACGGCATAGTGCGTCCGCTCAGGCAGGAGGTTTTTCGCCCGGCGAATGGCAATCTGCTGGCGATACGCATTCGCCTGCGCCTCATTGGACGCGGTGAGTATGATATAATCCCAGACCGGGAAATCAGCCCTGTGCAGCGAGCGGCGGTAGTCCTCCCACGCGTCGAGATACGACTGACGCAGGAACAACGAATACGAATTGCCCATGGCGACTCCTTTTGCATTGCAGCAGCTTAGGGGGCAGGGTTGCGCCCCTGTAAATTATTGTACAACGCAGCACTGCAAAAATCAAGGGGTATTTTGGCGAATGTTGGGTAATGTTATGGAATGCTGGACGCAAAAAAACGGGAGACTGCGCAGGGCAATCTCCCAACAGGGTTTACTTCGCGTATACATAATGGTAATAATTCTTCTTGGCGTACGTTTCCGCATACGAACCGGGCGTGACCACCCACACCAGTTTGTCCTTCTTGCAGCCGTCAAACGCTGTCGAATCAATTTTCGTGACCGAAGCCGGAATCGTGATGCGCGTCAAGGAAGTGCAATCCCAGAAAGCACGGAAATCAATGGTGGTCACCGTATCCGGAATCACAATTTCTTTCAGCGAAATGCAGCCGTAGAAGAAGTAATTGCTGATAGATTTCACGTTCTCTGGGAATACAAATTCCACCATATAGTTGCAGAAGCTCACACCAGAGCCGGGCAGGTACGTGAGGTATTTCGGGAATACAATCCGCGTTGCGCTTCGGCATCCGCCAAACACATGATTGCCCATTTTTACCACAGAATCCGGCACAATGATTTCCTGCAGCGAGGTGCAGCCGCTAAACGCTTCTTCCTCAATGGTCGTCACGCTGTCTGGAATCACAATTTCAGGCAGACCATAGCAATGCTTGAACGCCGCTGTGCCAATCGTCTCCATCGTATCCGGCAGGGTGACATTTGCAAGGGCTTTGCATTCCCTAAATACTTCGTTTGGCAGCCGCGTCAGATTGCCGATTTTGCCGACCGTCACCAGCGATCTGCATTCCTCAAACGCATTCTTGCCAAGGCTGGTGATGGATTCAAGGCTGACCACCGTTTCCAGCGCGCCGCAGTTGCTGAACGCCTTTTCGCCGATGCTGGTGACATTCGACAAATCAAGCGACTTCAGCGACGTGCAGACCGCAAAGGCATTCTTGCCGATTTCTGCCGTGATGCCGCCCAAGCCAATCGTCTCCAGATTTCGGCAGTATTCAAAGGCACTCGCGCCGACATACGTCACGTTCGGCGCTGCACCGAAGCTGACCAAATCCGCCGAACTCCAAAATGCGTTGTCGCCGATGTACTCCAAGCTGGGCAGGTCGCCCACCGTCACCAGATTGTGCCGGGGCATTGCATAAGCGCCAATCTTCCGCAGACGCGGCAGATTCGCAATCTCTGGGATGTTCGCGCTGTCCAGTGCGTTCGCGCCAATTTCTTCCAGCATCGGCAAATCGCGCAGTCCGGTCACTTTCGGGCAGCCGCCGAACGCGTAACCGCCGAGGATGCGCAGGTGCTGCAAGCCATCCAGCGAAAGCACCAGCTTCTTATCGAGCATAAATGCGCTGCCGCCGATTTCCTCGATTGCGTCCAGCGTGCCGATATCCGCCAATTCATCGCAGTCAAAAAACGCACAGGCACCGATGCGTGTCATCCGCTCAAACGTGCCGATGTCGGTCAAATGGCCGCAGGAATAGAAAGCATAATCGCCGATTTCCGTCACCGTTTCCGGCAGCTTGACGGTTTCAATATAGTAGCAGGATTGGAACACGCTGTCGGGAATGCGCGTCACTTTCGCCTGCCAGTCCACTTTCTTGATGCCGTCGCAGTCGTAGAACGCACCCTCGCCGACATTCAGCAGCTTTTCGCTAATCGTCACTTCTGTCAGTTTCTTGCACTGGCGGAAGGCGTACTCGCCGATTTCCGTCAGCGTATCCGGCAGCAGTTCGGCGTTCCAGAGCGTACACTTGTCGAACGCGTAGCTGCCGACGCGCGTCAGGTTCGGCGGCAGGGGGCAGTTTTCCAGCTTCTTGCAGCCTGCAAAGGCAGAATCACCGATTTCCAGCAGCCCTTCCGGCACCGTGACCGTCACCAGTCCTTCGCAGTTCTCGAACATATGCGCCGAAATGCCCGTCAGCGACGCGGGCAGGGTGATTTCCGTCAGGCTGAGGCAGCGATAGAAGGCACTCTCCCCCATTTCGGTGATGTTGTCGGACAGCTGCACCGTTTTCAAGCTCACGCAGCTGTCAAAGGCATGTGCGCCAATCTTGGTCACGCTCTCCGGAATCGTGATTTCCGTCAGATACCAGCAATTTGCAAAGGCATAATCGCCGATTTCCGTCACGCCCTCCGGAATGCGGATTTCCCGCAGTTCCCCGTCGCCGTAAAACGCGTACTCTTCGATGCGGGAGACATTCGCCGGCAGGGTATACACCGTGCCTTCGGAGGATTGCACCGTCTCGGCAGCCGCCGCACCGCTGCCCAGTACCAGCAGCGTCAGCGCACCCGCCATTAGCTTCGTCGTTCTCATGAATTTCCACTCCTTCCTTCCATGATTATACGCCTTTTCACGAAAAAGTCAATTCTTTGGCGCAATTATTTACAATTGGCAAAAGCGAAAGAAGCACAATTGTACTTATGGCGTGTATGCCTGTCAGTTTTCTTTCTATTCTATAACGGCGGATTCGTCATCCTGCCCCACTCGCTGTTGAAAATCCCCCGTAATTTTGCTATAATCATTCTCGGTATTTCTGCTGATTCAGGAGGACGCGGCATTGAGGCATGGCGGCAATGTTTGGGAAGGTCAGCCAGCGGATTGGCTGGACTTTTCCGCGAATCTGCGACCAGAGGGAACGCCCGCGTGGGTGATGGACACCATGCGCGCGGCGCTTTCGCAGGCGTGCTATTATCCTGACCGCGCGATGCGGGCGGCGCGTGCGGGGCTGGCGTTGTATCTCGGCGTGGACGAAAGCTGCGTGCTGCCGACGGCGGGCGGCGCGGCGGCGATTGACCTGACGCTCGGCGTCCGGCGCGGCGCGGTGCATGTGCAGCAGCCGACGTTCGGGGAATATGCGGAGCGGGCAAAGGCGCATGGACGGCGGGTTGCGGCGAATCAGGCGATTCAGGCGGATGACACGGTCGTTGTGTGTAATCCGAACAATCCGACAGGCACGCTGCTTTCGCCGAATGACGTGCTGCGGATTCATCGCGACGTGCGGAACAGCGGTGGTGAGCTGATTGTGGATGAGGCATTCATCGACTATTGCCCGGATGCGACGGTTCGCCACCATGTGCAGGATGGTTTGACGGTGGTCGGGTCGTTGACGAAGATTCTGTGCATTCCGGGCGTGCGGCTGGGGTACATCTGCGCCGTGCCGGAACAGATTGCACGCTTGCAGGAGCGGGCAGTCACATGGTCGCTGAACGTGCTGGCGTCGGCGATTGCGGCGGAGCTGCCCCGTCATCAGGCGGAAATTACGGCGGATGCACAGGCGAATCAAGCGCGGGCGGAGCGATTCGCGCGGTGCTTGCAGGAGATGGGCGTGCGTGTGACAGCGGGGCGCGTACCGTTCCTGCTGGCTGATTTCGGGCACGACATGACGAAAACGGTGCAGCACCTGCGGGCGCAGCGCATTTTGGTGCGGACGTGCGATTCGTTCGGCTTGCCCGCGAATTATCTGCGCTTGGCAGTGAAAACGGACGCGGAAAACGATTTACTGATGGCGGCACTTGATAAGGAGAATTTCGATGCGCGGTAAGAGTTTGATGGTGATGGGGACGGCGTCGTCCGTGGGCAAAAGCGTGCTGTGCAGCGCGTTTCTGCGCATCATGAAGCAGGATGGATACAAGGTTGCGCCGTTCAAAGCGCAAAACATGGCATTAAATTCGTTCGTCACCAAGGACGGCTTGGAAATGGGGCGTGCGCAAGTGACGCAGGCGCAGGCGGCAGGTGTTGAACCGGATGTGCGCATGAATCCCGTGCTGCTCAAACCCACGAGCGATCGCCGCAGTCAAGTAATTGTGGACGGCAAAGCCATCGGCACAATGACTGCGATGGAGTATCACTGCTACAAGCCCGCCCTGCGCGAACGCATCAAGGCGACGTATGACGCGCTGGAATCCACCGTGGACTGCGTGGTCATCGAGGGTGCGGGCAGTCCGGCGGAAATCAACTTGCGCGCCGGGGACATTGTGAATATGTCAATGGCAGAATCCGCCGATGCGCCGGTGGTGCTGGTGGGCGACATCAACTTGGGCGGCGTGTTCGCGTCGCTGCTGGGCACCGTGATGCTGCTGACGGACGAGGAACGCGCCCGCGTGAAGGGCGTCATCATCAACAAATTCCGTGGCGATGTGAAGATTCTTGAACCGGGACTCAAGATGCTGGAGGAGCGCATTCACATTCCCGTATTAGGCGTTGTGCCGTGGATGGACGTGGGGCTGGAGGATGAGGACAGCGTAACCGAACGTTTCAGCCGCATGATGGGTCAGGGGGATTTGGACGTTGCCGTGGTGAAGCTGAAGCACATCTCCAACTTCACAGATTTCCAGTCTCTATCGCTTCAGCCCGGCGTGAAGGTGCGCTATGCCCAGACCGCGAAGGAGGTCGAAAATGCCGACCTGATTGTCCTTCCCGGCACGAAAAACACCATCGAAGATTTGATTGACCTGCGCAACCGCGGCTTGGATGCCGCCATCATCCGCCACGCGCGCAAGGGCGGCATGGTCATCGGCGTGTGCGGCGGATACCAGATGCTGGGTAGAAAGCTGCACGACCCCGACCATGTGGAATCGCGCGTGCCGGAGCTGGCGGGTCTGGACTTGCTGGACATGGAGGTCACCTTCGCAAAGGAGAAGGAAACCGCGCAGGCCAGCGGCGTCGTCGATGCGTCCGGCTGGCTGGCATCATCGAACGGCATTCTGGTGGACGGCTACGAGATTCACGCCGGGCAAAATCAGTTCGGCGAAAGGGCGCTGCCGTGGCTGCGCATCGGCAATCGTGTGGACGGCGTGATGAACGAGCGCGGCAACGTGCTGGGCAGCTATCTGCACGGCTTGTTTGACGACGGGCAGCTGTTCGCTGCCATCGCCGCGCACATCCGCAAAGAAAAGGGCATCGACACCGAAACGCAGGCCCCGATGACCCTCGATGAATACCGCGAGCGCGAGTTCGACCGCATTGCTGATATTGTCCGCGCGAGCGTCGATATGGACGCCATCTACCGTATTGTACGGGGCGAGGTGTAAGCAATGAGCGATTGGATTTGGGCGCTGATAATCGGCTTTGTGCTGGATTTGCTGCTGGGCGACCCGGCATGGCTGTATCACCCGGTGTGCCTCATCGGCAAGTACATCAGCTGGATGGAGAAAAAGCTGCGGCGGCGTGGCGGCAATCTGCGGAAAAGCGCGGTGTTCCTGACCGCCTCCACCGTACTGCTGACGATGGCGGTCGTCGCGCTGATTTTGATGCTTTGCGGGCTGCTGGGGCGCATTCCCCTGCTGATTGCCATGGCTCTGCTGGACTGGATGGGCATTGCCATCACGAGCATGGCGAAGGAAGCGCGCGGCGTGGAAAAGGCGCTGGGGCAGGGCGTTGCCGCTGGGCGGACACAGGTGGCGCGGATTGTCGGGCGCGACACACAGGACTTAAGCGAGGAAGAAATCATCAAAGCAACCGTCGAAACAGTGTCGGAGAACACGACGGACGGCGTAATTTCTCCCCTGCTGTACGCTGCCATCGGCGGGCCAATCCTCCTGTGGGGATTCAAAGCCGCCAGCACGTTGGATTCGATGGTTGGATACTTAGACGAGAAATACCGCGACATTGGCTGGTCGAGCGCAAGGTTAGATGACGTGCTGAACTACATTCCGGCGCGTTTGACGGCGCTGCTGATGGTGATTGCTTCCTATTTAATAGGTTTGGACGGCAAAAACGCCTTTCGCATCGTCCGCCGCGACCACGCCAACCACAAAAGCCCCAACTGCGCGTGGAGCGAATCCGCGGCGGCGGGGGCGCTGCACATCCAACTTGGCGGGACACACAATTACTTCGGCAAACCCGTCGAAAAACCAACCATCGGCGACGCGGATCGGCCTGCCGAACGCGCGGATATCCGCCGTGCAAACCGTTTGTTGTATACAAGCAGTCTGCTGATGATGGTTTTGATTGTACTGATTGCCATTGTGCGATGAGGTGAGCATATGCCGGAGCAAAACAAACATTACAACTTTTTTCAGAACAAGGAATGTGAATATTTCCCCTGCCACAAGGGCGTGAAGGAAGAGGATTTCAACTGCCTTTTCTGTTACTGCCCGCTGTACACGCTGGGCAAGCACTGCGGCGGCCACTGCACCTACACGGAATCAGGCATCAAAAGCTGCCAGCACTGTACTTTTCCGCACCAGAAGAAGAATTATGATGCGATTATCGCGCGCTTTCGCGAAATTGCCGCCGTCGCCGCGCGCTCGGACAGGGAGGACAAATGAACGCACAGGAACAGGCGCAATTTCGGTGGAATCACGTCGCGAAGCCGCTGAATTCGCTGGGAAAGCTGGAACAGCTTGTCGTGCAGATCGCGGGAATTCAGCAGACGGCGGACGTTTGCATCAACAAGCGTTGCGCGCTGATTTGCTGCGGCGACCACGGCGTAGTGGCGGAGGGCGTGAGCCAATCCGGCAGCGAGGTAACGGCACTCGTAGCGCAATCCATCGTCGCGGGCACGGCGAACATCAACCTGATGGCATCCGTCTCCGGAACGGACGTGTACGCGCTGGATTTCGGCATGGTGACGCCCGTCATGGGGACGATAGACTGCCGCATCGCCGCCGGAACACGCAATATGGCGCGTGAACCCGCGATGACCCGCGCGCAGGCGGAACAGGCGGTTCAAGCGGGTATCGACGCGGTCGCCCGCATGAAAGCGCGTGGGTATCAGCTGATTGCCACGGGCGAAATGGGCATCGGGAACACAACCGCCTCCACCGCCATGGCATGCGCGCTCCTGTGCTGTTCGCCGGAGGATATCACCGGGCGCGGCGCGGGTTTGTCGGACGCGGGCTTGCGGCGCAAAAAGGCTGCCATCCAGCGCGCCCTGAGCATCAATCGCCCGAATGCGGATGATGCGCTGGACGTGCTGGCGAAAGTCGGCGGATTCGAGATTGCCGGAATGGTCGGCATCTTTCTGGGCGGACTGCGCCATCATCTGCCGATTGTCATCGACGGTGTGATTTCGGCAGTCGCGGCACTCACGGCAGTGCGCATTGACCCGGCGTCAAAATCCGCCATGCTCCCCTCGCACATGAGCCACGAGCCAGCCATGGTGCGCATCATGTCGGAATTGGGCATGTCCCCCATCATCCACGCTGATATGGCGCTGGGCGAAGGCACAGGCGCGGTGTCGCTGATTCCCCTGCTGGATATGGCGCTCAAGGTTTACCACGGGCCGCACACATTCGACGAATTGGGCATTTCGGCCTACGAGCCACAGGAGGGTAAAGCATGATTGTGCTGGTCACGGGCGGCAGCGGCTGCGGCAAATCCACATGGGCGGAGAAGCTAGTCAGCGCGCTTCCAGCGGAAAAGCGCGTGTATATCGCGACCATGCAGGTGTACGACGAAGAATCCGTGCAGCGAGTGGCGCGGCATCGAGCACAGCGCGCAAGCAAGGGCTTCACGACCATCGAGTGCGAAATAGATCTTGCATCGGCGGATGTACCCGAAGGCAGCGTCGTCCTGCTGGAAGATTTGGTCAACCTGATGGCGAACGAGATGTTTGGCGGCGGCGATACATCCCGCATCCTCCTGGCGCTAAACGTCCTCGCGTGCAAGTGCCAGCACCTAATTCTGGTCACGAACGACGTTTTTTCCGACGGCATCCATTATCCCGACTCCACGCAGGATTATCTTCGGCAGTTGGCGCGCATCAACGCAGAAGCCGCAAAAATGGCGGACTGCGTGGTCGAAGTCGTCTATTCCATCCCCGTCTGTGTGAAAGGAGCGCTCCCATGCGTGTAATCCGCTCGCTGTGCATTGCGTTTTCCACCTATTCGCGCATTCCTGTGCCGCAGGTGGCTTGGACAGACGAAAATCGCAAGTATTCGATGTGCTTTTTCCCGCTCATCGGCGCGGTAATTGGGCTGCTGCTGTGGGGCTGGCTGGCGCTGTGTGACGCGCTGGGCTTCGGAGCCTTGCTGCGCGGCGCGGTCGGGGCGCTGCTGCCGATTCTCGTCACCGGCGGCATCCACATGGACGGTTTCATGGACACCAGCGACGCACTGGCATCATGGCAATCGCCGGAAAAGCGGCTGGAAATCCTCAAGGACAGCCACGTCGGAGCGTTCGCCGTGCTGGGCTGCGCAGGCTATCTGCTGCTGGACGCGGCGCTGCTCAGCGAACTGCCGACGACCCTTGCGCCGATGATGATTGGCTGCTTCATGCTGTCGCGGGCGTGCAGCGCGTGGGCAATGTCCGCGTTTAGGAACGCCCGACCCAAGGGGATGCTCGATGCTTTTGCGCAGGCGGCACAGCAGCGGATGCTGACCATCAGCTGCACGGTGTACGCCGTTCTCTGCGCAGTGCTATGGGCGATTATCGGCGGATGGCTGGCGATTCCGTGCCTGTTAGCCGCGATTCTGTGCGCATGGTACTATCGGCACATGTCGTACAAGCAGTTCGGCGGCATCACCGGCGACCTTGCGGGCTGGTTTCTGCAAATCACAGAACTCACACTGACGGCAGTCATTGTCATCGGAGGAAAGTTATTATGAAGCTGTACATTGGCGGCGTTTATCAAGGGCAGGAAGAACTCGCCCGCGCGGAGAATCCCGGACTTCCCTGCTATCCTGATTTTCACGAAGCCATCCGCCGCGCCGTCTTGGAGGCGCATCAAGACCCGCGCGAATTTGCCCGGCAGTTCTGCGCCGCGCACCCGGACGCCATCGTCATCGCGAACGAAGTCGGTGCGGGCGTCGTGCCGATTGCAAAGGAAGAACGCCTCTTCCGCGAGGCGGTCGGGCGCGCGCTGTGCATCGTCGCGCAGGAATCAGAAAGCGTCACGCGCTGCGTCTGCGGAATCGGGGTGCGCATCAAATGAAGTGGATTCTCATCCGCCACGGGCAGACGCAGGGCAACCATGAGCACCGCTACATCGGCTGCCGCACGGACGAGCCGCTGTGCCCCGAAGGAATTGCGCAATTGCAGAATCGGCACTATCCGCCCGTGTCGCGCGTGTTTGTCAGCCCCATGCGCCGCTGCGTGGAAACGGCGAATCTCCTCTATCCTGGCGTTCCGCAGACCATCATCGGCAGCTTCCGCGAGTGTGATTTCGGCGACTTTGAGAACAAGAATTACGCAGAATTGAACGGTCGCGCCGACTATCAGGCGTGGATTGACTCCGGCGGCGAGCTGCCCTTCCCGCATGGCGAAAGCAGGGCGCAGTTTGCCGCACGGTGCGCGACCGCATTCGAGCAGATTCGCCAGCAGGACGAGGACTGCGCGGTGGTGGCGCACGGCGGGACGCTCATGGCGATTATGGAAAAGTTTGCCGTGCCGGAGGGCGGGTATTTTGACTTTCAAGTCGGGAATGGAGAGGGGTTTGTGATGGAGGAGGATGGGCGTTACGCGAGGATTGCAATCAAATAGAGGGGCAACACGCGCTCCCCTCTTTCGGCATCACAAGATCACAAGATAGAAAGGCTGTCAGTTATCATGCATGAATGAAGCAAAAGCATGACTGAGCAGTGTTTCTTCGATCTTCTCAAGCAAATCAGGGATTACGCAGAAGAATGCAACGACTTCGCAAAAAATCATAAAAAAAGACATTTTCCCTCTTGACAGGGCGCTGGAAACATGCTATAATTAGTTCTGTTCGCAAGGTTGACCCCTTCGGCGAGAGTCGAAACCTTCGGAACATGACTGGGTGTAGCGCAGTTTGGTAGCGTGCTTGAATGGGGTTCAAGAGGCCGGAAGTTCGAATCTTCTCACCCAGACATCGAAGCGATTGAAAAATCGCTTCTTTTTTTGTACCTTGTGGCAGATTTTCGTCTATTATGGTTGAAATTCACGCCATATAGCACATGATTTTGCAAGTGGCACAGATTCCGTTGCTTCCGAGCTTCTGCGCCTTTTCCTCCCCGAAAACCGCATTTTCGCCTATTTTCACGCCGTTTCAGGGGGCAATGGGGTTATAACGGGGTTATAAAATTTGCCCGGAATCCCTTGAAATTAGCCGCTTTCAGGGACATGCCGCTGTACCGGCGGGGTTATAAAATTGCGGGAATTCGTCGGCGCTCTCTCATTCGGAAGCCGAATCTACCTCCAAGCGGCTCAGATAGCCAATCATCTTCGCGGCATCCGTCCGCTCCTGCTCCTTGTCCAGCTTCGTGTAGATGGCGAGAATCATGTCGGCATCGGCGTGTCCCATCCAGCTTTGCAGCGTCTTGAGCGGCACTTGCGCGTAGTACGCTCTGGTGCAGAACTCCACGCGGAAATCGTGGCAGCGGATGTTGATTTCCTTCCACGGCGGCAGTTTGCCCTCCGCCAAGAGCTGCTTCTGCTCGTTGGTCTTGCCGTACCAGCGCTTGTGGATGCCGTTGAGTTTCGTCTCCAAGAAGGTGATGTACGACTCGTACTTGCACGCGAAGGCGGACTGCGACATGATGCCGCCGTTCTCCTTGTGGCAAACCAGCCCGTGCCGCCCCTTCAGCGCCTCTTCCAGCGGAGGAAGCAGCGGCACAGTGCGGATGGCGGAAGCGGTTTTGCCCTTCGTGAGCTTCGGGCGATTGCCTTCGCTGAACGACACAGCGCCGCGGACGGCAATGGTCTTTTTCTCGAAATCCACATCGCGGTCGATGTTCAGGTGAAGCATTTCTCCCCTGCGGAAGCCGGTGTAGAGCATCACCATCGCCGCCAGGCCGAAGTCGTGCTCCTGCCATGTACTGCGAATCAGCGCCCGTTCCCACGGCTCCAAGCAGCGGTGTCCGCCCGTTTTCTTGCATTTGGGACGCTGCACACCCGCCATCGGATTGCGAATCAGCGCACCGTTGGACACGGCGTTGCGAAAGACGCCGTTCATGAGCGAGGCAAACTTGCTCACATAGGACGAGGAATAGCAGCTCAGCTTGTTGAAGATGGCTTGCAAGTCGTTCGCGTTGATGTCGCAGATGAACCGCTTCCGCGTATGAGCGGCGGCAAAGCGAATCATGCTGGCATACTGCTTCTGCAAGGGCACGCTGCAATCGGTGCGGTAAATTTCCAGCCAATTCAGCGCATAATCCAAAAAGGTAATGCCTTCGAGGTCGTGGCTGAGCCCCATTTGCTCCTTCTGCTTGTACGCATCGCGGGCTTTCATGGCTTCCGCCTGCGTTTTGCCGTAAAACTGCTTGTCGTGGTACTTCACCTTGAAGTAGCCGTCGGTACGTTGGGTTAATTTCTGACGAGGCATTGATGCTCCTCCTTATCAATCGCCCCGTGCTGTGTATGCTGATTCAATTGTCAAGGTGCTACGATGATCATAGCACACATCACAGCACGGGGCAAGTACATTTTGCGAAAAAATTCAGGTGACAGCAATCTGCGGCTGACCATCCAGCCAGCGCTGAAGCCCTTCCCGGTTGATGAGAATCCTGCTGCCGATGCTGAACGCGGGAAAGCCTGATTTCCGCACCAGTTTCCGCGCCGTGGGCAGGGAAATGTGCAGCTCGTCTGCTAACTCCGCCATCGTCAGCGTCATCTTGGGGACTTTGTGCGCGGACTCCGCTTGATTTTCGTCCGCCCGATCGTCCGCCGGAACGCGATTGAACATTCTTTCACCTCCGAAATGGAGACGCAGGGCGGTTGACACATCCGACATGCTGACACGCGGATGGTGAACCTTTTTCTGCGTCTGTTTTATTGAAACGATTTGTTTTGCTGATTTGGATATGTCCGGCATGTCAAGCCGCGAAACACCTTGCCACAGCGGGGATTTCGCGACATATTCCCTGACATTCGGACGACAGGCAGCATGTCAGAAGGGCGGTTCTTCGTCCACGACGGTGCAGCCGCCAAACGTCAGCTGTGTAGGCGGCGGGATTCGCTCCCAGCCATACTGCCGCCCATACTTGGCAAACTTGCGGGCATTGCGAAACTTCTGCCAGCCGCTGATTTCGCCGCTGGCTATCCCGCTGTCCACAATTTCGCGGATTTCGCGCGTCTCGTAATTCTTCGGCTCATCAAGCGGATGCGCCAGACATTCCCGATAAATCTGCAAGGAACAGACCTTGTCCTGCTCGAACGTCTCAAACCATGCGTAGATGCGCCCCGCCAGCGTATCCTCCTGACAATAATCCTGCTGCTGTTTGCGCAAGGCGTCTTCATCCTCCTTGGACAAGTGTGTGCTGTACGCGCCGGACTTGTACTGCACCATGATTTCCGCCCACAGCTGCTCAAAATAGTGCCGGGACTCTGCCGGATTGTCGAGAATATGGCAGTCGGCTTTCGACGCATCCACCGTCACCGGGAGAAAGCGCCGATTGCCGCTTCTGTCCAAAGGCAGGAAATCCATGCGGTTGGTCGTGCCGGCGAACACGCTTTGCCGGGGATGGTCGCCGCCGTATCGGTCATACGCCATCCGCAGAAAATCCTTGTCGCGGCTGAGAAAAGACTTGATCTCCTCGATGCTTTTGGCGTTCGCCGTCGCGACCATCTCCGAAAGTTCGCAAATCCAATGCCCGTTGAGCCGGTGGTAAATTTCCTTGTCGTCCAATTTGCTGACATCGTCCGTGAACCATTCCGGCTCCAGCGCAAGAAAGCGGATGAAGGTGGTTTTGCCAGCGCCTTGCCCGCCCACCAGCACCAGCATCAGCTCAAACTTGCAGCCGGGATGAAACACCCGGTTCACCGCGCCGAGCATGAACGTGCGCAGATACTTTTCGTTCGTGTCGCTCACTTCCGCGCCAAGAAAATGGTGCAGCGCCACCCGGACGCGCGGCACGCCATCCCAGACAAGGCTGTTCAGCCTGTCCCGCACCGGATGGAACGCCTGCGCGGTGGACACGATGTTCAGCGCCGGATAAATCAGCTTTTCCGACCGCAGCCCGTAGTGTTCTTCCAGATACAGCCGCAGGAACGCAACATCCATGTCGTCAATCATGTCGCTTTTCCGCGTCCACCAGACGGGGCAGGTTATCGCCATGCGTTCCTTGAACAGATTTCTGCGGATGTTGCCGGCAAAAACCGGATCATGGGTCAGCGCCGTGACGAAGTTTTGCAGCGTATTGCGCACTTCGCCGCCAGCGGTGTGGGTCAACTTGGCTTGTACAGATTGGTAGGCGGCGGCCATCTGGTCGTCCGGCATCGGCGGCGACCAGTCGATTTCCGTGTTGTCGCTCATGTTCTCATCTCCTGCAATGGTTATCGCGCCCACGCATCGGGGCGCTTCTTCGGATGGGCATCATCCCGCAGTTTGGGTTGCAGCTTTTCCACCACGGCTGGGCGCGCCGTCTCCGCAATGCTGCATTTCATGATTTCGTTCATCGTGGGCGACAGCAGCCGTCGCCGCACGTCATCCGCCATCGAAAGCAGCGCGCTGAACACATCCTCCCTCGCTTTGCCCAGCCACGTCTCCACCACGCCGATGAAGGGAACGCCAAGCCCACTGCTGGGCGACTTTGCCGCTCGAATGGTGCGGTCAACGCCTGCCGCTGCTTTGTCCAGCGCCGTTTGGCTCATGCTTTCGCTGACGGCGGTCACGGCTTTTTCGTAGCAAATGTCCGTCACCTGCTCAATCAGCAAATCCACATCGGACAGGCGGAACAGCTTCGTGTCCAGCTCGGCATCCTTCTCGGCAATCTGCGCGGTCAAGGTCTGAATCTGCCGCTCCTGCGCAGTCAGCTGCTTCTGCTGATTCCGGATGGTTTCCAGCTGCTTGGCAATGATGTAATCCAGCTTTTCCAGATGATTCTTGCCGCCGTACTTTACCTGCTCCTCAATGTCCAAGCCGCGTGCCTTTGCGATTTCAATCAGCATCAGCCGATTCATCGCGTCGAAGGTGATTTTGCGGTTGTTGTAGCGTCCCGGCGGCTTGTCCGGCTGCGGCAGCGAAATGCCCATGACCGCCAGCGCCTTTTCCTGCTTCGGCTCGACCTCGCCGTACTTGTTCACATAGTCGAAGCAGTGGCGCTCCTGAATGTGCACCGTCGTCTCGTCGCAGTGCATCGCCCAGTCCAGCATGTGGACGTGTTTTCCGTAGCGCTCCTCGAACTGCTGCTTGAATGCCGTGAAAATGTCTAATAGCTGCTCCGGCGTTGCGCCGATTCCCTCTTTGCCGAACTGGAAGATGGTTTCTTCCGGGCAGGTGCGCTTGTCACGGCGAATCTGCTCCACGGTGCGGTTGCGCTCCGTGTGGCGGCGCTGGGCGTTGCGCGCGCACTGCCCAGCGACATAATCGGAATAATGCTGCTCGTAAAAGATTCGCTCAACCTCCTCAAAGGAAGGAATGTCGGCGCGCCTTTCGCCGGTGTGCATTCCGTTCAGCCAGTCCCAATAGACGTTCTCGTGCGTTTTCGCAGGGTCAATGTGTTCGGCGTGGGTCACGTCAAAGTTGCGGTCGTTGTGCTTGGTGGTGAACACGCCATTCTTTCCGGCACGACCGTTGTGCCGGGTTGCTCTGATTTTGCTCGTGCTATAACCTCCTGTTGGTCGCGGGCGGGAGCGCAGCGACCGAACCTCTCTGATTGCGGCAGAGACTACCCACTACAAAGTGACGCACAGCATCACTTTTATCGGTCGGCGCGCCGCCCTGTGGGTCGAAGGCTTCGCCTCTGAACACTGACCAAAGCGCTCCGCCTCTGGACTCCGGCAGGTTTGCCGCCCGCTGAGTGCTCATTCCTGCCTGCTGATGACTGGTGCGCATTTGATGCCGTCTGATGCCATCCAAGGTTCTCCACGCATCAGCAGAAAGGTATTTGGTGCGCTTTCGCATCAGCTGCCCATCATGTCCAGCAGATTGTCGAGGTCGGTCTCGTCCGGCGCGTTCTCGTCCTTCAATGTCTCTGCCGGTGTTTGCTCAGCGCATCGAAGCAGCGATGCTGCCAGCTCTTCGCGGACAATGCTGCGGATTTCCTCCCGCTGCTGATGATCGAAGCAGCCTTGCCGCGCCTGCCCATAGTGCGCATTGACCGCCGCAACGATAGCATCCGCATAGCGCAAGTGCTGTTCCTCCCGCACTTGACGCAGCAGCCGCAGTGCTTCCCGGTCGACGGGTTTCTCCGCATAGAGACGAATTGTCGTGCGCAGAATCTCTTTCACCGCATTCTCGCCTCACGCTGCAAACGCCGCTCCGCCAGATACTCGTACCCCTTGGCGGAGGCGTGAATATCAGCGATAATAGTCACGCGATTGGGGTCATACTGCCCGAAGTTGCGAATCAGGCAACCGCCGCCGCCCACAATCCACAGCCGCATCGTTTTTGGGTCGTATTCATGCTCGCGCAGTTTGCGCATGATTTCCGCCGCATAGTCCGCCGCGGCTTCGCGGATGACCTGCACATATTCGGGCGCAACATCGGCCGTGCCCTCGCGCATCACCTGCTCGATGGTCACGTCCGGCACCGTTCGCCCGCAGAGCCGCGTCAAGGCCTCCCGCGCCTTCAGCACGCACTGGTAAGTGCCGTACTTCTCCGTGAAGCACTGCTCCAGCACCGGCTTGCGGTCGTTAATCGCCATGACAATCATGGTGCCGTTGCCGATGTCGCACAGCATGTTCGCCCCGGTGAATTTCCGCAGTTCGGGAATGACGGCGGAATATCCCTGCGCGTACACGTCCACGCCGACCAAATCAACATGGTAGTCATTGCCGCGCCAGTTGAAATCCACATGCTGATTTTGCGACAGATAGGCACGGAACCGCTCGCGCTGGTCGCCGACCCACGTCAGCGGCAGTCCGACCGCCAGATGAACAGCCGCCGTGGTCAGCTGATTGCACCAAAGCTCCTGCCCGATGCCCGCCAGCGTCAGCAGGTAATGATCCTGATTGCCGACCTTATCCAGCGTGAACTCCCGATGCCCCGCGCCGATGACGTAATACTTGCCATCGTACACCAGCACGTCCTGCGCGTGCGCCGGTTCAGCCTCGCAGCGAGTGACGCTCGCCGGGAAAATGCCGTTCGCCGTCTTGATGTTCCCGTAGCCGTTATCCAGCCCGATGATGTTGATTTTGCCGAATACTCTCATATGCTCCTCACTTTCTCCGCGTTTGCGGCAACAAAATAGACAGGCTGCGAGTGCAGTCTGCCTGCGAAAATTGGGGTCAGTCTGCGGCAATCAAGGCGACCACCTCCTTTCAAAATGCGCAGCGGGATGCAAAAAAGGCAGTCAGCATGACGCTGATTGCCTTGGTCGGTGATTGCGAACTTCCGACGATACTATCATAGCACAGATTTGTTTGCTAAAGCGTGCTATTTTGTGCTGTTTCGTCCTGTTTTGTCTTGTTCGCTGCTAATTTGTCCTGTTGGGTGCTATGTGTTGCTGTTTGTGTGCACGGGGGCAGGTGTTATCAAGCGGGCTTCTGGTGGAGAAAGGCGCTGGATAACACGATATAGTATAGCACAGATTTTTTTCTCAAACGTTCTCATTTCTTCTCAAAGTTTCTCAAAGTTTCTCAAACCTTCTCAAAGCTTCTCAACTTTTTGCTTTGCCATTCAAACTATTATAGTTGTCGAAAAGATTGTATCGTGTCAAAGCAATATTGCTATCTGCAAAGCGACGAAGGATAGCTTTTCAAGTTAAATTTATGCACACCCATTCCTTATATCGAGTTCATTATGTTCAGCAGGTTTTGATAGGTATCTACATCGTGGTACACCACATTGCTCGTAGACATCTCATTGAACAGCTTCCTTGCACAAGATATTTTTGCCCGCTCGATTGGACGAAGTTCAAGGGTCTCCATGGTGCCTTTCGTTTCAGCTATGAAGAAAATATGCTTGACCTTACCTTCATAGAAAGCGATTGCCCAGTCCGGTGAATAATTGCCCACCGGCGTAGGAATTTGGAAGCTTCTCGGCAGTTTGGCATATACACACACTTCCTCCGCAGCATCCAAATCTTCTGCAAACCGTCTCTCAATGCTTTTGTCAGCAGAACCGTCCGTAAATACATAGTCCTGAATAGCTTTCTTTGCGAGGAACGCCTTATCGAAGCTCTGAGTCGCTTTTTCAGCTGTGAAGATGGAGCTGTCGTACTCCCCATCAATGGTATCATAGGAGATGTGCTCCACAATCATAGTGGCCTTCTGTTCATTGATAAGTCGGATGACCTTTGTAATGAACTCCTCCGGGTTGTTCTGGAACATATAGAACTTCTCCATGCGAATGCCTTGCAGAATCGCAGAAATCGTGCGCCGTGTCAGGACGGTACCCTCTGCGATTTTCCCGATGAGATCGTACTTAATCTGACTGGTTTCAGCATGTTTGAGCGTTTTTGTCCGGGTCTTTTCATCGGTGAAGGATGCCCCACGCTCAATTTCATACTCGTTTATTTCTGCTTTCTGCCGCCCGATGGTGGTGGTGTACTTTAACTCGGAAACAAAGAGTCTTTCGTCAATATGAGCGATAGCGTTATGAATCAGCTCAGCGCTGTCGAAATCAACGGTATAGGCGTACTTGTGGTTAATTTCACGCCACAACGCCTGAAACTCCCGCTTGGCAAAATTCTCATTGAGCGGATTTTCCTTGATCTTGGGGTCGTGAGCGTCAGAAACTATACCCTCCAGAGCGCTGTCATCATAGACCGCCTGAATGAGTTTATGGATGCCGTCAGCCATCGGTTTGAGTTCTTCGGGCAGTTCTGCAATGCTTCCGTTCTTAACAGCCTGCCGATATTTGTCTGTCACCTTGCGCTTCATATCCACATAGCCGTTCTGAATGAGGTAGAACTCGATAGCATTCGCTTTCTCGTCGTCGATAAGCGTCAGCGTATCGTCCACTTTGACATATTTGCCCTTGAAGTATTCGTTTGTCGCCACCGTAGGTCTGTCATAAAGCACAGCCTTGATATCCGACTGCAATTCCGAAACAAAGTTCTTGTAGCTTTCGCTGGCAATTACTGTCAACACATTGATTTCGTGGACGCTGTCACCGCAGCTCTGCACGTCCATACGGGTACCGTTCTGGTTGACGCAAAGGCGTAGACCACGGCCGACCTCCTGCCGCTTGCCCGTATTGCTGTCGGAGTGTTTCAAAGTGCAGATTTGGAACACGTTTGGGTTATCCCAGCCCTCACGCAACGCGGAGTGGGAGAAGATAAACCGTGTCGGTTCGTCAAAGGAAAGTAGCCGTTCCTTGTTCTTCAATATCAGGTCGTAAGCAGAAATATCATCGGAGAACTCGCTGCCACGCTTGAGCTGGCTGTCCACGCTGCGCCCGGTTTTCTTGTCGATGCTGAAATAGCCTTTATGCACCCGGTTGACTTCGCTGCCGGTTGACTTCAAATACTGCTGATACGGCGTATCAAGCAGCGTAATATACTCATTCAGAATGGAAATATACTCCTCTTCAAACATCACGCCGTATTCGCCAAGTACCTCGTCGCCATTTTCATCGTACTGGCGATATTTTGCCACCTCGTCAATGAAGAACAAGGACAGGCACTTGATGCCCATATTAAAGAGCTTTTCCTCTTTTTCGAAGTGGGAAAGGATGGTCTCGCGAATCTGAATGCGGCGAATATCCTTTTCGGACACATCGCCTACTACGTCACCGGCTTTGATGACTACGCCGTTGGTAAAAGTCACAGTGCCACGCAGCGGATCGATTTCGGAAATGGTATAGCCTTTGTACTGCCCCATTTCCTGCGAAATGAAGTAAAGGTCGTCGCCGACACCCACAGTGCGAAGCTCGCGATTAATTGATTTCTTGTAGCGAATCTCCAGTTCGATTTTTGCCATCGGCGGCTTCTTGCTGGAAAGGACAATCTGTTCAAGGTAGAGATAGCTGTCCGTACCACGGAGATTCTTGACCTCAAAGCCCTTAACCTCAATTTTCTTGACCAGCCGTTTGTTGAAAGCGTCCAGCGCATCCAGCGCATAGACAAGATTGTGATGCTTGGCATGGGTAGCCGAGTAGTTGAGGGCGAACAGCGGGTCGAAGTTTTGCAGCGCTTTCTGCGTCACATCGCCGCCCATTTTCTGCGGCTCGTCCAAAATGATGATTGGGCGGTTGACCTTGATGACATCAATTGGGCGACGGGAACCAAAATTATCTTGTTTTGAGTAGATGATGCGGGCTTCCTTGCTCTTGCCATCCTCTTTCAGCGAGGAAGCAAACGCCTGCGTGTTGATAATCATCACGTTGATATCGGGGCTGCTTGAAAAGCTATCGAGCTGATTCAGATTGGAACTGTTGTAGATGAAGAAGCGTGCTTTTTTCCCGTAATACTCCATAAAATGGTCTGTGGTGATTTCAAAGGACTTCTTCACGCCCTCACGAATCGCAACGGACGGGACGACCACGATAAACTTGCTCCAGCCGTATTTTTTGTTCAGCTCGAACATCGTTTTGATGTAGACATACGTCTTGCCCGTGCCGGTTTCCATTTCAATATCAAGGCTGCAATGCCCAAGGTCTTTGACAAGGGAAGTGGAGAGCTTGATATTATTCTGAATCTGCAACGTCTGGATATTGTGCAGAAGCTGCTCATCGGAAAGCTGGACGAGCTCATTTTTGTAACCGGTATCGTCATTGTCACCATCATCCACATCAGCAAAAGTGGGTTGCTCATCTGCGGGGATAAACGACATTTGCTTCGTACGGGGCGAGAATGGAGTAGTTGCTTTTTGCGTTCCCAAGTCACGGATATAGTTGACCTTGTCGTGGAAGCCCTGCCCCTGAAAGACGCGCACAACGGCATCGACCGCATCGGTTTGGTATTGCTGTAATTTGAAAACGAATTTCATAAGACCAACTCCATGTTATCGAATTGATGCTTCGATAAATTTTCTCATTTCTTCTACGATTTCTTTACGCAGGCCTTCGGCTTTATTGTAAAAAGCCATTTCCTTTTCTGATGCATCCACATAATCTACAGTTTCTATCTCAAATGGAGACGCAGAATTCATCCATTTCCCAGTATAGGAGTTTCTACGAATGTTCTCTTGCAATTGCTGATAATCTGGACTGTCTGGATCAGCAGCGTCATAATCTCGGATTGCCCCTAAAAAGGCAGTTGCTTCTTCATAGGTATCATCCGTTCTTCGGGATCGAATAAAACTTATAAATTCTTCCTTTAAACCTTTATATCTTTTGTACTCTCTCATGGCAGAGTCATACTCTTTTATTTTATCACTAATACTGCAATCGAAAAGGAATTGAGCTTTTGTCCGATTAAAAACAAGTTTTCCACTTTCAGCACTTGCTAAAACCTCTGTCCGCAGCTCAAATAGAGATACGCTGATGGCACGATTCTGTGCTTCCATAGTCTTTTTGAACTGGCAGTTTGTAACAACCAAGCCGATAACAGCAGTAAGAACCGCGAGCGAATTGACGATTAAAACAGCCATATCCATCTCACAGCACCTTCCTTACGGTATCCGGGCTATATGTAGCAAAAATCTGATCGAAGTTAGTTGCCACGGTATCGTTTGCCATAGAGCTGTCCCGCATGACAAAGTAGTAAGGCTTCTGCATGGCAATCGCCTTGATGGTTTCGTCGGTCACATTGCTGTCGAAGCAGGCAATCAGATAGTTGTCCTCCACATTGAACACTTTCTTGCCGGCAATTGTAGTTTCCTCGATTTTGCTGGAAAGCAGCACGCCCAAATCCAGCATCACTTGGAACAGCAAATCTTCCGGCGTTCTGTCCTCTTTGATGTTATCCTCAAAGGCGGAGAACATGGAGAACTTGTAGTCGGCGGGATTGTAGTAGACATCTTTCATATTGGTAGTATCGCATTTCAAAACACGGAAACCTATGTCAAGATTTTGTGCTGTCAAAGGGTTATCCTCTTTGATTTTCTTCCCGGCACGTCGGATGCGCTCCTTGCCGATTTCGCAGATGTTCTTGTAGCCAGCTTTGTATGCTTCACTCTTTTTATCGGTCACTTCGGGGAGCTGAACCATAATGAATTTGCGATGTCCGCCATCTTCAGCATTCAGTTGCATAACGGCGTGGGCAGTGGTGGCAGATCCGGAGAAAAAGTCGAGGACGATAGCCCCTTTGTTGCTTGCAAGCGCAATAATCTTTTTAATAAATGATGTCGGTTTTGGTGTGTCGAAAATTTTAGCTGAAAACAGACTTTGAAGCTCGCGCGTTCCATCTGTAGCTGTTCCAACATCATCCCATAGAGATTTAGGCGTTACACCCTTTGTTTGCGCTTCAGTATAAAATCTTTTCAATTGTGGTTTTCCATTTCCCGTTTTTCCATAAACAATTCTTCCATCAGCAACAAATTGCAAGTACTCCTTTTCGCCTGTTCTCCAGCATCTTCCGTCTGGTGGCAGAAATTCTGCACCGGTATTTGGATTTATAATCTTATATGTCAAATTGGGTCTAATTCCGGGACTATCAAACGGGTCTGCCTTCCACGGTCCTCTTGGATCATTATCCGGATTATCAAAGCCCTCACCGTTATCCGGCAACTTAAAATGTTCCTTATTCAAATAGAATACTTCAATGTTCTTTGCATACACAAGCGTATAATTATGATTTAATGAAACAACGGCATCATTTGAAACAGATTTTCTTGAGTTCCAAATAAAATCAGTAACAAAACAATTGCCACCGAATATCTCATCACATATTTTCCGAAGATTATGCTGCTCATTAACATCGATGGAAATAAAAATAACACCATCATCAACAAGTAAATCTTTCGCAAGACGTAGACGAGGAAACATCATATTCAGCCAATCTGTATGGAAACGACCGTTGCTCTCGGTGTTCTGCACCATGCGGTTGCCATCTTCATCGAATTGTCCACTGTTGGCAAGGTATTCTTCCGTGCTCTGAGCAAAGTCGTCCTCATATACAAAGTCATTACCCGTATTATACGGAGGATCAATGTAGATCATCTTGACCTTGCCAAGATAGGTTTCCTGCAACAGTTTCAGCACTTCGAGATTATCGCCCTCAATATAAAGGTTTTCGGTGGTATCAAAATCTACGCTCTCCTCACGGCAGGGGCGCAGCGTCTTATTGATCGGAGCATTGGCAAGAAGAACAGACTTCTTCTTGTCAGGCCAAGTGAACTGATAGCGTTCCTCTTTGCCGTCCACCACGGTGCAGGAAATCTCCTGCATCAGCACATCCTTGTCGATGGCCCGGACAACCTCACCGTTTTCGTTGATCGTTTCCGTCACGGCGTTGGGAAACAGCGCCGCTAACTTCTTGAAATTCTCATCGGCTTTGTTCGCTGTTTGCATTTTCAGTTTATCCATTAGGCTTGTCCTCCTTGATTTAATGTAATAACCGAATTGGCAAGACGCTTTTCACTGCCTACCGGAGTTGTGTAAAATCTTTGTTCAATGCCGTACAGCAGCATTTTTAAGTCGTTTTCAGAACCGACTTCAAAGGAATTTTCGGACACTTTCAAATCTGGGCAATAGTCTCCGATATATTTGAAAATGTTCCTTCTGTCCGGCTCATCAAGCTCCGATAATGTCTTTGCGGCAAGGGCGATTCTTTTCCGGTTTGCCGTTTTGACCTTACTGCCAGAATAATCATCTTTTAAGCTGATAAAGTCATTCGCAAGGAAAGAATTGGTTTCTTCTTGCGTCGCTTCACGATAAAGCAAATCTATTCCTCTAAATATGCTGGTAATAGATTCGAGCCTGCGGAAGTATAGGTTATCGGTGTTTTTGTCATAAATGGCATCCGGTAAATCTCTTATGACAATTTCCGCACAGTCTGTTTTATATGTAAATTCCTCTCCAAAATGCACAATCCGTTTTTGTGAGACCAATTTTGATTTGGAAACATTCTGGAAAAAGATAAACCTGCCATCAATAACGAACAGATAGTCGATTTTGTTAAACTCTGCACGGGTAAGGGAGTCCAAGTCTGCTGTCGAAACGGTATCCGATAGCAAATCAATACTGTATTCTTGTCCCTTTGCGTTTGTAATGCAAAACCAATCGTCATCTTGGAGTGTTGCCCCCGGAGTGTACGGCGAAGTAGAAGCACTTTCGGGGTCAAATTCCGGAAAAATCGTTTCTTCGGACGAAAGCATCTTTCGGTATTTCTTGTTTTCTCGCTGGCTAAGCTTCACGCATATATTCTTCATTCTATCTTACCTCTCTATAAAAGTAGAATTGTTCAATCGGTGCAGGTGATCAAATCTCAAATCTCTAATATTGCGGATGACCGGTCCTTTTCGGATAACAAAAATCTTTGTTCCGCTTTCTGTGGAAACATGGTAGTAGTGGTAGCCAAAAAGCAGATATATCGGGTTATAGTATTGCGTCTGCGATAGAAACGTAAAAACAAATACTATCAGATACACGACTGCCATTGTAAAATGCTCCGATACTCCAACCGAAACAAAGAAGTAAGCCATGTATATCGGAAGAAATTCTCCGTCTGCAAGATTAAACTCTTTGCAATTAACGACAGGAGACTCTGTCCCCAAGAAACGAGACAGAGCGAGCGAAAGCCATGACAGGAAGACCGGAACGATTAAGAGAATTATTCCAAACAAATGGCTCGGTATTTTCCCGACTGTCCATCCTTCTTTTATCGCATATATAATCGCCATCCAAGAGGTAGCATTTAGCGTAAGTAGCATTTTATATAAGAGCAAGACACCGCGCCATCCTTCCTTTAATTTATTTCATATTGCAATTTTTTTATTTGTTGTACCAGCTCAAACTTTTTCTTCGGCTGTTTCTCCGTCCGCGCCTGCTTTTCCAGCTTGGCAATCTCTTTTTCAATTTTCTGTCGTCGCTCATCGGCTGCGATCTGCTCATCAAGGGTATTGCCGTCTGCGATGCTCACGCCGCCGATCTCCACCACAATGTTTTCCCATACTTTATCGAGGTTCAAGCCCCGCAGCGCAATGGTGCAGCTTTCGGTGGGTTTCCAATCCGTCTGCATCAGCTTGGTATGGTAGATCGCCAGCTTGCTTTGCCCTTCAAATTCGAGTACAAACAGGATGTTCTGCGGAATGAGCTTTGACAGCGTGGCAACTGTTTTCTCATCAAAGTCTTTCTTCTTCAGCGCCACAAGCAGGACAAAGAAGCTCCCGACTTCCTCTCCGGCAGGAATGTTGATTTTCGCCGGTGTGATCTCGTTGACAATGGTAATCCTCGATATATCCGCATCGATTTTTTCCCTTGCCGCCGTGTTCATTTGAAACTTTGCGTAGACAGCCTTCTTCGGAAGCTGCTTGCTCATTTCAGTTGACTTTGGAAGTCCAAGCATATGATCACCTCATCGCACGACTAAGAAGCATATCAGCTCAAAGTCATCCAGTCCCTTGATTTCATTTGACAGGAAGCTCATCTGAGCCCCGCTCAGGAAGCTGTCAATGTCGCTTTCCTCCTTGACTTCAATAATGGAAGCAATGGCATCGCCAAGCAGAGAGGAAAGTCTGGACATGTCTTTTCCGTCGCGGGTCTCTTTGTTGAATGGCTTGTACACCGCAGGAATCGGCTCCGATTTTCCCTTGCAGAGAAGGCGCATCTTGTCGAGCATCTGTTTCGGCGAAAGGTGGTCGCAGATAACTTCTCCGTCATTGGCGATATACACCATATAGAAGGGATGCAGACGGTTCTGATTATCAATGTTCACGCTGTTAGACCGATTCTTCAGAACATAGATTACACCGGCAGGGGCATCTTCGTTGGCGGGAACGACTGCGTGCAGACCGAAAGGCGTCTTTTCGATATTGGGATGGTGCTTGATGTAATCAAGCAAGTCGAGCCGAAATTCGTTGAGCCCCAAGTCCATAATGGAAATGCCCGTTGTCATATCCTCAATATCCACAACTTCATCCTGCAAACGTTTGAGCTGGGCTTTTCGATATTCAAGATCGGTCTTTTCCTCGTCGCTGAGCAGGTTATCATCACCCGTAGCGGTCATGTCCACAATTTTCATACGGGTTTCAACTTTCGCTTTCAGATTGATGTAATCATCCAGCGTCACGTCAGGCCAGAAATTCACAAGCTGAATGACCTTATTTCGGCTTCCGATACGGTCAATGCGCCCGAAACGCTGAATGATGCGAACAGGGTTCCAGTGAATGTCGTAGTTGATAAGGTAGTCGCAGTCCTGCAAGTTCTGACCCTCGGAAATACAGTCGGTTGCAATCAGCACGTCGATTTCCGTCTTATCGTCCGGCATCAGCAGCTCTTTGTCCTTTGAGACAGGTGAGAAGCAGGTCAGCACCGTGTTCAGGTCGGCACGAAGTTTGGGACAAGTTGTTCGTCCATCAACATTGCCGGATACCATTGCTGTATTCAGCCCATATCGTTTCTTGACATAGCTGCTGACATTGTCATAGAGATAACCGGCTGTATCTGCAAAAGCGGTGAAGATAATCAGCTTTTTATTGCCCTCGTTGATGGGATGCGTGATCTTATTGTCAATCACACGGAAAAGTTCTTGCAGCTTTGCGTCGTGTTCCGGCGTAATGTCTCCGACAAATAGAGTCAGCAGTTCAAGCACCTCGGCATCTTTTGCCAAACCGTCTCGCCACGACATATAATCCATATCGGCAAGGTCAATTTTGACTTTCCGACCGAAAGAGAACAATTCATCCGAGTCCTGATCCTCAGCATCAAACTCGTCCACATTTGAAATATCCGTCAGTTCGAGGGAAGCACCAGCGTGCTTATCAAAACGGTCAATCGTTTCAATTGTGCTGTTTATCAACCCCTTTATGCGAGTCAGCGTCAGATTGAAAGAATAGACGGAGCTTTCCATACGCTTCATCAGGTTGATAGCGGTCAGGCGACGAATGCCCTGCTCACGGTTGGCCTGCGTAAAGCCGACATTGACCTTGTTATCGCCGTAGAGATCGGCATACTTCTCCATCTTGCTCGACAGAATATAGTGCGTCGGCGTATAAATTGTCAGTGACAAGAGCATTAATTGCTCAAAAATCTCGTTATAACTGATTGCCTTCTTCAGATCAGTAAGATGCGGACGAAGCGAGATAGGCTTTAATCTTGTTGGGAAGGTACCGATGTCCGCCATATCGTAATACTTTTGTATGTGCTTTCTGGAACGGGCGATAGTCACGCTGTCCAGCACCTCAAAGAAATCAAAGTCTAACATTTTGAGCAGGTTTTCGGTCGTGCGTTCGTGCAGCTCCCATTTACTCCATGTGTTGAACGCTCTTTGCGCATTCCTGAATATTTCATCGATGGAGCGGGTAGTGTTGAGCTTTTCGTCTATGTAGTCGGTGCGCCCTTCATATGCAAGGGCAAGCTGATTTTTCAGGTCGTTAAAACGGTTGTTGACCGGCGTGGCAGAAAGCATCAGCACTTTCGTTTTTACACCAGCCCGAATGACCTTCTTCATTAAGGTGACATAGCGATTGTCTTTGGTCTCCTCGTCAGGGTTCTCGACCAACTTGCCGCCGTTGCGGAAGTTGTGAGATTCGTCAATCACTACGAGGTCATAGTTGCCCCAATTCAGTCTGCCAAGGTCAAGTCCGTTTGAAGTGCCGTGGGTTCGGTTTAAGTCAGTGTGATACAGCACATCGTATCGAAGCCGGTCGGCGGCAATGGGGTTATTGACATAGTTATCCTTATAGGTGTTCCAGTTGTTCGTCAGTTTCTTTGGGCAGAGTACAAGGACAGACTTGTTGCGATTTTCGTAGTATTTAATAACAGCAAGAGCGGTAAATGTTTTACCAAGACCTACGCTGTCCGCGAGGATGCAGCCATTGTATTTTTCGAGCTTGTTGATAATAGCGAGGGCAGCATCCCGCTGGAAGTTATAGAGCATCCCCCAAATCTTGCTTTCCTTGAAACCAGTTGCTTCGTTGGGCAAAACATCTTCGGATACATCTTCCAGAAACTCGTTGAAGATGTTATAAAGCGTGATGAAGTAGATAAAATCAGGAGCGTTCTCGCTGTATGCGGCTGTAATGCTGTCTATCACCTCATCGGTAACAGCCTGAAGCACCTTGCTGTCATTCCAAATCTCATTAAAGTCGGCAAGCAAGGTACGGGCAAGAGACTCATCTTTTACGATTGTGGTGCTGATCACATTGCCCTTTTCACAGCCCAGTTCAACTGTCGTGAAGTTATTGATGGGGGTATAGCCGACATCGTCTACTACGATTTGCCCCTGAATAGACTTGTCACTGACATTCGACTTAAAAGTGACTTTTCGTTTGATCCACTCTGCGCATTCACGTGCAATAGCTTTCTGGGTCAGCTCATTTCTGAGCTTGATTTCAAATTCTGTTCCGTAAAGGCTTCTTTCACGATTCAGGCGAGGAATATAGAATTCGCGCCGTTCCTTATCAGCCTTTTCAGTCACGAAAGTTGGAGATGTAAAAATAAAGCGAAGTTCATCAATCTGCGAGAGCTGCTTTTTCAGTTCTTGAAAAGCATAAATAGAAAAGCATGCTGCTGCGATAGATACTTTGCTACCTTGCTTGATTTCTGAGGACAAATCGTCTTTAAGCGTCTTAGTCGTATTGTTTATAAGCTCCATAACCGAATTTCCTCCATCAATAATGCCGCTAATTCCGGTAATTTGGAACTGCCGCGCAATACTTTACAAATTCTCTGTCTTGAAAGCCACATACCCCTCGTAATAGTAACTATGGTCAATCCCTTTCATATAAACCTCTCGGCTGTTGATGTCGTCAATCAGCGCCGCTTTCAGCAGCACCTTAATCTCCACATCTTTGATAGGACTGCGTTCCATCGCAAGAAGATAATCCTCTTTATCCACCTTGCTCCAGTCCACCACCTTGCCAATTTCGGTTCGCAGGATATGGTCAAGCCAAATGCGGGTGCTGCGGCCGTTGCCTTCTCGAAAGGGATGGGCTATGTTCATTTCCACATATTTTCCGATAATTTCATCAAACGTGGATTGCGGCATTTTATCAATGTTGCTCAGCGCCGCTTCCAGATACATCAGTGGTGCAAAGCGGAAATTGCCTTTCGCCAAATTTACCGTGCGCAGCTTACCGGCAAAGTCATAAATGTCTTCAAATAGATACCGATGAATCGTCTGCAAGGTCGAGAATTTTCCTGCTGGGAGTGTATCCAGCAGGCGGTTTTCAAACAGTTCTGCCGCTTTTTTCTTGCTGATGCGTTCCTCTTCACGGGCGAGATCGGCGGAGCTTGTCAGCCCCAATTTGTTTTCCAATGTCATAGCGAGCCTCCTAAATAATTGCTTATCTGCAAAGACGCATTGTCCGACTTTCCATGTCCCCCAAGGTCAGTGTCTTTCCGAAAATCAACGTCGCATTGGTAAATGCAGACAGGCGTAGCAGAGCTCTGGACATTTTCAAACAAGGCTTGCGCAAATTTGTTTTCGTGAAAGTTGATTTCTGAAAAAATGCAGTTATTGCCATCCCAACGTGTGCATCATGGTCGCACTGCAATTCCTTTTCGAGCTTTCTTGCAATCACAGCGACAGCCTCCTTGCCCTCTTTTCCATAATGATTATATCATTTACTACCTGTTTTTTCAACAGTCTATTTGCATCGGTTGTCCGTCTTTTTCGCGTCTTTTTCAATGGATTATTGCTGAATTCGTCTGCTTTTCCATAGCGATGATTATGATACAGACAAAACGGCAACAGGAACTCTCATGTCCCTGCTGCCGTTCCTCTCTTATATTCTTACCCTCGCGTTTCATTCTGCATTGTTCTTCAAAATCTCAAAGGCCTGTTTTATCTTTGCTGCCATCAGCTTTCTCCGCTCAACCAGAAAATCCTCATAGTTCATGTTCTCCCACCCGTGCGGAAGTGCATTTTCTTCTTCCATTCTTTGAATTTCTTCCGGGCTGCGGTCTTCGCAGACGACAGGATAATAAACCGAGGGCGCTTCGTCGAGTATCTCTATATTATCTTTCCAATCAATGAAGGCATAGTTTGCCATCTGGTTTATCTTCGCGTCGTTATAGCCCAGTTTCTTCAGGTAAGCCTTCGGGAACAAATGATGTTTCTCCAATGACTTTCTCTTGCCATCGGTACCGGGCTCGAACAACTTGCAGAGAAGCAGATTGCTCTTTGAAAACAGAATTTTAGCATTTAAAATGTTCAAAGAAGCCACATATGCATTCCAAGCATTGTTGCCTCTGCCGGACACTGCTAAACCTTCGGAGCCGATAAGGGTAATGGCGAAGTAGTCATTTGTAAGTCGTTCCTCAACTCTCGAAAGAATGAATAGCTTATATTCTTCCAGTGATGTAAGTTTCTTGATCACGTTTAAATGATTTTCAACAGTAGATTCAAACGCTCCAGTGTATAGTGCCACCAATGATGCATAGAAGAACCACAGCGAAGTCAGATGCATGTTCTCATTGTACGATGCATTGAATCTGTACTTTGCAATCAGGTATAACGCATAGGTGTAATAAATTGCATTTCCCGAGAGAATTAGGTCTCCAGACAAGTATCCAGCATTCATGATAGATTTCAAGAATTCGTGCCAGTTATGAATGTTGAGAACGTCTGGGAGTTTTGCTTTAAGCACATCGAACCGCTGATCACGCAGAACGTTATCAACAGCACCTTTTCTGTCGAAATCAGCGCCACGAAGCAGCTTGTATCCATATTTCAAACGGGCTCTGTCAAAAGCATATGCCATAACCACACGAATAACATCTTGCGCTGTGACCTCGGTAAGCTGGTTGTACGATGTGATTTTGTCCTTGGAGGGATACGTTGACTCCATGCTGAACTGTTCGATTTCTTTCCGACCATCATCCCAATAGAGCGAAAGAAGCGTCAGAATAAAGTCGTTCTGCTTCAATGCTACACCGCCGGAATTAACACGAACAAAGATTTCAGAGACATCTTCTTCCTCTGCATTCGCCTTGATATCAAACACCGGGAGCACGTACTGCTTCAAATTGGAAAGTGCAGTGATGCTTTCAGATATAAGATTCTGTTCTTCGTCGCTCAATACTTTGCCCTTAAAAGTCCGATATTCGGCCAGCTTTTTAGTGAAATTGATGATCATTTTCGTAATATTCGCTGTGGTAAAGACCTCACTGATGTTGTAAATCCACTCTGGGTCGTTTTTTGTCGCTTGATAACCAACCTCGAACTTGTTCTTCAACGGACGATAGGAAATAACAATGGCCTTCTCATCATATTTTGCGTTGATAACCTTTTTCCCCTTCATGACGGCATACAGAGAAGTCAGTCTCTGCTGTCCATCAATGATAACCTGTTTCGGAGATTCATAATTGTGCTGGGCTGTTCCGATGGTTTTCTTCTTCTCAATCGTCGGGCACTCCCACAGCATCAAATAGCCGATGGGATACCCGCTCATCATGGAATCGAACAAATCACGCACTTTGGAATCTTTCCAGATGAATGGTCTCTGAAGCTCCGGAAGGCCAAGTTCTCCTGTATCAATCTTTTCGATCAGCTGATTGACTGTCAAAGTCGTGTTGCTAAAAATTTGCTGCATCTGCCATTCCTCCTGCTTAATCTAAATGGTGTGGTCTTTCACGATTTGACCCGCTCATTTGCGGAACTGAACGGCCCGCTGGTTATTGACCTTGAAGCCGGTAGCAATGATGGCTTGCAGGTTATAGTGCTTGGTGTTGTAGCTTTTTTCCATCTGCGGCAGTTATTAAGTATTTCTTAACAACTGATTTCTCGCACAGTTCATCATCCTTGAAGATCTTCTTCAGGTGCTGGTTGATTGCCGCTACGGACACGTCACACAATGTCGCCATCATCTTCTTTGTCAACCAGATGTTCCCATCTTCGCAGTGTTCATTTATCGAATGCTTTCCATGAGCTGTTATACAAGCAGGCTGGAGGGCTTCATCACTGACACGCCTCCCATCCCCAGCGTCGTCTTAACGCCAATCCCGGCATAAGGTGCAAAGCTGTACAACGTTGTCCACAGCGCCATCATGGGCGCAGGCAGGCGCGTTTCGATGCCAATCCGTCCTTGAAATGCAGGAAGCCGCACTTGCTTCATCGGGTAGCGGGTGGTGTGCAAATTGTAATCCACAATGTGAATGCCGCGCAGAAGTGCCTGAAAAGCATCTTCGTCATCCATCAGAGCTTCAGGAAAACTGACATTCCAGCGGGTGATAAGGGAATGCAAAATCAACGATTCCTGCGGGAAAATAACATAACGTTTATCCTGCTTGAAAGTGGTGGGCGTTAAAAAGTGAATTGGAAAGAGCTGAACACTTGACAGCGATTCGCCGCACTTCAACAGATGCTGGAAATTCGGGACTTCCACGGTGCTTCCTGCGGTGGCAAGCAATGTGCCGCTTCGCAGAGCAATGACGGAGAGCGCATTCAAGACAGGCGAAAATATTTCGACCATCTCGTCGGTCATGAGGTTAACCACCCATTCGCCGCGATTGGCAGCAGCATTCCAAAGAA
>OLPW01000013.1_pt1 | contig 164020 bp, 139 predicted proteins | sample 1672161 | NCBI WGS metagenome assembly OLPW01 (sample SAMEA3136654, study PRJEB25190) | human gut metagenome
AGAAAGGAGGATTTGCTGTGAAGGTAAGATCATCAGTTAAACCTATTTGCGAAAAATGCAAAGTAATTAAAAGAAAAGGAAGCATCAGAATTATCTGTGAAAATCCGAAGCACAAACAGAGACAGGGTTAATCATTCTTTAGATAGATGATGAGAGCAGGTTGGAGACAACGCGAAACTGCTAATCCGTTCCTCCATGGAGCACTCTGCCACAGAGTACCAATTTGGAACAGGATCTGTTTGAATCAGAAGGGATTACAGCGTCTCCTGAAATTTTCCGGATGTGCGGCTGCAGCAAGATTCCCTCTGAATTTTGCTGTTCATGGCGGAAGATAAAATGACACTGTGATGCTTCTATGCTGAATAATAGAAGCATGAATGAACAGCTGATGCAGGTTGTGCACACATTTCAGGCCGGGTAATCCGGAGCTGCATAAAATGTATCAGGATGTAACTAAGAAAACGAAATCATTATGGAGGTGTAAACACACATGGCTCGTATCGCAGGTGTAGATTTACCAAGAGAAAAACGTGTAGAGATTGGCTTGACTTATATTTATGGTATTGGCGTTGCAAGTTCCAATCGTATCCTTGCAGAAGCAAAAGTTGATCCTAATATCCGCTGCAAAGACTTAACAGATGATGATGTTAAGAAAATCAGTGCAGTAATCGATGCGTCTCAGACTGTAGAAGGTGACTTAAGAAGAGAAGTTGCTATGAACATCAAGAGACTTCAGGAGATTGGATGCTATCGTGGTATCCGTCACAGAAAAGGACTTCCGGTTCGTGGTCAGAAAACAAAGACCAATGCAAGAACAAGAAAAGGTCCTAAGAGAACTGTTGCAAACAAGAAGAAATAATTCTTGGCAACTTTATAATTTTAAATTTAAGAAAGTAGGTTAGTTTAGATATGGCTAAAGTTACAAAAAAAGTGACAAAAAAGCGTGTAAGAAAAAACGTTGAACATGGACAGGCACATATTCAGGCATCCTTCAATAACACCATCGTTACATTAACAGATGCTGAAGGTAATGCATTATCATGGGCAAGTGCCGGTGGTCTTGGATTTAGAGGTTCAAAGAAATCTACTCCATATGCTGCACAGATGGCAGCAGAAACTGCTACAAAAGCAGCTCTTATACATGGATTAAAAACAGTTGATGTTATGGTTAAAGGACCAGGATCAGGAAGAGAAGCAGCAATCCGTGCCCTTCAGGCAGCCGGACTTGAAGTTCTTTCTATTCGTGACGTAACTCCAGTTCCTCATAATGGATGTCGTCCACCAAAACGTCGTAGAGTATAATTAGGAGGGATATCTAAAATGGCAGTAAATAAAGTTCCTGTTCTGAAAAGATGCAGATCTCTTGGCTTAGAGCCAAGTTATTTGGGATATGATAAAAAATCTAACAGAGAATTAAAGAGAGCGAACAAGAAGGTATCTGAGTATGGCCTTCAGCTTCGCGAAAAACAGAAAGCAAAATTCATTTACGGAGTATTAGAGAAACCATTCCGTAACTATTATGATAAAGCAGACCAGATGAAAGGTATGACAGGTACAAACCTGATGACTATCTTAGAGAGCCGTCTTGATAATGTTATCTTCCGTCTTGGATTTGCAAGAACCAGAAGAGAAGCAAGACAGATTGTTGACCATAAATTCGTTACAGTTAACGGAAAGTTAGTTAACATTCCTTCTTACCTGGTAAAAGCTGGCGATGTAATCGAAATCAAAGAGAGCCGTAAAAATTCCCAGAGAATGAAAGATGTCGTAGAAGTAGCTGGCGGCAGATTAGTTCCGGAATGGCTTGATGTTGATGCAGAGAAAATGCAGGGAACCGTAAAAGAGTTACCTTCCAGAGAAATGATTGATGTACCAGTAGACGAGATGCTTATCGTCGAGTTGTATTCTAAATAATCATAAACTAGCGGGCTGAAAGAAGAAACAAATTACCCGAAAGAAGGAGGGGCTTTGTAGTGTTCGATTTTCAAAAACCAACAATTGAAATTGCTGAAATTTCTGAAGACAAAAGATATGGAAGATTCGTATGCGAACCTTTGGAAAGAGGATATGGTACAACACTTGGTAATTCTTTAAGAAGAATCATGTTGTCATCCCTGCCAGGTGCAGCAGTAAGTCAGGTTAAAATCGATGGTGTACTTCATGAGTTCAGTTCTATTCCTGGCGTAAAGGAAGATGTTACTGAAATCATTATGAACATCAAAGAGCTTGCAATCCGTAATAACAGCGCTGATGATGAGCCTAAGGTAGCTTACATTGAGTTCAGTGGTGAAGGCGTTGTTACAGCAGCAGATATTCAGGTAGATCAGGATATTCAGATCATGAATCCGGATTTAGTAATTGCACACTTAAACGGCGGTGCTGATTCCAAATTATACATGGAATTAACCATTACCAAAGGTAGAGGTTATGTCAGCGCAGATAAGAACAAAGATGCAGATTTACCAATTGGTGTAATCGCAGTAGATTCTATCTATACACCGGTAGAGCGTGTGAACTTATCCATTCAGAATACCCGTGTGGGTCAGATTACCGATTACGATAAACTGACACTTGACGTATATACCAATGGAACACTTGCTCCAGATGAAGCAGTCAGCTTAGCTGCAAAGGTATTAAGCGAGCACTTAAGTCTTTTCATTGACCTTTCCGAGAATGCTAAGACAGCAGAAGTCATGATTGAGAAAGAAGACAATGCGAAGGAAAAAGTTCTTGAGATGAACATTGACGAACTGGAGTTATCCGTACGTTCTTACAACTGCTTGAAGAGAGCAGGTATCAATACTGTTGAAGAACTTACAAACCGTACACCGGAAGATATGATGAAAGTTCGTAACCTTGGACGTAAGTCTTTGGAAGAAGTATTAGCAAAATTAAAAGAATTAGGCCTTCAGCTCAATCAGGGCGACGAGGTTTAAGATAACTCAGTGCAGCAGCACCAGTAAGTCCGACGAGCGTGGTGATGTTGGTTCATGAGTGGCACAAAACAAGCATTCGGTAAGTAAGTCCGATGAGCATGGCCGGATGTACCACAAATGGAGGAATAAAAATGGCAAAGTATAGAAAATTAGGAAGAACATCTTCCCAGAGAAAAGCATTACTGAGAAATCAGGTAACAGCATTATTAAACAATGGTAAAATTGTTACCACAGAAGCAAAAGCAAAAGAAATCCGTAAAATTGCAGAAGGCCTTATTGCAATGGCAGTTCGCGAGAAAGATAACTTCGAAGAAGTTACTGTAAAAGCTAAAGTTGCAAGAAAAGACAAAGACGGCAAGAGAGTAAAAGAAGTTGTAGATGGTAAGAAAGTTACTGTATATGACGAAGTGGAAAAAACAATCAAGAAGGATAATCCTTCCCGTCTTCATGCAAGAAGAGAGATGTTAAAAGTTCTTTATCCTGTAACTGAAGTTCCTACAGAAGCAGCAGGAAAGAAGAAAAATACAAAGAAAGTTGATTTAGTTGCAAAATTATTTGACGAAATCGCACCTAAGTACGCAGACCGTAACGGTGGTTACACAAGAATCGTAAAGATTGGTCAGCGTAAAGGTGACGGAGCTTTAGAAGTTCTTATCGAGTTAGTATAATTAACATCGTTTTATATGAATCAAAAAAGAGTCAGGACATTCGTGTCCTGGCTTTTTTTTTCTTGTTTACAGGAAATGAGACATTTGTCAACTTGATGGAAAGAGACAATTGTATATAATGAAATTAAGACAAAAGAATGGAGCAGGGAACAGACGATGAGACAATTTATGAAACCAGAAAGAATTCGAATCATAGCAGTGCTGGCTATTTTCAATTATATATTTTTAGGCTCGGAGTATCTGTTTGACAATATGATACGCTATGCAACAGATTCCGCAGGAGTAGTAAGGGCGCAGAACTATGTGCTGGGAATCAGCGTAATAGGATTCCTGCTATTCCCATGCATTAACCGTTATTTTAACCAGAAGATGCGGGAGATAGGTTTATATTTATTGCCGATAGCAGGAATCATCTGCATTTTCGTAATTCAGGAGCATTTGTCCTATCGAAGTATGCTTTTATCCGGATTCCTGCTTTATATTTTATATGGCATGATTGGAAGTGCTGTACATTATTATGCTGTGGTAAGCCTTTCGACAGAAAAGGGACTTGCACAAACCGTTGGATTTGGATATGCCTTTGGATTATTGCTTCAGTTTATCAGCAATAATCTGATACATAACAGCACTGTAGAGTCTGTTGCACTTTCCGTTTTTCTGGCAGCGATGGTATTGCTGGTTCGCAGACTGAGTCTGGAATGTAGCCGGGGGGTAGTAGGAGCAGAGGCTTCAGGGACAGATTCAGATACTGATATCCGGAAGAATAACAGGCGAAGCCTCAGACATCCGATGCTTGCGGCACTGCTTTTGATTTCAATAGTGGTTCTGATGACATGCATTTTTTCCAGTCTGGACAATGCAGTAACTTTAGTACATGCAGGTGGAAGTGTAGATATTGGTCAGTGGCCGAGATTATTGCTTGCGGTAAGCGGACTGTTGGCAGGAGTGCTTTTTGATATAAAAGAGCATAGATTTATGCAGATTATGATGTACTGTGTGACACTGCTTTCAACAATGTGTGTAGTGATAATAGTCTGGGGCGGACCATTTATGGCAGGTCTTATTGTGTTCTATTTGTCCGCAGGCTTCTTTGTGGTATATTTTACCACCAGTTTTATGGACCTTTCCTATTATATGAAAGTACCGGAGTTATGGGCTGGACTTGGAAGGGCAACAAATAATATCTGTGCCGGGATTACAGGAACTATTTCCCTGATGCTGATAGAGACCGGGGATGGTATGCACATCAGCATCATAGCATTGATTTTATTTGCAGTTATCAGTATGCTGGTATATTTGTATATGGTACAGTTTCGTATGGATATACAGGAAGAAAATATGGAGAAAATGTTGGAAAAAGAACGTGAAAAATTTGGGGAGGATAAATTTCAGGCGTTTGTAAAGAATTATGCACTTACAAACAGGGAGCAGGATGTGTTAAGGTTATTGCTTTCTTCTGATGAAAGTGTGCAGGTAATAGCAGAGCAGCTATATATTTCAAGAGCAGCATTGTACCGTTATATGGCATCTTTAAATGAAAAGACAGAGACGAAGTCGAGAATTGGGCTTCTTCAGTTCTATTATAGCTGGAAACAGCCATAAATTGTGGAAAATCCCTAACATGAGACAAATGTAAACTTATCAAAACAGGTGGGAAAAGCGTATATTCATATAGTAAAAGGACAGAAAAGGAAGGAGGAAAAACGTGAGAAAAAAATCCATTAGAGGATTGCTTTGTCTGCTTATGCTGGTGGTACTGGGAGGCTGCGGAGCCTGCAACGTGTGCGGTGGAAGTGGCAGTTTATAGAAGAAAGTAAAGGAGAAAAAATATGAAGATGCGAAAGAAAATTTCCTGGTTGTTAAGCTTTTTTATGGTATTTTCATTATTTATGGGAAGTGCCGGCATGATTGTAAAAGCTGATGGACAGAAAGCAGTGGTCAGAATTGCAAGACAGGACAGCACAGCGACCGGAACCGTGTATTATAAATGGGATACGGCAGCTGAATGGACAGAAGTAAACCAGACTGCATATAATGATACACCAATAGAAATAAACAGACCGGATGACAGTCTTGATCATACGGTACATTTTAAAGTAGTATGTGGAACGGATACAATAATCAATCACTGTCAGGTGAATAAAAATGGTGCACAGGATGCAAGCCTTGACAAGAATATGCTTATATCAGAAGGTGGACAGGCATTTTCTGTAAGCACCTCAGAGCAGGTGGAACTGATACTGGAATTTCGTACTGCAGCATCCGGAGGCGGTGGTTCCACAACGGGTCCGGCATCCGGAGAAACAATTGCAGTTACAGCAACTGCAGTGGGAGGAGCAATTGGAGACTTACAGATAGATGGCATGAGGATTGGTTCCGGAATGGGAACGAATATATCAGGCAGCTTTGCTGGAGATAAGACGCAGCAACACAGAGTGGCAATTGCAGCAGATTTTGGTTATGCATTTGCATCCATTATGGTAAATGGAACAGCAATTCCATTAGGTGGAACGACAGACAATCTGGAATTTGAAGTGGCTCCGGCAGATTCTTATCAGATTGAAGTGGCACTGACTACGAACAGCAGCCGTAATTATAATATCGTATGGGCACCATCCCTTACAGTAGCAGAACAGCATGGATTTGGAAATGACTGCGTTATTGAACATGGAAGCGTGGAAATAATCAGTGCACAGTTAGAGGATGGAACTGTGGTAAATGCAGCAGAACTGGCAGGTGGAAATATAGCAGATGCATCCACAAGACTGGATGGAGACTTTGGCTATGCCGAATTTAAAGCAGGCACCAAAGTAACCATTAAGTTTACACCGGATTATGGTTATCAGTTATTAAGCGCATCTTTAAATGGTGGAAAGCTGACAGCAGTAGATTCACAGGTAAGTACCTTTGTATTGGATATGCCTGCAACAGATTTACATCTGAGTGCATTATTTACAAAGTCAGAGGATAAAGTAAATACGGCAAGTACAAAAGTAGACGGTGCAACCCTTGGAAATGCAGAAAACATTATTGGTTCCGGAAATCTTCAGTTAAATATTGCAGATATCAGTGGAACAGAACTGAATCAGATACAGGGTGGCATGCAGGCACAGGCAGGAAATGGAGAGATTCAAAGCTATCTTTCCATGGATTTATTCCAGGTCGTAAACAAAGGAAATTCCAACGATGCATGGGAAACCCAGTTGACCGATTTAAATGCGAAATTAAATGTAACCCTTCAGGTAAAAGATGAGATGAAGAACCAGCAGGGAACTTATTATGTGATTCGAGAGCATGATGGTGCCTATGAAAAACTTCCTGCAACGTATGATGCAGCAAGTGGAACCATAACCTTTGCAACTGATAAATTTTCGGCATATGCACTGGTATTTGAAGCCGGAACTTCATCAGGTACAACAACGCCGGGAAGCGGAACAGCAGGAAATGGCAACGGCACAGCAGGAAGCGGTACTGCAGGAAGTAGTACAACAGGAAATACCACCGCAGGAAACACATCACAGACCGCAACCGTGAAAACAGGAGACATGACTCCGGTTGGCGTCTGGTTTTTGCTGGCACTGTGCAGCGGCATAGGAGCTATTTATTTTGGATGCAGAAAACGGATAAAAGATTGAAAGAATATATTGGCAGACCACTCCTATATTGTTATAATGAAAAAGGTTCATGAAAATGTTATGCAAATCAGCAGGAGGGTTTAGAAATGAGATTTAATATTGAAGGCGAACCAATGCCGGTTGTAGTCTGTGAATTAGAGTCAGGCGAAATGATGATTACCGAAAAGGGAGCAATGTCCTGGATGTCTCCGAATATGCAGATGAATACGGTGGGCGGCGGAATTGGAAAAATATTTGGAAGAATGGTTAGTGGAGAGAGCATGTTTGTAAATACATACACTGCAATGAATGGTCAGGGAACCATTGCATTTGCATCCAGTTTTCCGGGATGTATCCGGGCATTTGAGATTCAGCCAGGTTCAGATATTGTATGTCAGAAGTCAGCATTTTTAGCATCTACTTCAGGAGTAGAATTGTCCGTATTTTTCCAGAAGAGAGTAGGAGCTGGTTTCTTTGGCGGAGAAGGATTTATTATGCAGAGGCTTTCTGGACAGGGAATGGCATTTGTTGAATTTGACGGCTATATCAAAGAGTATATGCTTCAGCCTGGCCAGTCAATTATCGTAGACACAGGATATCTTGCAGCAATGGATTCTTCCTGTTCTATCGACATACAGACCGTACCTGGCCTTAAAAATATCATGTTTGGTGGAGAGGGAGTATTCAATACCGTAGTAACCGGACCGGGTCGTGTATTCTTACAGTCCATGCCAATCTCACAGATGGCAGGATGCCTGCGCCCATATCTTCCGAGCGGAAAATAAGAGATGAATTTAAATTAACAGTAGATAGATATGCTCCCTTCTGGCTAGATAAGTGAAATAATAAAATCACTTACTACTTAGGAGGGAGCATTTTCTATATCTAAATTTAAGAATAGTCTTGAAGAACTAAAAGATTCTGGAACAGGAGAAAAAATTATCATGATAAAAAGCAAAACGACAAAGGGCTGAAATGGAGACATCATAAAAAATTCAACAAAATAAAAGAGGGGGCTGAGCCGATTACTTCATAAATATATATACCAGGCAATAAAGGAAGTAAACGAACCACATAATTATTCAATATTAGAATTATGTAGATTAGCCAATATATCGCGAGTCGCTTATTTTAGGTGGGTTCATTGAAAGACACCATCAATGAGCCAGAAAATGAAAGAATAGCTGGATATTTTTATGCAGTTCTATTGTCTATTTGACGGGGAGTGTTTCAGATTAACTACAACCGCTTTATTATATTTGCATAAAAAACTTGACAAAATGTAGTAGAAAGTGTAGTATTTGAATATATAAAATTTTGAACGATGCGGGAGATATTTATGAAGGTAGATGGGGAAAAGGTTCTTTATCAGAAAATAGGTGTTACAATTCGCGAATTAGCACTGAGTCTGCTTTCAAAAAATGTGGGTGAACGCATCCAATCGATTTCTCGCTATCAGGAAGAATTTCAGGTTTCCAGAGGAACTATTCAGAATGCAATTTGTTATCTGAAAGAAGTTAGGGCAGTGGAACTGGTATCATGTGGACATCTGGGAACTTTTATAGAAAAGATTGATTATGAAAAACTGCAGGAATGCTGTCTGACACAGGGACTTATGGGAATCATGCCATTGCCGTATTCGTTGATTTATGAAGGAATGGCAACTGCTATGTATGAACAGCTTAAAGATTTAAGGTTTAATATGGCATATGTAAGAGGTGCAATTGGAAGAATTGAATTGGTAGAATCAGGAGCTTATCACTTTGCAATTGGTTCGCAGTTTGCAGTGGAACATGAAATTCAGTGTGGCCGGGAAATAGAGGCTGTGTTTAATTTTGGGGTGGGCAGTTATCTGTCAAAACATGTTTTACTCTTACGGGATCACGGTAAGAACGGAATTACAGAGGGCATGCGTGTGGCATATGACAGTGAATCACTAGACCAAAGCTGTCTGACAACCAATATAGTAAAAGGAAAAAAAGTAGAGCTGGTAAATATGCGTACACAACAGACAATCACTGCCCTTTTAGACGGTAATATTGATGCTGGCGTATGGAATTATGACGATGTATTAGAGAATCATTGTTTAGATGACTTGAAAGTTGTTTTTTTAACAGAATCTGAGTATAATGAAAAATTTTCAACAGCAGTTATGGTTATACGTAAAAACAATAAGTATCTAAAAAAAATACTTGAAAAAAATATCAGTGTTAGTAAAACATTAGAAATTTTATCAGATGTATGCAAAGGAAAAAAACATCCATATTACTAGGAATTATATTTTTTACGCCCAATATACAAAAAAATGTATATTATAAAAAACTGAAATAGATTGAAAAATCTGTTTCTATATATTTTAAATGAATGTACAAAAAAATGAACATTAGAAGGAGATGAAAAGAATGGAGAATTTGTATGAGAGACTTGATATCCTTGAGCAGGCTGGGTTGATTACACCCTTTGTTTCTGAGCAGGCAAAAAAGATTGTTGAGTTGATTACAGAATGCGGTAGTCCTATGGATGAAGAAAAGATGGCGATGTTTACAACGCATATTGCAATGGCAATTCAGAGAATACTGAATGGTGATGTGGAAAATCCTTTGGAGGAAGCAGTGCTGGAAGAATTGCGGAAGGAAGAGGCATATGAGAAAGCAGATGAAGTTGCTGAAAAGATTTATGATATTATCGAAGTTGAATTTCCAGAGACAGAGAAAGAGTATCTTGTAGTTCACTTATGTAATCTTTTTTCATAAAAAAAATAAAGGAGGAAAGAAAAATGAGGATTGCAATTGGAGGAATGCAAAAAAATGAAATGGAGCAGGAAATTTTAAAATGCTGCCCAGATGCAGAGACTATTATTACTAATGATATGAAGGCTGCATCCATGATTAAGAAAGGAGAGGTAGATTATTACATCGGAGCATGTGAAAGCGGTGGAGGTTCCGCAATTTCTATTTTGATTGGACTTGTTGGTTATAATAAGTGTTGTACAGTCTGTAAGAATGGTGGAACTCCAAAGAAAGAAGAAATTGAGAAGTTTGTAAATGATGGAAAGGTTTGTTTTGGAATGGCTGTATCACAGCTTGATATTACGGTACCGGTACTTATGAAAGTTTTAATGGAACATGATAGTGCTAAGTAAAAAATAAAGGAGAGGAATGTAAAATGGAACTGAGTGTATTAAATGTAATTATTGTTATGCTGGTCTGTGCAATGACAGCATTTATGTCCCATATGGGTATGGCAGTTTTTCATGATGGAATTCGTCCGGTAATTCCGGAATATATTGAAGGTCGTATGCATCGAGGTGAAATGGCTTCAATTGCATTTGGACTAAGTGTTGGTTTTATTGCATCGGTGGGAATTGGAAATGCATTGGTAACAAATCTTTTGAATCCATGGTTATTATTTCTGGCGACGGATATCATTGGTATTGCAGCACCAAAGAAATGGCTTGCACCGATTTTCGGTGCACTTTGGGGATTGATTTGTCTGACCGGAATTGGTGGAATTAATGCAGTATTAACTGGAATGCCAGTAGATTTAATTTCAGCTATGGGCGATGTAGGTACATATGTTGTTACAGGTTTTGCGCTGTTTCCTATTGTAGCAATTATTATGCAGTTTGGAATGAAAACAGGAGTTATAACAGCTCTTATTGTTTTAGTTTTTCGTTTTTCCGGTCCTAAATTTTCTACGATTAGTGCAGATGCATGGACAATGATGGTTGGTGTAATTGCACTGGTAGTACTTTGTATTTTGAAGGATGTGAGAAAAAAGGAAAAAAGAGAAGATGAGGATATGAATATTTTCTCTGAGAGAACGGCAAGAATCAGAAAAAACCTTCCGTTTTTAATGATTGCGGGAGCCTTAATTGCGGTTGCCTGCAATGTACATATTCTTGCAGGATCAGATGTATCCATGTTTGACCTTTCAAAAGCTTATGCAATGACAGATTCTGTAGCAGCACAATCACTGATTAAAACAGTTGCAACAAATGAGTTTATGAGAGCATTAAGCTTTATCCCATTAATTGCAACAACAGCAGTTACTACAGGCGTTTATGGAGTGGCTGGTTTTACATTTATCTATGTGGCAGGATATATTTGCCCAAATCCAATTGTAGCAGCTGTTGCAGGTGCGGTAATTATATTTGTGGAAGTTATGTTACTTGGATTTGTTGGAAAGTTTTTAGGTCATTTTCCATCTATGCGTGATGCATCAGATAACATCCGTAGTGCAATGAATACCTGTGTTGAATTTGCACTTTTAATTGGCTCGACGGCAGCATGTTGTACAATGGGAGCTTCAACATCAGCAGGAGCAGCAGGTGGATTTGCACTTGGCGCATGCATTTACCTTATTAATGAAATGACTGGTAGAAAAATTATGCGTATGGCGATTGGACCAATCGCAGCAATTGCAACAGGTGTAATTTTAAATTTAACTTATCTGATTGGGTTGACACCGTTAGTATAAAGAGTTTCAGCAGAGGAAATTTTCCTCTGCTGATAAAAATGGAGGAAAAAATATGATTTTGACTGTAAACGGAGAAATTTTGCCGGAAGAATTAGGCATTACAATGTGCCATGAGCATCTGGCAGTAGATTTGTCTCCGGTAAGAGGAGATAAAGATTCGGATTTTGATGATTCCTCATTAATCATAGATGAATTAAACAAAATGAAACAATACGGGGTAAAATCTGTAGTAGAAGTATCTTGTAATGATATGGGGAGAGATGTGAAGAAACTTCAGATGTACAGCAAAGCGTGTGGAATTCATATTATTGCGGCAACAGGATTTTATTTGGCAGAATATCATACACAGAAAGTAAGAGAGTCTAATGCTGAAGAGTTATGCGATATTTTTTGTAAGGATATTTTAGAAGGAATTGATGATACCGGAGTAAAAGCAGGAGTAATTGGCGAGGTGGCATCTGGCGAACCACAGATGAGACCGAGCGAGAAAAATGTGCTTACAGCTGCAGCAATGGCAGGAAAAAAGACCGGAGTAGCGGTAACGACACATTGCCAGCTTGGAAAATTGGCACAGGAGCAGATAGAGATATTTGAACAGCAGGGAATGGATCTTACAAAGGTAGTTCTTGGGCATTTGGATCTTGCAAATGACAGAGATTATTATGAGAAAATTTTAAAAACAGGAGTCAATATCGGTTTTGATACAATTGGAAAGACTGCTTATCTGAGTGATGAGCAGCGCGCAGATAATCTTTTGTGGCTGATAGAACGTGGCTGGGAAAAACAGATTGTACTGTCACAGGATATTTCACGCAAGAGTTATTTGTCAAGGGGGGGGAAATATTCTGGATATATGACGGTTATGAAAGACTTTGTGCCGCTTCTTAGAGCAAGAGGAATCAAACAGGAGACCTTAAATAGATTTTTGATTGAGAATCCGGCAAGAATTTTTGATAAAGCAGATTGAGGTGATTATTACGAAAACATATCCTTTAAAAAGCCTTACAGTAGAAGAAGCAACAGAACTTCAATTTTATATTGTAGATTGTATTACAAGAAATATGAGTGGAAGGGAAATGCTTTCAAGAGGAGATCTTGGAGTTGTAAGTGGAAAAAATAAACCGATTATAACAGAAAAAGCGGAGCGTGTAATAGCAGAAGTTTTTGACACTGAGGCATGTATGTTGGTGCGTGGAGCAGGAAGCGGATCAATCCGCATGGGGTTGCATGCAATACTTCATCCGGGAGATTCAATACTTGTTCATAAGGCTCCTATATATAATACGACAAAAACATCATTAGATATGATGGGGATTAGAATTGTGGAAGCAGATTACCACAATCAGGATGAAATAATAAACGTAATAAAAGAGAATCCACAAATTAAAGCCGCATTGGTGCAATATACAAGACAGAGTCCGCAGGATCATTATGATATGGAAGAGGTAATTAAAGCAATAAAATCCGAGCATGAACTGACTGTTTTGACAGATGATAACTATGCTGCATTAAAGGTTTCAAAAATTGGAGTTCAGTGTGGTGCTGATTTGTCCTGTTTTTCTTCTTTTAAATTATTAGGCCCGGAAGGGGTCGGCATCATTGTCGGTAAAAAGAAACTTATTGATTCATTAATTAGTGAAAATTATTCAGGGGGGGTGCAGGTTCAGGGGCATGAAGCATTGGATGTATTACATGGATTGGTGTATGCGCCAGTCGCACTTGCACTGGAAGCCGGAGTAAGTGAAGAATGTGTACAGAGATTAAATGCAGGAGAAATTCCAGAGGTAAAGCAGGCATTTGTTGCAAATGCACAGTCAAAAGTGATTTTGGTGGAATTTAAAGAAAAAATAGCAAAAACAATTTTAAAAGAAGCAGAAAATCTTGGAGCAGCGCCATATCCGGTTGGCTGTGAGTCAAAGTATGAAATGGTACCATTGTTCTATAGAATTTCTGGAACTTTTCGAAAAACAGATCCGCTGTTGGAAGAGCGAATGATTCGTATCAACCCATTGAGAGCCGGAAGTGATACAGTAATCAGAATCATAAAAGAATCTATAGAAAGAGGAAAGAGATGTTTATAGATAAAATACAGAAAACAAATCAGGAACTGCTGGATGTTGCATTTGCGTTTCAGCAAAATGGGCAGATTTTACCAGATTCTTATGTGATAGATATGGACATTTTGCTGGATAATGCAGCAAAAATTTTGAAAGAAGCGAAGAAAAACGGAGTAGAACTTTTCTTCATGCTGAAACAGGTGGGGAGAAATCCATATATAGCCCGGAAACTGATGGATATAGGATATGAAGGGGCAGTTGTTGTTGACTTTAAAGAAGCCCGGATAATGATGGATGCAGGAATCCCGATTGGAAATGTGGGACATCTGGTACAGATTCCAAATGCAATGATTCCGGAACTGGTAGCATATCATCCAAAGGTAATTACGGTCTATTCCATGGAAAAATTAGAATGCATACAGCAGGCTGCGAAAGAACAGAATATTACACAGAAAGTGCTTCTTCGTGTATATGATAATGGAGACATTATTTATCCAGGACAGACAGCCGGCTTTTTGTTAAATGAACTGAAAAAAATTACAGCCGATATATTGGAAAATTATCCTAATATACAGATTGCAGGAGTTACGTCATTTCCATGCTATTTATATGATGAGAAAAAAGGCGATATAGAACCAACCTATAATCTTTTAACAGTAAAAGAAGCAGTTGACATATTAAAAGAAGTAGGTGTTGAGGTAAAAATTGTCAATACACCATCTGCAACATGTACTAGAACTGTACAGAAGATGGTGGAGTTTGGTGGAAATTGCGGAGAACCTGGGCATGGATTGACCGGAACTACTCCTATGCATGCAGTGTGCGACATGGAAGAGACTCCGTGTATTGTATATGTAAGTGAGATTTCACATAATTTTGAAGGAAAAGCCTATTGCTATGGTGGTGGGCATTATAGACGGTCACATATGAAATATGCATTAGTAGGCAGAAATTTAAAGAATGCACAAAAGATGGAGGTATTACCACCGTCTTTGGAAAGTATAGATTATCATTTTGAACTGGAAAAAGAGTGTGAAATTGGAGTAGCTGCGGTAATGGCATTTCGTTTTCAGATTTTTGTAACCAGGAGTGATGTTGTAATCATGGAGGGAATCCATAAGGGAAAACCTGAAATCGTGGGTGTCTATGATAGTTTAGGAAGGAGAAAAAAATGAGTAAAAGGTTTGTCGTGATTGTATTGGATGGATTTGGAATAGGTGCAATGAATGATGCAGCAAGGGAAAGACCAGGGGATGAAAAAGCTAATACGTTAAGAAGTATACTTTCGGATTATCCGGACATGAAATTGGCTAATCTGGAACAACTGGGGCTTATGAATGCATTTGGGGCAGAAAGCAATGATATGAAGTATTGCGAGTCGGCAAACTTTGGAAAGTCAGAGTTGATGCATTTTGGAGCAGATACTTTTATGGGACATCAGGAAATTATGGGAACATTGCCAAAGAGACCAACCATGCATCCATTTCAGGAAAAGGTTGATGAGGTTTATCAGCATTTAAAGGAAAATGGACACAAGGTAGAATTTGTGGTAAGAGGAAATCTAAGGTATATTGTGTGCGATGACTATGTTACCGTAGCGGATAATCTCGAGGCAGATCTTGGAATGTGCTACAATGTTACGGCACCATTAGATTATATTTCTTTTGAAAAGGAATATGAGATAGCAAAGCTGGTCAGAGAAGTTGTTACTGTTGGAAGGGTTATTGTATTTGGTGGAACAGGAAACACAATGGAGGATTTGTACCGTGCAGAGGAGATAAAAGAGGGAAAGTTTATTGGAATTGCATCTGCAAAGTCAAAATCCTACGAACATGGTTATCAGTGCCTTCATCTGGGCTATGGCGTAGACGAAAATGTTCAGGCACCTACAATATTAGGGAAAGCAGGAATTCCAGTCACATTGATTGGAAAAGTGGCAGATATTGTCACAAATAAAATGGGAGTCAGCATATCCTGTGTACCGACAGATGAGTGCATGCAACTTACGATAAAGGCAGTAAAAGAAAATGAACAGGGATTTATATGTACAAATGTGCAGGAAACAGATCTTGCCGGACATTCACAATCTTCTATGCAGTATCGAAAGATTTTGGAAAAGGCAGACAGAGGACTTGGGGAATTATTACCACTTCTAACGGAAGAAGATATTCTGGTGGTAATGGCAGACCATGGAAATGATCCGGATATCGGACATAGTAAACATACACGGGAATGTGTACCATTGTTGGTGTATAAAAAAGGAATACAGGGGCGACACTTGGGTATCCGCAAAACACTATCAGATGTGGGAGCTTCCGTCTGTGAATATTTTGGGGTAAAAGCACCGCAGAATGGAACAAGTTTCCTAAACAAAATACAGTAAGCTATGGAGATACAATATGGAAGTAAAAATTGTCGAAAATTATCAAGAAATGAGCAGGCTTGCAGCAATACTTCTTGCGGCGGAGGTTATAGAAAATCCGCACACAATTTTAGGTCTGGCAACTGGTTCCACTCCTGTGGGACTTTATAAAGAATTAATCACAATGTATCAGAATGGAAAGTTGGATTTTTCAGATGTAAAAACATTTAATCTGGATGAATATGTGGGACTTGCAGCAGAACACGAGCAGAGTTACCATTATTTTATGAAGAAAAATTTGTTTGAACATATAAATATGAAGGAAGAAAATATACATATTCCACGAGGGGATGCCGCAGATATTTCAGAGGAAGCATTGCGGTATGAACAGGAAATACAAAAGACAGGGAAGATTCAATTACAACTTTTGGGACTTGGGGAAAATGGACATATTGGATTTAACGAACCGGCGGATTCTTTTTCTGTACAAACAGGAGAAATTGTCTTGGCAGACAGCACCATAGAAGCCAATCAGAGATTTTTTGAAAGAAGAGAGGATGTGCCTAAAACAGCTATTTCTATTGGAATCGGCACAATAATGAACGCTGAAAAAATACTTCTTGTGGCGTGTGGAGAAAAAAAAGCAAAAGCAGTAAAGTCTGTTGTAGAGGGAAGGGTCACACCACATGTTCCGGGAAGCATATTACAGTTTCATCCGCATGTGACTGTAATAGCAGATAGAGCAGCGACAGCTCTACTGAAAAAATAAAAGTACTGAATTTTAGAAAAGAAAAGGGCATTGCACTAACATAATATGATTTAGTGCGATGCCCTTTAAATATACTTTATTGACTGGGAAATTTATGCTTGAGACGAAAGATGTGATACATCCATATAGTTTGGAAGTCCGTTGTGATATGCAATCGGAACTTCGCCCTGTATCAGCGGGGTGAGATAAGTAAGCATCTCATACGTGACATTGTTGCCTCTGGCATTAATCCATTCGCGCGGAACGGATTTCGCTTCGTTTGCTATATTTTTGATCTCTGCGTAGTCGTATGTAATGGTATAGGGTGCATCAGAGGTTCGTTTCATAATGACCATCGAAGCGGTGACACCCTGCAGAGCCAACGATACAGCTTTCTCTCCGGATAAGAATGCTTCCTTTAAATCGGTGGCAGAGGAGAGATGCACTGCGCAGCGCTGCAGGATGTTAATTTCAACGGAGCGGACCTTGACAGGAAGGCTTGCCCTGATCAGAAGTTCCAAAGCTTTTCCGGCGCCACTCAACTGGCTGTGACCGAATGTGTCGGAAGAGTTTTCTCCAGAGCTGATGTAGTTGCCGTTACTGTCATGAATTCCCTCTGAGACTGCGACAATCACATTGTTTTGCACGGTGAGAAGATCACGCACATCTTCAACAAAACTTTCGGTGTTAAAATCACTCTCCGGAAGATAGATCAGGTGCGGCGCGCTGCAATATGAATTGCGAGCAAGTGCGGATGCAGCCGTCAGCCAGCCGGCGTCGCGTCCCATAATCTCGATAATCGTAACGCTTTTAACTGGATAAATAATCGTGTCATGCGCAATCTCAAGGAGTGTAGATGAGATGTATTTTGCAGCAGAGCCAAAGCCTGGAGTGTGATCGGTAATCATAAGATCGTTGTCGATGGTCTTTGGGATGCCTATAATCTGAATATTGCTGCCGATTGAGTCAGCATAAGAGGAAAGTTTTAACACGGTATCCATTGAATCATTTCCACCGATATAGAAAAATGCCTTAATGTTTAAAGCCTTAAATTGTGCAAAAATCTTCTCATAATCGGATGCATCTTCATGGTAATCCTTTAATTTGTAGCGGCACGAGCCCAGATACATGGCCGGTGTAGTTGCAAGCCGCTGTAATGTGTCTTTGCCGGAAGCCGCCAGCTCCGTAAGATTTAAGTAATGCTGGTTCAGAATACCGAGAATACCATTGATCGAACCGTAGACTGTTCCATAATGTCCAATAGATGCGCAGATGACGCCCACAAGACTGGCATTGATTGCAACGGTCGGACCGCCGGATTGCGCAACGATGCAATTAGGTAAATTTATATGCTGTGTCATGGTAAAAATCCTCCTCCTATACGATATAAAGTTTGATACCCATATCCTGAATAATGTTTTTCCATTCATCCGTAATGCCGCTGTCTGTGACAATTGCATCGACGGAATTGAGTGGTGCAACAAAAGCAGAACGTACTAGTCCAAACTTGCTGGAGTCTGCTACGAGAATTGTGGAAAGAGAAGAGCTCATTGCCGCCTTTTTCGTCAGAACTTCATAGTTGTGCGCACAGGTGATGCCGAGTGCTTCGTGAATACCGGATGCAGCAAGGAAGAACTTGCTGGCACGGCGGCTTCTGATCAGTTCATTGGCATAGGAAGATTCAAACATCTGATCTGCCTTGTGCAGCAGACCGCCTGCTAACGTGAGCTGGATGCCTTCCTTTGGGAAAAGCTGCGTTAATGTATAGTAGTTATAACATGTAATATTCAGATTAATATGTTCCGGAATAAAATATGCCATAGCTGCAATCGTTGTACCGGAATCGAGGATGATGGTGTCGTTCGGTTGAATCAGTGACGCGGCAAACTGTCCTATCATCTGCTTTTCCTTCGCAAACTTCGTCTGTTCCGAGTGAAGCGTGTATTCGCTTTCAATATTTGTAATCATAGACTTGTCGTTGACCGGCAACTGGATTCCGTGACTGCGCACAAACAGGTTATTCTCTTTTAAATATTTCAGATCCCGCCGTATCGTCATCTCGGATACATTTAACATTTCCGAGAGATCTTTGACCGATAGGGAAGGTGATTCCTGCAAAAAGGAATAGATTTCATTGATTCGTTGCTCCTTTTTCTTCAATATGTTCACCTCTCATTAAAAAAATCACAAGTTATTTGTATAAAGTATAACATAATACAACTTAAAAATGTTAGAAAATGTTCAAAAATGTTTGATTCATGAAAAATATACAAAAAAACAATATTTGGATTGTGGAAAATAGTTATACTGATAAAATGAAAATATTAAGAAAATATTGGAAAATAAAGAAATATTGAGAAAATGTGCGAAGTAACAAAAAATATAAAAATGTTAGAAATTGTTCAAAAACTAACAAATTTGGATTTGATGTACATAAAAATTCGTGGTAAAAAATAATTACAACGTATGAAGTGCACTACAATATACAAAAGTAAAGGAGAACAATATGGTAAATTTAAGCAGAAAAAAGTATGTGAGACTGCTTGTCGTAGCACTTATCATCTGTTTGATCAGTATGATCGGCGCAAGTCTCGTCAATACGAACTTTGGACACATCAAAGTACAGAACTTTAGTATTGAGGATGCAAACGGACACAAGATAGCACTCGTAATGTACAAACCGGAAAATGCAACGGCTGAGACGCCTGCACCGTGTGTTGTAACATTACATGGTAGTTTCGATGCAAAAGAGACACAGGATTACACCTGTCTGGAACTTGCAAAGAGAGGATTTGTTGTATTGTCCATGGACTGTGACGGACATGGAGATTCCGATAACTACAAAGACAACCCAATGGATGCTTTCTTTACAGTAACCGCGAACCCGGGTTCTGCATTTGAGGATATTTCTACATCTCCTGGATCAGGAATGTGTGATGTTGTAAATTACGCTTACAACAGCCTTTCATTTGTAGATAAGGATCAGATCGGTATCACAGGACATTCTCTTGGCGGTAAGATGGCGAATGCCTGCCTTGCTTACAACAAGATTCAGGAAGCAAACGGTGGTGTAAATCAGGTAGCAGCAGTATTCCTTATGGGAAATCAGCAGCTAAACATTGATGGTGTATGGCAGGATCATTTAAATTATGATCCGGATGACACACCGGACAGCGGCGACGAGATTCCGTTATACTACGATGTCGATTATGGTATTGATGCCGGACAGTTAGATGAGAACAACTATCAGACAGAAGCCGGTGGACCGCAAAACTTCTATAAGTCAGCCAATGCAAGAGTTCTCATTAACGAGCTTGATAATTATGATTTGCAGGAAGGCGATGATGTTGAAGTTGGTAAGATCTACGAAGGAACCGTACAGGGTTCTGAGGAGAAATATATCCGTGCTTTATATCAGCCTTATGAGACACATATTTTAAACCATTACTCATTGGCAACAACATCAAATCTGGTTGACTTCTTCCAGAATGCTTTTGAAGCACCGAATTACATTGATGCAGGAAGCCTTACAATCCAGTACAAGTGGTTCTTTAATACCATTGGTGTAATCGGATTCTTCCTCTCGGTATATGCATTTGCAAGTATTTTATTAACAACCGGTTTCTTTGGTACATTACTTGCCAAGAAGGAAAGCGACATCTACGTTCCGGCAGCACCAAAGGGTGTCAAAGGAAATGTAATTTACTGGGTATTCTTAGCATTAGGCGGATTACTTCCGGCAACATTCATGATTCCATTAGAGCAGTGGATTGGTGCCCACAAGGGAGCAGATTTCGCGACACGATCACTCTTCGGAACGAAGATCTGGCCACAGGGATTAACATTAGAACAGGGTATGTGGACAGGTGCGGCAGGACTCCTTGGATTAGCATTCTTCGCAATCGGTTATTTCCTGGTTAGTAAGAAGAATGGTGTAAAACCTGCTGACTGGAACTTAAAGATGAGCAGGTCCAATGTAGGTAAGACTATTTTAATCGTACTTGCATCAATTGGATTTGGATATGGTGTTGCAGGCTTTGCGAAGTACTTCTTCGGAGTAGATTTCCGTTTTATCAGCTATGTGATCAAGTGGCCTTCAAGTGGATCGCTCCTGATTGCATTAAGATTTATCCCATTAGTTGCAGTATTCTACTTTGCAAATGCACTGTGTCAGAACCTTTGCAATATGGTGGCAGGAAGAAAAGAGTGGTTAAATACATTACTGATGTGCCTTGCAAACATTATTGGTCTTGTATGCATCTGGGTCTACCAGTACTCAGGACTGATCTCAAAAGGAGTTGTAAGACTCGATAGTGCACGCGTAATGCTTACATGGCCATTATTCATTAACCTGACTGTGTGCACCATCATTTCCAGAAGATTCTATAAGAAGACTGGAAAGGTTTATATTGGAGCACTCATGAATACAATCCTGTTTACAGTGATTGGTTGCGCAAACACAATGACATTGCACTGTACAAACTGGTGGTTCTAAAAAACTGGGGGAGTATCCGGGATACTCCCCCAGCTATTAAAATCTGGTATGGAGGTAGAAATGAGAAAGATTATAAACGATCCTGATAACATTGTAGAGGAGATGATGGAAGGCTTTATTGCGGCGTATCATCATATGTATTACAAACATCCTGAAGTAAACAGTGTGATCAGCCGATGCAGAAGAAAAAACAAAGTGTCGTTGATTATCGGCGGTGGAAGTGGACATGAACCGATGTTTTCCGGTTTTGTAGGAGCAGGACTTGCCGATGCTGCATGCTGTGGAAACATTTTTGCTTCACCGGATCCGAAGAATATTTACGAAACTGGAAAAAGCATTGATGAAGGCAAAGGAATTCTGTTTGTATATGGCTGTTATGCAGGCGATAATCTGAATTTTGATATGGGTGAAGAGTTCCTGAATGCTAAAGGAATCAAGACCGCACATGTGCGTGTACAGGACGATGTGGCGAGTGCACCAAAGGAGCGAAGGGGAGACCGAAGAGGCATCGCAGGTGATGTCTTTGTGATTAAGATTGCCGGAGCCGCATGTGATGCAGGATTAGAACTTGAAGAAGTAACAAGAATTACGGAGAAGGCAAGAGACAATACCCGTACAATCGGAGTAGCCACAGCACCGGCTCGGCTTCCGGGAGCGGACAAGCCCATCTTTGAATTAGGTGAGGACGAGATTGAATACGGAATGGGACTTCACGGTGAAAAAGGTGTAGAGAGAACCAAATGGGAACCGGCAGATGTTCTGGTAGAGAAAATGTACCGTCAGATTATGGAAGATTCAGACTTGAAACGTGGTGACAAAGTATGTGTTTTGGTCAACGGCTTAGGTTCCACAACAATTTTAGAACTATCAATCGTGTTCCGTAAGTTAAACGAACTGTTAAAAGAAGATGGAATCGGGATTTATGACACGGATTTAAATAACTACTGTACCAGTCAGGAAATGGGTGGATTTTCTATCACATTGATGAAACTGGACGATGAACTCAGGAAATATTACGATATGCCATGCTATTGTCCATTCTACGCAAAGGGAGCGGTTGAGCCTGTTGGAGAAGTGGCGGATGAGATTGAAGATACAGCACCAAAGAAAGAGAAGAAAGAAAAGAAGCAGCGGATAGCAAGCACTTATGTGAGAGGAAAGCATTACGAGAAGTTAAATGCAGAGGACTGCAGACAGATGCTTTTGTATATCGCGGATAAGATTCTGGCGAATGAGCCGTATCTGACCGAGGTGGACAGTGCAATTGGAGATGGCGATCATGGAATCGGTATGGCGACTGGCATGAAAAATGTGAAGGAAGTGCTTCTTGATATGGAAGGCGAGAAAAATGTATACAGTATCTTTGAGGAAGCCGGTAAAGCAATGCTTCTTAGCATGGGCGGTGCTTCCGGTGTTATCTTCGGAAGCCTTTATCTGGAAGGTGCTCTTGGTACGGAGAGCAAAGACTACCTTACTGCTGAGGACTTAAAGGCAATGGAAGAGAAGAGTCTGAAAGCCATCCAGGAGCGTGGCAAGGCAAGCGTCGGAGACAAAACAATGGTTGATGCGCTGGCACCAGCGGTAGAAGCAATGCAGCAGCATTACACCGAAGGTTTGGAGAAAATGCTCGAAGAGGCAGAGGCAGGCGCATTGCGCGGAGTGGAAAATACGAAGGATTGTATCGCCAGATTTGGCAGAGCAAAATCACTCGGCGAGAGAGCATTGGGATTCCAGGATGCAGGTGCAACCTCAACATGGTTGATCTTCCAGAGCATGAGAGAATTTGTGAAAGGAGAATAAGTAATATGAAGATAGCAATCGGATGCGACCCAAACGCACAGAAGGAAAAAGAAGAGGTTATAGCATTTATTGAGAAGAAGGGATACGGAACTGTAGAGGATTTCGGAAGTGAAGATTCAATCTATGCAAACGTGGCCATTAAGGTCAGCGAAGCAGTCGCTTCCGGTGGGTACGACAGAGGAATTTTAATCTGCGGAACCGGAATCGGAATGTCCATCTCCGCAAATAAAGTAAAAGGTGCATACGCGGCACTGGTTTCGGATGTTTATTCCGCACAAAGAGCGCGTTTGAGTAATGATGCAAACATCATCTGCATGGGAGCTTTTACAACTGGAAGCAAAGTAAGAGAACTGTTAGTTGAGGCATTTTTCGAGAACGAATTTGTAAAGGGATGTGCTTCACAGCCGAAAGTTGATGCGTTTGTGGAGTACGATCAGAATAGATAAGCAGGTAAAGCATATGAAACGAAAGAAATATTTTGGCAGTAATTTAAAAATGTATAAGAATGTCGCACAGACGGAAAGCTATCTGAAGGAGCTGGCAGACAGAACGAGAGAGCTTTGCATGCAGAATCCGGATATGGAATTGTTCATTCTGCCGTCTTACACGTCTTTGGAAACAGCGTCAAAAAGTACGGATCAGTCCGAAATCCATCTTGGTGCACAGAATATGTGCTGGGAGGATGAAGGTCAGTTTACCGGTGAGATTTCTCCGGTTATGTTAGAGGAACTTGACCTTCACCTTGTAATGGTAGGTCATTCCGAGCGCCGACATGTCTTTGGAGAGAGCAACATTGAGGAAAACAAGAAGATGCTCGCCGCGATGAAGCACGGCTTTACCGGTCTTCTATGCATCGGCGAGACGAAAGAAGAGAAAGGGTACGGTATCGCAGATGAGGTACTGCGTACACAGATCAAGGTTGGTCTGCATGGAATTGCGGCAGAGGATCTGGATAAAGTATGGATCGCATATGAGCCGGTATGGGCGATTGGTGTCAATGGTATACCAGCACCAGTGGAGTATGCACAGGAAAAGCATCATGTGATCCGAGAGACATTAAGAGAACTGTACGGCGAAGCCGCAGATGTTGTTCCGGCACTGTATGGCGGAAGTGTGAATCTTGAGAATGCGACTAGGCTTTTTGTACAGCCGGATATTGATGGCTTATATGTAGGAAGGGTTGCATGGGATGCAAAGCGTTTTGCCGGACTGATTGCAGATTGTCTGGCAACGGGTGAAAAGTAGAAGGTAGAAAGGAGTCAGCATGACAGAACTCGAATTAAAAAAGACAGCAAATGAGGTGCGTAAAAATATTGTGACCGCTGTGTATCATGCACATTCCGGTCATCCAGGTGGATCATTATCCGCAGCGGATATATTGACTTATCTCTATTTTGAGGAGATGAATGTTGAACCGAAGGATCCTCGGAAAGCGGATCGAGATCGTTTTGTATTATCCAAGGGACACGCAGCGCCGGGATTATATTCTGCCCTTGCGGAGCGTGGCTATATTGATAAAGAAGAATTAAAAGGCCTTCGTCATGTAGGCTGTTTCCTGCAGGGACATCCGGATATGAAGCATATACCGGGCGTGGATATGTCATCCGGTTCACTTGGACAGGGCATTTCCGCAGCCGTAGGTATGGCTCTGGCGGGTAAGATGGATCATGCGGATTACCGTGTGTACACATTGCTCGGTGACGGAGAGATTCAGGAAGGTCAGGCTTGGGAGGCTTCCATGCTGGCTGCCAACCACAAGCTTGACAATCTGGTTGTAATTGTGGACAACAATAACTTACAGATTGACGGAACGGTAGAAGAGGTTAATTCCCCATATCCAATCGACGAGAAATTTAAAGCATTCAAATTCCATGTGATCAGCATCAACGGAAACGATTTTGACGAGATTGCAGCAGCTTTCAAGAAAGCCCGTGAGCACAAGGGACAGCCTACTGCGATTATTGCCAGGACGATCAAAGGAAAAGGTGTTTCCTTCATGGAGAACCAAGTAGGCTGGCATGGCAAGGCACCGAACAAAGAGGAATATGAGACAGCAATGGAAGAATTAGAGAAAGCAGGTGAAGCATTATGTCAGAAGTAAAGAAGATTGCGACACGTGACAGTTACGGCAATGCATTGGTCGAATTGGGTAGGGAGCATGAAAATCTTGTTGTTTTAGATGCAGACCTGGCAGCTGCCACCAAGACTGTTGTATTTAAAAAAGCATATCCGGAACGTTTTATCGACTGTGGGATTGCAGAAGCAAATATGACTGGTGTTGCAGCAGGACTTTCTACATGTGGAAAGGTTCCATTTATCAGTTCTTTTGCGATGTTTGTAGCAGGAAGAGCATTTGAGCAGATACGCAATTCTATCGGATATCCGCATCTGAATGTGAAGATTGGTGCGACGCATGCAGGAATTACCGTCGGCGAGGACGGAGCAACACATCAGTGCAACGAGGATATTGCTTTGATGCGGACGATTCCAGGTATGGTTGTGATTAGCCCGGCGGACGATGTGGAAGCACGTGTAGCCGTGAAGGCGGCCTATAAGTATGAAGGACCGGTTTACTTACGATTTGGCAGACTGGCACTTCCAGTCATCCACAATGAGTCAGATTATACATTTGAGATTGGAAAAGGCGAAATTCTTCGCGAGGGAAAGGATCTGACAATTGTTGCAACCGGTGCAATGGTGAGCAACAGCCTTGAGGCTGCCAAAAAACTGAAAGAAGACGGTATCGAGGCAAAGGTGATTAACATTCATACAATCAAGCCACTCGATGAGGGCCTGATTGTTAAAGCAGCAAAAGAGACCGGCAAAATTGTCACGGTAGAGGAGCATTCCGTGATTGGCGGACTTGGAAGCGCGGTATGTGATGCACTTGCGGTGAAGGCTCCGACTCAGGTTTTAAAAATCGGAATCAACGATACGTTCGGCGAGTCCGGACCGGCAGTGGAACTGCTTAAAAAATATGGGCTGGATGCAGACAACATTTATGCAAAGATTAAAAGCTTTGTAAAATAATTCAAATAAGCAGCAGGAAAGCCTATATAGATGGTTTATAAAACTGCCTTACAACTCTTCCCGCTGGGCTGCCGGCAGGGTGAAGATAAATTCTGTGCCGACTCCTTCGGTACTGATGACGTTGATATTTTCATCATGTGCCTGAATAATTTCTTTTACGATAGAGAGTCCAAGACCGGAACCTTTTTTGTCCTTTCCACGGGACAGGTCGGTTTTGTAGAAACGCTCAAAAATTTTGTTCTGGCTGTCTTTTGGAATTCCGATGCCGGTATCCTTGACAGAAACAAATACTTTTTCGCTTTTCTTGGTGGTCTCAATGGTGATTTCAGAATCATGGTGGCTGAACTTGATGGCATTGTCAATCAGATTATAAACCACCTGCTGAATCTTGCTCATATCCGCTTTTACATAAAGTGTCTTACCGGCAAGAATCAGGTGGAAGGAAATCCGTTTGGCTTTGCAGGTTCCCTCAAAGGTAAGACAGGTCATTTTAATTAACTGGTTAATGTCAAATTCGCTGACGTCTAACATTGTGCCGTGGCTGCCGTATTTATTTAACTCTAAGAGGCTCTGGGTGAGCTTGGACAAACGGTCTGTCTCGAAAACAATGATATTTAAATATTTTTCCTGCATCTCCGGTGGAATCGTTCCGTCTAACATGGCTTCCACATAACCTTTGATGGAAGTAAGCGGAGAACGAAAATCATGGGAGACATTGGAAATAAATTTACGCTGGTCATCCTCCAGGGTATTCAGCTCATTTGCCATATAATTTAGAGAAGCGGCAAGATAGCCGATTTCATCATTTTTATGTACCGGAATTTTATAACTGAAATTGCCCTCGGCAAAAGCATCAGCACCCTTAATCATTTTGCGGATTGGGATGTAGACCTCGAAGCCAATGATAATCAGTAACAGGGTTGCACAGATAAAAATCAGAAGCAGAGTCAGGTACATAATATTCAGTAAATGTGCATGATGGTGCGTGATTACGGAAAGCGGCTGGTGAATCAGCACATATCCACGCACCTTGTAATTAATCGTAATCGGCGAAAATACCGTAAGATGCGTATCGTCATAATAATTATAAAAAGAACCGGTGGTGTAATATTTGCTGCCAAAATCTGCCACATTAAATCCGTCAATGTGTGTCAGGTGGTCCATGTCCACAGATGCATTGGAGTTAATCAGAATATCACCATCTGTATTCATGACCCATATTTCTGAAGAAAGATAAGTGCTAAGGGTGGCAAGACTGTCATGCAAGTCATCAACCGTAATATCTTCATTGAAATAGTTTGAAGCATAGGTAGATGCAATCATATTGGCTTCCTTGTAAAGCCGGTCAACTTCGGTATCTTCAATATATTCATAAGTATAGTGGGAGCTGAAGGTGGATACGAGAATAAAGCCGAGAATGCCAAAAATCACATATCCAATCAGCAGCTTCAGATAAAGTCGTTTCTTCATTCTTTAACCTCGAATTTGTATCCGATGCCCCAGACCGTAGAAATGCTCCAGGCGGTATGATCGTTAATTTTCTCACGAAGTCTTTTTACATGAACGTCAACGGTTCTGGTATCGCCTGCGTATTCATAGCCCCAGATATGGTCTAAAAGCTGTTCTCTGGTAAATACCTGATTCGGTGAGGATGCAAGAAAATAAAGAAGCTCTAACTCCTTTGGCGGCATATCAATTGTTTTGCCGTAATATTCTACGGAATAGTTGGAAAGATTGACCACCAGATCCGGATAAGTAACACATTTTAAATCCGGCTGTACAGGCTCCTGCTTCACCGGCTGGTAGCGGCGGAGCACCGCCTTGACTCTGGCAACCAGTTCTTTGGAATCAAAAGGCTTCATGATATAGTCATCTGCCCCCAGCTCCAGTCCGAGAACCTTGTCAAAGATTTCACCTTTGGCAGATAACATGATAATCGGAACATTTGCTTTTGCCCGGATTTCACGGCATACCTGATAACCATCAATGCCCGGAAGCATCAAATCAAGAAGAATCAGATTTGGTGCATAGATTTCAAATTCTTTCAAAGCAGATTCCCCATCATGAACCATCTTTGTATCAAAGCATTCCTTCGTGAGATACAGGGAAATCAGTTCTGCGATATTAACATCATCATCTACAATTAAAATTTTCTGTTTTGCAGCCATAGGAAACTTCCTTTCTGTTTTACGTAGTTCATATACTTGATTTATTTAAATTCTGCAATGGTAACACCGGCATCTCCTTCACCAAATTCTCCTAAGTGGAAGGACTTGATATAAGACTGTCGTTTCAAATGACTCTGTACGGCACTGCGCAGGGCACCGGTTCCTTTTCCGTGTACGATGCGCACGGAAGGAAGATGTGCAAGATAAGCATCATCCAAGTATTTATCCAAAAGAGCAATAGCTTCATCCACTGTTTTTCCAATCAGATTGATTTCTGTGGAAACAGAAGCGGATTTACTCATCTTAAGCTTTCCGGCACCGGTCTTGGCATATTTCTTGCTGCCCGGAGCAGCATCTTCAATTAGTACTAAATCCTTGATGTTTACCTGGGAGCGGAGAATTCCCATCTGCACAAAGAGGTCACCCTTTGCATTCGGCAGGGAGTGTACCGTTCCGGTTAAATTCATACTTAATACTTTTACGCTGTCACCGATACGAAGCTTCTTTGGAACCTTTGGATTGTAGATGGCAGTATCTTTTTCCTTTGAGCTCTTTTTCTCATTGGCAGCCATTTTCTCCCGGATATTGGTACGCTGTTTTTCCATTTCCTGAATGGAAGGTCTGGTAGTGCCATATTTATTGAAATTACGGATTGCCTCATCTGCAGTATCTTTGGCTTCCTGCAGAATCTGGTTTGCTTCTTCTTTTGCTTTACGAAGAATGGCATCCCGGCTTTCATCTAATTTTTCCTGCTTGTTCTTTAACTGCTGTTTTAATGCAGCAATTTCTGATTTGTAACGGTTGATTTCGGCCTGTTCTTTCTCTATGGTGATGCGGCTTGCTTCCAGGTCAGAAAGTAAATCTTCAAAATTCTGTTCATTACTGCTGATACGGGTTCTGGCATCCTCAATTAAAGTATCGGAAAGACCGAGTTTTTTGGAAATTGCAAAGGCATTACTTTTTCCCGGAATACCGATGAGAAGACGGTAAGTCGGACTTAAGGTCTCTACATCAAATTCGCAGCAGGCATTTTCAATTCCACTGGTAGTTAAGGCATAAATCTTAATCTCACTGTAGTGGGTGGTCGCCATGGTGCGGATGCCTCGACTGTGAAAATAAGATAAGATAGAAACCGCCAGGGCAGCGCCCTCCGTAGGGTCAGTTCCGGCACATAACTCATCAAAGAGAACCAGGGAATGTTCATTGGCTTCTTTTAAAATGTGGATAATGTTGGTCATATGGGAAGAAAATGTGCTTAAGTTCTGCTCAATGCTCTGTTCATCTCCAATATCTGCAAAAATATCGTCAAAAACAGCAAGCTCACTGCGGTCTCCGGAAGGAATCGGAAGTCCCGCCTGTCCCATCAGAGTGAGAAGTCCCACAGTTTTTAAGGAAACGGTTTTACCACCGGTATTCGGTCCGGTAATGACAAGCTGGTCAAAATCGCTGCCTAAGGAAATGTCGATAGGAACTACTTTTTTTGCGTCCAGCAGAGGGTGTCTGCCCTTTAAAATACGAATTTTCCGTTCCGTATTAAAATGCGGTGTAATTCCATTGTATTCCAAGGCATAAGCGGCTTTTGCAAATATAAAATCAAGCTCTGTTAAAATCTGATAATCGGTTTCAATGGCAGGAATATATTCCCCTGCTTTTGCCGATAAAGTGGCAAGAATAACGGCAATTTCGTCCTGCTCTTTGATGGATAATTCTTTTAATTCGTTGTTCAGATTTACCACAGCCATTGGCTCAATGAAAAGAGTAGAACCGCTGGAGGACTGGTCATGCACCATACCGGTAATCTGGGATTTGGCTTCGGCTTTTACCGGAAGGCAGTAGCGGCCGTTACGCATGGTAATGACAAAATCCTGCAGGCAGTTTCTGACATTCTGGTTATTTAACATCTGGTTTAACTGCGCATGGATGCGGTCGCCGGTTGAGCGGATAGAACGGCGGATGGATTTTAAATTACTGCTGGCATCATCACTGATTTCATCCACAGAAATGATGCAGCGGCGGATCTCATCACAAAGAGGACTAAGAGGTTCTAAACCATCAAAAAGTTCGCTCAGGGAATCAGACGGAATATCTTCCCGTTCCTTTCTGCCATAGGCTTTGACCCGGCGGGCAGTCTCTAATAATTTACAGAGGCCGAGAAGCTCTTCGATATTCATGGTTCCACCGATTTCCACACGCCGGATGGCGGAAGAAAGCGGTTTGATACCGGAGCAGTCAAGCCGTCCCTTTTTCAGGCTGCGGTTCATGGCATCCTTAGTCTGCTGCTGTGCATTGGTAATCTCTGAGAGGCTGGTGGAAGGAAGCAGGGAAAGACAGCGTTCCTTGGTATCCGCACCGAAAGCATACTCCGCGAGCCGCTCTACAATTTTATTATATTCTAATGTTCTTAAAACCTTTTGATTCATAAATATTCTCCATAAAATGTACTAAAAATCACTGCTTCTATTATACCCCAAACCGATTGTGGTGAAAAGGGCGGTTGAAAATAAGTTTCCGGATAAATGACGAAATTGGCACGTTTTTTACATTCCGGCATCTTTTTTAAAAAATGTTGCAACATAGGCAGATAGAAAGTATAATTAAAAATGGTTGTATTTACAGTAGAAAAGAGGATTCCCTATGTCAGAAAATGAAAAAGAGGAATTTGCATTTATCAAAGAGAAAATCAAGAACAAGCCGTTAAATAAGAGACGTATTATTTTAAAAACGGCATTTACGGTTGTGCTTGCGGTTGTCTTTGGACTTGTATCCTGTTTTGTATTCACATGGATGCGCCCGGTGATGGAAGAGTGGCTGAATAAGCCGGAGGATACCAGGGTGAGCATCCCGAAAGATGAAGAGGTACAGCCGGATACGGAAGAAGAGACAAATTCCATGGAGACAGGTGTAGACGAGCCGGATGTAGAAGAAGGCTTAAAAGAGCTTACACCGGAGGAATATCAGAAATTACAGAGTAAGCTTTATGCGATTGGAAGCGAAGCAAATAAGTCCATTGTTACGGTGACAGGTGTGACCAGTGATGTGGACTGGTTTAACACGCCTTATGAGAGACAGGGACAGGCAAGTGGAGTCATTATTGCGGATACCGGTCAGGAACTTCTGATTATGACAGAGCGCAAGGTCATAAGCGGAGCAAAATCCATTCATGTGACCTTCCTTGATAACAGCACTGTAGAAGCGGAGCTTAAAAACTATGACGGAAATACCGGAATTGCGATTTTAAATGTAAAACGTTCCGACATCGAAGAAAGCACTCTGGGCAGAATTAAAGTGGCAGTGCTTGGAAATTCACTTCAGACCACACGGGGCAGCGTTGTGCTGGCACTGGGCAGTCCGCTGGGAACGAATTTCTCCATATTGACAGGAAATATTACATCGACTTCTAACAGCATTTCCACCTTTGATGCAAACTACAATGTACTGACAACAGATATTGTGGGCAGTAGTCAGGGAAGTGGTGTACTGGTCAATCTCTCTGGTGAAGTGGTTGGAATTGTTATGCAGGATTACAGCAGCGGCGATGAGAATACGCTGACCGCAATTTCCGTTTCCCAGTTGAAAGACATTATCGAGAAGCTTTCCAATGGACAGGATATTCCGTATCTTGGACTGAAACTGACTTCTGTAACATCTGACATTGAAAAGGAATATGACATACCAAAGGGCGTATATATTAAATCAGTGGGAATTGATTCCCCGGCGATGGCGGCAGGCTTGCAAAGCGGTGATGTCATCGTAAAGATTGCCGGAGAAAATGTAGAGACAGCGCAGGCATATAAGAATGTGTTATCCGGGCAGACTCCGGGAGATGTTGTAAAGATTACCATAAAACGCCAGGGGGCAGCAGGCTATGTAGAAATCGAATGTTCTGCAACCGTTGGTATACTAAAATAGAAAGAGGAAAATTATGCATTATATTGAAACATTACGCGAAGGCGAAAGAGTAAATGAAATCTATCTTTGTAAAAATAAGCAGTCAGCGCTGACGAAGGCAGGTAAGCCTTATGAAGCATTGATTTTACAGGATAAAACAGGCACACTGGATGCAAAAATCTGGGAGCCTGGCTCTGTGGGAATTGATGATTTTGACCGATTTGATTACATCAATGTAGTGGGAGATATCACAAGTTTTCAGGGCGCATTACAGTTAAATGTAAAGAGGGTCCGGAAAGCAACCGAGGGAGAGTATGAACCAAAGGAATATCTTCCGGTCAGCGAATATAATGTAGATGAAATGTATGAGCAGTTACTTGGATATATTAAGCAGATGGAGAATCCATATCTTAAGAAACTGGCAGGCAGTTTCTTTATCGAGGATGCAGATTTTGCAAAACGTTTTAAATTCCATTCTGCAGCAAAAAGCGTACATCACGGTTTTGTGGGCGGACTTTTAGAGCATACTTTAAGCGTAACGAAGCTTTCTGCTTATTTTGCTGACAACTATAAGATTCTCAATAAAGATTTACTGGTTTGTGCCGCCATGTTTCACGATATCGGAAAGTTAGAAGAGCTTTCTACTTTCCCGGAAAATGATTACACCGACGAGGGACAGCTTTTAGGACATATCATGATTGGAGCCATGGAAATTGCAGAGCGCATCAAGACCATCGATGGTTTCCCGGAGAAACTGGCACATGAGATGGAACACTGTATTCTGGCACATCATGGAGAGTTAGAGTATGGTTCTCCGAAGAAACCGGCATTACCGGAAGCTGTAGCATTAAGCTATGCAGATAATATTGATGCAAAGATGGAGACCATGCGTGAGCTTTTGGCAAACGTACCGGAAGGAGATACTCAGTGGCAGGGATTCAACCGTCTGTTTGAATCGAACATCCGCAGATCGAGTATATAAAAAATATGAAAAAAGATGACATTGTTACACTGACCATTGACGATATCGGAACTAACGGCGAAGGTATCGGAAGAACGGAAGGCATCACACTTTTTATCAAGGATGCTCTGCCGGGAGACATGGTTCGTGCCAAAATCATGAAGATGAAAAAAACTTATGGCTATGCCCGCCTGATGGAAATTCTTAAGGAATCCACCATGCGGACAACCCCGCCATGCCCGGAGCATAAGCGGTGTGGTGGCTGCCAGATCCAGGCACTTTCTTATGGGAGCCAGCTTAAGTTTAAGGAAAATAAAGTACGTAACAACTTAAAACATATCGGCGGATTTGAAAATCCAAAGGTCTTACCAACACTTGGCATGCAGGAGCCTTACCGCTACCGGAACAAAGCACAGTTTCCGGTGGGTTATGATAAAGAAGGCAACCTGGTGGCAGGCTTTTTTGCGTCCAGAACCCACAACATTATTCCGGTGCAGGACTGCCTTTTGGGAAAGGAAGGCAACGGAAGAATCCTGTCCCTTATTTTAGACACCATGAAATCCTATGGCGTCAGTGCCTATGATGAGAAAACCGGAAAAGGCTGCGTTCGCCACATCTTAATCCGTTACGGCGAGAAAACCGGAGAGTGGATGGTCTGCTTTATCATCAACGGAAAGAAGCTGCCGCATGCAGAAAGTTTTATTGAAGTATTAAAAGATTTGCCGGGAATGACAAGTATTACTGTAAATATCAATGAATCCCGGGGCAACGTGATTTTAGGAGAAGAAACTTATACCCTCTATGGAAAGGGTTACATTACAGATTATATCGGAACGATTTCTTTTCAGATTTCTCCACAGTCTTTCTATCAGGTAAATCCGGCGCAGACAGAGGTGCTTTATAACAAAGCTTTGGAATATGCCAATCTCACCGGCGAAGAGACGGTCTGGGATTTATATTGCGGTATCGGAACCATTTCCTTATTTCTGGCACAGAAAGCGAAGAAGGTTTACGGTGTGGAAATTGTACCGCAGGCAATCGCAGATGCCAAAGAGAATGCTCTTCGAAACCACATCTCCAATGCAGAATTTTTTGTTGGGAAAGCAGAGGAAGTCTATCCGGCATACTGTGCCGCCCATGGCGAAGAAGCCCGTGCAGAAGTTATCGTAGTGGACCCGCCACGCAAAGGCTGCGAGGAATCCCTCCTTGCCATGATGTGTGAGATGGCACCACAGCGTATCGTCTATGTAAGCTGTGATTCCGCAACCCTGGCCCGGGATTTGAAATATCTTTGCAGCCATGGATATGACCTCGTGGAGGTGCAGCCGGTAGACCAGTTCGGCCATACGGTGCATATAGAGACAATAGTTGCACTACATCGGACAGATTTGTAAGAATCCTTGATTTTAGGCACTTTGAGAGGTTTTTCAGGTTTGACCAGAGTGATCGAAAAACATACAAAAAGGCAATTTCTGATGGAGTAAATGTGTCTGTGGTATTGGACTGCGGCTTCGGAAACACATCAAAGAGAAAGTAATACATTTATCATTCAACAGAATAAAAAAACGTGAAAGACCGTTCATTTTCAAGAAAAATGTAAATTGGGTGGTGAATTGGAAAATTAAATTCCAGTCCATTCATGATATTTTGATTTGCCAGAATTTACTTTTGCAAGCGATTAGCTAAATCAGAACTTAAACTTGCAAACTGGAAGCTCGGATTCCAATTCAGCATGTAAATTGGGTGATTTTTAAATTCGAAAAGCAAGATACACCAAAGTGAGAAAAATTCACATATAAATGTTAATTTCTGCGAAAATCTGTATATAATAGAAAGTAGAAAAGAAGGTGAGGTAGCAATCATGTTAATACAGTTTAATTTTAAGAATTTTAAATCATTCAGAGAAGAGGCTACTTTGGATTTGTCTGCGGCAAAGATGACTGAGTTTTCAGACAGAGTGGTGACTGTTGGTAGCGAGAAGATTTTGCCGGTTGCTGCTATTTATGGTGCGAATGCAAGTGGAAAGTCCAATATATACAACGCTTTTGAATATATGTCTGATTATGTTGCTGACTCGTTCAAGTATGGAGATGAAGAGGAAAAGTTTGAGGAGTTCAGGCCGACTCCGTTCTTATTTGATTCCACATCTGCCGATGCAGAATCCAGCTTTGAGGTATATTTCACATTGCCTAGTGACAAGTCTGAGAGAACCTATAACTATGGCTTCTGTATCAATAAGGAAGGTGTAACCGAAGAGTGGCTTAATTCCAAGGCAAAGACTGCCAGAAAATACAGTACAGTATTTTATCGTGGAACTAAGGATGAAGAACTTGACTTATCGGGATTTCCTAAGAGCAGCAGGGATAATATTCAAGTAGCATTGGAAAAGCAGGTGCTTATCATTTCTTTGGGAGCAAAGCTTAAGATTGGTAAGTGTAAGGCAATCAGGGATTGGTTCCTTGCTAATGAGTTTGCTGGTTTTGGGGACCCTTTTACTAATTTCTTTATGTCACGCAGATTGCCTAAAGGATTTGTGGAAGATAAGGATGTGCAGCAGAAAGTTGTGGAATATTTCGCATCCTTTGATGAACATATCAAGGATTTTAGAATTGAAAAGGTTCCTCGGGAGGCTGAAATTAAGGAAGAAAGATACAAGATTAACGCACTACACAAGATGATTGATTCTGATGAAATGGCGGAAATTCCTCTAGGATTGGAGTCCGCCGGAACCTTGAAGATGTTTGCGTTATATCCGGAATTGCAAGAAGTGTTGGAGAAGGGGAGCGTATTTTTCATCGATGAATTAAATGCTCGCTTGCATCCGTTACTTGTTAGAAATTTCCTGCTTACATTCTTAAATCCGGAAATCAACACCAACCACGCACAGCTTGTGTTTACAACTCATGACACATGGCAGTTATCTAATCAGTTGTTGCGCCGTGATGAAATCTGGTTTGTTGAAAAGGATGAAAGAGGTGTATCCACACTTTACTCATTGGCTGACTTCGTGGACGAGGATGGTTCTCGTATCCGTAAAGATGAAAGTTATGAGAAGAATTACCTAATTGGAAAGTACGGTGCGATTCCTACCTTAAAGAGTATTGACATATTTAAGGAGGAATAAGTATGGCGAAAAAGGACAGAACAGGTAATAGAAAAACTCGTGAGCAGAGAAAGCAATTCAAGGTGCCGGAATTAGGCTACTATTTGATTGTTACGGATACAGAGGCTACGGAACGTTGCTTCTTTACTGGTCTTCATCAGGCATTGCCGGAAGATGTGAGAAACAAGCTTGTAATAAAGGTGGTAGAGGCAAAGACTCGTACTATGATTGATAAATGTCTGGAACTCACTGCTTACGATGCACAGTATCGAATCCCATGGATTGTGTTTGATAGAGACCAAGTGCAAGGGTTTGATGAGATTATAAAAGAGGCAGAGGATAAAGGAATACAAGTGGGTTGGTCAAATCCATGTTTTGAAATATGGATGTACGCCTACTTTGGTTCCATGCCGGCAATTCAAGACTCTTGGATTTGTTGCTCCGAATTTGGACGAGTATATGAATCCAAAATCGGGCAGAAGTATTCCAAAGTAGATGAGCAAATGTACGGAAAACTTTGCAAAGCCGGTGATGAGGAAAAGGCAATTCAGATAGCACAGCAGAAGTTGGAACAGTGTATTAGAGAAGGCAAAACGAAACCATCGGAAATGTGCCCTTGTACGACGGTGCATGAGCTGGTGGGAGAGATTAAGAACAAGGTCCCTTTATAGTGGAGGTACATATGTATATTTCAGGTGTAAAAATCGAGAACTTTAGAGGTATCGGAAAAGAAACGATATTTAAATTTAATCCCGGAATAACGGTTTTGGTTGGAGAAAATGATTCGGGAAAGTCTACAGTAATAGATGCTATACGATATGTTTTAGGAACAACAGATCAGAATTGGTATAAGGTTGAATTTTCTGATTATCACAATGAAAATACAGAAGATGAAATTCGTATATCTATATGCTTTTCGGATTTATCATTGAAAGAAAAAGCTGCATTTATGGAATGCTTAACATATACAAAAACTGGCGAAAAGTTATACTTGAATTGGACTGCAAAGTACATGAAAAATGTAAAGCCTAATAGAACATTAGTTAATTTGACGTGTGGAAAGAACGGTGATGTGTCAGCACCTTCGGCTGAAGCCAGGGAATTATTAAGAGTAACTTATTTGAGACCTTTAAGAGATGCATATGCACAAATGAGAGCTGGAAGAAATTCACGATTGGCTCAGATTATGAGTAGTATATCTGGATTAAATTCTGGAATTGATAAATACGAGTCTGGTGTTGATGTTAACGAGTTGTCATTGTCAGGAATATTTGATTTATCTAATTATTTGCTAGCAAACCATGAACAGATAAAGCAAGTAAATGAGAATATAAATAAAATATTAAAACAAAAAATGATGTTGAATGGTGATACATTGGACACAGAAATTGTTGTTTCGGGTTTAGGTAATACAGAGGAGAGAAAAGTATATTCTTTATTAGAAAAATTGGATTTACAAGTGCACAATACGAATTCAAATAATTACGGTAATGTTGGTTTGGGTACAAGCAATTTGTTGAGTATGGCGTGCGAAATGCTGTTAAATAGTGATAGCGAAAATAGTTCTTTTATGTTGATTGAAGAGCCGGAGGCGCATATACATGCACAACGACAATTAAAAATGATGCAATCATTACAAGGTGGAAAGAAAAATCAACAAATAATTATGACAACGCATTCATTGATGTTAACATCGGTGGTTGAATTAAAAAATTTAGTTTTATTACAAGAACATAAAGCTTATCCAATGGGAAAAGAATATACTCTCTTAGATGATAATGATTACAAGTATTTGGAGAGATATTTAGATGCAACTAAAGCAAATCTGTTTTTTGCAAAAGGTGTATTAATAGTTGAGGGACCAGGAGAAGAGTTGTTGTTACCTTCAATAGCGAAATTGATAGGAAGAAACTTGACCGATTATGGAATTTCAATCGTTGATGTAAAAAGTACAGGATTAATGCGATATGCAAAGATATTTCAAAGGAAAAATGATGATTGGCTGAAGCTACCCGTGGCATGTATTACAGATAGAGATATTCTTCCAGACTGTGCACCAGCAATATGTATAAAATCTGATTATAGCGATAAGGCAAAATGGTCCAAGAGTCGTAAATGGAAAGTAGAATCGGAAATAACGGATAAGAAAGCTTATTTAGATGAAATAAAGAACAAATCAGAAGGGCAGCATGTGAAGGTCTATATTTCTAAACAATGGACACTTGAGTATGAATTGGCTTTATCAGGTTTGGCAGTGGATATGTTAAATGTTATTGCTGAAATGAGAGCTATGGAATTGAAAGAATCGGATAAGGAAGAATTAATAGAAGAATATACTGGTAAATATGCTACATATAACACGGATGAAGAGAAGGCATCGTATGTATATTCTTTTTTTAGAAAGAAATATATATCAAAGGCAGAATTCGCGCAGTACTTTTCTGTTTATATAGAAGAGAAATATGCGGATAAAGCAGCAAAAGAAATGGAAAAGATTTTCCCGAGTTATTTGGTTGAGGCTATAAAGTATGTTACATCTACATTAACTGTATAGAGGTGTTTTGCTATGAATGGAATTGATATTGTAATATCTGACGAAGATATTGAGTGGGTTAAAACCATTATGCCAGATATAGAATTTGATGAATGTCGAATAAATATTCTGAAAAATATGTCTGGCACAGATGTGCATGCATGCCCCGGAAGTGGAAAGACGACATTGTTAGTGGCAAAGCTTGCAATACTGGCAAAAAAATGGAATGAGGAAGGTAGGGGAATCTGTGTTTTATCACATACAAATGTTGCAAGAGAAGAAATCCAAGAACGTTTAGGCACATCAGATGTCGGGAAAAAGTTGTTATCATATCCGCATTTCATAGGTACATTTCAGTCGTTTATGGATACATTTATTTCAATGCCAATACTTAGGAGTTGTGGTATTCCAGTGAATATTGTGGATACGGAATTTGTAACGGAACGTAGGTGGAATAGTATATATACAAAAGGGTGGTTAGAGCGCAATGGCAAAGATAAAAAGATATGTGATCCTTTAAAATTGCCCTGTGAATTTAATGTGTCATGCAGTAAAACAAGTCCTACATATAAGGCACTAATTAAGGTTACGATGGACTCTCGACAAAGAGGAGAATTCACATTTAACGAAATGGAAATGTATTCTTTCTATGGACTGGAGAAGAAACCAGTTATTCGAGAAATATTTCAACAGAGATTTCCTATTATGTTTATAGATGAAGCACAGGATACAAAAAGCGAAATTTGGGATTTGATAAATAGACTGTATGAAAAAGCACCTGAAAATGTATTCTATCAAGCATATGGGGATAGTAATCAAGCTATTTTTAATTCTTATGAAAGAATGGAGGAGGTAAATGTTTTTCCGAGAAAAGCATGTTTAGAAATGCTTAATAGTAAAAGATTTGTAGAATCTGTTGCAGAATTATCTAATGGTGTAGCTTTAGATAAAAGGAAGATGCTTGGAGAAGCAAAGGGGTTATCTAACACAAATCCTAAGCACACCATTTTTTTATTTAAACATGGACAAGAAGAGAAGGTATTACAGAAATATGCTGAATTGTTATTGCAGACTTTTTCTGATGATGAAATATCAAAGTATAAAAAGTATGGATGCCATGTTTTGGGTATGGTTCATAAATTGGATGATAAAGAGAATGAAATTGCTGTTAGATTAAGTAACTATTATCCGGAATACAATCCAGAAACAAAGAAAACTGCTCCAACACAATTAATAGATTATTTTTACATAGCTGAAGAACAATTATGTAAAACAGGAGAATTTGCTCAAAAAGTTGATTGGATTTGTAAAGGTATATTGAAACTAATAAAAATGTCCCAAAAGAAGGAGATTAAATATTCAAATTCTGCTTTTAGAACAATTGTAAGAAATGTGCCAACTAATCATGTAAGAGAAAATCTATTAGTAATTTGTGATATGGATTATATTTCACCAAAAGCGTGGAACAAAACTTTAGAGTACATATATGAGGTTTTCGGTGATTTTATTAACATAGAAAAAATGAAAACGGAGAAATTTATTGAATGGAAGGGGGCTGTAGAAAAAGAAGGACAGGAGTTTGAAGACAAAAGTACAAATAAAATGATGTACAAGGATGAAGCAAGTGGGAGAAGTGTGGAATTACAATTTGGAAGTATACATTCTTCTAAAGGAAGAACACATTTAGCAACATTGATTTTGGAAACAAAATATTACGAATATAACTTAAGTTCTATTTTGCCATGGTTAGCTGGGGAAAAAGGAAAATTAGGTCAAAGAAACAAACAGCGTCTAAAATGTCAATATGTTGCAATGACTAGAGCAAAAGGTTTGATATGTTTAGCTATGTTAGAAGACAATGTATCGAGTGAGATGCAAAAGGATTTAATAGAATTTGGTTGGAATATAGAGGCTATATAAAGAATTGATGCAGGAGGAATACTGTGCAGAAGTCAATAAAACCGATTGAAACACTTTATAAAGGATATAGATTTAGAAGCAGATTAGAGGCACGGTGGGCTGTTTTCTTTGATGCAATAGGCCTTAAATATGAATATGAGGTAGAAGGCTATAAGATAGAAGGTAGTGAGGTGAATGAAATTCGATACCTGCCAGATTTCTATATTCCAAGTCTTGATAGGTGGTTCGAAATTAAAGCAAAGCCATTAAGTGAATATGAGATGAAAAAATGTGAGGAGTTTTGTTTTTGCAAAGACAATAGAAATATTAAGTTTTCTGTTTTAATTGGTTCTCCAGAACCGATTAGGGTTAATAAGTTTTCAGGTATTATGGAGTATGTGTGGGAATGGCCATCTGAAAAGTATCCAGAGAATGTAAGAATTCTTGCGCCGGATGAGTTATCAGAAAAAGAGTATTATTCACGTTTTGTAAGAGGATTGTGGGTAGTGCCAAATGTGACCGAGGAACAACTAACCATTGCTGCGACTGTGGCGAGACAAGCGAGATTTGAATTTGGTGAAGTGCCACATGATATTAGGAGAATGTAAAAGAGGTGAAGATTTTTGTATATATTAGATACAAATGCATTTTATTATGCTACCGGCATATCTGAATGTACTTATGATGTGCAAAAATTAAGAAATTTAATAAATACTAACGAAGTTTTTATTGCGTCAACTACATTGTTTGAATTTCTGATTAAGAATCGTAATGATTTAAATATCGTACATAAAGGTGGAAAGTATTTATGGGAAAAGAATATTAAGTTGGCTGGTAATGTTATAAATCCGTTACCAGACGATTTTTCTGGTGATATTGTGAATATTACAGATAAGGATTTACAGAAACTTTGCAATGAAATACTTGTGAACAAAATAGATGTTGAAAGTAGGTTCATATCTATTTTATTTGATATGTGCTTGTTTTCCGGATACTATTTTTCTGCTTTATCTAATGGAACAGAACCGTCAGATTTTTGTTATGAAATATTAAGTAAGGTGTGTAGGATGTTTGCACCAATAAACTTAGATGTCTTTGTTGAAATATTTAAAGAGGGTTATGGAACAGATGATTGTGAAAATTATGTACGAAACTGTTTTTATAATCTTTTAGCGTTTGAGCTAGAGAAAGGTATACCATTTATAGAACGTGCCAAATTGATAGGCGATAATGATGAAATACCAAATATAGATGAGTGGATATCTTCGGAAGATTATTCTTATGAGACTGAAAAACTTAATAATAAAATGAAAACAAGAACAAGCACAGATTTCTTACAGAGATTAGCAGTTAATTATTGGAAAAACAATAATGACCCTGAGTTGAAAACTTATATACAGAAAATCAAAGCAATATTTGATAAAAGGGTAAAGTTTGTTGAGTTACAGGATTATTTTTATGATACGCTAGTTGGTATTATGACGAAGGGAGCTGCTCTTTGGAAAAATGATTTTTTGGACGCTCTTATATTGTGCAACATACAAGAACAACATATATTAATAACTTATGATAATGGCGTAATAAAAAGAATGGAAAGAAGAAAAGCAGAATATCCCAAGTATCAAGAAAGCATTTCTGTTATAAATGAATTAAAGAAGTAATAATATACGATATTTGTCAAACACGCAAAAACAAATTGAAAAAATGAGGTTTGCCCCACAATTTAGGGCAACCCCCCACTTTTACTGAAATCCTATATAAAAGTGGAGTTCACGCATGAATCTCCACCGGCCACGGGCATCGCAAGTTTCCGTAGCGCACCATCTGAATTATAAGTCATTCAAGATAAAAATGCAAGAATTTAATTCCTACAGTAAATTTACACTACCAATTTAAAATAAATTATTGATATTTTCGTGGGTATGTGCTAGTGTTATTGTAGACTGTAGGAAGGCGAGGGTAATGCCCGAATCCAAATATTCCATTGGTGGGATTAAGAATGGTATATCCATTCTTTTTTTTTACTATGAAAGAGGGTATAACGGATGCCGAATACAGAATTACCAATAGATTTGAAAACATAGGTCGTGTTAATGAAAAAATATGTAAGTTTCCGCCAAAGAAAAAAGATGAGGGATTTTCTTGGATATGCAGGATATTTCAGAGCAAGTCGTTATGGAAAATATTATACCTCCTGATAAATATTTTGAGCACTGCTGTCTTCCAAAGAGAATTCGGCTGTGTAATCACGTAAATAAAAACGTCGATGCGTTAACAAACTGATTAACAGTAATAGACGAAAAGCTGTGGTCTGAGTCACCTCGTACCAGTCAAAGCTGTAATTAAATAGATACAGATCCACAGTGCCTTTTCAAAATATATCAGAGATGGAAATAAATACCCAGTGTTAACTGGGAGAAAGGAAAAATCCAATTACCGTCTAAGATAATTGGATTATACGTGTTAAGATGAAAGACAATAAGCATGAAGTCAGTATCATTCGTTCTTCTGCAGCAGAATATCTTACATTTATAACTGCAACTGGAGAAAGTGATGTTAATGCTGTATATTTTGATGAAAATGTATGGCTTACCCAGAAAATGATGGGAGTATTATATAATGTTGAGACAAATACGATTAATTATCATTTGAAAAAAATATTTACGGATAGAGAAGTAGATGAGAATTCAGTTATTCGAAAATTTCGAATAACTGCCGCTGATGGAAAAACATATAATACCAATCATTATAATCTGAGTGCAATCATTGCGGTAGGGAATAAAGTGGATTCTCCGAGAGCTATCCAGTTCAGAAAGTGGGCAAATCATATAATTGAGGAATTTACAGTTAAAGGATTTGCTATGGATGATGAGAGATTAAAAAATTTTGGAACTGTTTTAACAAAAGATTATTTTAAGGAACAGTTAGAAAGAGTACGAGAGATTCGCCTCTCAGAAAGACGATTTTATCAAAAAATAACAGATATATATGCAACAAGTATAGATTATGATGCACATTCTTTAACAACAAAAAAGTTCTTCGCAAGAGTACAGAATCAGCTTCATTGGGCAATTCATGGAGAAACTGTTGCAGAAACAATTTATCGCAGGGCAGATAGTGAAAAGGAAAATATGGGGCTGACAACATGGAAAGATGCTCCGGATGGTAAAATTCAAAGATTTGATGTGGTTATTGCGAAGAACTATCTGACAAAAGATGAGCTGGCTTCAATGTCAAGAATTGTCAACGCATATTTGGATTTAGCAGAATTACGGGCAGAGGAAGAAGTTCCGATGACTATGGAAGACTGGGCTGGGCAGTTTGAAGGAATTTTAAGACTTAGTAAGAAAGAAATATTAACAAATGCAGGTAGTATATCTGCAAAGATAGCAGAAGAACATGCACTTTCAGAGTTTGAAAAATATAGAGTAAAACAGGATAAGCTGTATCAAAGTGATTTTGACAAAATATTGATTGGAGAAGCTGCTGGCAATGAAATAGATGATACTGAGGACAATAAAAACAACAAGGAGGAGCTTTAAAATGAGCAATAATCACGACTTGTTAAATGATAATGATATGTGTTATTTTTCGGGTTACAAGGCGATGATATGTGTTCCAACAACGATATCGACGCATGTGGAGACAAAAGCTACTTATGAGCAGATAAAAGTATATGTGAAAGAAAATTTTGGGATGAATGTTAGCAATCTTTATATAGCGCAGGTAAAAAGAGAATTTGGTATTGTTGAAAGAACAAATTATAATGTAAGTGTAGAACATTACTCATATTAACAATAACAGCAACTCTTTTATCTGCTTGTAAGGCATTTTGAACGGATATAAAAATACAGGAAGGATGATGATGTGTTTAAAAGATTTATAAAAAATGATAAGAAAGAAAATGGAATGATTGAAGAAAATACAAGAAATTTTATTGCGGGGTTTAGAGAACTTGTAGAACAAGATAATCAAGTTACAATAAACAGATTAATTAAATTTATGGCAAATTCTGTACAAGGGGAATTGGTGGCAAAATGCTTCTATAATGATAGAAGTTATACCTATTATCCAAGACACATTTTTTATAGCCTATTGTTGGATTTGCCCTATGAAGAATTTCATAAATGCTATATCAAATGTAAGGTGGCGGAAACACCAATAATAACATGTATTTGGAATTATGATAGAGTATTTGACTGTTTGGATGGTATTGGAGAATGTAATAAAAATCCATTTGATGGTAAAACTAATACGGGAAATATTAGTGCATGCTTAATTAATCCGTTAAGACTTGTCTTAGTTGATAATGGAAATCATTCAGTAAACTCTGCAATAATACATAATGAAGGAGAAATAATTGTAAAGACTATTGTAGATATATCGCCAGTATTGGAAAAATACAAATTTAATGGAAAATACTTTGAAAATATTATAACTAATGAGAAAATAAATGATGATACTTTGAAGAATAATTCGGAACCTTTTCTATATACTTTAGGTCTATTGTTTGAGATGGCTAGAGTATTAAATGAAAAAAGTAGGTAATCAATATGCGGAGTTTTTAGAAGTAAATCAACCGTTTTTATATGAGTAATAAATATTACGACCCAGACAAGTCGTTAAAAGGTCTTTTTTTGTGTGTACAAAACAAAGTCGGTTCAGGAAGATGACAAAACATGACAAAATCAGATTGATGAGGATAATGTTAACAGCAGGACAGCATGCAATGCAGGTAAAACAGGAAGCGTAATGGTGCTGGCATTCCTGCATACATGCCAACAGAATGATGGTGCAGCTGCATAGTTGTTCGTCAAAATACATATAAAAATTACAGATTATCAAAATATTTTGATATTTCATCCAAAAAAATTCTATTCTTTCCAGATTGGTTTGTGATTATAATGAATTTAGTCGATGAGACAGGTTCGGAGAAACCAAAATCAACAAATTGCAAACCAGGAGGAAAAAAGAATGAGAAGGAAAAAATTATTAACTGTATTGGTAGCAGCAACACTTGCATTATCCATGGTTGGATGTGGCTCTTCCGGAGGAAGCGGCTCTGGTGACTCAGGAAGCACCAGCAGCGTAGCAAACAAGGATAAACCACTTTGCTGGTTTAACCGTCAGCCATCCAACAGTTCCACAGGAGAACTTGACATGGATGCATTAAATTACAACAAAGATACCTATTATGTAGGCTTTGATGCAAATCAGGGTGCTGAACTGCAGGGACAGATGGTTCTTGATTATATCAAAGAAAATGCAGCGACCATTGACCGTAACGGAGACGGAGTAATTGGTTATGTACTTGCAATCGGAGACATCGGACATAACGACTCTATTGCACGTACCCGTGGTGTCCGTTCTGCACTTGGAACCGGAGTAGATGCAAATGGAGCAATTGATTCAACACCGGCTGGTACAAACGTAGACGGTTCTGCAAAAGTTGTTCAGGATGCAACACTGGATGTAGATGGAAAGACTTATACAATTCGTGAACTTGCTTCACAGGAGATGAAGAACTCTGCTGGTGCAACATGGGATGCAGCTACAGCAGGAAATGCAATCGGAACATGGACCGCATCTTTTGGTGACCAGATTGACGTAGTTGTTTCTAATAATGATGGTATGGGAATGTCAATGTTTAATGCATGGGCAAAAGATAACAAAGTACCAACCTTCGGATACGATGCAAATAGTGATGCTGTTGCAGCTATCGCAGAAGGATATGGCGGAACAATTTCACAGCATGCAGATGTTCAGGCTTACCTGACATTAAGAGTGCTTCGTAATGCTTTAGATGGAGTAGACATTGATACCGGTATCGGTACTCCGGATGATGCAGGAAACTGCTTAACAGAAGGAGAAGATTACAGATATAGTGAAGAAGAAAGATCTTACTATGCATTAAATATAGCTGTTACAGCTGATAATTATCAGGATTTCACAGACTCAACCAAGGTTTATAGCAAAGTATCCAACCAGCTGGACGCAGGCAAGAGTCCAAGCAAGAAGGTATGGCTTGATATTTACAATGCTTCCGATAACTTCCTGAGCTCAACTTATCAGCCACTTCTTCAGAACTATGACAAACTTTTGAACCTTGAAGTAGATTATATCGGTGGTGATGGACAGACAGAGTCTAACATTACAAACCGTCTCGGCAACCCGGGTGAGTATGATGCATTTGCAATCAACATGGTTAAAACAGACAATGCATCATCTTATACATCACTTCTTTCAAAATAAGGTTATTGCCCGGAAGAAAACAGCATAGATACAGAAGGGCATCAGATAAAAATGGTGTCCTTCTTTTCAAAGAAAAGGAAGTAGAATTATGGCAGAGGATAAGAATAAATATGTCTTATCGATTAACGGCATGAGCAAATCGTTCGGAAGAAATAAGGTTCTGAATCATATCAATCTGAATGTCAGACCTGGAACAATCATGGGACTTATGGGTGAAAATGGTGCCGGTAAATCGACAATGATGAAATGTCTCTTCGGAACTTATCAAAAGGACGAAGGAACAATAATATTAGATGGAAAAGAAGTTAATTTTTCTGGCCCAAAGGATGCACTTGAAAATGGTGTCGCAATGGTTCATCAGGAATTAAACCAGTGTCTGGAGCGCAGTGTCATTGACAATATGTTCTTAGGACGCTATCCGAAGAATTCATTGGGAATGATTGACGAAGGAAGAATGAGAAAAGAAACTTCCGATTTATTCCGTAAACTTGGTATTACTGTTAATCTGACACAGCCAATGAAAAAAATGTCTGTATCACAGCGCCAGATGTGTGAAATTGCAAAAGCAATTTCTTATCATTCCAAAGTAATCGTATTAGACGAGCCGACTTCATCACTGACAGCACCGGAGGTTGCAAAACTTTTCAAGATGATGCGGCAGTTAAAAGAACAGGGAATTTCATTGATTTATATTTCACATAAAATGGATGAAATTTTTGAAATTTGTGATGAAATATCAGTTCTTCGGGATGGCAGTCTTGTTATGACAAAGGCAAGTAAAGATACCAATATGAATGAACTGATTTCTGCAATGGTTGGCCGTTCTTTGGATAACCGTTTTCCACCGGTAGATAACCAGCCTGGTGAAACGGTTCTTTCTATACAGAATCTTTCAACTAAGTATGCACCAAAATTACAGAATATTTCTTTTGATATTAAAGAAGGAGAAATTTTTGGACTGTATGGTCTGGTTGGAGCCGGTCGTACGGAACTATTGGAAACTATTTTTGGTATGCGTACCAGAGCGGCAGGAAATGTAATTTATAATGGAAAAGTAATGAATTTTACATCCCCGAAAGATGCAATGGATCATGGATTTGCTTTAATTACAGAAGAACGAAAAGCAAATGGACTTTTCCTGAAAGCAGATATTACATTTAATACTACAATCGCCAATATGAATCATTATAAAAATGGATTCGCACTTTCCAATGATGATATGATTCGTGCGACGGCAGAAGAAATTAAAGTCATGCATACAAAATGTATGGGACCAGATGATATGATTTCCAGTTTGTCCGGAGGAAATCAGCAGAAGGCAATATTTGGTAAATGGCTGGAGCGCTCACCAAATATATTTATGATGGACGATCCTACAAGAGGAATTGATGTAGGCGCCAAATACGAAATATATGAATTAATTATCAATATGGCAAAACAGGGAAAAACAATCATTGTTGTATCCTCTGAGATGCCGGAAATCCTTGGAATCACAAACCGGATTGGTGTTATGTCAAATGGACATCTTGCCGGAATTGTTAATACTAAGGAAACAAATCAGGAAGAGTTATTAAGACTCAGTGCGAAATATTTATAATCAGGAAGGAGCATTGGATATGGCAGACAGTAGTATTATTCTTTCATCCGCTGCAGAGGCAGAGCTTTTGAAGCCGATTGATGAATATGTAGGAAAAATACAGGCACAGATTGATGAACTTCGTAAGGATGGTTCAGATAAGGTGCGCAGTTTAAAAAATCACATTGCAATCGTAAAGGAAAATAAGAATTTAACAAAAGAAGAAAAGAGCAGAATGATTGCAAAGGACAAGGAAGCCTTAGAAAAGGCAAAAGCGGTGGAGTCTTCGAATAAAGACAAAGTATCAAAGCTTATCGCAGATGCAGAAGGTTATCTTGCAAAACATTATAAAAATGATTACTATCAGAAAGTTGCTGATAGCTGCAAAGCTGAGAAAGAAGCTGAAAATGCAGAATACAAAAATATATGTGCTTCCATCAAAGCAGAGCATGAGCAGAATATGAGCAGACTCAGCGATGCAGATGAGAAAAAAGACGAGAAGTATGTTTATAAGAATAAATTATTTGATGCCCAGATGGCACATGAGTCCAGACTTCAGGAGATTAAGGACAGAAGGCATGATGCATATGCACATAAGTATCATCTGATTGACTTACTCCGTATGTCAAGATATACATTTGCACAGAAGAGAGCACAGAAATTTGAAAATTACAAATATACCTTTAATACCACACAGTTCCTTTATAAAAATGGATTGTATATTGTCATTATTTTAATCTTCATTGCTTTATGTATTATTACACCGGTTGTAAAGAATACACAGTTACTGACAACGACAAACATCTTAAATATTCTGCAGCAGGCTTCACCAAGAATGTTCTTGGCATTAGGTGTTGCAGGACTGATTCTTTTAACAGGTACTGACCTTTCTGTTGGACGTATGGTTGGTATGGGTATGGTAACAGCAACCATCATCATGCATAATGGAATTAATACAGGTGGTGTATTTGGCCATATCTTTGACTTTACCGGTATCCCGGTTGCTGCAAGAGCAATTCTTGCATTGGCAGTCTGTATTGTACTTACAACAGCATTTTCTATGCTGGCAGGCTTCTTTATGGCGAAGTTCAAGATGCATCCGTTTATTTCAACCATGGCAAACATGCTGATTATTTTCGGACTTGTAACATATGCAACAAAAGGTGTTTCCTTTGGAGCTATTGATTCTGCAATCCCGGCTATGTTTATTCCGCAGATTGGAAAATTCCCGACAATTATCCTCTGGGCTGTTGTTGCAATTATCGTAGTATGGTTCATCTGGAATAAAACAACATTTGGTAAGAATCTGTATGCGGTTGGTGGAAATCCTGAAGCAGCAGCAGTTTCCGGTATATCTGTATTTAAAGTAACATTAGGAGCATTTATTCTGGCAGGTATCCTGTATGGATTTGGTTCCTGGCTGGAATGTAACAGAATGGTTGGTTCCGGTAGTGCAGCATATGGACAAGGATGGGATATGGATGCTATTGCAGCCTGCGTAGTTGGTGGTGTATCCTTTACCGGTGGTATTGGTAAGATTTCCGGAGTTGTAACTGGTGTACTTATCTTTACATCCCTTACATATTCCCTTACCATTCTGGGTATTGATACAAATCTTCAGTTTATTTTCGAAGGAATCATCATTTTGGCAGCAGTAACACTTGACTGTCTGAAATATGTACAGAAAAAATAAGTAATTCGTAATCAGAATCATTCACATATAATCACCATAGGCCGCCCGCTCATCGTCAGAGATGAATGGACGGCCTAAACAATATCAGGTATTCAGAAAAAGACATTTGTCTGATATAATAAGAGCAGGAGAAGAAAGAGCTGAAAGAGGAACGTCATATGGAAAAGTATAAAGTGATTTTAGTTGATGATGAAATAGAAGCAATCCAGGCAATGGAACATAAGATGGACTGGGATGGACTGGGCTTTGAGGTGTCAGGCAGTGCAACCAATGGAGTGAAAGCCCTGGAACTGGTAGAAAATATACAGCCGGATGTTGTGATAACCGATATAAAAATGCCTTATATGAATGGCCTGGAACTGGCGCAGAAGTTAAATAATGATTATCCAAATATACATATTATTATTTTTACAGGATTTGATGAATTTGAATATGCCAAAGAGGCAGTACATCTGGAAATTGAAGAATATATGTTAAAGCCGGTAAATGCAGTTGAATTATCTGACTGCATGGAAAGACTGAAAGAGACTTTAAACCGGGAAAGAGAAGAAAAATTAAATGTTAAAAAACTGCAAAATTATTTCCAGGATGCACTTCCGGTGCTAAGGACGAATTTTTTTGTTTCGTTAATTGAAGGCAGGGTAAATGAGACAGAATATGAGAAATTTTTATCTGCTTATCAGATTCCACTGGAGGGACCCTATTATTGCAGCGTGGTATTTCATACTTCAGAGCACCATGTGCCGGAAGGAATGAATCCATTGTTGTTATCCATGTCTGTCGAGCATGAAATAAAGGAAAGGATTGCATCAGAACTCAACTGTCAGGAATTTATGTATCTTGGGAATACAGTTTTGATAGTATCGCTTGATTCAGAAGATAAGGCAACAGAACTGACAGATTTTTGCGATAGATTCTGCAGATGGGCGAACCGTGTGATTGGTGCAGTTGTAACGGCTGGTGTTGGAAGATATTGCGATAGTCTTTTGAATATCAGTAATTCTTATGAAGGTGCAAGAAAAGCAGTATCCTACCGGGTTCTTTATGGAACTGCAAGGGCTATAAATATTGCGGAAGTAGTTCCACGGGAGCAGACGGTAGCCGTACAGTCAGAAGATACAAAAATGCATGAGTTGTTTAAAACGATTTATCTTGGAAATGTAAAAGACATTGAGTCAGCAGTAGAGAGGGAAGTGGAAAAACTTCATAAAAGTGCTGCCACAGTAAATCAGTATCATTTATCAGTTATGGAGATGGTAGGTGCTTTTTACCGGTTCTGCGCCAATAATTTTATGGACTTTAATGATTTCTTTGAAGAAAAAGAAAATCTCTATGAAAAGGTGCCGGAACTGGATAAAGCAACTCTGATGAAGTGGATGAAAAAAGCAGCAGTGGCAATTAGTGAAAAGTTGAAAAGTGCAAGAAATAATACTTCAAGGCGGCTGATTACAGATGCAAAGAATGTTGTGGCAGAGCGTTATATGGAACCTGATTTTTCCCTGGATACGGTATGCTCAGTGCTTGGTGTATCCAATTCGTATTTTTCAACGATATTTAAAAAAGAAACCGGGAAATCCTTTATTACATATCTGACGGATTACCGGATGGATGTCGCAGTCAGGCTTATTGTAGAAACCAATGATAAAAGTTATGAAATTGGAGAAAAAGTAGGGTATCTGGACGCAAATTACTTCAGTTATGTGTTTAAAAAGAAATTTGGAGTATCTCCGTCAAAATACAGAAAATCACCAGAATAGGAATATGGATAGGTATGAATCAGAAAAAAAACAGAAAGAAAAAGCACGAAAAAAGGAATATAATTCAAAATATGATGCAGAATATTTCAGCCTGGATGGATATACAGTCACTGCTTATGACAGTTCTTTCTGCCCTGACCATTGTTACAACAATAGTTATGGGATTACTGATTTATAGCCGTTTTAAAATGTCAGTAAAAGAAACCGCAATTTCCAATGCAGAAAGCCGGATAGAGAGTACAGTGGATCAGGTAAATAATGAACTGCGGAATATGAGACAGATTTGTAATGCTGTTAATTATAATATCGTACAGGAATATGATATTTCTGACCAGGAATTCAGCAGGCAGTTCAGTCTGTTGTATGAAGTAAATAATGATAAGCTGCAGAGTATGGCCCTTTATGACAGTGATGGGAAAATTATTGCAGCAGAACCAGTGGCTACCAGAGAAAAGAATCAGAAAGTAACAGAGCAGGACTGGTATAAAAGCGCTACAGATGAGATAGAAAATATACATATATCAACACCCCATATACAGGATTTGTTTGAGAATGAGACATATCAATATAACTGGGTGGTGTCTTTAAGCAGCCTGGTGGATATGAATCATGGTGACACTCCGGACAGTGGAGTATTGCTGGTTGATATGAAGTATTCCATGATAGAAGAGGTTTTAGATAACCTGAATGAAGCAGCGGGAGAGACGTATTATTATTTATGTACAGATGATGGAAAAATTCTTTATCACCCAAGAAAAGCAGAAATAGACAGGGGATTTTTTACAGAAGATAGCAGTACAGCTGCTGGTTATGCAGATGGTACATATGAGATTTCTGTGAATGGGGAAAAAAGTAATATAGTAGTGAACAGTCTATCTTATACCGGATGGAAACTGGTAGGAGTTGTACCGGAGGGGGTGCAGACGGCAAGCATTAATAAGTTCCGGTATTATATAATTGCCACGGCAATTATTCTTCTGATGATGCTTTTTGTTGTGAATAAAATTATGGCAAAAAAGATTTCAAAACCGATTTTGAAATTGGATGAATCCGTAAAGTCTTATGAAACAGGAGAAAAGACTGAAATATATATAGGGGGTGCTTCGGAGATAAGGCATCTGGCATATTCTGTCCAGAATTCATATAAGCAGATAGAACAATTGATGGAAGAAATTATCCGGCAGCAGAATAAGCGGAGAAAAAGTGAAATGGATGCACTGCAAAGCCAGATTAATCCACATTTTCTTTATAATACCTTAGAATCCATCACCTGGATGGTAGAGGCAAATAAGAATGAAGAAGCTGTTTTTATGATTTCGGAACTGGCAAAACTGCTTCGCATCAGTCTTTCAAAAGGAAAAACAGTGATAAGGATTTCGGAAGAATTACAACATAGCAAAAGTTATATGAACATACAGCAGATTCGTTATAAAGACCGTTTTCAGGTGGAATTTCTGATTGATAAAAACGTAGAGGAATGCTGTACTGTAAAACTGGTAGTACAGCCATTGCTTGAAAATGCGATTTATTATGGAGTAGGAAATATGGATGAAGATGAGGGCGGCAAAATTATTGTCCGCGGTGAGCAGAAAGGGAATGATATTTTCCTGTCAGTAGAGGACAATGGAATGGGCATGAGCCAGGAAGTGGTTGATAATCTTCTGACAAATAGTGAAAAAGTTCCAAAGCATGGTTCGGGAGTTGGGCTTATCAATGTGCATACCAGAATACAACTGATGTTTGGCAAAGAATATGGATTAAAAATTTACAGTGAGCCGGATGAAGGAACAAAGGTTGTAATACATATCCCGGCAATTCCTTATTCAGAGGAAAAACGTGGAGAACTTGAAAATCAGAACAGAAAAAGAGAGAGGGTAGAAGATGAAAAAAAATAAGATTACCTTTATCCTCACAGAACTGATGCTTATTGTACTGGCTGCATTTTTTATAATCAGGATTTTTTCAGATAATGAGTCTATGAAAAGAGTTGCGGTTATTGTGGAAGATTCCGGAGATAAGAGATGGGATGCATTGCTGAATGGGTTAAAACAGTCTGCGGAAAATAATAATCTGCATCTGATCATTTGTAATACAGATTTAATTGAAAGCATAGAGGATGAAGAAGAACTGATTAATGAACAACTGCAGAATAATGTAGATGCATTTGTAATCTGTCCGGCTCCGGGAAAAGAAACAAAGACTATGCTAAACTGGCTGCAGGGAGAGAGACCGTTTATACTGATTAATGAGGATACCTACGCAGAAGAGCCATCTGGTTATGCATCGGTAAAACCGGATAATTATAAGATTGGTCAGATGCTTGCGGAGCGGTTAATACAGGATGATGAAGAACAACTGGAGAATAAAAAAATCGGTGTCATTCTTGGAAAGGCAGAGACAGAGGAAAGTGTGGACAGAATTGCAGGGTTAAAAGATGGACTGGAGGGAAGTGGTTGTGAAATTTTCTGGGAGTACAATTATGCCAGGGGAAACCAGAACACCAGTGAGATTATTGCATCTAAGAAACAGGTGGATTATCTGGTAATTCTGGACAATTGGGCATTAGAAGAAGTGGGTGAGGCTGCAGAAGAAAATAAGTATCACGGTGCAAAGATTTATGGAGTTGGAAGCAGTGAAAAAGCAATTGTGTTATTAGATAATCAGAATATAGAATGTCTTGTCGTACCGGATGATTATGAGACGGGGTATAAGAGTATGAATGAGATTGCAAAAAAGCTAAGACATTCCTTTTACAAAATGAACAGTTGTGAAACAGAAGTCAGAATAATCAATAAAGAAGATTTGTATTCAAAAGATCTGGAAAGGTTTTTGTATTCATATGAGTAGAACAAGAAGAAGGACAATGGCGGTTACGGTAACACTGATAATACTGATAATACTGATACTGGTGCTGCCCGGATGCAATCAGAAGACAAAGCGGATAGAAAATACACTGAGGGTGAGTGTAGTTACCTATACGCATGATGACCCGTTTATCAACGCCACGGTGGATGAACTGAAGGAAGAGTTAAAGAAGCGGGAAACAGAAGAACGGAAGATTATAACATCTGTCAGAAGTGCAGATAATGATCAGAAAGCCCAGAATGAAATTGTCGAAGAAATGATAGATGCCGGGTGTGATATTTTATGTGTAAATCTGGTTGACCGAACGGATCCGACAACCGTTATCAGACTGGCAAGACAGCATGATATTCCTGTCATTTTCTTTAATAGAGAACCGGTTCCGGAGGATTTGTCGCAGTGGAATCAACTATACTATGTGGGATGTGAGGCAAAACAGTCCGGCGAGATGCAGGGAGAAATTGCAGCAGATTATATAAAGAATCATCCTGAGGTTGACAGGAATCAGGATGGGAGAATTCAGTATATTTTACTGGAGGGAGAGGCTGGACATCAGGATGCCATCAGCCGTACAGACAGTTCGGTAAAGACACTGATAGAACAGGGAATCAATCTGGAAAAACTGAGCTACCTGTTTGCAGACTGGAACAGGGGACAGGCGGAAAATAGAATGAATCAGATTATCAGTCAGTATGGGACCGAAGTGGAGATGGTTATTTCCAACAATGATGAAATGGCATTAGGGGCAATTGAAGCTTATAAAGATGCCGGTTATAATCGGCAGGAGTGGCCGATTATATTTGGTATTGACGGATTGGAAGATGCATTAGAGGCAATACAGAATGGAACCATGCAGGGAACCGTATATAATGACAAGGAAGACCAGGCTGAAGAAATGGCAAGGCTTGCAGTGGACATTTATGATGGAAAAAATCAGGAAATACAAAGCCTGCAGGAAGAAAAATACTATGTATCCCAGTATCGTAAAGTTGACATCAGTAATGTTGAAGATTTTATAAAATAGTGACGAAGAGGAAATATTATGCAGGAAGATTCAAAGTGGCTGAATGATTTTTATCAGGAAGTTAATGCTGGAAAAAGAATGGAACTATGGCAGAAGCATGGGTGCACGGAACAGACAGAAGGAGACACTTTCCGGGAGCAGCTTTTATATGCACGATATGGAAAGAAGAAAAAGAAAGAGGATACCTTTATTGGTTATCTGATGCAGATGAAATATCTTTCGGAAAGTACCGGAGTAGATTTTTCGGGACAGCGGAAGAAACAGGCAGTTGAAATCATAAATGGGTTATATCTTCTGGATGTAGAGAATCGAAGCCGGGTGGAACAGGAGATACTTCAGGCAGAATTAAAGAATACGTTTCTTACATTTATGGATGTGAGTAAAAAGGGGAGAGGGTTCACCTCTTTAGTATTTGGAATGGGACAGCTGTCGGAGGAAGGAATTGCTAAAAAAATTGCAGAGCAGATAAGTGCAATTGCATTTACAATGCCACATAAATTTCAGATGGACAGGGAATTTGCAGTTTTGCAGAAAGCTGCGTTGGAAGCATTCCGGCAGCAATACCCTGAGCGGGAGCATTTTCTGATGAAATAGCTGCGGACTTCTATCGGACAATAGCTGCAAAGAGTGTAAAGAGCACACTGGAACAATTATAAAAATGGTTTACAGAATCGCAGATGAGAAATCATCCGGTTGCATTCTAGCTTTCATTGGAGTATGATTGCGTTGGTATGGAACAGGTCAGTTCCTACGAATATAGATGCACAGGAGGAGAAAGACATCATGAAAATGAAAACCAGACAAATTACAGTTACTGCAATTATGCTTGCAATCTGTATTGCAAGTCAGTTCTTTAAGAACTTAAGTGTATACATAACAGGTCCGATTATCAATGCAGCATTAATTTTAACCGTATTATATGCGGGACTGGCATGCGGAATTATTTTAAGTATCATTACACCGGTTACGGCATTCTTTATTACCGGAAGCCCGGTAATGGCAGCCATTCCGGCAATGTTCCCATGCATTATGGCAGGAAATGCCATTCTGGTGCTTTGTGTAGCGTTGTTTAAGGGTAAGCTTGGTAGTAAAGCAGGATTCCCGGTTTCTATTGTAATCGGTTCTATCTTAAAAGGATTATTTATGGGAGTTGTAATTTCTCTTATTATCTTACCGAACATGCTACCGGAGAAAATGGCACCAATGTTAAAGGTATTGCAGCTTCAGTTCTCATTTACCCAGGTGGTTACCGCACTGATTGGTGGAGTGTATGCATTTATTATTGCAGCAGCATTAAGAAAGACTTCATTAGGCAAGCAGGATTAGTAGCTTGAAATGCTGCAAAAAAGCTGGGTGAGATAAATTTCTCATATTTTGAAACGGATGTAGACTGCACAGAATCTATCGTTTTCTTTATAGTGTTTTTATAATACGAAGAAAGGAAGGATAGATTTATGAAATTGAAACGTGCTTTAAAATGTATTGGTGCAGTGGCACTGGCAGCATCCCTGATGATGGTTCCGTCCATGATTCCGGTGCAGGCATCAAATGGACCATGCATGGAAGGAGAGTTTGCATTTGCCAATATTCAATTGAATGATACGGTTGTATTTTCCACCAATGAGAAAAATACAGTGGACGGAGCGTCTTATGACCAGACAAGCAATACGCTGACCTTAACCAATTATGACCATCCGGATGTTGCACTTTATACCAACATGATGGGAGACGATTTTAAATTGAATCTGGTAGGCAGTAATAAGCTGCAGAATCTTGGAATCTGGCATGGCGGCTGGGGCGGCTCCCTGACAATCTGCGGTTCCGGAAGCCTTACCGTCAATGAAAACAGAAAGAACCCGGATGGTATTGAATTATTTGCAGAAGGCGGCAAGTCGCTGCTGACGGTTTCCGGGGACAGTACAGTAACGGTATATCGTGGAACTGACGGATGTCCGTTTGGTTCATCCTGGAATTATACGTCATCACCGATTGTGGCAAAGGGACAGGTTAATGACATGAAGATTCAGGCAGAGCATCCTTTTGAAATGATTCAGGTATATGGTGGTTATTTTGGAACTGATATCAGTCCGGTCCAGAGTGATGTGTATACAAAAACCGGAGAAGAAGGCCGGTTTGTTATAACAGAAGTAACCGATATGTCCGGAAATAAGACCTACCGGATTGAAAAATTGCAGGAATGCACTACGCTGGGTGCAGAGGTAGCAATAACTGTAGAAGATAAGCTTACGGATATTTCGGCATATACAGCAAATGGAGAGATAGCAGCTTATTATTCCACTACGATGGCAAGTGGAGGAAGTGATGCCTGTCTGGTAAAGAAACAGGATACGGGAGACACCTTTATTTATAGAAGAACCTATTATGAGGCTGGTAATTCTTACCGGATTCTTTGTCCGATTCTTATGAGTTATACGGATTATAATACACAGGAAACCAGATATCTTATGGACGCAGCACATCCGGTTATGAAAGAGCTTGTAGAAAACATGGCACTTGCGGAAGATACCTTACCGGCTGGTTATGAATTTGAAGGAAAAGAAGTAGAGAATGTTTACAATGTATATTCCGGGGCGGATGTGATTTCCTTTACACCGAAACAGGTTGTAGTGAATGGCGTAGTGGATGTAACAGATGGAGATACCGCTATTTCCGACAATGGATTCCGGCAGATATTGGCAGAGAATCAGATAAAGGACATTGTTATCAAATCCAATGATGAGCTTTCCTTTACCTTTGGAAAAGGAACCATGTCAGCCGTTGATAATGTTTCCAGTTATGATTTTGGAGTAAAGATTGTAAAAGAATACAGTGAGCTGGGCACACTTCCAAGTGCAGTAAATAAGAATATTTTCATTGAACAGATTAAGTATAATTATTCCGGTCAGCTTCCGGCAGAAGCACAGATTCGTATTTTTGTGGGAACCCGGTATGCCGGAAAGACATTATATTACAGCCGGTTATTTGACAATGGAACGATTTTAAATATTGATGCAGGAGTAGTAGATTCAGAAGGATATCTGACCGTAAAACAGAATCATTGCTCTACTTATCTTATTACCACAGAAAAGCTGGCAGATACGGCTGCCACAGGAAATGGTGGTACAACATCCGGAAATGGCGGTACAACTTCCGGAAGTGACAGTACAGCTTCCGGTGGTGCGGCTGGAACAGCAGCAAATGCATCAACAACAGCAAATAGCCAGCCAACCGTAAAGACATCCGGTAAACCAAAGACAGGTGATAATTCTGCAATTGCAGTTTGTATGACATTGATTGCAGCAGGTTGTGGCGGAATGTTTGTTTTCAGAAGAAAGAAAGCAACTGAAAATGAATAATCAGAAATAAAAAAGAATAATCAGAATGGAATAAACAGAACAGAATAATTAGAACAACCAGAACAGAAAGGACAGGCACGGATAAAGAGCCTGTCCTTTCTGCTGCCAAAAGAATTGTACAATCATCTTATTTGCCGTATAATAAAAAATAATATAGTAGAAAGAAGCGATAATATGCGCATACAACTTGCAGCTACCATTCGTAAATATGATAAGAAAAATTTTCCAAAGGATATTCTGGCCGGTATTATTATTATGGCAGTTTCCATTCCGATAGCTATGGGCTATGCACAGATTGCAGGACTTCCGGCAGTCTATGGTCTGTATGGTTCCATTTTCCCAATTCTGATATTTGCACTGTGTTCGACTTCACCACAGTTTATTTTTGGCGTAGATGCGGCACCGGCAGCCTTAATCGGTTCGGCACTGGTGGGACTTGGTATTGAGAGTGGAAGCAGTGAAGCAATTGCAGCAGTGCCGGTACTTACTTTCTTTGTGGCAGTCTGGTTATTGGCGTTTTATTTTATGAAAGCAGGAAAACTGGTGAACTATATTTCGGCACCGGTTATGGGTGGATTTATTACCGGAATCTGCACCACGATTATTCTGATGCAGGTACCAAAGTTAATGGGCGGTACCGCCGGCGTTGGAGAACTCATTGAGCTGGTGGAGCATATCGGGCAGACGAAGGTGAATCTGCCATCCCTGATTTTAGGCGGCATTTCCCTTCTGATACTTCTTGTATCAAAGAAAGTAATGCCGAAATTTCCAATGGCAGTGCTTTTAATGGCAGCAGGAGCAGTAATGACAAAATTTTTTCCGGTGAGGGAATGGGGAATCCAGACGCTGTCTGCAGTAGAACCGGGACTTCCACAGTTTGTGATTCCGGATATCCGCATGCTTCCGATGAAAGAGGTAGTAACTATCAGCCTTTCGGTGGCAGTGGTCATTATGGCAGAAACGCTTCTGGCAGAAAATAATTTCGCACAGAAGAATGGATATCGAATGAATGATAATCAGGAAATTTTTGCATTCTCCATGGGAAATTTCCTGGCAGCATTTACAGGCTGCTGTCCTATTAATGGCTCTGTTTCAAGAACTGCAATGGGAGAACAGTATCAGAGTAAGACACAGCTGACCGGAATCATAGCCGGTTTATCCATGCTGGTATTGCTGCTTTGCGGAACCGGATTTATCGGCTATCTTCCGATTCCGATGCTGACGGCAATTGTAATTTCTGCATTACTTGGGGCAACGGAATTTGAGCTTGCTGCAAGATTGTTGAAGGTCAGCCGTACAGAATTCTTCATTTTCTTAGGAGCATTCTTTGGCGTGCTGATGCTTGGAACCATCAATGGCGTTTTGATTGGCATTATACTTTCCTTTACTGAGATGATTATCCGTACTGCCAAGCCATCAAGATGTTTTCTTGGAATCCAGCCGGGACATCGCCATTTCCGGGATTTAAAAGAAAGTCATCAGATACATGCGATAGAAGGCGTTCTGATATACCGGTTTAGCAGTAATCTCTTTTTTGCTAATGTGCAGATGTTAAAGCGGGACATTGAAGACAATATAAAAGAGGATACGAAGGCAGTCATTTTAGATGCCAGTGCTATCGGCTCCATGGACATTACAGCGGCGGATCAGTTGGAAATGCTGTATCAGGGTCTTAAGAAACGTGGTATCTGTTTTTATATTACAGAACATATTGCAGATTTGAATGAACAGATGCGAAAGCTTGGTCTGGGACACATCATAGAAGAGGGCAGCGCAAGAAGAACAATACATATTGCTTTAAAGGATATGGGTTATGAACGTCCTTATCCGCTGGAGGGCGGTGTAGACAATAGACAGCGCAGTGCCTCAAGAAAGCGGGCGGATAACCGGGTGCAGGAATTTGTCTGGGCATTTGGTTCGGAAACTGAAGATGCTATAGAGCGGCAGATTGTGGCACAGATAGAACAGCTGAAAAAGACAGGAGATGTGGAAAAGCTGTTACATGGAAGCTGGTCCCATATGGAAGAACTGGACGAAGATGAGTGGCTGGAGCATTTAGAGGAGCATTTGAAAGAGATTGTTAATATTTCTGGTAAAGATGAAAGAACGCTGGCTATGCGGTTAGAGGAACATCGACGGGAAGTACATGAGCGTATTGCAAAGGAACATCCGGAACTGGCAGAGCGCTTTAAAGAACGCCGGCATGCGTTAGACGAACATCTGAAGGAACGGAGACCGGAGGTTTATGCGCTGGTAGAGGACTTAAGGGAAAAACGGACTTCAGGAAAGATTTAATTAGGCAGAGACATCTTGCTTTTTCGACAAAATTTGCAGGAACCAGTCTGATAAGCTGAAACAGATTGGAAGGTATTATGTGGGATGAAAAAGGAAAAGCAGGAAAAAAAGGTTTTTACGGTATTAATTGTATGTATTGTGGTTATGGCTTTGATATTTGGATGGATGTCAAAAGACCTTGGGGGTTCAAACCAATACATTGATAAGAACAGCAAACAGAGTTTATCTGAACTGATGGAACAGATGGAGCGTGCTTACCGGAACCGTCTGGAGATTACTTATGAACAGATAGATTCTATTGAAAAATATATGTTCGGGGATGGGGAAAGGGAAGCAGAACTGAAAGATTACCAGAACTATTTTGACTCTATGGAAAGTAATATGGTGCGGGATATTGTCTTTGTCAATGATGAAGGTGAATATCTGTGCATGCGTGGACTGAATGGTAGGATACAGATGCAGGATGGATTGTCGGAATTATTTGGTGAGAATAAAGGAATTGCCCAGTACTGTACCTGGAAGGATGGAGAGGAAATCTTTATAATTGCAAAATCAGTAGATTCTTTTTTGGTCAATGGGGAAGAATATGAAGCAATTGCATTTCTCTTCCGACCACAGATTATTAACGATCTTTTTGTAACGTCTGCTTATAACGGACAGGCTAATATCTATGTCATGGATGAAAACGGAGAAGTGGCATACGCAAGCATTAATAATGAGCCGGGTGAAGTAACCATAAATTATAATCTGTTTGATAGTTACCATGAACAAAAGATTATGAATAAGAAAGATTATGAAAAAGTGAAGTCGGACTATGCAGAACGCAGCTCCGGGTGTATAACCCTGGAACGTGAAAATGAGTCCGACTATTTTTCGTATCGTGCATTAAAAGGAACACAGTATATGATAGCCTGTGAAGTGGACAGTACGATTGTGCAGAATGTACTGGCAGATTATCAGATTATGATGCTGCATATCTGGCTGACAGTGACCTGCATTATCATTGCAATGTTAGCAGCACTGGGTATCAGTATTCTATGGATTTATAATGAAAAGAATAAGGTAGCTTACGCGAGACGAAATGCAATGCAGCAGGCAGAAGCAGCAGAGAAGCTGGAAGAAGTCAATACTGCATTGGAAGAGACGGTGCAGTTTGCAAATACGGCAAAAGCAGAGGCAGAGCGTGCCAATGAAGCGAAAAGTGTATTTTTATCGAATATGAGCCATGATATGCGGACTCCTTTAAATGCGGTTATGGGACTGGCTACACTGATTTCAAGAGATGCTGAAAATTCGGATTGTGTCCGGGAATATGCAAGAAAACTGACTTATTCAGGGGAACATCTGCTTGGACTCATTAATGATGTCCTTGATATGTCGAAGATTGAGGCCGGTAAAACGGTCCTTAATATTACGAACACGAATATTGCTGAACTGGTGGAAGAACTGGATATGATCATCCGTTCACAGACCAGAGAGAAGAGGCAGGAATTCATGATTCATGTACATCGGATAGAAACAGAAGAAGTGGAAGCAGATAAATTACGTCTGAAGCAGATACTGCTGAACATTTTATCCAATGCAGTAAAATATACCCCAAAGGGCGGTAAGATAGTATTTGATATTACCGAAGTACCAAAGAAAAAGGGAAACTTTGCACAGTATCAGTTCCGGATCAGTGATAATGGACAGGGGATGGGTGAAGAGTATCTTAAGAATCTTTTTGATCCATTCAGCCGGGAAGTGCAAAGCACTGTTAATCCGGTTTCCGGAACGGGTCTTGGAATGCCAATTGCCAAGAGTCTGGTGGAGTTAATGGGTGGAAGCATTCATGTGGAGAGTAAACTTGGAAAAGGAACTACTTTTGAGGTGATTTTGAATTTCCGGAAAATAAAGTACCAGGAGAAGGTTAACTGGTGGAAACTGCAGAAGATAAGCCAGGTACTGGTGGTTGATGATGAGAGTGAATCAGGAAGATATATTATGGATACGCTGCATCCGTTTGGGATTGATGTGCAGACAGCAGATTCCGGCGAAATGGCGGTTCATATGGCAGAACAGATGGTAGAAACTGGAAAAACAAAGAGTTGGGATGTTGTAATTATAGACTGGAAGATGCCGGGAATGGATGGTGTTACTACAGCAGAAAAATTGCATCGGATTCTGGGAGAGAAAACAGTATTACTGCTTTTTGCCTATGATTGTAAGGAGATAGAAGAAGCAGCGGGTTATGCTGGAATTCAAAGTATTTTAAGCAAGCCGTTTTTTGTGACAAATTTTAAACGGTGCATCGAACAGGCAAGAAAAGAGCAGCAATTGCAGGGAAAAGGACAGGCAACAGAAAAAGAGAAAATGACATTAAAAGGAATGCGTTTTCTGATAGCAGATGATAATGATTTAAATGCAGAAATATTGGAAGAACTGTTAAAAATGGAAGGTGCAGACTGTGACCGGGCAGTAAATGGTAAGGAAGCCGTAGAAATGTTTGCAAGAGCGGAGGAAGGACGATATAATATTATTTTAATGGACATTAAGATGCCTGTTATGAATGGCTATGATGCAACGAAAGAAATCCGGAGACTTAAGAAGAAAGAAGCAGCGAAAATACCGATTTTTGCCATGACTGCCAATGCCTTTGCGGAAGATATCCGGACCTGTATGGAAGCAGGGATGGATGCACACATTGCCAAACCGGTGGATTTGGATTTACTGGAAGAAAACATCCGGATTTATATGCAGGCAAAAGCATAACAAAAGAAGAAGGGAACAGAAGAATGGGTATTTTTAAGAAACGTCTGACTGTAAATGAAGCAATCAATGCAGCGCATACTTCGGAAAATGCAATTATAATTGACTGCCGGGCAAAGGAAGATTACCAGAAAGGACATGTGGCAGGAACAAAGAATATTCCGCTGGACAAGATAACGGAAGACCGTATTTTGCGGAGATTCCCGGATAAGGAAAAATCTTTTTATATTATAGGAAGTTACAGCTACCGGTCCGAAAAGGCGGTAAAAGCATTTAAGAAATTAGGCTATAAGAATGCCATTTTCGGCGGTTATATGGAGGAACACCACGGAATTCTGGTGAAGTAAGCTTAATGATTAAAATTGTATAAAGTCTATAAAGAATAAGAAAAATGCAGAAAATGTTTGTGAAAAAACAGGAAATTTCTGCATTTTTTTAATACCAAAATATACAAATTGACGCAAGTGTACAAATTGCATAAAAAAACAACCAAAAAACTGGCAAAAATTGCAGAAGAATATGGAATATTTACACGAAAAAACAGCAAATGGTCAGACCTATTTTCGCAGGAAGAAAACGGTTGCGTTTGCATTTTTTTCTTGTTAGAATTTTAACGATTTAAAAATGCCTTAGAGCAGCAGAAGGAAGTGAGACAGATGGATGCTCTGGTAAATAGCCTGATGGAAGAATTGAACTGTGAAACGGTATTTACAATTCCGATTTTCGGAGGCATTCCCATTTATGAATCCGTAGTAGTAACCTGGATTATCATGGCAGTAGTTATTGTGCTGTGCATACTCCTGACCAGGAACTTAAGTGTGGAACATCCGGGACGCAGACAGATTATTCTGGAAACGGCTGTAAACGGGTTGAATAACTTCTTCCGGGATACCATAGGCGAAAATGGAAAGCAGTATATTCCTTATCTTATGACGGTGGCAATCTATATTGGAATTGCCAACTTAATCGGTCTGCTGGGATTTAAACCACCGACCAAGGATATGAATGTTACTGCAGCATTGTCCCTGATGAGTATCATATTGATTGAAATGGCGGGTATCCGCAGGAAAGGAACGAAGGGCTGGCTTAAGAGTTTTGCAGAGCCGATGCCGGTAGTACTTCCAATCAATATTCTGGAGGTCTTTATCAAACCATTGTCGCTGTGTATGCGACTTTTTGGAAATGTATTAGGTTCATTTGTCATTATGGAATTGCTGAAAATGGTAGTACCGGCAATTCTGCCAGCAGTATTTAGCTGTTATTTTGACATTTTTGACGGATTGATTCAGGCATATGTATTCGTATTTCTGACCGCATTGTTCGTCAAAGAAGCAACCGAATAGGGAAGAAAAAAACAAAAAGAGAAACAAAAAAGTAGAAAAGAAAAGGAGTGCATATTATGTCATCAACATTATTAGTAGCAATCGGAGCAGGTATCGCAGTATTAACAGGTATTGGAGCAGGACTTGGAATTGGAAAAGCAACATCATCCGCAGTAGATGCAATTGCAAGACAGCCGGAAGCAGAGAGCAAAATCAGCAAATCACTTCTTCTTGGATGTGCATTGGCAGAGGCAACTGCTATTTACGGATTCGTTATCGCATTGTTAATCATCCTCTTCTTAAAATAATAAAGAAAGATTATAGAAAGGCAGGTACGGGAAATGCTTAGCATTAATTTTTGGAATATTTTATGGACCGTTGTAAATCTGCTGGTATTATATGTAGTCTTTCGTAAATTTCTTTATCAGAGAGTCATGAATGTGATTGAGGCAAGAGAAGAAATGGTAAAGAAGCAGTTCGACGATGCAAAGAAAAGCGAAGAAGATGCCAGAAAATTAAAGGCAGATTATGAAGAACGCTTATCGGATGCAAGAACGGAGGCAGACCAGATTATTATTGATGCCAGAGCAAGAGCAGAAGAAGAACATGCACGCTCGGTAGAGAAGACCCGGGAAGAGACTGAGCATATGTTAGAAAAAGCCAAGGAAGATATTGCAAACGAGCAGGAAAAGGCACAGCAGGCAGCTCAGGCTGAGATTGCCAAACTGGCAGTCATCGCTGCACGGAAAATTATGAAAACAGGTGATGCTCATGACACAGGAAGCAGTAAATAACGCAAAGGTATTGTATCGGCTGGGTGCCACAAGACAGGAGGCAGATGAACTCCGGGAGCTTTATGAGCTTACACCGGAACTGCTTAAGGTTCTCACAAGTCCGGTGATTTCCATACATAAGAAGGATGCCGTGATAGAGAAAATTTATCAGGATGCCGGATTATCCAAGGTGCTTGTGAACTATACCAAGATGATGTGCAGACTGGGTTATATTGGAGAAATAGAGGATATCCTGGATGCATTTTATCTCTATTGGGACAGACAGAATCATATCCTGCGTGCAGAACTGACCTGTGCAGGCACACCACAGCCGGAAGAAGAAGCAGAGGCAAGAAAGATTCTTGCAGAGAAATATCCCGACTGTGAGATTGTTCTGACAGAAAAGGAAGATGAGAATCTCTTAGGCGGATATATCATTAAGGTTCATCATAAAGAATATGACAGAAGCTATGAAGGCCGCTTACGTCAGTTGGAAAGAAAATTAACAGGGAGGTGAAGCCTGTGGGCGCAATTAGTGCTGCAGACATAATCTCGATTATCCAGAGCGAGATAGAAGAATTTGACTGGGATGAATCCAGTCGTGAGACCGGTTCCGTAATCTGGGTTGGTGATGGAATTGCAACCATTTACGGAATTGACCATGCAATGTATGGTGAAATTGTTGTATTTGATAACGGTGTCAAAGGAATGGTACAGGATATCAGACAGAATGAAATCGGTGTTATTTTATTCGGCCGTGATACCGGAATCAAAGAAGGAACCAAAGTGGTTCGTACCAGGAAAAAAGCCGGAATCCCGGTAGGGGAAGGCTTTGTTGGAAGAATTATCAATGCATTAGGTGAGCCGATTGATGGAAAGGGCGATATTAAGGAAGATGATTATCGTCCAATCGAAGAGGAAGCACCGGGCATTGTAGAACGTAAATCAGTAAATACACCAATGGAAACAGGAATCTTGTCCATTGACTCCATGTTCCCAATTGGTAGAGGACAGCGAGAGTTAATTATCGGAGACCGTCAGACCGGAAAGACCTCCATTGCAACAGATACCATCATTAACCAGAAAGGCAAAGGAGTAATCTGTATCTATGTTGCCATCGGACAGAAGGCGTCCAGTGTAGCAAAAATTGTATCTACACTGACCAAGCATGATGCAATGGATTATTCCATTGTGGTTTCCTCAACTGCAAGTGATCCTGCATCCATGCAGTACATCGCACCATATGCAGGAACTGCAATGGCAGAATACCTTATGCATCAGGGAAAAGATGTGTTAATCGTATATGATGATTTATCCAAACATGCGGTAGCATATCGTGCAATCTCTCTGCTGTTAGAGCGTTCTCCGGGACGTGAAGCTTATCCTGGTGATGTATTCTACTTACATTCCAGATTGTTAGAGCGTTCCAGCCGTTTAAGTGAAGAATTGGGCGGAGGTTCCATTACCGCACTGCCAATCATTGAGACACAGGCAGGAGATGTATCCGCATATATTCCGACCAACGTCATTTCCATTACAGACGGACAGATTTTCTTAGAGAGTAACCTTTTCTTCTCAGGTATGCGTCCGGCAGTCAACGTTGGTTTGTCCGTATCCCGTGTCGGTGGTGCTGCACAGACCAAGGCAATGAAGAAGGCATCCGGAAGTATCCGTATCGACCTGGCACAGTATCGTGAGATGGAAGTATTTACCCAGTTTGCATCGGACCTTGATGATATGACCAAGGCACAGTTACAGCATGGAAAAGCATTGATGGAGCTTTTAAAACAGCCACTCTGCCATCCGCTTTCCCTGCATGAGCAGGTAGAGACACTGTGTATGGCAAACCATGGTGTATTTGATAAAGTAGAAACAAAGAATGTAAAACAGTATCAGAATGAGATTCTTGAATATATGGATTTGAAGCATCCGGAAATCGGCAGGGAAATCGAAGAAACCAAAGTGCTTTCCGATGAACTGACCGATAAGATTATTGCGGCTGCAAAAGAATTCGAAGACAGTAGAAATCAATAGGAATGAGCAGGTGTTGTTATGGCAAATGCAAAGGAAATTCAGGATCGGATGAAGAGTATCAATGATACATTGAAGATTACCAATGCAATGTATATGATTTCTTCTTCGAAGCTGAAGAAATCAAAGAAAATGCTTTCTGACACAGAACCTTATTTCTTTACCCTGCAGTCGGAAATGAGCAGAATCTTAAGACATCTTCCGGATATTGAGGACATTTATTTTAAGACCAACGAAGAGAAAAAGCCGGAAGAACGGATGGTAGGTTATATTGTTATTACGGCAGATAAGGGTCTGGCAGGCTCCTATAACCATAATGTATTAAAGCTTGCAGAGGAGCATTTGAAAGCACATAAAAATAACAAACTGTTTGTATTAGGTGAGTTAGGCCGTCACTATTTTGAACAGCGTGGAATTGAGATTGATAAGCAGTTCCACTATACCGTACAGAATCCGACACTGAACCGTGCAAGAAATATTGCAGAGGAACTTCTGGAACTGTACCGGAAAGAAGAGTTAGACGAAGTCTATATCATCTATACCAGCATGGTCAATGCGATTCAGGAGGAGACACAGATCAGACAGCTGCTCCCACTGAAGAAAGCAAGTTTTAACGTGAAACTGCCTGCAGATATTCCGATGGAGGAACTGGCATTGAAACCATCTCCGGAGGCGGTGATGGATCGAATTGTACCGGATTATGTAGTTGGTTTCATCTATGGAGCGTTAGTTGAGTCTTATTCCTGCGAGCAGAACGCAAGAATGATGGCAATGGAGGCAGCAACCAAAAGTGCCAAAGACATGCTCCATGAGCTGGATATCTTATATAATCGTGCAAGACAGGCAGCAATTACCCAGGAAATAACCGAGGTCATTGCAGGAGCGAAAGCTCAGAAACGGAAAAAGAGGCAGTGATAAGGAGGCTTTTTCATGAAGACAGGAAAAATCATACAGGTGTTAGGCCCGGTAGTGGATGTCTCATTTGAAGACGAAGAATTGCCGGCAATCAAAGACGCCCTTGAAGTGAAAAACGGCGATAAGAAGTGCATCATGGAAGTGGCACAGCATATCGGAAATCATACGGTACGTTGTATTATGTTAGCTTCCAGTGAGGGACTTTGCCGTGATATGGAAGTAACCGCTACAGGAAGCGGAATAAAAACTCCGGTCGGAGAGCAGACACTGGGAAGACTGTTCAACGTATTAGGAGAAGCAATCGATGGTGGCGAACCATTGAAGGATGCACCGGAATGGGTCATTCATCGTGAACCACCGGCATTTGAAGACCAGAATCCGGCAGAAGAAATCTTAGAGACCGGTATTAAAGTTATCGACCTTTTGGCACCATATGCAAAAGGTGGTAAGATTGGATTGTTCGGTGGAGCCGGAGTAGGTAAAACCGTATTGATTCAGGAGTTAATCAGTAATATTGCAACAGAGCATGGTGGATATTCTATTTTCACCGGTGTTGGAGAACGTTCCCGTGAGGGTAATGACCTCTGGACAGAAATGAAGGAATCCGGTGTATTAGAGAAGACGGCCTTAGTGTTCGGTCAGATGAACGAGCCGCCTGGAGCACGTATGCGTGTGGCTGAGACCGGACTTACCATGGCAGAATATTTCCGTGATGAGAAACACCAGAATGTGCTTCTTTTCATTGACAATATTTTCCGTTTTACACAGGCAGGTTCTGAGGTATCTGCATTGTTAGGACGTATGCCTTCCGCAGTAGGATATCAGCCGACACTGGCAACTGAAATGGGTGAATTGCAGGAGCGTATTGCATCTACAAAGAACGGTTCTGTTACATCCGTTCAGGCAGTCTATGTACCGGCAGACGATTTAACTGACCCGGCACCGGCTACTACTTTCGCACATCTGGATGCGACCACCGTACTTTCCAGAAAGATTGTAGAGCAGGGTATTTATCCGGCAGTAGACCCGCTGGAATCTACATCCCGTATCTTAGAGGCAGACATCGTTGGAGAAGAACATTATCAGGTAGCCCGGAAAGTACAGGAGATTCTGCAGAAATACAAAGAGTTACAGGATATCATCGCAATTCTTGGTATGGAAGAGCTGGCAGATGAGGACAAGTTACTGGTATATCGTGCAAGAAAGATTCAGAAGTTCTTATCACAGCCGTTCCATGTAGCAGAGAACTTTACCGGCGTAAAGGGTGTTTACGTTCCGTTATCTGAAACCATTCGAGGATTCAAGGCAATCATCGATGGTGATATGGATCAGTATCCGGAAAATGCATTCTTCAACGTAGGAACAGTAGAAGACGTTATCCGTAAAGCAGAAGAGATGGAACACCAGAATGCATAGGAGCTATCATCTTTAGAATAGAGGTACAGGTATGGCAGGAAATACATTTTATTTAAAAATAATTGCAGCAAACCGGGTATTCTATGCCGGCAGATGCCGTTCTCTGATTGTTCCGGAATATGACGGACAGAAAGAGATTTTAGCACACCATGAAGATATGGTCATTGCCATTGATGAGGGTGAAATGCGTTTTCAGCCGGAAGCTACTGCAAATTGGGAATATGCAGTAGTTGGCATGGGTTTTGTGGAAATCGTCAACAACCGTGTGACGCTTCTGGTAGAAACTGCAGAGCATCCGGAAGAGATTGACGTTGCCCGTGCCAGAGAAGCAAAAGAACGTGCCGAGGAGCAGATGCGGCAGAAGCAGAGCATCCAGGAATACTATCATTCCAGAGCATCCTTATCCCGTGCCCTGACCCGACTGAAGGCAACCAGCAAGTACCAGTAAGCAACAGGAAAGTCGAGATATGCTGTGATAGTGTTATAAATGAAGATATAATATAGATAGAACCGGAAATAGAATTCGAAATAGGATTATAGCAGGAAACCCGCAGATTATCTGTTTGAAAACAGGTGGTCTGCGGGTTTCTTGAGCTGCCGGTGGCAGGTTCTATAGGTATCAAATATTTATGTAATATAAAAGTTATTTCATGAGTGCAGTAACGTCCTCTAAAGGAAGATTACAAAGTTCCGCTATTTCCTTCGCATCAAACTTTCCTGTTTTTAATAGACGAAGGGCGGTATCGGTAGAAGCCTGTTTCTGACCAAGGTTAATACCCTGTTTAATACCCTGCTCAACACCGGCGTCAAATTCAGCTTTTCTCAGTTTTTTCTCTTCTTCAACTTTATCATATTCAAAAATACTCATAGCAATTACCTCCGCCTGATTCTTCCTAAGAAAATCCGCCAGAATATTTTCCTGAATGCATTCGGTGACAGCCTTTTGCACGGCATCATCCAAAGGCATCTGTTCGGTAAAGGAACGAACCTTTGCAACATAAATGGAATATTCCTTTAATATCTGGCAATGGGACATTAACTTGGTGTTGTGTCCTGCGTTTACATTGAATGTAGTAACAATAAGTTCCAACGATGGATTGTCGGTTGCATGATAAAAAGCATCTGACAAACGGCTGGTATAGCAATCATCTATCGGTGTGCGTTTCGTTGTTTCATTTGCTTCATGTGCTTTTCCTGTCATAGGCAAGTCCTCCTTGTGTGTGGCAGGAGAATAAGCAGCAATAGTAAATAAATATCATATCCAGTGGCAAAAGATTACCTGCTATCGAATAATGGCAGGTATTTCCATACTGTATCGCTCCTGCTTTTTAGTTAAATAGTGAGTCAAAAGCATAGATAGATACAGAAATGCTGGGTTCTATGCAGAACCGGATTTGAACTATAGAAAGTGCCATATAGATTGTATAATATATGCTTTTTCACATTTTAACATAGGAAGAAGGCAGGAGCAAGACAGAAAAATTATTCCGCGTCCATTTCCGCCTTAATTTCATCTTCGGTTGCCGCCATTGCCTGTAAAGTCATGGTAAGCAGTTTCTCTAAATCCCAGCCAAGCTGAGCGGCACCGCGCTCGATGACCTCGCGGGAACATCCGGCAGCAAAGCCTTTGCTTTTATATTTCTTCTTTAGGGATTTTAATTCCATATCTTTCGTGCTTTTGGACGGACGCATCAGTGCGGCTGCCCAGATAAGACCGGTTAATTCGTCTGCAGCAAATAAGACCTTTTCCATTTCGTGAAGCGGTTCCACATCAATGGTTGTGCCACATTCTACGGTAATGCCGTAGCCGTGGGAGCAGACCGCATGAATAATGTCATCCGAAACGCCGCCCTCCTTTAACAATTCCGGAGCCTTAAGACAATGTTCGGCAGGATATAATTCGAAGTCGATATCGTGAAGCAGTCCCACGATACCCCAGTATTCAGCATCCTCGCCATAGCCTAATTTATTGGCATACCATTTCATAACAGCTTCAACCGTAAGCGCATGCTGAATATGAAAAGGGTCTTTGTTATATTTTTTCAGTAATGCAAAAGCATCATTTCTTGCAATGTGTTCCATTTTTTCGACCTTCTTTCTTTTGTCAGTTCAGTAAAAATATACACCGGATAAAATAAATGTGCAAATCAAATTTGTGTGGAAAAAGGGCATTTTTTTGCATATAGCATCATTGTCCCAAGAACTGCTGCAGGGATTGTTAAGAGGAAAGCTTGGTTTCAACGGAATGATTACTACAGATGTCACCAATATGGTAGGCTTTGGCTGTGCCGGAAGACGTAAAGAGCTGCTTCCGAAATCCATCAATGCAGGCTGTGACATGCTTTTATTTACGAAGAATCTGAAAGAGGATTACGAGACTGTTTTAGAGGCAGTTAAGAGTGGCATAATTTCAGAAGAACGTCTGAATGAGGCGGTTACTTATATTTTGGCAACAAAAGCATCTTTGAAGCTGCATGAGAAACAGAAATCGCATACTCTGATTCCGGATGAGTCCGCCCTTGATATTTTGCGTTGTAAGAAGCATATTGACATGGCATATCAGGTATCCGATAAAGCAATTACACTGGTAAAGGATGAGCAGAATCTTCTGCCACTTTCTAAGGATAAATATAAGAAGGTACTGACCATCGTATTAGGAGATGCCATCAGTGCCAGCGGAAAACCGACAGTGGGAGACCACCAATCGGATATAATGCACCTTGAAGAGAACCAAAAAGAAATCCTTTTACTGGTACAAAAAAGTAATCGAAAGTAACGGAGAAATTCTAAGATAAACGGCTGTTATTATCTTAAAAAATATTGCATATTTATGAAAAAATAGGAAAAAAAGTAAAAAAAACCCCTTGTTCTATCGGAAAACCTGTTTTATAATAGAGGGAAAAATGAACAGGCATACGGAGGAAGAAGTAGAAATGAGCAAGAAACTGATTATCGTAACATCACCGCCAGCTTGCGGGAAAACATATATTTCAAAAGAACTGGCAAAGAGATTAAATCATATTGTATATCTGGATAAGGATACTTTAATTACATTATCTAAACAGATTTTTGTAGTGGCTGGACAGCCATATAATAGAAGCAGTGATTTCTTTGAGAAGAACATTCGTGATTATGAATATGAATGTGTCGTAAATCTGGCACTGGAGGCATTGGAGTATGAAGATCTGGTTCTTATCAATGCACCATTTACAAGAGAAATCCGTGATATGGAATATATCAAAGGTCTGAAAGCCCAGCTGGCAAAGAAAGATGCTACATTAGTAACAATCTGGGTACAGACAGATCCAGAAATCGTTCATGAGAGAATGATTACCAGAGCATCTGACCGTGATGACTGGAAGTTAGAGCACTGGGATGAATATATTGCATCCTGTAACTTTGAGATTCCGGAAGATCTGCATGATCCGAATGTAAAAGATGATTTACTGATTTTCAATAACAACAATGATGAAGAGTTTGAAAAGTCCATGAAAGAGATTACTGGAATCTTAAATGAGACTATCAATCAGGACTAATTACATAGTTTAAAAGTGGAACCCCGGGCAAAATGCTTCTTATGGGAAGAGAAGTATTTTGCCCGGGGATTTTTTACTTTACAGGAAATTGCTTTCCTGTAAAGTAAAAAATGCTCCGCGAGGATGTACCAAGGCACATTCTTTTTTGTAACAGAATGTGGAGAACTTTTTGTATTTGTGCTATGATGTGAATATGTGGAGCATATATGGAATGGATATCCGGCTGTTAAAAGAGCATCCGGAATATAAAGAACAAATAAAATTGCTTCCAACACGTTGGGAGAAGGTAAATAAAATAAAAAAAGAAGAGGACAGACTGCGGAGTATTGCTGCAGGCATCCTGCTTTCCTATGGGTTACGGGAAAATGGCATAGATTTAGATGCCTGTCAGCTTATAATGGGAACCCATGGCAAGCCGCAGGTGGCAGGCTGTGAGGGACTGCATTTTAATCTGTCTCACACAGGAAACTATGTAGTGGCGGTATTTTCTGATGCACCAGTTGGAATTGACATCGAACACCGGAGAGCATTAAAGCAGACGCTTTTGGACAAGTGCTTCACAAAGGACGAGCAGGCATGGATACAAAGCCAGCCGGATAAAGAAATGGCATTTGTACGCCTCTGGACAGCCAAGGAAAGCTATGTAAAATGGAGTGGCGAAGGAATTACCTTTCCCTTAAAGAGCATTGCAGTTCACCGGAGGGAGAATGGCATCGCATCTTATCCGAAGAAAGATGGCATCGCATTTTACCGGGAAGGCATCCAGCAGCCGGTAAGCTTCGCAGAGCATGATGAGATACCGGATTACCACATCTGCGTGTGCACGGAGTCTGAGAAAGAAAATGCGGCAGAAATTATATGGCTACAAGAGGACAGCTTCTCATGAGCAATGTCAGCGCATGATTTACATTTGCTGTCTGCTAATTATGGGGCGGGGGAAGTGACAGAAAGGTAGAAGAAGGATGAAAAAATATAACACTGTTATCTTTGACTTGGATGGAACCTTATTAAACACATTAAAGGATTTGACTGATGCAACCAATTATGCATTGGAAAAATATGGACAGCCACAGCACAGTATAGAGGATGTCCGGAAATTTGTCGGAAATGGCATCCGCAAGCTGATTGAGCGTGCGTTAGAGGGCGGAGAGAAAAATCCGGAATTTGAGCATGTATTTGCAGCTTTTAAAGAATATTATGGTGAGCATTGTAATGATACTACCTGTCTTTATCCGGGCGTGGAAGAAATAATTACTTCCTTAAAGGGACAGGGCTATCGCCTTGCAATTGTTTCAAATAAAGCGGATTTTGCAGTAAAGGAATTACAGCAGATTTATTTTAAAGGAAAGATTGAAGTTGCCATTGGAGAAAAAGATGGCATTCGTAAGAAACCCGCACCTGACACTGTTATGCAGGCGTTAAAGGAGCTTGGAAGCAGCAGGGAAGAAGCGGTCTATGTAGGCGATTCTGATGTGGACATTGCAACAGCAGCAAATTCCGGTATGCCATGTATCAGTGTGACCTGGGGATTCCGGGATGTTCCATTTTTAAAGGAGCATGGAGCAACACATCTGGCAGCTAGTGCTGAAGAATTGTATGCAATTTTAGATGAATTCAATGCGTAAAAAGGAGAATGGCAAATGGAAATTATCCGACAGATGCAGGAGCGGAAGGACTTGACTGAACGGGAAAGAAATATTCGTGATTATCTGATGGAACATCCGGAGGCTGTCATTTCCATGACAGCAAAGCAGTTAGGGGAAGTTTCTTATAGCAGTACTGCTGCTGTAAGCCGCTTTTGCCGGAAAATCGGCTGTCAGGATTATGGAGAATTCCGGCTGCGTTTCCTAAGTGAATTGCAGAGTACGGAGGGTGGACAGGAGACGACCACAGAGCATTTTGTAATACAGCAGCAGGAAAATGCCATGACCATTATGAATAAGATTGCGGACATTGACACCCTTGCCGTTGAAAAGACAAAGCGTCTTCTTACGATTGATCAGCTGGCGCGGGTGGGAAAAATGGTGCATGAGGCCAAGTACATTGATTTCTATGCCTTTGATATGAATATACATCTGGCACGCTACGGCTGCAGTCAGTTTTTCCATTGCGATAAGGTGGCAAATACTTATGCGGAAGATAATATACAAAGGATGATGGCATTGCAGAATAATGAAAATCATCTGTCCATCATGATTAGTCATACCGGAAATAATAAGAAGCTGGTGGAACTGGTAAGGGATTTACATCGGGCAAAAGCAAAAACCATTCTGATTACATCCCAGGGCAAAAGCAGGATGAAAGCATATGTGGATGAGGTTCTGCTGACACCAAGAACACTGACAGAGTGTGGAAGTATCCGGATGGAAGGACTGTGGACAGTGGCATTTTCCGCAGCAACAAAATACCTTCTGGATGTTATGTTTGCAATGGAATTTTCTGCCGGTTATGATGAAAATATAAAACTGAGCAAGCAATATTATGAGATTGGTGCAAAGAACCTGTGTGATACAGAAAAATCATAGCAATAAAATGAAACAAAATTTCAAGATTTTATTCATAAGAGCCGATTCTTTTGAAACGATCATTCAAAATCCGTCACACTTGTTGCAGAGAACAGAAAACATGTTATCCTTGGACTGTAAGGAAGACATCGCCATATGTCCCTTGCATTTATAGCATGTTGGAGCCCGGAAAATAAATTCCGGGCTCCGTTAAAAAAGGAGTGACGCATATGAAATTAAAGAAGAAAATGAAACGAATGTTAGAAGCAAATCTGATGAATGTAATACTTGCAACAGAGCAACAGGGATTAAAGAAACTGATGATTCATTTCTTAGAGACTTTATAACTAGAATTTTGATAACTGCAATATTACATTTATAAAATAAAAATATTATCAGGAGGGAGACGCATATGAGTATAACAGTAAATCTTTATTACACCGGTGAAAATGGAAATGCATTAAAGTTTGCCCGGGAGATGGAAAGCAGCGGAACGGCAGATGCAATCCGCCGGGAAGAGGGCAATTTAAGGTATGAATATTTTATACCGATGCAGGATGAGAAAACGGTGCTTTTAATAGACAGTTGGAAGAACCAGCAGGCATTAGATGTGCATCATGCTTCTCCGATGATGCAGACCATTGCGGCATTGAGGGATAAATACGACCTTCACATGAGAGTAGAACGTTACGTATCGGACGATGAAACCACGCAGGATGATAAATTCATTCGAAAATAAGCAGTATATCTATGATGGCAATGATCGGAATATTCTTGCCAGATATTGTAAAGGAAAATTTGTGGCAAAACCATTTGCATAGCAGACATTGCATAGAATACGAAAGAAGACACGAGGTATGTTCAGACAAACAACAGTTGGTTGAAACATACTTCGTGTCTTTTACATTGCTAAGAAGCTATAAAGCTATAAAGCACTGTCTATGACAGAACCTGCATGTAGAAAGTTTATCCGTGCAGTCCGGTATACAACTGATAATATTTACCCTTCTGGGCAATTAGTTCGTCGTGGCTGCCCCGTTCAATAATGCGGCCCTGCTCTAATACCATGATACAGTCACTGTTCTTAACAGTGGAGAGACGGTGGGCAATGACAAAGGTTGTTCTGCCTGCCATCAGTTTATCCATACCATCCTGAACGATACGCTCGGTTCTGGTATCGATGGAGCTGGTTGCTTCGTCAAGAATCAGTACCGGAGGATTGGCAACAGCTGCACGGGCGATGGCAAGTAACTGACGCTGTCCCTGGCTTAAGTTGGCACCATCACCGGTCAGCATGGTATTGTAACCATCCGGAAGATGGCGGATGAAGGAATCAGCATTGGCAAGCTTTGCAGCAGCGATAACTTCATCGTCGGTAGCATCCAGTTTACCGTAGCGGATATTTTCCATTACGCTGGCGGTAAAGAGGTGGGTATCCTGTAATACGATGCCAAGAGAGTGTCTTAAGTCAGCTTTCTTAATCTTGTTGATATTGATACCGTCATAACGGATTTTACCATCCTGGATATCATAGAAACGGTTAATCAGGTTCGTAATGGTGGTCTTACCAGCACCGGTAGAACCGACAAAAGCAATTTTCTGACCGGGAGTAGCAAATAATTTTACATTGTGTAAGACAATCTTATCATCATTATATCCAAAGTCTACATCATCGAAGACCACATCTCCCTTTAACTCTACATAGTCAATGGAGCCGTCTGCCTGATGCTGGTGTTTCCAGGCCCAGCGTCCGCTTCGGGTATTGGAGGTCTCTACAAGCTTTTCTCCGTCTTTTTCTACATTGACAAGAGTAACATAACCTTCATCTGTTTCCGGTGTTTCATCCAAAAGGGTGAAGATTCGCTCGGAACCTGCCATAGCCATAACAATACTGTTTAACTGCTGGCTGACCTGGTTGATTGGCATATTAAAGCTTTTGTTAAAGGTTAAGAAACTTGCCAGTCCGCCCAGTGTAAATCCGCCGATGCCATTTAAGGCGAGGACACCACCAACCATGGCACAGAGTACATAACTGATGTTACCAATCTGGGCATTTGCCGGCATTAAGATATTGGCAAATTTGTTGGCATTGTCAGCACTGCGGAAAAGCTGGTCATTTAATTTGTTAAAAGCTTCGATACTTTCTTCTTCGTGGCAGAAGACTTTAATTACCTTCTGACCATCCATCATTTCTTCGATAAAACCATTGGTTGCACCAAGGTCACGCTGCTGAGCAATAAAGTATTTACCACTTTTCCCGGCAAGATTTTTCGTGACAAGGAGCATGACACCAACCATTACAAGAGTAAGAACAGTCAGTGGGATATTCAGGATAATCATGTAAATCAGTACACTGACAATGGTAATGACACTGTTGATTAACTGCGGAATACTCTGGCTGATCATCTGACGAAGGGTATCAATGTCATTGGTGTATACAGACATGATATCGCCGTGGGCATGCGTGTCAAAGTATTTAATGGGCAGTGTTTCCATATGGGTAAACAAATCGATTCGCAAATCATTTAAAGTACCCTGCGTAACATATATCATAATCTTAGAATAAGCAAAGGTACTTAAAACTCCCACACCGTAAAAGCATGCAACACGAAGGATGGCAGCAGCCAGCGGTGCAAAGTTCTTATCCGGTGAATTCAGAATCGGGATAATATAGCTGTCAATCAGGGTTTTCATAAACATGGTTCCCTGGGTGTTGGCAAGAACACTTAGTACAATAAAGACAAGTACCAGGAAGCAGGCAATTCCGTATTTCCGGAAAATGTAAGCCATCAGACGGCAGAATAATTTGCCCGGATTCTTTACTTTCCTTTTTTCAGCCATTACTGAGCACCTCCATTCTCATCAAAGTCACCACCGCCGCCGGTCTGGGATTCATAGACATCACGGTAGATGGCATTATTTGCTAATAATTCTTCATGGGTTCCAAAGCCGTTAATCTTACCTTCATCTAAGACAATAATGCGGTCAGCACTCTGGACACTGGAGATTCGCTGGGCAATAATCAGCTTGGTTGTACCCGGAATCTCTTCGGCAAAGGCTTTGCGGATTTTTGCATCAGTTGCGGTATCTACGGCACTGGTGCTGTCATCCAGAATCAGAATTTTCGGTTTCTTTAAGAGGGCACGGGCAATACAAAGACGCTGCTTCTGACCACCGGATACGTTGGTTCCCCCCTGTTCGATGTATGTATTGTATTTATCCGGAAAAGTGTTGATAAAATCATCGGCACATGCTAATTTGCAGGCACGGATACATTCTTCTTCCGTAGCATTTTTATTGCCCCAGCGCAGGTTATCAAGAATTGTACCGGAGAAAAGTACGTTTTTCTGCAGTACAACGGCAACCTGGTTACGCAGGGTATCAAGGTCATACTTTCTTACATCAATGCCGCCAACGGAGACAGAGCCTTCATTTACATCATACAGACGGCTGATTAAGTTCACCAGACTGGACTTGGAACTTCCGGTTCCGCCTAAGATACCGATGGTTTCACCGGAATGAATAGACAGATTGATATCGGAAAGAACCGGCTCAGCCGCATCTTCTTTATAGCTGAAGGTAACATGGTCGAAGGTAATACTTCCGTCTTTTACTTCCATAACCGGATGCTTTGGGTTATTTAAGTTACTCTTTTCGTTTAATACTTCAGAAACCCGGCGGGCACTGGCAACACTCATGGTAATCATGACAAATACCATGGAGAGCATCATCAGGCTCATCAGAATATTCATACAGTAGGTTAAGAGACTCATCAGCTCACCGGTAGTGAGGCTGCTGTTTACAATCATCTTTGCACCAAGCCAGCTGATTAAAAGAATACAGGTATATACCGTAAACTGCATGGCAGGAGCGTTGAAAACAACAACATTTTCAGCCTTTACCAGGAGCTTGTAAATATTTCCGCTGGCTTTCTTAAAAGTAGAAGCTTCATGGTCTTCACGGACATAAGCTTTTACGACACGGATAGCGGAAACATTTTCCTGGACTCTTGCATTTAAGTCATCATATTTTGGAAAAGCTTCATTAAAATATTTGGTAGCAAACCGGATGATGATAGCAAGCACACCACCTAAGAGGATAACGGCAATCAGATAAACGCTGGCAAGCTTCGGACTGATAAAGAAGGACATTGCCATGGCACAAATCAGACTGGCCGGTGCTCTCGTACACATGCGGAGGATCATCTGGTAAGCATTCTGCAGGTTGGTGACGTCGGTAGTCATACGGGTAACAAGACCTGCAGTGCTGTATTTATCAATGTTAGCAAAGGAAAAGGTCTGAATATTTTCAAACATGGATTTCCTTAAGTTGCGGGCAAATCCGGTGGATGCCCGGGCACCATATTTTCCACCCATAATTCCGGCAAACAGGGAGAAGCATGCAGCAACGACCATCCAGGCACCGACTACGTAGATGTGATGGATGTCACCCTTGTTGACACCATTATCAATGATGGAAGCCATCAGAAAAGGAATTAAAGTTTCCATCAGAACCTCAAGAATCATAAAGACAGGAGTTAAGATGGAATCACGTTTAAATTCTTTAATCTGGGCAGCTAAAGTCTTTAACATAAATTTCACTTCCTTTTTTCTAAATTGTATGCTATAACATAAATGTTAGCATACTAACAGATATTGTTATATAACAATATTTTTTATATGTCAATGAATTTTTCGGGAAAGAAAAGAAGGATTACGAAATGTGCAAAGAGAGAAAACTTGGAAACGATATCCGGGTCATACACAATATGATAGGGATGTACTGCGACCGGTATGGTGCGGATCACCGAGATGGTGTGGCACCGATGCAGGGGCGGACACTGGGCTTTTTATATTGTAATAAAGATAAGGTCATCTGCCAGAAGGACATCGAGCAGGAATTCTTAATTTCCAGGGCAACGGCAAGCAAAATGTTACAGTCCATGGAGAAAAAGGAGCTGATTACCAGAAAAGAACTAAAAGAGGACGCACGATTAAAGCAGATTCTTCTGACGAAAAAAGGGGAACAGCAGCATTTGAAAATGATGAACTTCTTTTCTGGAGTGGAGAAGCTCCTGGTGGATGGAATGACAAAAGAGGAAGCAGATGAGCTATCCTCTCTTTTAAAGCGGGTGCGCCATAATCTTGAGAAGAATCTGTAAAGCTTAGGAAAAGACATAAGGAAAAGAGAAGGTTCTACTTCCTATATATATGACTTTTTGCTATAATAGATGCAAACGAAGAAAAGGGAGGAGCAGGAGATGATTATTTTCTGGTTAGCACTTTTTGTAATATTACTGATTATAGAGATTATTACGGTAGGACTGACAACCATCTGGTTTGCAGGCGGAAGCATGGCAGCCCTGATTGTGGCAGCAGTAGGAGGTCCAGTCTGGCTGCAGGTAATTTTATTCCTTGTGGTATCTTTTGTATTGTTATTCTTTACAAGACCATGGGCAGTAAAATATTTAAACCCGCATAAGACCCGGACGAATTACGAGGATGCCATCGGAAAGACCGTACGTGTAACAATGAAGATTGACAATATCGAAGAGACAGGAACAGCTGTATTAAACGGACAGGAATGGACGGCAAGAAGCAATGACGATGCAGTTACCATAGAAGCAGATACTACTGCAGAAGTTGTGGCAATAAGTGGTGTCAAACTGATTGTAAAACCACAGTAGAGTAAGAAAAGATAAGGCAGGCGATTGCATATGAAACTTGGAATGGTATTTGAAGGCGGAGCCAGCAGGACAATTTTTTCCTGTGGAGTGGCAGACGCATTTCTTGAAGAAAATATAATGCCTGATTATTTTATCGGCGTATCGGCAGGAATAGCCTTTGGCTTATCCTATTTGTCAAAGCAGCACGGCAGAAACTTAGAACTTGCAAGAAAATATATGTCTGATGGAAATTATCAGGGATTTAAGTTCTTATTTGATAAGAACCGCAAGACCTTTTATAATCTGGATTACGTCTTTGATGAAGTGCCAAATAAATTACTGCCCTTTGATTATGATACATTTGCAGCATTTCCGGGACAGGTGGAAGCAGCAGTGACCAACATTCATTCCGGTAAAGCAGAGTATCTTGAAGTGCCAAGAGACAGCTCCAGCATGTCAGTTATCGAAGCAAGCTGTGCACTTCCGGTATTTTTTAAGCCGGTGCAGGTAGGCAGACGCTATTATCTGGATGGCGGCGTGGCAGATTCCGTTCCATTTGAGAGGGCATTAGAGCAGGGCTGCGATAAGGTAATTGTCGTACTGACAAGAGAACGTGGCTATGAGAAGCATACGGATGGAGGAACGAAGATTTCTTCTGCATTATATCGGCGTTATCCGAATATCGTAAAGGATTTGAAGGAGCGTCCGGCAAAATATAATGAGTCCATGCAAAAATTATTCCGGTTGGAAAAAGAAGGACGCGTTTTTGTAATTGCACCGGATACGACCCATGGGGTAGGCAGAACCGAAAGTGACCCGAAGCGGTTAGAAGAATTATACGAAGAAGGTTATCTTGAGGGAAAAGAACAGATGGTAGCATTAAAGAATTATTTGAAGAAGTAAGAAGCAGGAATGATGAGTGAACAGATAGAGCAGGAAAAGACAATTCATTATAATGATGCAAAGATCTGGCAGATTGCATTTTTTTCCATGAATAATACAGCAGCAAATCTGTATCTGGCTTTGATGGGCTATATCTCATATTATGCCAATTCCATGGCTGGCTTTTCTGTTGTGTTGATTTCTTCACTGGTAACAGCAATGAATATTTTTGATGGTGTAACTGACCCTGTGGTTGGTTTTCTGTTGGATAAGAGTAAAGGACGGTTTGGAAAATTCCGTCCTTTTATGGTGGCTGGAAATATACTGATGGCAGCCAGTGCTGTTCTCCTGTTTGCGACAACACATCTGATTCCAAAGTGGGTACGGATTCCGTATTTTATTATTATCTATGCAATTTTTATTATCGGATATACCTTTCAGACTGTGGTTGCCAAATCGGGGCAGACGATTATTACCAATAATCCGAAGAAACGCCCGCTGTCCACTTATTTCGATTCCATTTTCATCATGGCGGCATACGGCGGCAGTGCCTTGTTTGTAGCCAATTATCTGGTGCCGAAATACGGTGGATTTACCAACGAAGAGCTGTATGTGGAGTATGTATTCTGGGTTGTGGTATTGTCGGCACTGGCAACACTTTTGGCGGTAATCGGAATCTGGAAGAAAGACCAGCCGGGACGCTATGAACATCAGCAGACACAGAAGATTAAGGTGTGGGATTTTTTCTTGATTTTAAAACAGAACAAGCCAATCCGTATGCTGATTATGGCAGCCTGCACCAACCGGTTTGCGGCAACGGTATACAGCCATACAACAGTAGGCGTTATGCTTTATGGCATCATGATGGAAAATTATGGAATCGCCGGATGGATTGGTGTGGTGGCAGCATTGCCAACGCTTTTGGTAGTGACCGTTGGCATCCGGGCAGCACAACGGATGGGACAGAAGAAGGCACTGGTATTATTTACGGGACTTGGCATTTTCTTCCAGTTACTATTGATTGTGGTATTGATGCAGGACAATATCAATACGGTTACTTTTAATCTCAAACATTTTAATGCCATTTCCTTCTGGTTTATGTTATTCTTTGTATTGTTAAATGGCTGTAAGTCCATTACAAATAATATGGTGGTGCCGATGATTGCAGACTGCTCCGATTATGAGCAGTACCGCAGCGGTAAATTTGTACCGGGACTGATGGGAGCACTGTTTTCCTTTGTAGATAAAATCTTTGCAGCACTGGGAACGGCATTTGTAGGACTGGTAATGTTACTGATTGGATATAATAAAACATTTCCGCAGATTGGTGATGCCTTGACACCGGTATTGCGTTATACAACCATATTCCTATTTTGCGGAACACCGATTATCGGCTGGGTAAGTTCTTTGATTGCGTTGAAATTTTACCGGCTGGACAAGAAGAAAATGAATGAAATTGCGGCAGCATTGCAGGAGGAAGAGACAGAATGAAAATCGTTTTTTTAGATGCAAAATCAATTGGAGAGGATATTGATTTATCCGCATATGATGCATTGGGAGAAGTTATAAAATATGATTTCTCGACAGCAGAGGAAGCGGCAGTACGAAGCGTGGATGCAGATGTGCTGGTACTAAATAAAGTAGAAGTTAACGAAAAGACCATTGGAAATGCAAGCCACTTAAAGCTTGTGTGTGTGACGGCAACCGGAACGAATAATCTCGATAAGGCATACCTTGAAAAACGTGGTATTGCATGGCGCAACGTAGCGGGATATTCCACGGAATCGGTGGCACAGCATACCTTTGCCATGCTGTTTTATTTACTGGAAAAACTGCCTTATTATGACCGCTATGTAAAAGATGAAAAATATATCGGAGATAAAATGTTTACCCACTTTGATAAACATTTCGGAGAGCTGGCAAAAATGACCTGGGGCATTATCGGACTTGGAAATATCGGAAGAAGAGTTGCAGATATTGCAAAAGCCTTTGGCTGTCGTGTCATTTACTATTCCACTTCCGGACGAAACAGCCAGCCGGGCTATGAGCGTGTCAGCTTCGAAGAACTGTTAAAGGAATCGGATATTGTATCCGTTCATGCACCGTTGGATGAAAACACGTTGGATTTGATGAATAAAGAAGCTTTTCATCAGATGAAGAAAACGGCTATTTTCTTAAACCTTGGAAGAGGACCGATTGTGGTAGAAGAGGATTTGGCAGAAGCCTTGGAACAGGGTGAGATTGCGGCAGCAGGACTGGATGTCCTCCGGGTAGAACCGATGAGTCCGGAAAATCCGCTGCGCAGAATCAAAGACAGTGAGAAATTACTGATTACGCCGCATATTGCATGGGCGAGTGTGGAAGCCCGCACCCGCCTCATGGAGATTATCTGTGGTCAGATTCAGGAATTTTTCTCTAATGGAAGTCCGGAATCATAAGAGTTGTTTCCTAGCTCTAAGGAAAGTGCATCTAACTGTTCCCGGTAAACCGGCGTTCCGATTGGAAGCGTAAACAGTCTTGCAGTTTTATTTAAGATGGACTGATACCGGGTTCCCGCAGTATCCAAAAGGTCAAAGAAGGACTCATGGGAGACATCTTCTTTGTTCCATGGATTCCGCCAACGGAAATGACGAAGATTCAGCGGGTCTACCGTAAAAGTAAAGTAGTCACTTGGAATCAACGGAGAAATACATGCATAACCTAAAGTCTTTGCCTCGATTTTACGGGCAAGGACTTTTTTCTTGCCCTGCGGGTCACGAATCCATGCGGTATTAAGCTGCACAGCTTTTAAGGCAGCCTGCATGGAGCGGTAAGTAAAGCGGTACTCTTTATATGTGGAGCTGTAAGTCTTTAATAATAAAGAAGCAATGATGTGCCGTTCCTTCCGGCTGATGTGCAGGGTGGCACTCTGGTTGAATTCAGATGGCGCACAGTTCTTATAATAGGTAAGAAGCTCTGCATCAATATCTGTTTCCAGATATACATGATGACCAAAATAACCCTTATCATAAGTGCCATAGTGTGACTTGGCAAAGATATATGGATGACAGGTAGTATCTAAGACATAATGTCCAAGAAAGCCGCAGATATAGGAAATGGCAATCTGCTGCTCCGTCTCTTCCAAGAACATGTCCTTACTTTTTAAAAGCTGGGTAAGAAAAACACCTGTATTTTTGTGGTGTGCCAGCTGCCCGATATTTCCGGAAGAGCGGAGGTAGGACGGCAGGTAATAAAAGAAAATATCTGGTCCCTGTAAGCCCATACAGAATGCATGCGGAAATTTACGGATGCAGGAAACAAGATCCGGTTCCTCTAATTCACGAAAAGAATTCAGTCCAAATAAATAGTGGGTGGTAAATCCTGGCATAACAACAATCCTTTCAACTAATTATATTTTAAGTGATTGCAAAAAGGAGACATAAGTCTGCAGGTGAATTTTGATTATCCGAAGGAATTCTTTTTCTTTGATATGAAATGCCAGCAGTTCTTAGGGCATGCTTTTCTTGATTGTAAACTGTCTTTCCGCCTGCTTTGACGGAAGTACTGCACTGTCCGCCGGATGCGGATGCAACATAAAGCCTGCAAGGGGCACTGGGAATTTCGATTTACATTTCGTTCGTTCTGGCAACCGGCGCAAATTCACATCCATGTTCAGATGCGCCTCGCTGGCACGTCCTGTGCCAGCGTTGCCGGATGCCAGACGAAATTCCAAGTGCCCCTAACAGCCCTTATCATGCATCCGCATTTCGGCGAACCGTGCAGTACTTTTGTCAAACATTGGAAAGACGGTTTTTATCACAGAAAGAAAAACATGCACTTTAGAACTGCGGTATTTTATAGCGAAAAAAGAAGCCCTTTGGATAATCAAAAATCAATCTGTTAGAAATTATTCTTTTTGCAATCGCTTATATATAGATAATTAAAGTATAGCACTTTTTGCCAGGAAATATAATACAGAAGTTTGACAAAAAATGGATATTTGATATAATCCTGTGTGTGACGAATAATCCATGGAGATACGTGGTAAAATAGACAGGCAGCAGAGGAAAAAGAGAACTGGGAGTGAGGTTTTATTAATAAGCGGACAAAGCAAATACTGAAACTGGTTTTTGTAATTGCCATCGTAGCAATTATCATTTATACGTTCCGGGATTCAGCCGGACCAATTTTAAAGGAGCTTTCTACAACTGCACCTTGGGTGGTCATTACCATCTGCGGTGCCGGTGTTATGTATAATGTGGTAGAAGGATGGATTAATTATTCCTTCGCAAAGCAGTATAATCCACAGTTTACATACCGGATGGGTGTAGAGAGCGCCTTTTATTGCTCATTTTACCGTGTGGCAACCTTAGGCAGTGGTGCCGGTGTGGCAGCGGTATATTATTTCAATGAAAAAGGAATTCCGGTTTTTCAGGGAACCGGAATGTATATGGTAGAGTATGCGATTCATAAAGTAACGATTGCAATCTTTTCCATTATTTTCTTCCTGTTAAATTTCGGATTTATGAAGGAACATTATTCCGAATATTTTAATCTTCTGATTGCAGGATATGTGTTGACGGCAGTGATAGCAACTGCATTACTTTTATTCTGCTGTTCAAAGAAGTTCCATGGAATTTTACTTTTCCTGGTGGACAAGCTGAACCGCAAAGGAAAATTCGATGCGCAGGCAGCCATGTTACGGGAACAGTGTGGCATCTTAGAGGATGCAGCAGGCATGCTTCTGACTAAGGGAAAACTAATCGCATCCATTGTAGCTAAGAATCTGTTGAAATTTGCATTCTGCTATGGCATACCATTCGTGATTTTATATCGGGAATATGGATTGACACTGCTACAGTCCTGGGCAGTTACTTCCCTTGCTTTTATGCTGGCAGCAGTCATTCCGTCTCCGGCAGGAATCGGTTCCTCAGAGTTTGTATTTACCGCATTGTTTACAGTATTGGTAGGAACCGGAGAAGCCGGTTCTGCGGCATTGTTATACCGTTTTGCAACATTCGTACTTCCATTTGTTATCGGTGGTGTGGTGGTATTACTGCATAAGCGTATTGACCGACGGATTGCAAAACGCAAGGCAGATAAGGCACAGCAGTAAGGGAAAGAGAAGGAATTAAGATGAAAGAAAGAAAAGGAATCAGTGGCAGCACACTGAAAATCATTGCGATTATAACGATGTTAATTGACCATATCGGAGCCGGAGTCCTTGGCAGACTGCTGGTAGTCCGTGGCATGAATGAGACGGCAGATCTGAATGCATGGATTGATGCCAACAGTACCCTGGTAATTACATATCAGATGATGCGTTTTGTCGGAAGACTGGCATTTCCGATTTTCTGTTTTCTTTTAATCGAAGGCTTTGAACATACCCATGATGTGAAGAAATATGCACTTCGTCTGCTTTCCTTCTGCCTGGTATCTGAAATTCCATTTGACTTATTATTCAATGGAAAAATATTGGAATCCGGTTACCAGAATGTATTTTTTACACTGTTTATCGGACTGATGGTTATGTGGGGATTCCAGGCAGTGGAGAATCAGGAACGGTTTGCGAAGTTTAAGAAAGTTATTTTTGATGCGGGAATTCTTGCAGCAGGAATCCTTGCGGCAGAATTTTTAAATACCGACTATGCCGGAATTGGCGTTGCCTGCATCGTATTACTCTATGTATTTCGTAAGAAAAAATCCTACCAGCTGCTTGCAGGATGTATCGGATTTTCCTGGGAGCTTACCGCACCGTTGGCATTCATTCCGATTGCATTTTATAATGGAAAACGTGGACTTTCCCTGAAATACTTTTTCTACATTTTCTATCCGGCGCACCTTCTGATTTTGTATATCATCTGCTGGGCAATGGGAATGGGACCGATTGCAGTCGCATAGATTTCTTTAAGATTTTGTGAAGAGGCTTGCAAACAAAAAAGACCTGCGTTATAGTAGCGGATGGACAGAAGTTCTGTCACAGAAGAAGACGGCAGGATTGTAAGAAATGAATGAGAATAAAGCAGAAAGAAATGAAATAGAACAGAATAAGATTGAACAGAATAAAACAGAGCAGAATAAAAAACATTCAGTTAGACTTATCGGACTGGATTATAAGAAGACAAATATAAGAGCCGGACTCATTGCTTTTGCAGTGATGTTGGGCTTTTGTCTCTATGGTGGGGTAAATGTGCCAGTGGCAGTTGCCGCAGGGCTGATTTATTTTGGAATCAAAAATCTTAGGATTACATTGCCGGAGAAAGCCAATCCATTCTGGGCTGCTCTTGAAATTTTCCTAAGTGCCATCATGACGGAGCATATGGTGCAGTATCTTTTGCTGGATGCAGAGCTGCGGGAGAAAATCAGTGTGAATCACACCAGATGGAATGTGCTCTGCTGCATGGTCTTTTATTTTGCCATGTTAGTGATTACAGCAAAGCCGAAGATTGCCTGCATGATAGGACATATTTTCCTTTTAAGCCTTGCAGGAATCAATTACTTTGTCTATCAGTTTCGTGGAAATGAATTTTCTTTCGGAGATTTGAAAGCGGCATCCACCGGACTTTCCGTAGCGGCAAATTATAAATTTGTATTGGAAGACCGGGCGGTCTATGTCATACTTTTTAGCATGATATATGTTGCCTTTATAAGAAAGCTGAATTTTGAATTTAAAAAGAAATGGATGCTCCGGATCAGTGCCTTTGCGGCAGCACTGGTGATGGGAATTTATGTGGGAATTGCCGCAGAAGATACGGTAATGGAATCCTGGGAACAGAAAGGAACTTACCGCAACGGCTATATCTTAAATTTTGTACTCAGCATCCGGGATTCCTTTGTGGCGGAGCCGGATGGATACTCAAAAGATGTGGTGGAAGAGATCTCCAAAGAATATCCGGCACTGGAGAATAAAGACTCGGAAGATGACCCGACCATTATTGTCATTATGAATGAGTCCTTTGCGGATTTGAGTGTGATTTCCCATTATGGATTTGAGACAACGGAAGAGGTAACACCATTTTTCGATTCCATGGACACCAATGTTATTAAGGGATATGCACTGTCTTCTGTCTTTGGTGCAAAGACACCGGATTCCGAGTGGGAATTTCTGACGGGAAATTCCATGGCATTCCTGCCAAGCGGCTCTGTGCCTTATCAGCAGTATATGTCAAAGAAACCGTATTCCCTGGTGAGCACCTTAAAGGAGCGGGGATATTCCTGCATTTCCATGCATCCTTACTATGCGTCCGGCTGGAGCAGAAACAAGGTTTATCCGTTGCTGGGCTTCGATGAGAGTCTCTTTATCGATGATTTCGACCAGACCAATATCATGCGGGAATATATTACGGACCAGGAATTATACAATAAAATTATTGACCAGTATGAGGCAAAGACTTCCGATGAAAAATTATTTATCTTAGGTGTTACCATGCAGAATCACGGTGGCTATACCGATTATTATGATAATTTCCAGAATACCATAAATCTTAAGAATCATTATTTCAGTGATGTGAACCAGTATTTAAGCCTGATTCATGAGAGCGACAAGGCACTGGAAAATCTGATTACTTATTTTGAAAATGTGGATGACAAGGTCGAAATCGTATTTTTCGGAGACCATCAGCCGAGCCTGAATAATAATTTCTATCAGTCCATGAATGGCAAAGGATTATCCGGTCTTACCTTGGATGAACTGCAGGAATTATTTACAGTACCATTTTTTGTATGGACGAATTATGACAGTGAAAGTAAAGATGTGGAACTGACCAGCCTGAATTATCTTTCCACAATGACCTTACAGCAGGCGGGTATTGAACTGCCGGCATATAACCAGTTTTTGGCAGACTTACAGGAAGAGATACCGGCAATGAATTCCAGAGCATTTTATTCCAAGAGTCAGGGCGAATTCCTGCATTATTCCGATGCGCAGGGAGAAGATGCAGACCTTCTGAATCAGTATAATATCCTGCAATACAACAACATGTTTGAAAAAGAAAAAGACAAGGATAAAAATCTTTTTCCGTATTATGAAACATCGGATTAAAGAGTGAAAAACATAGAGAAAGTGAAGTGTATGGGAAAAACGGAAAGGCAGGGGGAAGATGTACCGGATTTATCTTGTGGAAGATGATGTAATTATAGCCAGAAGTATTAAAAAACATTTAGAAAACTGGGAATATGAAGTGCAGTGCACAAAAGATTTTTCAGCAGTTACAAAAGAATTTGCGGAGTTTGCACCGCAGCTGGTGCTGATGGACATCGGTCTGCCTTTCTACAATGGCTATTACTGGTGCGGTGAAATCCGCAAAATTTCTAAGGTGCCGATTATCTTTCTATCATCGGCTGCGGATAATATGAACATTGTCATGGCAGTAAACATGGGAGCGGATGATTTTATTGCAAAGCCTTTTGACTTAAGTGTCCTAACGGTAAAAGTACAGGCGATGCTGCGGCGCACCTATGATTTTACGGAGACCGGAGAAGTGCTGACCTATCACGGAGTGATGCTTCAGGTGGCGGAAGCAGTCCTTACCTATCAGGATAAGAAAGTGGAACTTACCAGGAATGAACTGCGGATTCTAAAGACACTGATGGAAAATAAGGAAAAGGTAGTCTCAAGAGATACGCTGATGACAAAGCTCTGGGAAAGTGACTGCTTTGTGGATGAGAATACACTTTCCGTAAATGTAAACCGCCTTAGAAGGAAACTTGCGGATGCAGGTCTGGAGGATTTTATTCTTACGAAGAAGGGAATCGGGTATCGGCTGAAATGAGATTTGTCAAAAATTATCTGAAGGAAAATCTGAAATGGCTGTTGTTAGTGCTTGCCTGCTTTGGAATCCTGTGCTTTGTAATCGGATTTGAGCAGGTGCCGCTGGCACAATGGGGATATGCAGCATTTTTGTGCTTCTTTCTGTATTTACTGGTAGTAATCATAGACTTTACAAGGCGTTATCTGCATCATAAGAAGTTAGAAAAGCAGACTTCTGAAATTGCTGTGACAATGGATAAGCTGTCATTGCCGTGGGGACAGATGGAAACGGATTACCAGAAAATGCTTCGTTCGTTATATATCACACTGCAGCAGCAGATTAATGAGCTGGAAAACGGGCAGGTGGAGCAGGCAGAATATTTTACCATGTGGGTGCACCAGATTAAGACGCCGATTGCGGCACTGCGCCTGCTGCTGGCAGAGGAAGAAGATGAGCGGAGTCAGGAAATGTGGGAAGAGCTTTTCTCCATTGAGCAGTATGTGGAAATGGCATTGCAGTTTTCCAGACTGTCTGCGAAAAGTACGGATTTTGTGATTGGTGAAGTTTCGTTGGATAAAGTAGTGCGGGAGGCAATCCACAAGTATGCCAGACTGTTTGTGCGAAAGAAAATTAAAATGGAATTAAGTTCCATTGACACGCAGGTACTGACCGACGAAAAATGGCTGGAATTTGTAATCGAACAGATTTTATCCAATGCCATTAAATATACTGCCGGCGGAACCATTTCTGTTTATTTAAAGGAAGAACCGGAGCAAGAGACAAAAGAGCTGGTTATCGAAGATACCGGAATCGGTATCGCACCGGAGGATTTGCCACGAATCTTTGAAAAGGGTTATACCGGATACAATGGACATGCCGACAAGCGTTCTACCGGCATCGGACTGTATCTCTGCCGGAAAATTATGCGCAAGCTGTCCCATGAAATTACGATTGAGTCGGAGATTGGAGTGGGAACGAAGGTACATCTTGAAATGCGAAGTAGAGATAAGTGATATACAAAATTATGTCCTGAAAAATGTAAATATTAGCAAATTTATCACCTGAAAAATGTGGAATATAATTATGGTACAATAAAAAAGCTAGAAAATATAATTTCAATCTTACAAAAATGTAAGAGATAAAGGGAAAATGTAAGCAGAATCCATGGCTGACATTTTCCTTTTTTGCTATGATAATGGAAAAGATGACAGAGCAATAAAGTGAGGAGAAAACAATGGCAATCTTAGAAGTAAATAATCTGAAAAAAGTTTATACAACCCGCCTGGGTGGAAATCAGGTAGAGGCATTAAAGAATCTTTCCTTTTCAGTGGAAGAAGGAGAATATGTAGCAATCATGGGAGAATCCGGTTCCGGAAAGACTACGCTTTTAAACATTTTGGCAGCACTGGATAAGCCCACCGGTGGACAGGTCATATTAAATGGCAAGAACATTGTGGATATCCGGGAAAAAGAGATTTCCGCATTCCGGAGAGAAAATCTTGGATTTGTATTTCAGGACTTTAATCTTTTGGATAATTTTTCATTAAAAGATAATATCGTTCTTCCGTTGGTGTTATCCGGTGTGGATTATAAAGAGATGGAGCGGCGCATAACACCGATTGCGGCGCAGCTTGGAATTCTTGATATTCTTGGAAAATATCCTTATGAAGTATCCGGCGGACAGAAACAGCGTGCGGCGGTAGCAAGAGCCTTGATAATCAAGCCGGAGCTGGTACTGGCAGATGAGCCTACCGGAGCACTGGACTCCAAAGCGACGGAAGATTTATTGACATTATTTAATAAGATTAATGAGCGGGGACAGACAATTCTTATGGTAACCCATAGCACTAAGGCTGCAAGCCATGCGAGAAGAGTATTGTTTATTAAAGATGGGGAAGTATTCCACCAGATTTACCGTGGTAATTTAACCAGTGAGGAATTGTATGCAAAGATTTCCGATACACTGACGATGCTTACGACAGGTGGTGAGAAACATGAATAGGGGTTTATATGGAAAACTGGCAGTAAATAATATAAAGCACAACAGACAGTTTTACCTGCCGTATCTGTTGACCGGGATGCTGACGGTGGCATTCTTTTATACCATGCTGTACCTCAATCACAATCCGGGACTGGATGAACTGCCATTTGGTGCCATGGATGTAGAGCTTGTGTTGGGACTGGGTGCAGTTATCATTGGATTTTTCTCTGTGATATTCTTGTTTTACACCAACAGCTTTATTATGAAACGGAGAAAAAAGGAGCTTGGTATTTATAACATTCTTGGAATGGAGAAAAGGCATCTGACAAAAGTAATTTTTCTGGAGACGTTTTTTTCGGCAGTGGTTGCTATCGGTGGCGGACTTGTTGCAGGAATTGCTTTCAGTAAACTGATGTGTATGTTATTGTATGCCATGATTGGATACCATGCAGAAATTGTTTTTTATGTATCAGAAAGTGGCGTTGTAAGTACCATCCTTTTGTTTGCCGGTATTTTTATGCTGACCTTTATATATAATCTGTTTCAGATACAGCTTGCCAAACCGGTGGAACTGCTGCATGGAAGCAGCCAGGGCGAGCGGGAGCCGAAGACGAAAAAGCTGATGGCAATAGTTGGAATTGTAACACTTGCAGCTGGCTACTATATGGCAATTACAGTAGATAATCCGGTAACTGCAGTGCTTCTGTTCTTTGTAGCGGTAATACTTGTAATTATCGGAACCTATTTTATATTTATGGCAGGCAGCATTGCCGTGCTTAAGTTCTTAAGAAAGAGAAAAAGTTATTATTATAAAAAGAAACATTTTGTGGCAGTTTCTGGTCTTATTTACCGGATGAAACAGAATGCAGCAGGACTGGCAAGCATCTGTATTTTATCCACGATGGTACTGGTGGTAATTTCTTCAACGGTAAGTATGTATGCCGGACTGGATGATGAACTGGCAGCCCGTTATCAGGGAGATATCGGAGTATCCATTACCAGTGAAAATCCGATTACAGAAGGTGATGCGTTGCGGGAGTTAGTGAACCGCACCATCCAGCAGGAGAACCGCAGTATAAAAGAAGAACAGGGCATGATGACGCTGACATTTTCCTGCATATCAGAAGATGGAAATCTTGTAATTCGAAAACATGATGATGAGGGCGATTATAGTTCTGATATTATTATGCTCCGCATGATTACAAGGGAAGATTATGAGGAAGCTTATAATGTAAGGGTTCCGGAGCTTTCGGATCACGAAGTGGTGTTGGCAACCAGTGATGACTATGATAAAGATACGATTACGGTTGGAGATTATACTTATCCTATTTTACAGAAACAGCATTTTTCTTCTGAAAATGGACATTGGATGGATAATCAGGTCTATTATATGGTAGTAAATAATATAGAAGATATGGCACCGCTGTATGAAGCACAGAAAGAGATTTATGGGAAAAATGCCAGCAGCTATTATTATTCTCTGTATATCGACATCGATGGAAACAGGGAAGAAAAAATTGCCTGTGGAAATGCAGTATCTGCGGCAATTGGTGCATCCGGTATGGAAGAAGGACATGACGGTAAATATTATATCATGATAGAAAACAGGGCAGAAAATGAAGATTCCTTCCGGCAGATGTATGGCGGCTTTCTGTTCCTTGGTATTTTCCTTGGAATCCTGTTTTTGATGATTACCGTACTTATTATTTTTTATAAGCAGATTTCGGAAGGATATGAGGATAAAGAGCACTTTGCCATTATGGAAAAAGTAGGAATGAGCAATGAAGAGGTAAAGAAAACAATCAGTGCACAGATCCGGATGGTATTTTTACTACCGATTGTTACCGCTGCGCTACATGTGCTGGCAGCGTTTCCAATGATCCGGATGATACTGGCAGTGATGAATCTGAATAATGGAAGACTGTTTGCGTACTGTCTCCTTGGTACGATTGCAGTATTTACAGTTATTTATCTTCTGGTATACAAGATGACCTCAAGAACCTATTATCGAATTGTTGGGCATCAGATTGGGTAGAGACTCTAATAATATCAAATAACCGTAAGCACCTGCTGCCGGCAGTTTCTTACGGTTGTCTGGCAAAGAAGAGAAAGCTCCCGCTGTACTATGGTGTCATTGGAGCTTTTTTCTCTGGTGTGTATTTAGCAATTGTTTTTAAAAGAAGTTCCGTATCCAGTGGTTTGGTAAGGTGTTCGTCCATACCGGCAGCATAAGTTTTCTGACGGTCTTCTGCAAAGGCGTTTGCAGTCATGGCAAGAATCGGAATTGTTTTTGCATCCGGACGGTCTAAGGAACGGATGGCACGGGTTGTCTGGTAACCATCCATAACCGGCATCATGATATCCATTAAAATGATATCGTATTCATAAGGAGAAGCCTCCATAAAAAGCTGTAGTGCTTCCTCTCCATTGCAGGCTTTGGTAACCACTGCACCGGCATCAGTCAGAATAAATTCTGCAATTTCAAGGTTTAGCAAATTATCTTCAGCCAGCAGAATATGATAGCCGGAAAGAGAGATTTCTTCATCGGAAGTTTCTGCTTCGGAAGTAGAAGCGGCGTTATGGTCGATACAAAAAGGAATCGTAATCCGGTAAGTGGTGCCGACATCCTTTTCACTGGAAAAATCAATGGTTCCGCCCATTTTATCCAAAAGATTCTTTACAATTGCCATGCCAAGTCCGGTACCGTTGTAAGTAGAACGGGCATCATGGCTTTCCTGGGTAAAAGGTTCAAATAAATGCTCCTGAAATTCTTTGCTCATGCCGATTCCGGTATCTGAGCAGGTAAATTCAATCCAGGCAGTATCTTCCGTGAAACGTACTTCATGACAGCTTAGAATGACTTTTCCATTTTCCTTATTATATTTTACTGCATTGCTTACAATATTCATAAGAAGCCGTTGGATATGAATAGGACTTCCGATGAGACAGGGATGCTGGACAGAAGGAACTTCGGAAATAATTTCGATGCCACGTTCCGCAGCCTGCTTTTCTACAATGGTGGTGATATCATGGACCAGGTGCAGAACATGGAATGGGCGGGATTCTAAGACAATTTCGCCGGATTCCAGTTTTCCCATATCAAGAACTTCATTTACAAGTTCTAAGAGTAGACCAGAAGCCTCCCGGATTTTCCCGAGACATTCCTGCTGCTTGACAGGGTTATCTTTATAATGTCCGGCAATTTCCACCATACCACGGATTCCGTTAATCGGCGTCCGGATATCGTGACTCATCCGTTGCAAAAATTCAGTCTTGGCAAGGTTAGCACTTTCTGCTTTTTTGGCAGCCTCCTTTAGTGATTCCTGATAGAGCTTATCCCTCTTCAACTGGGCTTCCTGGTAGCTCTGGTCAGTCCTCCAGCGCAGCATCTGGAAAATCAGAAGAAGGCAGATATAACCAAACATATAATAAAATACTTTTCGCGGAGTCGTTTCAAAAACTGCATGCTCAGGCAGATAGACGTAGATATAATAATTCTGCCCCTGGTCTAACATACCAAAGACATGCTTTGGTGAGGAGACTGTATTATGAACATGAACCATCTGTCCACTCACCGCTTTTTTGTTTATATTCTGTAGTACTTCAATATTCTTAATATCTGTTCCTTCGAGTTTTTCTTCATTTGAGGCAATCACTTTATCACCACTGGTAATGACAATGGTGCTGCTACGGCTGATACTGTAGCCAGACAGCAAATTCTGAAAAGAGATGCTGTAACTTTCAATGTAATCAAGTGGTGTATGGTAATAAGTTACAATAATACCAGAGGTATCGGTACGTCCTACCGCTGCCAGATCGATATAAGAGCCATCTTCACAGTCGATTCTGGAAGAGTATGTTTTTTCCGGATGTATGGCAACATCCAGAAGAACTTCTTTTTCCAGCGTATCGGTTAGACCGGCACTGCCAATGGAATCAGTACAATATTCAGAGGTTACAGTTCCGGTTTCATCCAGAAAAATAATGCCGGTAATATAAAGGTCTTTTGTAAATTCTTCCATGGAAGCTTTTTCCATGGATGTTGTGCCATGCAGACGGTTATCCGTAGAAATATTGTGGGCAGCCTGCTGACAGCATTCAATAATACGCATCAGGCTCTTTGTTTCGGAGGCTAAATTTAAATTGCTGTAGGTGGAGCATTGTTTCTTCAAATAATTAACCGTATCTGCAAGGTGTTCTTCTGTGGATTCGATATCATCATTTGCGGAAGTAAAAAATACCAGAAGGAAGAACAGGATGCCAAGAAATATTGAAAAAGGCCAGAAAAAACGCAGTCTAAAGGGTTTGTTCTTATTTGACTTCATAATTTTCTACCTCCAGATAAGTACTTGGATGCGCTAAGTATTTTCCGATGATTTTCTCAGAGGTTCCATCCTTTTGCATTTCCTCTAAAGTATCAGACAGCTCTTCGTTAAGCCCACTGGTATCATCAAGAGAGAAAGCCACACCCAGTCCGACAGTAAGAAGCGGTTTATCCAGAATGCGGTATTCCACATGATAATCGGACATATATTGTAAAATAGAAGTTTCGTGGGCAGCAACTGCATCCACATAACCTTTGCTTAACATTGGGTAAATCAGCTCACGATTCTGCATGGAGAAAAGTCCGTTAATTTTTGGAATGTCGGGGTCGGTCTGGTTGAGAAAAATATCTTCCGGTTTCGTGGTGGCCTGAACGGCAATGTTTTTACCGGCAAGATCCTGCAGGGTGTAAATATTGCTGTCCGGACTGACTGCAACCACCTGCTGGCTGATCATATAAGGTCCCGCCCATTTGTATTCATCCATTCGTCCGTCCATACTAAAACAGCCCCAGGCACAGTCGATACTGCCATCCTGCAGAAGCTCTTTTTTATTTTCCCAGTCGATGGTGACAAATTCAGCCTGATAGCCCATTCTGTGGAAGGCTTCCGTGGCAAGTTCCACATCAATGCCGGTTGGTCTGCCGTCTGTTCCGCTATAATTAAAAGGCGGATAATTGTCACTGCCAATTACAATAGTTGGCAGTGAAGGTTCCTGTTTTGTGGATAGAGTATTTTCTGCTTTTCTACAGCTGCATAATAAAATTGTAAAGATAAAGAGAACAGCCAATATCTGTTGTAGTTTTTTCGGACCATTCATATAATAGAGTCACCCCTGAAAAAAAATTCTTTTTACTGTGTTACTATTATAAAGTAAGAAAGGCGCAGATACAACAGATTACAACAGATTGCAATAGAAAATCACTTGAATTTTCGACAAAAAAATTGTATATTTGATATAGAAATGTAAATTTTTATCTGAAAAGTTTAAACAAGTAGAAATGCTAAGGGATATGTTAGAGAAGAGGGGAATTAGGATGAAAGAAGTTACAAAACAGGCAGAGGAAACACAGATTAGCCATAAAACACTGAGACTGATGATCGGAACACTCTGTTCTGTCATCGGAACGCTGCTAGCCCTTTATGTGGGAGGATGGCTTATGTTATGTAAACCAATACAGGGAGTGGTTTCTGCATACTTTGCAGGAAATCTTACAATTGGAATCATCGCACTGGCGGTATTCAAGTGTCTGCTGTCTGTAACAGTGGCGGGAGCCATCTGGTGTGGTGGATATATTGCTAAGTGCAAGTTTATTGGACATGAAGATTATTAAGAGAATCTGATATAAGAAAACAGGATATAAGAAAAGCTGCCAATTGAGGCAGCTTTTTGCATTACAGGAAATTGCTTTCCTGTAAAGTAAAAAACGCTCCGTGAGGATGCACACTGCGGCGTATAAGGTAGATGTCGCAAGCGACCGCCGCAGGCGCGAGAATGTGCCAAGGCACATTCTTTTTACATTTTCGTTAAATTCCTTCGAATCGTCCAGAAGCCCCACAAGGAAGTGTAAGTCCGTTGGAACTGACCGGAAGACCGATTTCGTCGGCTGTGACTTTGCCAGGGAAACGTTTTAGTTCCGTCCCGATAAGGTAAGAGAGAACAGCTGGCTGTAAGCCGGTAGTATAGGAATTAATCAGGAAGAACAAAGGTCTGTCCACCAGAAGCTGTGCACAGAGTTTTACCAGTGGATGGATGGATTCTTCGATTTTCCAGATTTCTCCTTTCGGACCTCTGCCGTAGGATGGCGGGTCCATAATGATGGCATCGTAGTGGTTGCCACGGCGGATTTCACGTTCTACGAATTTGACACAGTCATCTACAATCCAGCGGATTGGTGCATCTGCAAGACCGGAAGAAGCAGCATTTTCCTTGGCCCAGGTAACCATGCCCTTTGAAGCGTCTACATGGGTAACGGATGCACCTGCTGCTGCGGCAGCAATCGTAGCACCACCGGTATAGGCAAAAAGATTTAAGACTTTAACTGGTCTTCCGGCTTTCTTAATCAGTTCAGAGAACCAGTCCCAGTTAGCAGCCTGCTCCGGGAAAAGACCGGTGTGCTTGAAACTGAAAGGCTTTAACTGGAAAGTAAGGTTACGGTAGTGGATACTCCACTGCTGTGGCAGGTCAAAGAATTCCCATTCGCCGCCGCCCTTTTTACTGCGGTGATAGTGGGCGTTCATTTTATGCCAGCCTTTTTCTTTCCGTGGTGTATCCCAGATAACCTGAGGATCCGGACGAACCAGGATATAGTCACCCCAACGCTCTAATTTCTCACCCTTTGAACAGTCTATTACTTCATAATCTTTCCAGTTATCTGCAAGCCACATAGTATTTCCTCCAATATTTTCTAGTATCAAATATTTTCTGTTTTGTCTTAAGACATCTGCATCTTATTATATAAGGGGGAAAATGTTCCGTCAACTTATTCCTGCTTAAAAATCACAGGCAGTTGTGAAAAGAGAATACATTACCGTAATCGTATTTCACTGATTCACAGGGGATTTTCGTTCGCTACGAAATACCATAGTTCTAAAACGCGTGTTTTTCTTTAGAGGATTAAAACAGTCTTTCCAATGTTTGTCAGAATAACTGCACGGTCCGCCGAAGTACAGATGCCTGATAAGGGCTGTTAGGGGCACTTGGAATTTCGTCTGGCAACAGGCAACGCTGGTACAGGGATGTACCAGCAAGGCACAATTGAACATGGATGTGAATTTGTGCCGGTTGCCAGAAGAAAGTATAATTATGCCGAAATTCCCTGTGCCCCTTGCAGGCGTTATGCGGCATCTGTTCTCGATGGACCGTGCAGCTATTCAGCCAAAGCAAGTGGAAAGACAGTTTATCAGCAAGAAAAACACGCATTCTAAGAACTGTTGGCGTTTCATATCGGATAAAGAAAATCCCCTGCGAATCAGCGGAATATGATTCGGGTAAAAGCTCTATCTTTTTCACAACTGCCTGTGAAAATCAGCAGAGAATAAGTGAAAGAACAAAGAGGACTCCAAGAAAAATCACATTGTAGAGGGTGAAAATCCCAAGAAACCGTCTTGTATCGTTTCCATTACTATTGGTATAGAATTTAAAGGAAATAAGGCTTGCCAGGGAAGCAATAAGAGTACCAAGGCCGCCGAGATTTACCCCAATCAGCAGGGCAGAATAATCATCGGTGAAGCCGGAAAGCAGGATGGCAGCAGGCACGTTACTGATAATCTGGCTGGCACCAATACCCATTAGAACTTCATGGTGGACCAAAAGCTTTGAAATCAGTTCGTGTACCAGAGAAATCTGCTTCATATTTCCGATAAAGATGAAGAAGCAAAGAAAGGTAAGCAGCAGGAAATAATCCACATCCTTTAATACGCGGTAATCCAGAAGCAGAAAGCCTGTGAGGACAAGAAGAAACATAATCTGGTAAGGCAGAATATGAAGCACCGTCAGAAGACACAGAAGAAATAGTATCAGATAGGCGGTAAAAAGAATCCGGGGATTTTTACGTGCTTTTACAGCTTCACAAATTATATTGGAAGTATTGGAAGCAGTTACAGTATTTGTAGAATTTGCAGTGTTTGCAGCAGTTGCAGTGGAAACCGTATCCTTTGGGAGAAACAGAATAAAAATCAGCAGAAGGATAGCAGATACAAAAGAGTATGGCAGCATAATCCGGACAAAAGCTCCAATGGATAATCCGGAAATCGTATAGAGATAAAGATTCTGCGGGTTGCCAAGAGGCGTCAGCATGCTGCCGAGATTGGCGGCAATGGTTTCAAGAACGATAACTGGAATCAGAAACTTCTTTTGCTCGGCCATGGACAGAACCAGTATGGTAAACGGTACAAAGGTAATCAGCGCCACATCATTGGTGATAAGCATACTGAAGAAGAAGCACAGGAAAATGAAAAGTGCCGACAGCATCCGAAGAGAATGCACATGTGTTAAGAGCATGGTTCCAAGCCGGGTAAAAACGCCAATGGAAGAGAATCCCCGTACTACAGCCATCAGGCAGAATAAGAGTGCAAGCACCCGGAAATCAATGTAAGAAATATAATTTTTTGAAGGTGAAACGAAAAAAATGGAAATAACTGCAAGCAGAAAAGCAATGCAGCAGACCGTTTCTTTTTGGAATAACTCTTTTACTTTTGTATACATGGCTGGCTCCTTTATGAAATCATTTCCCGCGGGGATTTTCCAAACTGCTTCTTATAGGCACGAAGAAAAGTAGAATAATTGTGAAAGCCGCAGGCAAAGCAGGCATCGGTTACTGCAGTGCCGGAGCTGATTAAATCCCTGGCAAAGAGAAGCCGCTTTGTGGAAAGATAATTTCCGATGGTATACCCGGTCTGCTCCTTAAAAGAGTGCATCAGATAATAGCGGCTGGTAAAAAAGTGCTCGGCTAAAGAATCCACCGTAATATCCTCCGTCAGATGTTCATTCATATAGGTAAGAACCGACAGAATCTTTTCATTTGCCTGAAAGGAATCTTCATATTGCAGGGTGCCGGATAAGGCAGCCCGGTTTAAGTGAATCATAAATTCTAAGAAAAGCGTATTCTGGTAAATCTCATTGGCAAAGCTGTCTTCGGAAAAAGAGTGGACAAGCTCCATCATGGTATCTAAGAGCCGCCGTTCCTTCATGCCGGATAAATGCAGGACATTGGACGGCATGGCAGCGTCCGGAAGAAAGCACTGGTTTAAGAAAATAGTCTTATCGGATGATGTAACTGCAAAATCCGGAGAAACATAAATAATCATCCGCTCGTAGGGTGTGGTATCATGAATGACCGGACGGTGGACTTCACCGGCACGGACAAGAACCAGATCCCCCGGGGTAAGCTGGTAGGATTTTCCTTCAATACAATAGGTGACATTGCCGCTTAGGAAAAAGAGCAGTTTGTGAAAATCATGATAATGAAAGTCGTAGGCAGACATTTCGTGGTCAGTCAGGTGAAATATCTTGAAATCATGATGAAGATATCCGGTTTTCTCATATTTTTTCATAAAAATCACATCCTATATACAAAGTCAATCTAGGAACAGTATAAAGCACGATTTGCAATAAGGAAAGCATTATTTTACTATCAATTTCAATAAAATGTTGGTATAATAATTGATATATGAAAAAGGACAAGTGCATCAATAGACGGTTGTCCTGTTAGAAATGAAAATATCTGGTGGGTAATTAAGACGAAGAAAGGCGGTAACAATATGAAAAACTTCAGCAACTATACCGATTACAGTACAAAAGAGGATTTACATTTTGAATCCAAGGCAGTACATGGAGCATTAGGAACGGAACCATTAACCGGCGCAGTCAGCATGCCAATCTTTCAGGCAGCAACCTTCCGTCATCCGGAATTAGGACAGACAACAGGATTTGCCTATAGCCGTCTTGAGAATCCGACCAGACAGGAATTAGAGCGTACCATGGCAATTTTAGAGGGCGGTATCCAGGGATTTGCATTTTCTTCCGGACAGGCTGCGAATATGGCAGTATTTTCCTTATTAAATCCGGGCGAGCATGTAATTCTTTCCGATGATATTTATGGTGGAACCTTCCGTATCATTGGAGATGTATTTGGAAAATATGGAATCGAGCATACTTATGTAGATATGTCTGAATTAGACGAAGTAAAGGCAGCTATCCGCCCGAATACAAAAATGTTCTTCGTTGAGACACCGACCAATCCGATGATGAAGGTGGCAGACATTCATGCCATTTCTGAAATCGCAAAATCCATCGGAGCATTAACAGTGGTAGATAATACATTTTTAACACCGTATTTCCAGAAACCGCTGCAGTTGGGAGCTGACATTGTAACCCACAGTTCAACAAAATATCTGGGGGGACACAATGACACCATTTCCGGAATCGTTGTGGTAAAGGATAACAAAGAAATCGCAGATAAGATTCACATCCATATCAAATCCCATGGAAGCCAGCTGGCACCGTTAGACAGCTGGCTGGTATTAAGGGGAATCAAGACCCTTGCAGTCCGTATGGACCGTCACAATGAGAATGCCAGGAAAGTTGCAGAGTGGCTTCGTACACAGCCGAAGGTAAAGAAAGTATATTATGTTGGTTTTGAAGACCATAAGGATTACGAAGTAACCTGCCGCCAGACAACAGGATTTGGCGGAATGATTTCCTTTACCGTAGACAGCTATGAGACCGTTAAAAAGATTCTTAAAAATGTAGATATGATTATGTTTGCAGAGAGTCTTGGCGGAACAGAGACCTTAATCACATATCCGACCACACAGACTCATGAGGATACACCGCTTGATGTAAAAGAGAAGCTTGGTATTACAGACTGTTTCCTTCGTATGTCAGTAGGAATTGAAAATGTGGATGATATCATTGCAGATTTAGACCGGGCAATGAATGCTTAAGAAAAATAAAGGAAAGAGAAAGCAAGGAGAAAATAAATGAAATTTACAAAGATGCAGGCATTTGGAAACGATTATGTATATATCGATGCCATTCATCAGCATCTTGACAATCTGCCGGAGCTTGCGAGATTCGTAAGTGACCGGCATTTTGCCATTGGTTCTGACGGAATGGTATTGATTTGTCCGTCCGAAAAAGGGGATTTCCGGATGCGGATGTTTAACCCGGATGGAACAGAGGGCGAGATGTGTGGAAATGCATTGCGCAGCGTAGGAAAATATGTATACGACCACAGACTGACGGATAAGACAGACCTTGTAATTGAAACCTTAGGCGGCATGCAGCATCTGAACTTAACCGTAACGGACGGTCTGGTAAGCAATATCAGAGCAGATATCGGAGCACCGAGAATGTCTGCAAAAGTGATTCCGGTCAACACAAAGCTGGATGAATTTGTAGAGCAGCCGGTACAGGTGCTGGATAAGACCTTCCATATTACGGCAGTATCCTGGGGCAACCCGCATTGTGCCATGTATGTAGACAGCGTGGCAGACCTTGATGTAGAAAAATACGGAAAAACCATTGAACATATGACAGAACTTTTTACCAATAAGACCAATGTGACTTTTGTGGAATTTGTTCGCAGGGATTATGTGAAAATCCGGGAATGGGAAAGAGGAACCGGAGAGACTATCGGATGCGGAACCGGATGCTGTACTGCAGTGGTAGCCGGCGTATTAACCGGACGCTTAGACCGGAAAGTAACGGTAGAGCAGATTGGCGGACCGCTCTATATTGAGTGGGAGGAAGAAAGCGGACATATGTTTATGACCGGACCTTCCCATACGGTATTTGAATCGGAAATTGATGCAAGCCACATTATCGGAACAGCGGAATAATACATTAGGAGAGAAGTATGAAATTAGCAGAAATATGTGAAGAATTGACCTATACCTGCCTGCAGGGAGAGATGGAGAAAGAAATCAGTGATATTATCTATGATTCGAGAAAAGTAGAAAAAGACACCGTATTTGTCTGTATGGTAGGAGCTGTTGTAGACGGACATGACTTTGTTGAAGATGCGGTAAAGAAAGGTGCTGCTGCCCTTGTGGTAGAGCATGCAGTAGAAACTGATATTCCGGAGAACTGTACGGTTCTTCAGGTAGAAGATGCCCGTTATGCCCTGGCAATTATGTCGGCTGCTTTCTTTGGACACCCGGACAGAGAGCTTACCACCATTGGACTGACCGGAACAAAAGGAAAGACCACTACTACTTATATGATAAAGAGCGTTTTAGAAGAAGCCGGTAAGAAAGTCGGACTGATTGGAACCATCGGTGCCCTGATTGGCGAGGAGAAGCTTCCGGCAAAGAATACCACACCGGAATCTTATGAATTACATAAGATGTTCCGTGCCATGGTAGATGCCGGCTGTGAATATGTAGTAATGGAAGTATCCTCCCAGGGACTTAAGATGCACCGCGTGGCAGGAATTGTATTTGATTATGGAATCTTTACCAACTTATCACCGGATCATATCGGACCAAATGAGCATACTAGCTTTGAAGAATATCAGGAATGCAAGAGTCTCTTATTCCGTCAGTGCAAAGAGGGAATCGTAAATGCAGATGATGAGCACGTAGATGGAATTATCAAAAATCATACCTGTAAGCTTCATACCTTCTCCTGTAAGAAAGACGCAGACCTGATGGCGGGAGCTGTTGGATATCTGGATGAAGAGGGACAGATTGGAATGCATTTTACCACTACCGGCTGTATGAATGTTTATGCAGTGGTTCATATTCCGGGAAGCTTTTCAGTATACAATTCACTGGTAACCATGCTGACCTGTCATCTGGCAGGAATTTCCGATGAGGCAATTTTACGTGGACTGGATAAAGTAAAAGTCAGAGGCCGTGTGGAATTAGTTCCGGTTTCCAAAGATTTTACGGTAATTATAGACTATGCCCATAATGAAGTCAGCACAAGAAGCGTGCTTACCACATTAAAAGAGTATCATCCGAAACGTTTAATCTGTGTCTATGGTGGCGGTGGAAACCGTTCCAAGCTGCGCCGCTATGACATGGGAGAAGTGACAGGAGAACTGGCAGATTTAAGCGTGCTGACCTGTGATAATCCAAGAGATGAAGAAATCCGCGACATCAACAACGATATTAAGATTGGCCTTGCAAAGAGCAACGGAAAATATATCGAAATCGATGACCGCAAAGCAGCCATCAAATATTGTATCGAAAATGCCAAAAAGGGTGATATGATAGTGCTGCTTGGAAAAGGTCATGAAGATTATCAGGAAATCAAAGGTGTAAAATATCATTTTGATGAAAGAGAAGCCATTGCCGAAATCAAAAAAGAGTTAAATTTATAATTCACATATGTGAATTATACTGGAATATAAGAATTGCAATAAGTAACCGGAGTCATTGACTTATAATTGTGCCACCATTATAATAAAGATTATGTATCAGCAAAACAGGTGAAAGCCTGTGACGCAAAGCTATAGGGTCTTTGAAATGACAGCCAGTTGCAAGAAGGAAGCATCCGTGCATTGGCGGAAGCTTCCTTTTTTCGGTTATGCGGGAAATGCGCAAAGTGTGTTTCCTGTAGCCGTACGCAGGTAACGAGGGAAAGGAAACAAATATGCAGAAGTTTGATTATGAAGTATACACAGGAAATGATTTAGGAGCGGTATACTCACCGAAAATGACAAGATTTAAGGTCTGGGCACCAGAGGCAGAATCCGTGAAGCTGAACCTTTATAAACAGGGCGAAGGAGATAATCTCATAGATCAGCATATTATGAAGAAGTCAGCAAACGGTACTTACGTTTTTGAAAAACAGGGAGATTGTAATGGAATCTACTATACCTATACAGTAGTAAATCACGGGGAAGAGCAGGAGGCAGTAGATCCGTATACAAAAGCTGCCGGGGTAAACGGGCAGCGCGGTATGGTTATCAATCTGGCAAAGACAAACCCACAGGGCTTTGAAATGGATGGGTACCGGAATCCGGAGCATATCACAGATGCCATTATCTATGAAGGCAGTGTCAGGGATTTTACGATGGATGAATCCAGCGGCGTATTTCATAATGGAAAGTTCTTAGGCCTGACGGAAGCCAATACTACAAATCATTTTGGAGAAGCAACGGCACTTGATTATATTAGTGGCCTTGGTGTGACACATGTACAGATTCTTCCGGCATTTGATTTTGAGACTGTAGATGAGAAAAATCAGAAAGCACAGTATAACTGGGGATATGATCCGGATAATTATAATGTTCCGGAAGGTTCTTATGCAGTCAGCCCATATGATGGAGCAGTGCGGATTCAGGAAATGAAACAGATGGTGCTGGCTTTGCACAGCAGAGGAATCGGAGTGATTATGGATGTGGTCTTTAATCATACCTATCGAAGGGATGATTCCAACCTTCAGAAGATAGTGCCGGGTTATTATTATAGAAGTGATGAGACCGGATATACCAACGGCTCCGGCTGTGGCAATGAAGTGGCCAGTGACCGTCCGATGGTGCAGAAATTAATCGTAGATTCCTTGATTTACTGGGCAAAGGAATATCATATCGATGGATTTCGCTTTGATTTGATGGGCGTTCTGGATATTGATACGATGAATGTTATTGCAGAGCGGTTAAAAGAAATACGTCCGGATATCTACCTTTACGGAGAAGGCTGGAACGGTGGCCCATCTTCCCTGGCAGAGGAGAAACGTGCATTTAAAGCCAGTGCGAAAAAGATGCCGGGAATCGGCATGTTCAATGATGACATCCGTGATACCATAAAGGGAAGCGTATTCTATGATGATCATCTGGGCTTCGTTAATGGCGGCACCCATCTGGAAAATGCATTGCGCTATGGCATTACAGGAGCAGTCGCACATCCACAGGTAGATTATGATGCCTATGGCAGTAAGCCGTGGGCGAAAGAGCCGGGACAGAGTATTAATTATGTCTCCTGTCATGATAACTATACCCTGTGGGATAAATTATCCGTCTCCTGCCCGGAGGCATCGGAAGAAAAGAAGAAAGCCATGAACCGGTTGTGCGCAGCCATTGTATTTACTTCCCAGGGTGTGCCTTTTATCCAGGCAGGTGAAGAATTCCTCCGCAGCAAACCGCTGCCGGAGAAAAAAGGTTTTGCAGAAAACAGCTATAATATGCCGGATGCGGTAAACAGCATCAAGTGGGATAATATACATGAATATCCGGATATGATAGCATACTATAAGGGCTTGATGGCACTGCGGAAAGCCCATCCGGTATTCCGTATGCAGAGTGAAGCGGAAATGACACAGAATCTCTGCTTCTTATCAGATACACCGGAAAATGTTGTGGCATATCTTTTAAAGGGAAAAGGTGCAGATGATACACCAGAAAACATTTTGGTAATATTCAACGGAAATGATGAAGAGATTTTGTATAATTTGCCGGAAGGAAAATGGAAAATTCTGGTGGATGACAAAACGGCAGGTGCAGGCGGCAAAAAAAATATTTCCGAAAAGACCGATGTAGAGCCGCTTTCCGCTCTTGTATTAGAAAAAGAATAAACAATTTGGCACAATACCTTGAAAAGATAATTTAATCTGATACAATATATAGTATACGCGTTGAAAATGAATTATTTTGAATAGGGGTGCGAATATGAAAATCATAAAGAGAAGTGGGACGGAAGTTATATTTGATAAAGAGAAGATTTTATCGGCTGTGTGTAAAGCCAATGAAAGTGTGGTAGACAGCGAGCGTATGACAGAGGCACAGATTAATGCCATTGGTGAAAATGTGGAGAAGGCATGTAATACCATGAACCGTGCATTAACCGTAGAAGAGATTCAGGATCTGGTGGAGAACCTGATTATGAATCAGCGTGCGTATACGGTAGCCAGAAATTATATTACTTACCGCTATAAACGTGCTCTGGTAAGAAAGACCAATTCTACCGACGACCAGATTCTGACGCTGCTTGCCTGCAAGAATGAGGAAGTAAAGCAGGAAAACAGCAACAAGAATCCAACGGTAAGCAGTGTGCAGCGTGATTATATGGCAGGAGAAGTCAGCAAGGATATTACCAAGCGCTTCCTCCTGCCACAGGATATTGTAGAGGCTCATGAGCAGGGAATTATACATTTCCACGATTCCGATTATTTTGCACAGCATATGCATAACTGCTGTCTGGTTAATTTGGAGGATATGCTGCAGAATGGAACCGTAATCAGTGAGACCATGATTGATAAGCCAAAGAGCTTTGAGACTGCCTGCAATATTGCAACCCAGAGTATTGCCCAGATTGCAAGTTCCCAGTATGGGGGACAGAGTATTTCGCTGGCACATTTAGCTCCGTTTGTCAATGTGAGCCGTCAGAAATTCCGGCGTCAGGTAGCAGCAGAATTTGAAGCGGCAGGACTGGAATTAATAGAAGAACAGATTAATAAAGTAGCAGAGATTCGTGTAAAAGACGAAATCAAGCGCGGTGTCCAGATGATTCAGTATCAGGTTATCACACTGATGACCACCAATGGACAGGCTCCGTTTGTAACAGTCTTTATGTATATTGATGAAGTACCGGAAGGACAGGTAAGAGACGACCTTGCAGCGATTATTGAAGAAGTCTTAAAGCAGAGAATTCTTGGTGTGAAAAATGAGCAGGGCATCTACATTACACCGGCATTTCCAAAGCTGATTTATGTGCTGGAAGAGGATAATGTTGAGCCGGATTCCAAGTATTATTATCTGACAGAGCTGGCTGCAAAATGTACCGCAAAGCGTCTGGTACCGGATTATATTTCAGAAAAAATCATGAAACAGCTGAAAGAGGGCAACTGCTATCCATGTATGGGCTGTCGTTCTTTCTTAAGCGTATACAAGGATGAAGAAGGAAAGCCGAAATATTACGGACGGTTCAATCAGGGTGTCGTAACACTGAATCTGGTGGATATTGCATGTTCCTCTGGCGGAGATATGACCCGTTTCTGGGAAATCTTCGATGAGCGTCTGGAATTATGCTATCGGGCATTGATGGCAAGACATAACCGCCTGAAGGGAACACCTTCAGATGTGGCACCGATTCTCTGGCAGTATGGTGCACTGGCCCGTCTTAAGAAGGGCGAGACCATAGACAAGCTTTTATATGGCGGCTATTCCACTATCTCTTTAGGCTATGCAGGATTGTGTGAATGTACCCGTTATATGACCGGTAAATCCCATACTAATCCGGAAGCAACACCATTTGCACTGGCAGTGATGCAGCATTTAAATGATGCCTGCGATAAGTGGAAGACAGAGACAAATATTGCTTTCAGTGTATATGGGACACCGCTTGAGTCTACGACCTATAAATTTGCAAAATGTTTACAGAAGCGTTTCGGAATTATTCCGGGCGTTACGGATAAGAGTTATATTACCAACAGCTATCATGTTCATGTGACAGAACATATTGACGCATTCAAGAAGCTTGGTTTTGAAGCAAAGTTCCAGGAGCTTTCCCCGGGCGGCGCAATCAGCTATGTGGAAGTGCCGGATATGCAGGATAATATTGAGGCGGTACTGTCTGTCATCCGTTATATTTATGACCATATTATGTATGCAGAACTGAATACCAAGAGTGATTATTGTATGGAATGTGGTTACAATGGCGAGATTAAAATTGTGACAGACAAATACGGCAAGTTGGTGTGGGAATGCCCAAGCTGTGGTAACCGTGACCAGGATAAGATGAATGTGGCAAGACGTACCTGTGGTTATATCGGAACCCAGTTCTGGAATCAGGGAAGAACTCAGGAAATCAAAGACCGTGTATTACATTTATAAAGAAAATTTAGAAAAAGGAGTACTTTAAAGTTGGCTCCATAAAAATACCCCGGAAACAGAAAGATTCATTCTTTGGAAGAAGGAACCATCTGCTTCCGGGGTTTCATTTTAGCAAACATTTCAATCATGCGACAGATTTTCTATACTGCACTTTTTCGGAATAACTTCCTGCGCAGCAGGTAATAGGCAAGGAGCATCATGCTTCCGGTCAGCACCCAGGAAATCGGATAGATAATCATGACTACCCAGAACTCATGGAAATACCGGCAGACGGTAGATACCCAGATGAGCCGTAGGACACAGGAACCGAAAACGGTAATCAGTGCAGGCGACAGGGAATGTCCCAGTCCACGCATGGCGCCTCCGCTGATTTCATAGGTAGAAGTCAAAAGCTCTAAGGCTGTTGCAATTAACAGGCGCTGGACGGCAAAGGTAAGTACCTTCGGGTCGTTGCTGTAGAGGTGCAGGAAGAAGCCCCGTCCTAAGATGAAGACACTGGAAAGGAGTCCGCAGAAGATAAGGGAAAATATCATATTTAAACGGAATACCTTTTTGCAGCGGTCATATTTACCGGCACCGTAATTCTGGCTGGTGAAAGTAACGGTTGTCTGGGCAAAAGCATTTACCACAAAATAGGAAAAATATTCAAAGTTTAACGATGCGGCAGAACCGGCGACAGCATCAGAGCCGAAGCTGTTAATGGTGCTCTGGATGCAGACATTGGCAATGGAAAAGACCATACCCTGCAATCCGGCAGGAACGCCGATGACAAGAATCTTCTTTAATTCATGCCAGGAGATGGCAAGTGCCTTTGGCTCTAAACGAATCGGATCATCCTCATGCAGCAGGATGTAAATCAGGATTCCGGAGCTTACAATATTCGAAACCACGGTAGCGATAGCAACACCGGATACGCCAAGGTGGAAGGCAATGACCAGAATAAGATTCAGCCCGGTATTGATAACACCGGCTGCAATCAGTGCGTAAAGCGGCCGTCTGCTGTCTCCGGTACTCCGGAGAATCGAGGAACAGAAGTCATATAACAGAATGAATGGCATACCAAGGAAGTAAATCCGAAGGTATAAGACTGCAAGGTCAATGACATCATCCGGTGTTCCCATCAGCACCAGAACCGGTCTTGCAATAAACTGTCCCAAAACCAGCAGGAAAATGCCGCCAGCCAGAGCCACAACAATGGCAGTGTGAATGGCTGCTTTGATATTCTTATGGACACCCTGACCGATATACCGGGAAATAATAACATTCGAACCCAGTGAAATACCGATAAAAAGGTTAATCATCAAAGCAATCAGGGAACTGTTGCTTCCCACGGCAGCTAAAGCCTGGCTGCTGGCAAAGTTGCCGACGACAGCGGTATCGACAGAGTTAAAAAGCTGCTGTAAGATACTGCTGGCAGCCAGCGGCAGCGCAAAAATCAAAATTTTATTCCATAAAGCTCCATGTGTCATATCAATGGAGTTTTTCTTCTTTTCCATCATTTAAATCCCTCGTATATTAGATGTATTGGCAATTGCTCTATCATTTATGATAACCACAATGATTATAGTTTCACGGAAAAGAAAAGTCAATAGAATGGATTCCGGATAGAATAAATTAAAAAAAGATTGATTTTTTGAAAAAATTGAAGACAATAGAAAAAGATACTCGTTATATATTGTGAGAACGTTCTTAAGAGACAAGGAGGTGGATAAAAATGTGTCAGGAACCATTTACGCAGATGGTTCATAAATACCAGAATCTGGTATTTTCTATTTGCGTTAAGATGACCGGAGATTACTTTGCAGCAGAAGATTTGACGCAGGAAACATTTTTATCTGCCTACCGGCACAAAGAAGAGTTCGACGGTAAGAATGAGAAAGCCTGGCTTTGCAGGATTGCTTCCAATAAATGTATTGATTACAGCAGACAGGCGGCAAGGCGGATGGTGCCCACCGAAGACGAAGTCTTAGGAAGCCATCCGGCGAGAGCGGGAGGACCGGAAGAGCAGTGCATCGAAGAGGTGGTCTGGGAAGAACTGCAGGAAAAATGCGGACAGTTGAAACCACCTTATGATGAAATCGCAAAGCTGTACTTCTGTGAAGAACGTCCTGCCAGTGAGATAGCAGAGTTAAAGCAGAAGAATTTGAAAACCGTGCAGACACAGATATACCGGGCGCGGGCAATGCTTAGAAAACTATATGGAAAGGAGCGGAGCTGATATGAGAAAAGAAGATATACAGGAGTATTTAAGTGACGAAGCGTTAGAGGCACTGATTCGGGAAACAGAAGAAGGACCGATGATAAAAGCACCGGAATATTTAGAAGAAAATATTCTACATAAAATTGAGCAGCAGCAGAAGGTTATTGTATACAAAGAAAAAGTGTCAGCGAAGCGGAAGCTCCTGACTTATAGCATGAAAGTAATGGTTGCGGCGGCAGCGGCAATCGCATTTCTGATTGTAGTTCCTACGGTGGAGCAGCAGAGCAGACCAAACATGGAAACTTATGTGGCAGAAGCAAAAGAGCAGGTCAATAAGGACTTACAGGAACAGAAAGAGAAAGCGAAAAAGCGTAGTGAAGAGCAGAATTTCTTACAAAGTGTAAATGATGCGTCCAGTGCATTTTGCGATTTTATTACTGAGACGACAAATGGATGGTTTTTAAAGGAGGAAAGATAACATGACGAAAAAGAGAAATGGATTTTTAAGATTTTGCTGTTCCCTTTTACCGGGAGCAGGGGAAATGTATATGGGATTTATGAAAATGGGCTTAAGCCTGATGTCGATGTTCTTTGGCATTATTGTAGCAGCATCTATTTTTGAACTTGGACCGCTGGCAGTGCTTGCAGTAATTGCATGGTTTTACAGCTTCTTCCATGTACACAATTTAGCAGGCTTATCCGATGAAGAATTCTATGCCGTGGAGGATGATTATTTATTCCATTTAAGTGTAGAAGGCGAGAAAGATAAATCCTTTGTAAAGCGTTATCGTACCATTATTGCAGTCGTGCTGATTCTGCTTGGTATTATGTTAATCTGGAACAGCTTCTATTGGATGATTGCAAATTTAATTCCGGATGAAACGGTCTGGGTACTTCAGGAAATCAGTTACCGGCTTCCAAGACTGCTGGCAGGGATTGCAATTATAGCAGCAGGAATTTACCTGGTTCATGGTAAGAAAAAATCCCTTGAGGAAGAAGAAACAAAGGAGGCATAGGGAAAATGGATGAGAATGTGAAAGAAGTACGCACCCACAGAGTGGGCAGCATTACCTTAGGCAGTGCATTGGTTTTGTTTGGAATCCTGTTTCTGGTACATCTGTTTGTGCCAGTATTGACCTATGAAATCATTTTCCATATCTGGCCATGTATCTTTATCCTGCTTGGAATAGAAATTCTTCTTGCCAACCGGAAGAAGAATGTGGAATTTGTCTATGATGGTAAGGCGGTATTCCTTACCATCACATTAACCTTTTTTGCCATGCTGATGGCAGGAGCAGATGTGGCAATCCAGCAGGCAGATATCTACATGCACCTTTAAGAATGCAGCATTAAGAATGTACCTTTAAGAGGAATGCTCCTTCCGGTATTGTTTGGGTGTCATTTTGTGCTTGCTTCGGAAAGCCTTAATAAAATGGCTGCAATCGGAAAATCCGGTTTCCTGACTGATATAATTCAAGTCAAGATTGGTAAAGAGCAGCAGATCCTCAGCCTTACAAAGGCGGATAAATTCAATATATTTTTTACAGGACTGGCCATAGAGTTCCCGGAAGCTTTTGGCAAAATAGGAATAACTCATATTACACATTCTGGCAAGGTCTTCCACCTTTAATGGCTCCTGGGCATGAGCGTCGATATATTCCGTAATGGAGTGTATGGACGCTTCTTCTGTGTTTTGCGGAATAGCCAGAGCTTTATCCGTATTAAAACCCTGTGCCCGCCAGATACGCAGGATAAAGGTTAAAAGGGAATTAATCTGGGACTGTACCAGAATCCGGTAACCGTATTCCTGCTGCTGCATTTCGTGTTCACAGGAGGAAAAGATTCCGGCAATGGGATAGTCTGTTAACATCGCTTTGGAAAAATATTTCGGAGCATGGGAATCACCCTTCGCCAGATTAAAAAGTGATACAAAATTAATCCCGGAAAAAGTGGTGCTTAATGCATTGCCGGATGGTGCAAGCTGGTTTAAGTCGAATTTCATGACATAATAAACCAATGGCTGCTCTGTGGCAGTATAGATAGAATGGATTGCCTGCGGAAGAAATAACGTCATATCACCTTCTTCTAGTACATAAGTATCATCATCACAGTTGATGATGGCGGTGCCTTCTAACATATACAGAATTTCAACAAAATAATGCCAGTGGGACCGGATGGGAAAAGAATGGATTCTCGTGTCAAATAAGAAGCATTCAAAAGGAGCATTCAGCCGGTCGCTGTATTCAAAAAGTGAATTCATAAAGTCATCCCCCAATATATTTAAAATAAATGAATTCCTGCCATAAGAGATTTTTACTATTTTTATAATAAATCATTATAGCAAGATTACAGGGCGAATGCTATAGTTCCCATCATAAAAAGTCATTGAAAGAGGAGAAAGGAAACACTTACCATGGAATATATCTGCGGCATGACATATGCACCATTTGCAAGAAAAGGGAGCTATCAGGAGAAGAGTGCTTTTGACAGCTTAAAGAAAATGAAAGAAAATACCAACAGCAATTTTGTTATCTTAGCACCCAACGGATTGCAGGACACGGCACAGTCGGAAGAGATTTGTTATACTTCTGAAGCAACGGTGTCAGATGATGAATTAAAGGGCATGATTGATTATGCGAAAGAGCTTGGTATGCGTGTGGCATTAAAGCCTACGGTAAACTGCAAGAACGGAACCTGGCGTGCCCATATAAATTTCTTTGACGAAGACGTAGTCTGTGAACCGAAGTGGTGCAACTGGTTTGAATCTTATACCGAATTTCAGCTTCATTATGCGAGACTGGCAAAAGAAATGGGTGTGGAAATGCATATTGCAGGCTGCGAAATGGTTATGGCAGAGCGCAGGGAAGCAGAGTGGCGGAAGCTGATCGCTGATATCCGGAGTGAATTTGACGGACTTGTTTCCTATAATACCGATAAATATCAGGAGCATAATGTGAAATGGTGGGATGCAGTAGATGTGATTTCTTCCAGTGGCTATTATCCGTTGGAGGACTGGGAGAACCAGCTTGACCGGATTGAAGCGGTGATAAAGAAATTTCAAAAACCATTTTTCTTTGCAGAGGCAGGATGTATGTCTATCGTGGATTCCAATAAAGTGCCAAATGACTGGACGGTGCAGGGAGAAGCAGATGCTAAGGGACAGGCAGACTGGTATGAAGCAATGTTTGAAGCCTGCTTAAAAAGAGAATGGGTGAGGGGCATGGCATTCTGGTCCTGGAACAGTCATCTCTACACGAAGAATGCTGCCCTAAAGAGAAAAGATTATGAAATATATGCAAAACCAGCGGAGAAAATCGTGAAAAAATACTACGATTCTATTCAAAAGTAACAAAAAGTCAAATGACTTAAAACAAACTGTTATGTCATATGGAATCCGTACATTCTGATTTTTCTTAATAGAATAGATTTCTACCATTTTTAAGGTAAAACACTCTATCCCGGAACAGTTGTTTCGTGGTAGAGTGTTTTTGTAACGAAAACGATTAAGAGAATGCTTCTGCAATTGTGAAAAATGATATATTTTTATGATTGGAATATATCTGGGTGGTTCGTCGAAGTACGGATGCATTTTAAGGGCTGTTAGGGGCACCTGGAATTTTGTCCGACATCTGGCAACGCTGGCACAGGGAAGTGCCAGCGAGGCACATATGAACATGGATGTGAATTTGTGCCGGTTGCCGGGAAAAAGAAAAGGGTTCGCAAAATTCTTAGTGCCCCTTGCAGTTCTTATGTGGCATTCGCACTCGAGGAACTGCACAGATATTCGAACTGAAAAAATTATAGTATTTTTCACAATTGTAGAAGAATAACACAAGAAATAGAATCAGGAGGAAAATAAATGTTTCGAAAAGACTTTGTATGGGGCGTTGCCAGCAGTGCCTATCAGGTAGAGGGAAGAGACAAAAACGATGGCGCAGGAACCTGCATCTGGGACACCTTTACCGAAGAGGGAAGAACCTTCGAACATCATAATGCCTATGTCAGTGCCGATGACATGCACCGTTATAAAGAGGACTATGCGCTGATGAGAGAACTCGGTGTGAAGGCATACCGTTTTTCCGTAAGCTGGGCGAGACTGATGCCGGAGGGAACCGGAAGAGTCAATGAAAAAGCGGTGGCACTCTATCGTGATATGATTCTTGAAATGAAGAAAAACGGCATTGAGCCATATATGACACTTTATCACTGGGAACTTCCGCAGGCATTGGAGGATAAAGGCGGCTGGCTCAATGAAGAAATCATAGATTGGTTTGCAGAATATGCAAAAGTAGTAGCAGAGAATTTTACTGATATCTGCGACAAGATTTTTACTTTGAATGAGCCACAGTGCTTTATCGGACTGGGATATTACCGTGGTATTCATGCACCGGGAAAGAAAGTCACACCAGAGGAAAGCTTCCGGATTGCGCATAATGCATTGCGGGCACATGGAAAAGCAGTTATTACTCTCCGGAAATATGCAAAGCAGCCGATACAGATTGGCTATGCACCAACCAGTGGGGTGGCATATCCGGCAAGTAATTCCCCGGAAGATATTGAAGCTGCAAAGAAGGTATATTTTGGCTTTTATAATGATGTCGACAACTGGACCTGGAATGTATCCTGGTATTCCGACCCGGTTATTTTAGGACATTATCCAAAGGAAGGTCTTGAGAAATACAAGGAGTATCTGCCGGAAATCACGAAAGAAGATATGGAACTGATTCACCAGCCCATTGATTTTTACGGTCAGAATATTTATAACGGATATCCGGTTCGTGCAGGAGCAGATGGAGAGCCGGAATTTGTAGACCGTCCGGCAGGATTCCCAAAGACTGCCGCAGAATGGCCGGTGACACCGGAATGCCTATACTGGGCAGGAAAATTCCTCTACGAACGTTATCAGCTTCCGATTTATATTACGGAAAATGGAATGTCCTGTCATGACAATGTGGAAGCAGATGGCAGTGTACATGATGCCAACCGTATCCAGTTCTTAGATGAGTACCTTGGCAATCTGCAGAAGGCGGCGGATGAAGGAGCAGAGATTGCCGGTTATTTCTTATGGACTTTTTTGGACAATTTCGAATGGCATGAGGGCTATTCCGAACGGTTCGGAATTATTTATGTGGACTTTGCAACCCAGCAGCGTTATGTAAAGGATTCAGCATTCTGGTATAAGAAAGTCATGGAAAGCAATGGAGCAGCGTTATCCTGCAACCAGCCGGATAGAAAAATCCGGATAGAGCGTGGTGCTGCAGAAGTAACAGGTGCAGGATTTAAGGTAGATAGGGAAATGGATCTGCTGCTTTCTGACAGCACAGATGTCATTTATGTGGCATCCGGCAGCGGTTTAATCGGCAGCATCTGGGTAGATGCCGGAGACAGGCTTACGATACCGGAGGGCATCCGGAAGATGCATTGCAGTGGAAATATGACACTGGTGCAGGCGTAGCATGAAAAATAATTGTTTCTTCTAAACCAGAGAAGATGAGAATAAAAAAAGTTTCTTTTATTCCGATGAGCAATCAGAAAGAATAGAAGAAACTTTTTTTGCTTTACAGGAAATTGCTTTCCTGTAAAGCAAAAAACGCTCCGCGAGGATGCGCACTGCGGCGTATAAGGTAGATGTCGCAAGCGACCGCCGCAGGCGCGGGAATGTGCAAGGCACATTCTTTTTTAATGTTCAGATACATTTTAGATACAAATATATGTTAAAATAAACATCAAAGAGTAGTAAAAGGAGCGGGCAGCATGATACGGATATTGGTTGTAGAGGATGAAAAGGCAATATCGGATTTAATCCGGCTGAATCTGATGAAGGCAGGCTATCAGTGTGTCTGTGTATACAATGGAATGAAAGCTGCAGACCTGTTGGAAACAGAAAATTTTGATTTGATTATATTGGAGGTTATGCTGCCGGAATTAAATGGATTTGAATTGATGGAATACATCCGTCCAATGGGAATTCCGGTAATTTTTCTGACTGCAAAGGATTCCCTAAAAGACCGGATGCAGGGGCTGACCTCCGGGGCAGAGGATTATATGGTAAAGCCTTTTGAAGTGGTAGAACTTTTGGCACGGGTTAATATTGTGCTGCGCCGCTATCATAAGATGGAGCAGAAGATTACTTTTATGGATATTGAATTAGACAGTGAAAATCAGGTGGTGACAAAGGCAGGAAAAGAAGTGGAGCTTACGCCAAAGGAATTTGAGCTCTTAGAAATTCTGATGCGCAACCGGAATATTACACTGTTCCGGGAAAGAATCTATGAAGAAATCTGGGGAACGGAATATTCCGTAGAGTCAAGAACCTTAGACCTTCATATCCAGAGATTACGGAAAAAACTGAATCTTGGAGCGGAGCTTAAAACAGTATTTAAGGCAGGATACCGGTTAGAGGATAAAGCATGAAATTTCGATATAAAGTATTAATTACAAATTTAATCCTGCTTTCAGTCAGTCTGGGACTGGTGGGCTATCTGATGATACATAAGAATTTTGAACTGGCGAAGGAAACACAGATTTCTAATGCAGTTATTCAGAATAATCTGGTGCAGTCCTCGGTGGAATATGAAGTACTTCAGGCGTTGAACCGGGAAGAGTCGGTAAAGGGCGCACTTCCAGACATTGGAGCACAGGTCAGCAGCGGTATGCGGGCAGAAAATGTGACATTTTTTATTTATTATGGGGATAAGCTGGTTTATAACGAAACAGAAGAAAATGCCAATTTAAAGAAAGTCTGGGAAGCACAGCAGGAGGATGGAAATAAGAACTATGCCATCTTTGAAGAGGACGGTCATTATTATATTTATGTGACGGCAGCCAGTAAGGTAGGGGATGAGAACCTCTGTATGATCAGCAGAAGTGATGTGTCCGATGCCTACGCATTAAGAGACCGGGAAATCCGTTATTTCCGGCTGATTCTTTTCATTTGCCTTATGATAGAATCTCTGCTTATTTATGTTATCAGCCGGTATCTGACCAGACCATTGGAGCAGTTGAACCGGGTGGCAGAGGAGATTACCGATGGCTCTTATGAGACGAGAATTACAGTAAAGAGTCAGGATGAAGTAGGACTTCTGGCAGAAAACTTTAACCGGATGGCAGAAGCAGTATCAGAAAAGATAGGGGAGCTTCAGGGAATGGTACGGAAAAGGGATCAGTTTGTAGCAGACTTTACCCATGAGATTAAGACACCGATGACTTCCATTATCGGTTATGCAGATACCATGCGTTCCATGGAGCTTCCAAGAGAAGAACAGCTTCTGGCATTAAGTTATATCTTTTCCGAAGGCAGACGGTTAGAGCGGATGTCGGTAAAGCTCTTTGATTTGATTTATTTAAGGGAACATGAAATGGAAAAGGAAGCAGTTCAGGTTGAAAATGTAAGCAGTGAAGTACTTAAGGTGGTGACACCGTCCTTTGCGGCAAAGGGGCTTGTGTTAAAGGAAAATATCGAGCCGGCAGTACTGTACGGAAATAAAGAACTTCTGGTGACTGCACTGGTGAATTTACTGGATAATGCAAGAAAAGCATCCAAAGAGCATGGTGTCATTGAATTTAGCGGAAAGAGAATACAGGAAGAAGAAAATCCATTTTATTATGAACTTTCCGTAAAAGATTATGGAATCGGCATGACCAAGGAAGAGACAGAGCGGATTTGCGATGAATTCTATATGGCAGATAAATCCCGGGCAAGACAGGAAGGCGGAGCCGGAATCGGAATGTCATTAGTGGCATTGATTTTAGAACATCATCAGGCGGAACTTATCGTAGAAAGTGAGCCAAAGAAGGGGACGAAGATGCGGATATGTTTCAGAAAAGAACAAAATTAAAGATAAAAGGAAGTGTCTGTGGAATGATAGCAGGAACACTTCTGGTGGTGCTGACAGGAATTTTTCTGCCGGGAATTCTGATTGAAGGGCAGGAACGTAAAGCAGTGGGAGAAGTGCAGGCGGTTCCGGCACAGTATATTGCTTCCGATTCCCTGCTGGCAAAGGAGGCATCGGAAAGCCTTAAGCTTAATGACCGCATCCAGCTGATTACCGGGCAGTGGGAGAGTGAGACACAGGAAGCCTATTCCTATGAGATGACTTTAAAGGATTACGAGGCAGCGGCACTGGCAAGAGACAGTATGGAAGCCATTTATCAGAAAGGGCAGTATCCTTCCGATTTAGCTTCTTCTTATGCCAACTGGTATACCTGGGAAGCATTTCCGGAGAAAGCGGTGGATACAACATTTCATACCTACAGTGCCTACTACTGGAAACTTATTTTTACAAAATATGATGGCACAGAGAAGCATATGGTATTTCTCTTAGAGGATGGCACCGTTTTACTGGCTGAGGCAGAAGGAGAAGATATTTTATCGGAGACGGCAGCAACAGAGGAAACTTCCTCATCTGGTAAAGATGATGGCGAAGAGAAAGAAAAAACAGTGGAGAAAGAGCTGGCAGAACAGCTTTCCTATACCGGGCTTGATGTGTCCGGAATGAAGGTAAAATCCGATATAACACAGGAAGAAAAAGATGCCGGCTACCGATACTTTGAATTATATGATAAAACAAAATTTATCTATGGAATCAGCACAATATCCGATAGCCAAACGAAGCATAACATGGTAAGATAAAAGGCGAAGGTAAGGGTATTTTGTGGGGCGTAAATAATCGCCTGTAATGATTGAAAAAAGGATGATTGCAGATGAAGCAGGAAGACTTCTGGATGGGGGATGCAGACTTTTTTGCAGGCATGATGAGTAAGGTAACAGATTTGTCAAAGAATCTCTATCTTCTGGTAACGGATTTGCAGAAAAATCAGACATTTGTACCGGAGAAAACAGCAGAATTTCTTGGAATGGAAGCCGGATACAGTCTGAATTTTTATCAGAAACTGACGGCACATGTTCATCCATATGATATACCGGAATATGAAGAAGCAATGGGAAAACGTCTTAAGAAGGAGGCACTTTCAGAACCTCTTTATATTCGTATGGGAAAAGAGAAAACGGATTATATGATGGGCTTTTCTGTGGATGTATTAAGAAAAGAGAACCGGGAATATCTGATTGTTGTACTGAAGAATGAAAATGCGCTTCAGGAGATTGATGCGCAGACGGATTTATATAGTCAGGTCAAGTTTGAAGAACATATCAAAGATTATCTTGCGACCAGACGGAAAGTGGCAGTCCTTGAAATCGAATTTGACCATATGAATGACATGAATATTTTATATGGAACGAATTACAGCGAGCAGATGCAGCGGGAAATCGGACTGCGTTTCATCTATATGATGGATGCTGATACAGCAGTATATCGCATGAACAGTTCCAATTTTGCCTTTATCTTAAGGGATGCAGACCGGGAAGAAGCGGAAGCATATATGGAAAAGATAAAGGACACCTTAAAGGAAAATGCATATATTGACGGGCATTTTTTTGAATTTAAAATCTATGCCAGCGGGCTGATTTTAGATGATTATAAGGGAGATATTTCCACGGTTCAAAGTAAGCTGGAATACACCTTGGAGAAAGCAAGGGAACGCCGCAGCACCGGCATTTTATTCTTTAATGATTTAGTGCTGTCCTATGGTGGCATGGATCTGGATTTGATGAAAATTATTCATCAATCTGTTTTGAATCATTGTGATGGATTCTATGTGGAATATCAGCCGATTGTGACCTCTGAGGATGGAAAGATAATGGGGGCAGAGGCACTGGTGCGCTGGAAGAAGGAACCTTATGGAGCAATTCCACCGGGACTTTTTATCGACTGGCTGGAAAATGACCCATCCATGTATGATTTGGGAAATTTTGTACTGGAACAGGCATTGTGGGACAGCAAACTCTTCCTGCAGCAGAACCCGGACTTTTTTATTAATGTAAATGTATCTGCCAAGCAGTTGGAGCGGCCGGATTTCTGCCGGGTGGTATTAGAGCTTCTGGATAAGACGGAATTTCCGGTAAGACATCTCTGCCTTGAGATTACGGAGCGGTGCAGAAGCCTTCCGGTATCGGTAATCAATGAGCGTATGGCAGTATTAAGAGGCTATGGAATCAAATTTGCCATGGATGATTTTGGAACAGGAAGTTCATCTTCTGCCATGGCACTTGAGATGCTGATTGATGAGATTAAGATTGATATGAGCTTTATCCGGAAGATTCTTGTAAATAAAAAGAATAAGGCGATTGTCAAGAGCATGGTGGATTTTGCCAATGCAGCCAATATCAAGAGTTGTCTGGAGGGCGTGGAAAATAAGGCATTAGAAGATTATCTCCGGACTGTGGGAGCCACATGGTTTCAGGGATACTATTATTCCAAACCGGTTGGAGCAGATGAACTGGAGATACTTCTTTCTGCTAAGAAATGACCTCTTTAAGGATATAATAAATGCGATAAAGTTAATTGTAATAGGGAACTTTATCGCATTTGCTATTAGATGAGCCGCATTGGAAATGGTGTAAATTGTAACTAAATAATAAACTGGAACTTATCACCGATACATAGCTGTTTGCAAAGATTCGTGATAGTGTTGTCAACATCGTGGATGGTGCTTGATATCCGGAGCAGAGGATATCCCTTACTGATGTTTAAAGACTTAGCCTCTTGGGCATTAGCGAAAACAATATCAAGTGTTTTGCGTGAATGATCCAGAATGATATTGTGTTTTCTTAGTATTTCATACAAAGATGAGTCGTTTAAATCTTCTCCAAATAAAAAAGAAAAGGATTCAGGAAATTTATTGAACTCTAAGATGACAGGGACATTATCCATATAACGGATTCTTTCCACTACAAGTATTTTATCCCCTTCGTGTAGTGACATTTCAGTTAAATCCCGTTCAGAAGGATCTTCCAATGCAATTTTTATGGTCTTAGCTCCAGGTGTTGCGTTTTTCATCCGGCACATATCAGAAAAACTTATGACTTCTGTAATGTTACGCTGCAATTTTTTCTCAGCTACAAAAGTCCCTTTTCCTGATTTCCTTTCTAAATATCCGGATTCAGATAAAACGGCTAATGCTTTTCGGACAGTAACTCTGCTCACATGGTATGATTCACTTAATTCATTTTCTGTAGGCAGACGACTGCCGGCCGCCCGTTCTCCAGCGTCAATTTCTTTTCGTATTTTTTCCTCCAATTGTTTGTACAGTGGTGTGGCAATGGTGTTGTTCAGTTTCATATAAATACCTCTCTCCTAATATAACTTTCACAAATATTATAAAACAAATTTGCAAAAATGTATATATTGTATTATATATATTGACAGAATGTATTGTATTGTATTATAGTAAATACATAGAACAAATAAATACATTATAAAAAAGGAGAGAAAAAATGGGATACGGAAGTAAAGACATTAAAAACATTGTGAAAGAAATTTTAGAAGAAAAAAAAGACATCGGTGGAATTAAAAATATTTATTTTGTGGGATGTGGAGGATCACTTGGTGCACTTTATCCGGCAAAAACATTTGTGGAAAGAGAATCACAGGTTTTGAGATCAGCCTGGATAAACAGTAATGAGTTTGTACATAGTACGCCAAAGGACTTTGGAGAAAATTCTATTATTTGTCTTGCCTGTCACAAGGGAAATACACCGGAAACGATTAAGGCTGCCAGATTAGGAAAAGAAAAAGGAGCGGCGGTTATTATTCTGACATGGCTGGAGGAATCAGAAATTATAGAATTTGGAGATTACATTATCCATTATACATTTGATGCAAGTCCTGACCATCTTGCAGGGGATATTGATTATGCAGGAGAAAAGACACAGTGTGCATTGCTTGTGGCAGTGGAATTAGTTGCACAGACGGAGGGATATGCTAATTATGATAAATTCTATGAAGCTTTAGGCATGATTAGCAATATCATCAGAAATGCACGTACACATGTAGCTGCCAGAGCAGAGGCATTTGCAGAAGAGTATCAGAACGATTCAGTGATTTATACAATGGGAAGTGGTGCAGCATATGGAGCTGCCTATATGGAGAGCATCTGTATATTTATGGAGATGCAGTGGCTTGATTCAAGCAGTATTCATACCGGTGAATTTTTCCATGGTCCATTTGAAGTTACAGATGCAAACCGTCCGTTTATGATTCAGATATCAGAAGGCTCAACCCGTGAATTGGATGAGAGAGCACTTACATTTCTGAAAACATATGCAAAACGTATTGAGGTTCTTGATGCGAAAGAGCTTGGCTTATCCACAATTGATGCATCAGTAGTAGATTACTTTAACCATGCACTGTTTAATAATGTATATCCGATTTACAACCACGCACTGGCAGTAAAGCGTGAACATCCGTTAACAACCCGCCGCTATATGTGGAAGGTAGAATATTAATGAAAAAATTCTGTGAAAAAAAATATGTATTGTTTGACTTTGATGGAGTTATAGCAGATACAGAAGAGAGTAATGGTAATTATCTGGGCCTGGCATTAAAAGAGTTTGGAGTGGAACTGACACAAAAAGACAGGGATAGACTAATTGGCTCACATGATTCCCATATTCTGCTGGGACTACTGGAACGCTCGCCGGAGAAAATAACAATGGAACAGCTTTTGCAAAAAAGAAAAGAAATAGGAAATACATATGAAAATGGCTGCATTAAGCCGATGGAGGGATTACTGGAGTTTATTGCCGGCTTGAAAAAACAGGGGAAAAAGCTGGCAGTGGTTTCTTCGACCTCTACACGGCTGATTGTAGTAGCATTGAACCGGATGAAAATGCTGGGTTTGTTCGATGTGGTGGTATGCGGAGACATGTGCCGGAATAGAAAACCGGATCCGGAATGTTATAGAAAGGCAATGCAATATTTAGAAGCAAAGCCGGAAGAATGTATTGCAATAGAAGACTCGTTTATTGGTATACAGGCAGCAAAGGCTGCAAATATAGAGGTAGTTGCGTATACAGGAGCTGGTGAGAATCAGGATGTAAGTCAGGCGGATTATGTTATTTCTTCATACATTTAACTGCTTGAGTGAAAGAAAGAGAAAACAGAAGAATAAAAAGTATTTAATTGTATGCCCGCCAGTGCTCCTGGCGGGTTTTACTATGCACAATTAAATTGATATTGATGTACAAAAAGTGAAACAAAAAATTGTGCATAATGTCGAAAATGTATTTCTTTATTGACACAAATGTATGGAATATATATAATACAAATAGATACAAAATAAAACAATACAAATAAAAACAAATTAACACATTTTGGTTTTAAAGTAGTGCACATGCTTTGGAATAAATAAAAAAGAGGAGGTAGATGTCCATGTTTTGGATTGAATTTATTGTTTTAATGCTGATTATTGTGTGGGGAACCAGAAAAGGTGGAAGTTTCCTGGCAATGGCTGGCGGCATCGGAATGTTGATTTTCGTATATATCTTTAGAGTGACTCCATCAGATCCACCGATTACTGTTATACTGATTATGTTGGCAGTAATTACCGCAGCCTGTACGATGCAGGCGACTGGCGGATTGGATTTTATGGTACAGCTTGCAGAAAAAATATTACGGAAAAATCCGAAAAACATTACTTTGGTAGCACCTTTTGTAGCATATTTATTTACATTCTGTTGTGGAACCGGACATATTGTATATTCGTTACTTCCGGTTATTAATGAAATAGCATTGGAAAATGGAATTCGGCCTGAGCGCCCAATTTCTGTTAGTATTATTTCATCCCAGCAGGCAAATACCGGATCACCAATAACAGCTGCAACAGTAGCTATTGTGGGTTATATGACTATTTTTGAAAAAGTAAATCTGGCAACAATTATGCTGGTAGCAATTCCGGCAGCACTGATAGGAGTGCTGATTGCAGCATTGTCTGTATATAAGAAAGGCCTGGAGTTAGAGGATGATCCTGAATATCAGCAGAGGGTTGCAGATGGACTGGTAAAAGATTTTAAAAAGAAAGTAGAAGGAGAAAAACAGGTAACCAAAAAAGCAAAGATTTCTGTTGCTATCTTCCTGGTTTCTATGGTAGTAATTGCAATATGCGGTATTTTCCCGGCACTCCGTCCAACATTTAGCGATGGTACACAGTTAGCAATGACATCTTTAATCCAGATTATTATGTATGTAGCTGCCGCAATTATTGTTATTGTAAGTAAAATTGATAGTAACGACATTTTAGAAGTACCGTTGTTAAAGACTGGATTCTTTGCTGTTATTCTTGCAGCGGGACTTTGCTGGCTGGTAAATACCTTTGTTGGAGCACAGACAGACTTCATTACAGAAAATTTGTCAGCATTAACAAATAAATATCCTTGGATTTATATTATTGCAGTATTTCTGGTAGGTGCACTGACGAGTTCACAAGCGTCTACGACAATGATTATGATTCCGATTGCAATTGCATTGAAACTGCCGGCTTATATTATCGTAGGTGGATGGATGGCATGCTCATCCAACTACTTTATCCCGGATTCCAGCCAGTGTATAGCAGGTCTTGCTTTTGACACGGCAGGTACTACGAAGATTGGAAAATTCATATTTAATCACAGCTATATGCGGCCGGGACTTGTATGTACAATTGTATCGGTATTAGTAGCAACAGGAATCGGATATTTTGTTTTCTGATAAAAACCGGTGGTGGCAAAATAAAGAAAACAGTAATAGCACACAGCCTGTGTTATTCTGACAGGCTGTGGGAACTGCCACCTCATGATGGATTGCCAGATATACATAAATATTAATAATGGCTATCTGAAAAAATGAAAGAGCGAATCTGGAAAAATAATTGCTTGTTGCAAAAAGAAGAGGTGAGGGAGTCTGAGTGAAAGAAAAATTGAAAGAAAGGAGAAAGAAATAAAAATGAGACAGCCTAGAATAATTGCAATTGGAGATGCAGTTTGTGACAAATATCTTTCCAGGGGGAAAATGTATCCAGGAGGTCAGTGTGTTAACACATGTGCATATGCGCATATGAATAATGCAGAAAGTGCATTTTTAGGTAAATTTGGAAATGATGAAGTAGCAGAATGCATTCAGGCAGCACTGAAAAATATGAATGTAGACTTTTCACATAGCAGGAATTATGAAGGTGAAAATGGATTTGCATGTGTGACACTGAATCAGGGAGATCGCGTATTTATCGGATCCAATCATGGAGGTGTGGCAAAAGAGTATCCTTATGATTTTACGCAGGAAGATTTTTCATATATAAGAAAGTTTGATCTGATTTATACAAATCTGAATGCCTATATAGATGATGACATAGAAGAAATTGCTTCTTTGGGTCTTCCGGTTGCATTTGATTTTTCAAATCGATGGACAGACGAATATCTGAAAAAAATTTGTCCGCATATTAAAGTGGCGATGCTTTCCTGTGCACATTTAAGCGATAAAGAACGCGAAAGGGAAATGAATAAAGTAAAAGAGCTTGGAGTCCCATTTGTTCTGGGAACAATAGGAGAAGCTGGCTCATACATTTTATACCATGGTGAAATGATGTATGAAAAAGCTGTAAAGGCAGAAAGCATTATGGATACTATGGGTGCAGGAGACTCTTATTTCGCGACATTTTTGACATATATTTTACGGCATAAAGACCCGGAATTTTTTAAAGAAGAAAGTAAAGATGATGGGAATGCTAAAGAACTTTTAAAGAAAGCCATGCAGGCTGGAGCAGAATTCGCTTCAAAGATTTGCGGTGTCGAAGGAGCGTTTGGGTATGGAATGCCAATTGCAGGAAGAATAATTGATAATAGAAATAATTAAAAAGGTTTAGGGAGGAACAGCATATGGATATAAAGCCGACAAGTTACAGGTATGACGGAGAAGGAATAGAATGTGCATACCGGAATGAAAAATGGGTTGTTTGTATCAAAAATTGGAAACCGAATAATGACATTGATGGGTTAGAACATTTAGAGATACATCATACGACAGATGAACAATTCATTTTGATTTCTGGAAAATGTATTATTATTACAGCGGACAGAATAGATGGAAAGTTTAATATTGAATTAACTCCGGTGGAGAAAGGAACTTTATACAATGTACCTAAAGAGCGTTGGTTTTTTACTATTGTAGAAAAGGATACCAAAATGATGTATGTGCAGGATGCCGGATGTAGTATGGATAATAGTGAGTATTGTAAACTGAGCCAGGAAGAAATTTCATATATTCAGAAATTAGCAAGACCAATGCTTGCAGAATAATATAACAACAATGTATTAAAAATATTTATGGGAGGATTATCAATGAAGCCAACAGAAATCAAGAATGTAATTACAGAAATTTTAGAAAGCAGAAAAGAAGAAGGCGGTATTAAAGCATTATATTTTGTGGGATGTGGTGGCTCTAATGGAGCACTTTATCCAGCGAAAACATTTATGGAAAGAGAATGTGCAAATATTAAGTCAGCACTAATTAATAGTAATGAATTTGTATATAGTACTCCGAAGGATTTGGGAAAAAATGTAATCGTGTGTTTATCGTGCCATAAGGGAAATACACCGGAAACAATTAATGCAGCGAAGCTGGCAAAGGAAAAAGGTGCAGCTGTAATTATTCTGACATGGAAAGAGGAATCAGAGATTACCCCATTTGGTGATTATATTATCAATTATACTTTTGGGGATAATAAGGATATTGCTGGTGAAAAAATTATCTGTGCACTTCTGGTGGCAGTGGAACTGTTGAATCAGACAGAAGGGTATGAGCATTATGAAGAATTTATGGATGGTGTTGGACGTATTGATGGTATTGTGAAACATGCATGTAAGCATGTGGAAAAACGGGCTGAACTGTTTGCCAAGGAATATAAAGATGATAAAATTATTTATACTATGGCAAGCGGAGCGGGTTATGGTGCAGCATATATGCAAAGTATATGTATTTTTATGGAAATGCAGTGGATTCATTCTTCCAGTATTCACAGTGGGGAATTTTTCCATGGACCTTTCGAAATTACAGATAAAGAAGTACCATTTGTGCTTCAGGTTTCTGAGGGAACCAATCGACCGTTGGATGAACGTGCATTGAAGTTTTTGAAGACTTATGCAAAACGGATTGAAGTAATTGATGCAAAGGATTTAGGGCTGTCTACAATTGATGCATCAGTCGTAGACTATTTTAACCATTCCTTATTCACAAATGTATATCCGGTTTATAATAAGGCTTTGGCTGAGGAGAGACAGCATCCACTGACAACACGACGCTATATGTGGAAGGTAGAGTATTAAAAACTTAAAAAATGATGTAAACATACAGCATGTCAGATTTTGATGGAAAATTTGAAGTACATTACAAGGAAAGCCTGGAAATGATAATGATTTCCGGGCTTTCTGAGCTTTGACACATGACCTAAGAAAGAAGGAACGGAATTGAAAAAAACAATAGGTATTATTGGTGGCATGGGACCGATGGCTACCTGCGATTTAATGAAAAAGATTTTTGAAGTGTCAGATGCAGACTGCGATCAGAACTATGTGCATGTTTGTGTTGATTGTAACACGAATATTCCGGATAGAACGAAAGCTATTCTTGAAAATGGAGAGGATCCTATACCAGAGATGGTAAAAAGTGCAGTAAGTCTGCAAAATATGGGAGCAGATTTATTGATGATACCTTGTAACACAGCACATTTTTTTTATGACCGGTTAAAAATATTTACTGATATCCCGATATTGCATATGCCCCGCGAGACAGTAAAAGCTTTAAAAGAGCAGAATATATCATGTGCAGCCGTATTGGCTACGGATGGCGTGATAAAGAGTGGGGTTTATGAGAAAGAGCTTCGGGCACAGGGAATCAAAACGATTTATCCGGATGCAGAGCAGCAACAGAAAATTATGGCAGTAATCTATCAGTGTATTAAAGCTGGAAAAAAGGATGTAGAAAAGTACGGACTTGACGATATTTTAAAATCCTTGATTAAACAGGGTGCGCAAAGTGTGATTCTGGGATGTACTGAATTACCAATTGCTTTTTCCTTGGCAGGAATCAGAGAAAATATAGTTGACCCGACGGAGATTGCAGCAAGAGCTGCATTAAAATTTCTGCAATTACCAATACATACATTATAAAGCAGCTGTATTTTTATGAAAATAAATGATACCGGAAAAGGACTGGATTTCTATTAAAACCTGCTTCAGGACTTCATTCAAACTCCCTTCAAAAAGTCGCAACAAACATTGACAATCCGTGGGTTTGAGGACTATACTAATATATAAATTATAAATACCAGACAGGTTATTACAGAAAGAGAAAGGGAGGTATATGATAACAGGAAATTATCATATATTTTCAGAGCCTTTTTGAATATTTCTGAGGGGGAAACAGATGATTCAAAAATATTATAACAGTATTCTGGAACAGGTTTTTGCACAGATTGGAAAGAAAGAACACAACATTGTTCTGGCAAAATACAGTAATGATTTTTCATTAAAGCAGCTGGAAATATCAGAGCAGATAACAAATAATAAAAAGGTTCATTTTGCAGCCCACGAATTCCGGGCAGAGAAATTATCGGGAGCATATGAGCCGTTTCTGGATTTGATTTTTGAACTTTTCGACCAGCAGAAGGAGATGACATTTGATGAATTTCTGGACAAGTGTAATGTCTATTCCCTGCAGCGTCCGATTATTGTAGCATACCGGGAGACCGGAAAATGTATCCGGAAAGAGAGTTTATTGTATACAGAAGTTGACTATGAGCGGGAGCGGATGCATGATGCTATTGTGGCAATGCTTGTTGAAGTTTCTAAGATACAGCCGTTTATGCTTTGGATTAACCGTGTGCAGTTTGCCGGAATGGGAACCATAGAAATAGTCTATGAACTGTTAAAGGCAGAGCATACAGAGAATATCGGAATCGTTCTCGGCATGAATGAGCAGCAGCGGCTGCCGGAATATATGCTGCCGGGCTGGGAAAGCGTAACGGAGGAATTGGACAATAATGTTGCAATATTCCGCATTGGAAATGCCGGAGAATCCCGGGAACAAAGAGATGAGATTATTACAGCAGAAAGTATTGAAGAAGATATCAGAACATTACAGAATCTTGTTTTTTTCATGGATTTTGAACAGGCATTGTTTTATCTGGAGAAAGTAGACCGCAGAATCAGATTTGAAAATTTTACCGTATCGGATGAAGTGAAATACGAACTCTGGCAGTTCTATGCATATGTATCGGTATATATGAGGGATTTGCCAAAAGCACTGGAAATAAGTGAGGGTATCTTACAGCTTGCAGAGAAGAAAAAGAACCGCAGGATGCGCTTTCATGCATATTATATCCGCTCTGTAGTTTATATGTATCAGTCAAAATTGCAGGAAGCCACTGAATGTGCAGGTGTTGCAAAAAGTATTGCAATAGAAGGTGGCATGGAGCGCGGTCAGTTTGAAGCAGAGCTGGTAGAAATACAGGCGAAGATGGCAGGCTGGAATAATATTTTCTTCTGTGCACAGAACGTGGAAGTCAGCGATGCCATGATTGAAAAATTAATGAAATATGACTACCGGAATCATCTGGCGTACATTTATGTATATGCCTATGACAATAAGCCGGAGATTGTAGCAAAGGCATATTATTCCGAATCCCAGCTTATTTATTTCAGTAAGGGAATCAGACTGGCAACAGAAATTGGCAATACACAGCTTATTTACAATGCATACCAGAAGAATATTATGCTGGCGTCTACCAACGGTATGTATCCGATTTCATTGCTGTATTCGGTAAGAACTTTCGAAGCACTGGACAACAAACGTTCTGTGGAAAGTGGACGTATTTTCTCGGGAATCGGTTATACCTTAACGGCATTAAGACAGAATGATCTTGCAAAGCGTTATTTTCAGAAAGCAGTAGAAATTTTATATAATCTGGAATTGCCGGAGGATATTGCGGAAGTATATTACAATATGGCAATTAACTGTATTGCAGCAGAAGAATTCAAGGAAGCCAACGAATATCTGATGCGCTGTATGAAGATCATTGAACGTCTGCATTTGAATAGTCTGAGGGTCTGCAATTTAAGCAAATTGTATGGACTCTTAGCATTGTGCAATCAGAAGATTGGCAACCGTTTCAACTGTGAACAGTACCTCAATAACTGCAAACAGTTCTTAAATTACATAATTGAAAAAGAAAAGCTTCAGAATGATCTGGGAATCATCCACGATTATGCACGTTGTGATGATGATATGTTCCTTTATCATTTCACACGGGCATTACTTGAAGTGGATTCCGGTAATGATTCGTCTGCATTTGAAGATTTTAATTGTGCAGAGACACATCTGGTGCGGACTGAGGGGAACCAGTTCTTCTGTTATCAGCTGTTCCGTAAGGACAGGATCCGCTTTTATGGGCAGACAGGAAGAATGGAACTTAAGAGCAATGAAGAGGCAATCTTAAAACAATATCTTGAGGATAATACCCATTCTCTTACAGATGAAGAAATTAAGGTATTAGAGCCATTGGAACAGTATTTATTAGAAGAACCTCTTCATGTGATATCTACCCTGGAGATGGAAATGCAGCTGAAGCAGGAAAGCATTAACCGTGCTTACAAGCAGGAACGACGTCAGATGGATTTTCTGTCGACATGGCAGAAGACCATTGATGTGACGGATGTTTCGGCAGAAGTAATGGTAGAGAATGTGATGCGGACATTCCTGTATCACTTTAATTTGGACCGGGCATTATATATACAGTATCATGGAAGAAAACCAAAGGTACTTTATGATAATACAGAAGCCAGCCTTTCTATGAAGGAGCAGAAGTATTTAAAGGAAGTGTTCGAAAAGACACAGAGAGGGTTTGTTGTATCGAAAATCAGCAGTAACTATTCGGAACATCTGAATGTGGTCAAACTGTTTGATGAAGATAATGTATGCTCCCTTGTTGCCATTCCATTCTTTGACAATGGAAAAGTAACAAGCATTATGATAGCATATATTCTGATGAAGGATAACTGGCATTCCTCTGTCAGCCGGTATATGTTAGATGAGAGTGATATGCGGATTTATGAGCTTTTGTTCCGGGAGGTACAGTATGCACTGAATCGTCTCTATGCATATGAGAAGCTCTATGAAATGAATGCTGCATTGTATAAATCTGCAGTAACCGATCAGCTGACAGGAATTCTCAACAGGAAGGGATTCTATCAGAACATCGGGGAAATTATCCAGAAGATTAAAAAGGGCCGCATGAAGCATGAGTTTGGTATTATGTTTATCGATCTGGATAATTTCAAAGGATATAATGATACCTTTGGACATGATGTGGGAGATTTGCTGCTTAAGTCCATGGCAAATATCTTCAGCAGGGTCTGCAGGGACAAGGGCTTTGTGACACGTTTCGGTGGTGATGAATTTATTATTTTCCTCTACACCGGAGAAAAAAAGACCTTAGAGGATACCGCAAAGGCTATCTATAAAGAGATTAAGAAACAGGATGGGTTCAGGGAACTGATTGCAAAAGAAATCGGACAGCCGGTTGAGATTGATGATAAGAAATTACTTTCCTGCTCTATTGGTATTATTTCTTCCAATCAGGTAAAGAAGGCAGAAGACATTGATGAAATGATTAAAGTGGCAGATGATCTTCTGTATGCAGTAAAAGCAGAATCCAAAGGAACGTATAAGTTCTTTGAAGAACAGGAACAGAAGTAAGGCAAAGGAAACGGGAAAACGTATGGTAATGAAGCTTCCAGAGCATGTTAAGTTTATAATTGAGAAGCTGCAGGAAGCAGGCTTTGAAGGATATGCAGTAGGAGGGTGTGTCAGAGACACCCTCCTTCAACGTGTGCCTCAGGACTGGGATATCACCACTTCTGCTTATCCGGAAGACGTAAAAGAAATTTTTGGACGCACCATCGATACCGGAATTGAGCATGGAACGGTAACGGTAATGCTGGATAAAAAAGGGTATGAGGTGACAACTTACCGGATTGATGGCGAATATGAGGATGCCAGACATCCGAAGAAAGTAACCTATACAGATAATCTTTTAGAGGATTTAAAACGCAGGGATTTTACCATTAATGCCATGGCATATAATGAACAGCGGGGACTGGTGGATGCTTTTGACGGAGCAGGAGATTTAAAGCGTGGCATCATCCGCTGTGTAGGAGAACCAAAGGAGAGATTTGGGGAAGATGCTTTAAGGATGCTTCGGGCAGTGCGTTTTGCGGCACAGCTGGGCTTTGATATAGAAGAAGAGACAGCAGAAGCGATTCAGGAGCTTGCACCGATGTTAAAAAAGGTCAGTGCAGAGCGTATTCAGGTAGAACTGGTTAAGCTTCTTACCTCAGTCCATCCGGAGGAGATGCATACCGTATATGCCACAGGAATTGCGGATGTGGTACTGCCGGAATTTTCGGTGATGATGCGTACACCACAGAATAATCCCCATCACTGTTATACAGTGGGAGAGCATACCATTGAAGTGTTAAAAGGTGTGGAAGCAGACAAGGTGCTACGGCTTGCAGCATTATTTCATGATGTGGCAAAGCCCGACTGCCGCAGTACAGATGAAGATGGAATTGACCATTTCTACGAGCATCCGCAGGTGGGAGCAAAGAAGACGAAGACAATTTTACGCAGATTAAAATTCGACAATGCAACCATTGATATGGTCTGCCGGCTGGTGGCAATTCACGATATTAACCCGGCACTGACACCGGAGTCCGTACGAAAGGCAATACAGAAGGCGGGATTAGAGTGCTATCCGGTTATATTTGAACTGAAGAAAGCAGATATTTTAGCCCAGAGTGATTATCAGAGGAAAGAAAAGCTGGAAGCATTGGACGGATATCATAAGATTTATGATAAAATAATCAAAGATGCAGACTGTCTGACACTAAAAGACCTTGCACTTAACGGACGGGACTTAATAGAACTTGGTGTGAAGCCCGGTCCGCAGATAGGGAACATTTTGGCAAAGCTTTTAGATGTGGTAATTGAAGAACCGGAAAAGAATACAAAAGAATATCTGACAGGTTATACTTTAAAGAACCTCTTCATATGATAGAAAGACGCATAAAGATTTGTGCGAATTCGTCGTATGGAGGGGTTTTTGTGTATAATTTATCGAGCCAGTTGTTAGAACAGTATCCGTTTGAGGTAACCGCCATCCAGAAAGGAAGGGGAACCTATATCTGCACGACATCGGAGGGCGGAAAAATAATAATAGGATCTTTTCGCGGGTCAAAAGGCAGAGCGGAAGCTTTAGAACATGTTTTGCTCCGTCTGAAAGAAAATGGAATAGAAGCAGATGAAATCATACATACCAGGGAAGGAGAAATTTTAGCCCAGGAGGTGGATGAAACATGGTACTATGCCAGAAAATATATGGAGGGCAGAGAGTGTGAGACCAGGAGCCGTGATGATGTACTTGCTGCGGTAGAAGAACTGGCAAAGCTGCATCTTGTCCTGCAGAAGGTGGAGGATGAAAATTTAAAAATTGGCGGACAGGATTATGCCATGGAGGTATTCCGGCACAACCGGGAGCTTAAAAAGGTGCGCAATTATATTCATGGAAAGCATAAAAAGAATGAATTTGAAATGATATTTATGCGCAATTATGAGATTTTCTTAAAACAGGCACTGGACGTGGAACATCGGCTGATGAAACCAAATCCGGGTGAAACGCAGGGGCAGAGCGGAAAGCAGAGCCAGGAAGCAGCAATGTATGGAATCTGCCATGGAGACTATAACCAGCATAATGTATTATTTACCCATGGTAAAATTATAATTACAAATTTTGAACAGGCACATTATGATGTGCTGGTAGGGGATCTGGCGCATTTCTTACGGAAACTGATGGAAAAACATAATTTTAATATCGGGCTGGCAACGGATATGCTGGCAGCTTACGAAAAAAGACGAAAATTATTACCAGAGGAATGGGAGCAGCTTTATGTAAGGATGGCATACCCACAGAAGTTCTGGAAAGTGGCAAATCACTACTTTAATGCCAATAAGGCGTGGGTGTCCGGCAGAGACATTGAGAAGTTGAACCGGGTTATCGAACAGGAAGAAATCCGCCAGCAGTTTTTAAGAATGTTATTTTATTTTGTGGAATAATCATGTATAATTATGTACAGGCAATTGCCGGAGGAAAAGAGCATACAGGAGAAAAAGAGGTGCGAAATGAAGCAATCAGGGAAGCACTGGCTGTTGGCTTTGGTTATTTTCACAGTATTTGTGGCCTTGAGCGGCTGTGGAAAGAAAGACGATGGGCCTGTCAGCATGAAAGGCTATGCATCAGGTGTTGAGGCAGCAACGGAGGAAGAGACACAGGCAGAGGAAAGCAGCTTGTATACGGTAAGTGGTGCTGATACAACACTTTCAACAATGACATTTCTGAATATTGACACGGGACGTTATGAACAGTATTCTTATACAGACGGGACAATTTTTAAAGACAGACATGGTAGTCTGATTTCGGCAGCATCCATGGTACCGGGAAAAGTGGTTACTTTAACACTCCGGGATAAAGACCTGATATTAGAAAAGGTGGAGCAGTCGGCAGATGCATGGGAGATGGACGATATCGGAAAATTTTCCTATAATGAAGAAGATAAGATATTTACCATAGGAGACACAAAGTATTCTTATGATGAAGAATTACAAGTGTTTTCCGGAGATGCAGCCATAGAATTGTCCGCAGTTACCGGACAGGACACCTTAAGAATACAGGGAATTGACCGGAAAGTGCTGTCAGTGTCCGTTACAACAGGACATGGAGTCATCCAGCTTGTAAATACACAGGCATTAGAGGGCGGCTGGTTAAGCCTGAATCATAAGAATTATTATAAGATCACGGAGAATATGCAGTTAGAGGTGCCGGAAGGAACCTATGAATTAACCGTTGCCGGCAATGGCTACGGCGGTTCCACAGAGGTAGCTGTAACAAGAAATGAGCAGATTTCCGTGGATGTAGATTCCATAAAGGGTGAGGATCCGAAATATTGTACTTTAACCTTTGCGGTTGATGTTGCAGGCGCTTTGATGTATATTGATGGTAGTCAGGTTGATTATACACAGCCATTACAGTTGCAGTATGGCATCCATTCCATACAGATTACTGCAGATGGATATGACACCTGGTCGAAGCGGCTATATGTAAATTCGCCGGAAGCGCAGATAGAGATTGCGTTGTCAGGTGATGATACGGGCAGTACAGAGACAGAATCGACGGAAACTGCCGGAAATGAAGAGAACACAACCGTGGAGCATAAGCATTCCGACAGTACATCGGATTCCAGTGAAACTAACAGCTCCAGTGGAAGTTCATCCAGTGACTCTGATGCATATAGGAAGGCATTGAGTGAAATTATTGATACATTAACCAGTAACAATAATTCTTCGACAAGTACATTAAATCAGGTAGTTAACAGTCTTACGAATTAGTGGGAGAAATGAAAGGGCGAGACATCCGAAGGAGGCTGCCACTGGCAGGTTCTTTTGGTAAACAACATAAATGAAAAGCAGGAGGAAATCAGGAATGGGTTACAAGGAAACTTACGAAGCATGGCTTGAGGGAGCGTATTTTGATGAGGCAACCAAGGCTGAACTTCAGGCAATCAAAGACAATGACAAGGAAATTGAGGATCGTTTCTATAAAGATCTTGAGTTTGGTACAGCAGGATTACGTGGGGTGATCGGTGCCGGTACCAACCGTATGAACATCTATACTGTCCGCAAAGCAACACAGGGTCTTGCAAATTATATTTTAAAAGTAAATGCACAGGATAAGGGTGTGGCAATTGCCTTCGATTCCAGACATATGTCACCGGAATTTGCAGATGAATCCGCACTTTGCCTTGCAGCAAACGGAATCAAAGCATATGTATTTGAGTCATTAAGACCAACACCGGAATTATCTTATGCAGTCCGTAAATTAGGATGCACTGCCGGAATTAATATTACAGCAAGCCACAACCCGCCAGAATACAATGGGTACAAGGTATACTGGGAGGACGGTGCACAGATTACACCACCTCATGATACCGGAATTATGGATGAAGTAAAGAAAGTAACTGATTACAGTACCGTTAAGACCATGTCCTTAGAGGATGCCAGGGCAGCAGGCCTTTATGAGACTATCGGCGCGGCAATCGATGATGCTTATATTGCAGAGCTTAAGAAGCTTGTGGTACATCAGGATGCCATTGATGCAGTAGGCAAAGACCTTAAGATTGTATACACACCATTACATGGAACAGGAAATATCCCGGTCCGCCGTGTGTTAAAAGAGCTTGGCTTTGAAAATGTATATGTTGTTCCGGAACAGGAGCTTCCGGATGGAGATTTCCCAACCGTAAGTTATCCGAACCCGGAGGCAGAGGAAGCATTTGCATTGGGACTTGCACTGGGCAGGAAAGTAGATGCAGACTTAATCCTTGCAACTGACCCGGATGCAGACCGCCTCGGTGTATATGTAAAGGATTCTAAGACGGGAGAATATCATTCCTTAACCGGAAATATGTCCGGCTGCCTGATTGGTGATTATATCATCGGACAAAAGAAAGCAATCAACGGCTCCCTGCCGGCAGATGGTGCATTTATCAAATCCATCGTATCTACCAATATGGCAGATGCCATTGCAGAATACTATGGCATTCAGTTAATCGAAGTATTAACCGGATTCAAGTTTATCGGTGGCAAAATCTTAGAGTTCGAAAAGACCGGAAAAGGAACCTACCTCTTTGGTATGGAAGAAAGCTACGGCTGCCTGACCGGAACCTATGCAAGAGATAAGGATGCAGTGGTAGCATCTATGGCGTTATGTGAGGCTGCTGCATATTACAAGACCAAGAATATGACTCTTTGGGATGCAATGCTTGCCATGTATGAAAAATATGGATACTATAAAGACCATGTTGAGTCTATTACATTAAAGGGAATCGAGGGTCTGGCTAAGATTCAGGAAATCATGGATACACTGCGCAGCGAAACTTTAACTGAAATCGGTGGCTATAAAGTTGAAAAAGTACGTGATTACAAGAAGGATACCATTACAGACCTTGCAACCGGAGCAGTAACAGCAACAGGACTTCCAAGCTCTAATGTACTTTACTATGAATTAAACGATGCTGCGTGGTTCTGTGTAAGACCATCCGGTACCGAGCCGAAAGTAAAATTCTACATTGGTGTGAAGGGTTCATCTATGGAAGAAGCAGAGCAGAAATATGAAGTCCTTGGAAAAGCAGTTTTGGACAAAATCAATAAAATGTTATAGACCAAATTGTATGCCTTAATTTACCGTATTTTCCTTGACAAATAAAGGAAAAACAAGTATAAATATATTCGTAGGTAATCTTGGAGAGTGTAGACCTCAAGAAGAATTATAAAATCCAGAGGAGGAATTTTAACATGAACAAAGCAGAATTAGTATCAGCTATGGCTGAAAAAACAGCTTTATCTAAAAAAGATGCAGAGGCAGCTTTAAAAGCTTTCACTGATATCGTAGCTGAAGAATTAAAAAAAGGTGAGAAAATCCAGTTAGTTGGATTTGGTACTTTCGAAGTATCTGAAAGAGCTGAAAGAACAGGAAGAAACCCACAGAGCGGTAAAGAGATGGTTATTCCAGCTTCTAAAGCACCTAAGTTCAAAGCAGGAAAAGCTTTAAAAGATTTAATCAATAAATAAGTTGATAAAATGATTCTGATTAGAGGTGTAACGAAAGTAGAAAACTGCTTTTGCTACACCTTTTTTTATTGAAATTCGAATGAGAAAGAGATTTATTTTTCACTTTTTTAAAGTAAAGCATGTACAGGAAAGAATGCTGCGTGAAATCAGAATGCGTGGTAATTTCAGGGCTGCGTTTTTTCTGGCAGAACCTGTCTTTCCGGTTGCTTTGACGGAATGCGGCGGTTGTCCGTCTGCTGCGGATACGACACTCACCAGTAAGGGCGGCTAGGCATTCTTTTGAAAAAAATGGCTGTTCCGGCAACCGGCGCAAAGTCGCATCCATGCTCCAATTGCGCCTCGCTGACACATCCCTGTGTCAGCGTTGCCGGTTGCTCCAAAGAATGCAAGCCGCCCTAACCGTCTCGTTCATGTATCCGCATGCAGACGAACAATCCACCGCATTTTGTCAAACATTGGAAAGACTGGTTTTATCAGAAAAGAAAAAACGCAGCCTTGCAATTACAACATTCTGATTTGGCAGGATTGTTTCCTGTACATGCTGTATTTGAAAGAAGGAAAAGATATCTGTTTTCCTTCGAATTTCAAAAAAGAAAGAAGGTAAGCAAATGAGATTAGACAAATATTTAAAGGTAACCCGCCTGATTAAACGCAGAACCGTTGCCAACGAAGCCTGTGATGCCGGACGTGTCACCGTAAATGGCAAACCGGCGAAAGCATCCGTCAATGTAAAAGCAGGTGACATCATCGAAATCATGTTTGGCCAGAAGACGGTGAAAGTAGAAGTGGTTGCAATCGCAGATACCACCAAGAAAGAAGAGGCAGGAGAATTATTCCGTTATCTGTAAAAGAGTAAAAACGCATAAAAAGAGAAACAGTCTCATATATTTTGGAAAGGACTAACTTTCGGGCAAAGGAGTATGAGACTGAATGGAAGAATTGAAAACAGCAAAAGCACATAAAGTATTGTTGGCAAACCGGAAAAGTGCAAACTTCAGCGGAGTGCTGGATGTGCTTTCTTTTGATGTAAATGAGATTTTACTGGAAACAGAACAGGGAATGCTTCTGATAAAGGGAAATGACCTTCATGTAAACCGCCTGTCCTTAGAACAGGGGGAAGTGGATGTCACAGGGAAAATTGATGGCTTAACCTATTCTGATGTGGAAACCTATCACAAAGGTGGCGGAGAATCCTTCTTAGGCAGGTTGTTTAAATGATAGAAATCAGCCCGGAAATTTCCGGTGAAGCCTTAAGGTTCCTCTTGTTCATGCTGGCGGGGATATTATTAATCTTAGCCTTTGACCTGTTTCGGATTCTGCGCAGGCTGATACCTCATAGAACCGGAGTGGTTGCAGTGGAGGATATGCTGTACTGCATCGGAAGCGCCATATTTATATTTATTATGCTCTGTCGGGAAAATGACGGAGCAATCCGGGGCTTTTGCATGCTGGGCATGAGCGTTGGGATGCTGTTATGCAATTATGCCATCAGTCCATGGCTGGTGAAGGGAATCGTAAAAGTATTTAAGAAACTGTTTCAAGTAGTGGGGAAACCATTGCGGGCAGTATTTCGCATGGTGGCAGTACCCTTACGTTTCCTGAAAGGGAAAATCAGAAGATTATTACGAAAATTACAAAAAACGTTGAAAAAAATCCGTAAAACTATTAGAATGGTGTTATGTAAACTATAGATGAGGAAATGAGTATGACAAATAGTCGAAGAAAAAGAAAACAGAAACGAAACGGAAGAATCTGTATCTCTTTGATTGCGATAATGTTCTTGGTGATTATGTCAGTTCAAATTGTTAAGCTCTACCAGAAGGAGCAGGAGTATACTGCCAGAGAGAAGGCACTGACGGAATCTTTAGAAGATGAAACAGAACGTCAGAATCAGCTGGATAATTACGAAGAATATACCAAGAGTCAGGAATATATTGAAGACCAGGCAAAGAGCAAGCTGGGACTGACCCATGAAAATGAGATTATCTTCAAGGAAGACAAGAAGTAGAACAGCTTCGAAAACATAAAGACCATAGAAAAACTTAAAATAGACAAACCATTCCGCTTTTTGCCGAAAACTTTTTTGAAATGAGACAACGGTTTGACAAAGATTTCGGACAAACATTTCTATAATAGCTTCTGCTGTCACAAATGACAGGAGAAGGAGGAACAATGGAAATGAAGAAATTGAGAACGAAACAGGCGGTAATATGTTTTATAGGGGTAGCAGTGTGTAAATTAGGATTTGCAGGCTGCTACCCTTTTATCCCGGCATATTTTGCGGCAGCTTACCTGGAACGGGGCGGACGGCTGCTGCTGGGAATCGGAATGTTTCTTGGAATGGCATTTATGCTGCCGCTGACACTGATGACAAAATATGTAATGACACTGCTGGTAACCATAGTAATCATCAAGCTGGCAGAATGGGTAAATAAAGGCTGTTATACCTGGATAGCTGCCTTTGGCGCAGGCTGTTCGGCAACCTTATTATCTGTATTTGGAGAAATGTTAAACGTAAGAGACGGAATGCGGACGGAAATGGCGGTCTTAGAAGGAGTCTTTATATTTGCAGCCACCATGGTGTTAAGCCGTATCATACATAGCTTCCTGGAATTCACATTTGTGAATCAGCCAATACCGGAGATAAAGAGTAATGAAGAAGAAAAACTACTGACCTATGCAAAGTCCTTTCAAAGCCTTTCAGATATATTCGGGCGGATGAATGTGGAACATACCAGTTTCTCGGCAGAGGAAATGGGCAGGATGCAAAATGAGATAACCGGGAAAATGTGTGTTTCCTGCGACCAGTGTGCTCTTTGCTGGGAAAAGGATGACAGCCCCATGTACGGCTATTTGTCGTCACTGCTGCAATCTATCCGGGAGGCGGGAAAGACAAACCGCGATATTGAAAAGAAAATGGAAGAATATTGCCCCTATATGCAGGAAATGACGGCGGAGGCTCTTCGGATATTTGAAAAAGCTTCTTTAAATATGGCGTGGTACAACCGGCTGGTAGAAAACCGTGAGGTCATAGCCGAGCAGCTGGATGCCATGGCATATATCATGGAGGATTGTGCAAAGAAGCAGAAAAATATTACAGAAGAGTGCCGGTCAAATCTACAGGACATAGCTTACCGGGCAAGGGAGCGGGGCATAAAAGTGATTGATGAACAGCTCTGGGAAAAGGAAAACGGCCGCTGGCAACTTGTGATGAAAGTCATGGTAAAAGATGGCTGTGTCACTACGAGAGAACTGACAAAGGCAGTAGCCGGAGCACTGAACCGGCGCATGATTCCGGAGAAGGATACCAAGACGCTGATTGGAAAAGGCGTCAACCTCTATACCTATGAAGAAGAGCCGCGGTTTCAGGCAATTTATGGCGTAGCCAGGATGGTAAAGGATGGAGCAGCCGTTTCCGGGGATAACTTTTCTTTTTTGGAGCCGGAAAGTGGAAAAATGGTCATGTGCTTATCGGATGGCATGGGTTCTGGAAGTCTTGCCTGCAAGGAAAGTGAAATGGTCATTGAACTGGTGGAAAAATTTCTGGAGGCGGGCTTTGATGTGGAAACGGCAGCCCGCATGATGAATTCTGCCATGGTGATGAAAGGGCAGGAGGATTTATTTTCCACGGTGGATATCAGTGAACTGGATTTATATGACGGAACCTGCCGTTTTTATAAAATCGGAGCGGCGGCAACCTTTATCCGGAGAAATGGCATAGTGGAATGTCTTATTTCCACCAGTCTTCCGGTGGGCGTGTCTTATAAACTGGATATGGAAAAAAGCGAAAAGGACTTATATAACGGAGATTTCCTTGTCATGGTATCAGATGGTGTGCTAGAATATTTACATGTGCCGAATCCGGAAGAAACCATGCAGGAAATCATAGAAAGCATTGAGACTAATAATGCAACAATTCTTGCAAAGCGCATTTTAGAGCGGGTGTTACTTTTTACCGGAGGAAAGGCGGCAGACGATATGACGGTGCTTGCCACCGCAATTTGGGAGAAATAATATGATTCCTGGTGTAGAAGCTTTTCTGGAACAATATCATATGATTGAGCAGTCGGATGTAGTGGTTGCCGGAGTGTCCGGTGGTGCAGATTCCGTATGCCTGCTGCTGCATCTGCTGGAATTGAAAGAAAAACTTTCCTTTACGCTGGCAGCAGTCCATGTGCAGCATGGCATCCGGGGCGAAGAAAGCCTTCAGGATGCAGCGTTTGTAGAGGAACTTTGCAGGCGGTATCAGGTGCAGCTATTCCGCTATGATTATGATGTGCCGGAATATGCAAAGCAGCATGGATATTCGGAAGAAGAGGCGGGAAGAAATTTACGATATGAGAGTTTTCACAAAGCGTTAGAAGAATTGGGTGCGCCGGAAGGGAAAATTGCAGTTGCCCATAACCGTAATGATCTGGCAGAGACCATGCTCTGGAATATGATCCGGGGCAGCGGCATGCGTGGCATGGCTGGAATTCCGCCGGTGAGAGATGGCGTCATCCGTCCGCTTCTTCATACGGCAAGGGTGGAAATCGAAAATTATTTAAAAGAAAAAGGTGAAAGCTACTGTATAGATGCTACCAATGCATCTTTGGATTATACCAGAAACCGGATCCGTAATCAGGTACTTCCGGTGTTGGAGGAACTGAATGCCGGAGTTTATGCCCATATGGAACAGCTGGGGGATGACATCCGGAAGACACAGGAATATCTGTCTGCTGTAATAGAAGAAAAAAGGGCACAATATGTAGAAAGAGATTTCCGAAAGACGCAGGCTTTCCTGATATCGGAGGAGCTTTTAAAAGAACCGGAAATCCTGTATACAAGCATTATAAAGGAGTGTATCTGTGAGACGGCCGCAAGCAGTAAAGATATTACAAGAACCCATGTAGAACTGGTACAGAAACTTTTTTCCATGCAGACGGGAAGAAGCGTGAACCTGCCTTATCAGGTGGTGGCAGAGCGGACTTATGGCGGTGTGCGTCTGCAAAAGTGTGAAAAACAACCGGAGCATAAAATTACAGAACCGGTAGGAATGCTTTCCAGTCAGTCTTCCAGTCAGCCGGTCGGACGACAAAGCGGTCAACCAGCCGGTTGTTGTGGGATTTCAATAGAAGAACATCCGGATTTTGCCTGTCGGATTTATAAACGGGAAGAGTTACCGGAAGGAATTTCTAAAAAAAAGTATACGAAATGGCTGGATTATGATAAAATAAAAAATAGTCTTTTGATTCGGAACAGACAGCCGGGCGATTATTTTGTGCTGGATGAGACGGGCAGAACACAGAAGCTGAAGCAGTATTTTGTAAATGAGAAAATTTTAAAAGAGCAGCGGGACACTATTCCGTTGGTGGCAGACGGTGCTCATATCCTGTGGATTGTGGGATACCGGATCAGTGCATATTACAAAGTAAGCAGTACAACGAAGACGATTTTGGAAATACAATATTATGGAGGAAGAGAAGACAATGAGTGAGCAGATTCGTGTATTACTCTCAGAGGAAGAACTTGATCGTAAAATTGCTGAATTAGGAGAAAGAATTAGCAAGGATTATGAAGGTGAAAGCGTTCATTTAATCTGCATACTGAAGGGAAGTATATTCTTTACCTGTGAACTGGCAAAGCGTATTACCGTGCCGGTAACAATTGATTTTATGTGCGTTTCCAGTTATGGCGCGTCAACCGTGTCCAGTGGAAAAATTACCATAAAGAAAGATTTGGAAGAATCTATTGAAGGTAGAAATGTAATTGTCATTGAAGACATTATTGATACAGGAAGAACACTGCGTTATCTGCTGGATGATTTATCCGCCAGAGGACCGAAGAGCTTAAAATTGTGTGCAATGTTAGATAAACCGGATCGCAGGATAACAGACGTTGCGGTAGATTATACCGGTTTTGAAATTCCGGATGAATTTGTAGTAGGATATGGTCTTGATTATGACCAGCGCTATCGCAATCTGCCATACATTGGCATTCTTGATTTGGGATAGGAAGGAGTTTGCGTGAAGAAATCATATAGAGGATGGGGCTTTTATATCAGTCTGATTGTAGTTGTGGTTTTGGTCTGGTTCTTACTGGACGGACAGCATCTGAATCAGGATGACTATAATTATGCCCAGTTTAAACAGGAACTGGCTGATGATGAGATTAAATCTGTAGAAGTGCAGCCAAACAGAGTTTATCCAACCGGAAGACTGGATATTGTCAAAACGGATAAGTCAGAAGAGACCTTATATGTGCTGGATGTCAGTGAGGCTCAATCGCTGATGGATAAGGAAAAATTTACTTCTTATGTGGTGAATGATATTCCGGCAGAAAACTGGCTGATGAATTTATTGCCGCTCTTACTTGTGTTTGGAGCAATGTTTATTCTGTTTATGATTGTTATGAACAATCAGGCAGCAGGCGGTGGTGGTGGCAGCAAGATGATGAATTTTGGAAAAAGCCGGGCAAAGATGACCACCGATGAGAACCGCAATGTAACCTTTGAAAATGTGGCAGGACTGCAGGAAGAAAAAGAAGAATTAGAAGAAATCGTAGATTTCTTGAAAGAGCCGAGAAAGTATACCAGACTGGGAGCGAGAATCCCGAAGGGAGTTCTTCTGGTGGGACCTCCCGGAACCGGTAAGACTCTGCTTGCCAAGGCAGTTGCCGGAGAAGCAGGCGTTCCGTTCTTTAGTATTTCCGGTTCTGATTTCGTAGAAATGTTTGTTGGTGTCGGCGCATCCCGTGTACGTGATCTTTTTGAAGATGCCAAGAAAAATGCACCATGTATCGTATTTATCGACGAGATTGATGCAGTGGCAAGAAGAAGAGGAACCGGTATGGGCGGCGGACATGATGAACGGGAGCAGACCTTGAACCAGCTTCTGGTAGAGATGGACGGATTTGGTGTCAACGAAGGAATTATCGTAATGGCAGCAACCAACCGTGTCGATATCTTAGACCCTGCAATTATGCGTCCGGGCAGATTTGACCGTAAGGTACATGTGGGGCGTCCGGATATTGGTGGAAGAGAAGAAATCTTAAAGGTACATGCAAAGAATAAACCCCTGGCAGAGGATGTGGATTTGAAACAGATTGCACAGACTACAGCAGGTTTTACCGGAGCAGACCTGGAGAATCTTTTAAATGAGGCGGCAATTGTTGCAGCCAAAGAAAACAGAAGTTATATTATCCAGAAAGATATTAAGGAATCCTTCTTAAAAGTAGGTGTCGGTCCGGAGAAGAAGAGCCGGATTATTACCGAGAAAGAAAAGAAGATTACCGCATATCACGAATCGGGTCATGCGATTTTATTCCATGTACTTCCAGATGTGGGACCGGTATATACCGTATCCATTATCCCAACCGGTGGTGGAGCAGCAGGCTATACGATGCCATTGCCGGAGCGTGATGAAATGTTTGATACCAAGGGAAGAATGTTGCAGCAGATAATTGTTTCCTTAGGTGGACGTGTGGCAGAAGAGTTGATTTTTGATGATATCACAACCGGAGCTTCACAGGATATCAAGCAGGCAACCGAGCTTGCCAAAGCAATGGTAACGAAATACGGATTTTCCGAAAATGTCGGACTGATTAATTATAACAATGATGATGACGAAGTGTTTATCGGAAGAGATCTTGCACATACCAGAGGCTATGGCGAGGGTGTGGCATCCAAAATTGATGAAGAAGTAAAACGCATCATTGACGAATGCTATGCCAAAGCAAGGGCAATCATTCAGGAAAATAGTGATGTACTCCATAAATCAGCAGACCTTCTTTTGGAAAAAGAAAAGATTGGAAGAGATGAATTTGAAGCATTATTCCAGAGCGGAGTTGATGTTGTAACTGAGACAACGGAGGAGTAGAAGCCAAAGAGAAGGTTTTTTTCGAAAATGGGAAAAAGGTACTATACAAAGTGTACAAAAAGCATGTGTAACTTTTGTGAAGTTTGTGCACACTTTTGAATGGGAAAATGGTACTATAATTAACGTAAAAACCCCCCAATACATTATATAATTTTTGCTACACCCCATAGTAAAAATACCTTCTCCTAAAAGGACGACCGTGCGAAAGGTCGTCTTTTTTTTACTTTACAGGAAATTGCTTTCCTGTAAAGTAAAAAACGCTCCGCGAGGATGCGCACTGCGGCGTATAAGGTAGATGTCGCAAGCGACCGCCGCAGGCGCGAGAATGTGCCAAGGCACATTCTTTGTTACGCGAGTAAACTTGTTCCCGAGCCTATCGCGGAAGTGAGGGAGCTTTTCCCTCACTTATCTCGCATAGAAAACTCCCATCCCTCAAACAGTGGACATCGGTCCCAAAACTGCCTATAATGAATCTTAAGAAAAGAATATTTCGATAAAGCTGACACATAGATGGGAGATACAACATGATAAAGGCAGCATTTTGCGATGATGACGATACGGTTTTAAAAGAACTGCAGAGCTTACTGGAGGAGTATCGCAGGGAGCGTGATTACAGAATAGATGCAAAAGTCTATCACAGTCCGCTGGATTTACTGAATGAAATGGAAAAAGGAACCCGCTTTGACATTTTGTTTTTGGATATTTTAATGCCGGGGGTAGATGGAATCCAAACGGCATCCGAGATTCGGAAGTTTGATAATAATATCAAAATTATTTTTCTTACTTCTTCTGTGGAGTTTGCGGTGCAGTCTTATGAGGTGAAAGCATATTATTACCAGTTGAAACCGATTGAAAAGGGCAGCTTCTATCATCTACTGGATTCTATGTTAGAACAGATGGAAAAAGAGCATGGCAGTAGTATTGTACTGCGCTGTAAGACGGGAATTGCCCGGATTGCGTTAAAACGGCTGGAATACTGCGAAGTAATCCACAGGACATTATTGATACATCTGACCGATGGGACGGTATATGAATGCAGCGGCAGCATGGATGAACTGGGCCGGCAGCTTATGCCTTATGGAACTTTTATACGTCCACATCGTTCATATCTTGTGAATCTGGAATATATAAAGAATCTTTCTTATCGTACCATTACGATGTCAAGTCTTGTGGAAATTCCTATTCCAAGAGGGAAATACAATGAAATAAAGAGTGCATTTCTGAAAAATGCATTTGAAGATGGGCAGGTGACGTTATGAGCCTTTGGATGTCCCTTCTTAACAATGTGGCAGTCAGTGTTTTTGGAAGTGTGCTGGCGGCGTCCTTCTGTGATGCACTGGACCGGCGGAAAAACCGGATCATATTCTGGATATGCATCGCACTGATTCCAATTGCACAGGGGATTATTTACTACGTATGGGAGGATGGCTTTTTGAGGCAGATTTATCCGCTGCTGGTACATGTTCCGTTGATTTTACTGTTATGTGGACTGACTGGTAAATTGTTATGGCCGTTTTTCTCTGTGATGGCAGCCTACCTGTGCTGCCAGTTACGACGCTGGCTGGCACTTCTTACAGTGGAAATTTTGGGCGGAGGAGCATTGATGCTGGATGCGGTGGAATTATTGATTACCCTGCCACTACTGTTTGGCCTGCTGCACTTTATGACGCCGGCAGTCCGTTATATTTCCTGTTATTCCAGAAAAATGCAGTGTCAGTTTGGTGTGATACCGGTGCTGTATTATGTATTTGATTATCTGACAAGAGTGTATACAGATCTTTTGTCCAGTGGAGCTCCGGTTGTCGTGGAATTTATGCCATTTATCTGTTGTGGAGCGTATCTTGTGTTCCTGTTGTATAACTTTACAAAAGGACAGGAAGAAAACCGGATGAGGGAGATTCAAAAAAGCCTTGATATGCAGGTGGCACAGTCCATGCGTGAAATAACGGCGTTACGGGAGTCACAGAATCTGGCCAGCCGTTACCGCCATGACCTGCGTCATCATTTACAATATCTATATGCCTGTTTGGAGAACCATCAGATACAGAAGGCAGAGGATTATATATCTGATATCTGTAATGAGCTGGAACAGCAGAAGGTGATACAGTATTGTGAAAACGAAGCTGCGAATCTGATTTTGTCATCCTTTGCAGGAAGGGCAGAAGCGGAAGGAATTGTAATGAAAGTGGAAGGCGGCATGAAAGCGAAGGCGGTGATAAGTGATACTGACTTGTGTGTGCTATTGTCTAATGCCCTGGAAAATGCCATCCATGCCTGCAGGGAAGTACAAAAAGAGGGAAAAGAAGCCAGAATAGAAGTACAGATTTATGAAAAACAGCAGCAGGTATTTTTACAGATAAAAAACTCCTGTGCCGGAGCACCAATCTTCGAAAACGGAGTCCCGGTTTCAAAGAAAAAAGGACATGGTATCGGAACCCGGAGTATCTGTGCCATTGTGGAACGCTATGGAGGGGTATATACATTTTCATTGGAAAAAGAGTATTTTGTACTCCGTCTGAATCTGTCGGAAAAGAATGTCGATTCAGTACATTTTACTGCCGTTTGAGACGTGAATCTCCTGCTGGATAAGAAAGAATGGTAAAATATATCTAAGTCGAGGATGACGCACAAAAGACAGGAGGAAGATAAAAATGAAGAAAATAATTTCATGTTTAGTGGTATTAACCATGTGCATTTCACTGGCTGCCTGCGGGGGAACGGATAAACAGGCTGCAATTGATGCATTCAATAAAGCAAGCACATCATTCAATGAAGTAGCGAATGCCATCAATGCGAATCCGGATGCATACGACCAGGATGTGATTGATACCATGATTGAAATGGCAGATGTCTTACAGCAGCACAAAGAGCTGTTAGAGGGAGACACTGAAATTGAAGAAGACAAATTAAATGAAATGATTGAATGGTATGGTACCGTAGAAGAATGGGTATCAGACGTAAAGGCGGAGTTAGGTATATAATAGATTTCATAGAGTTACTTCTTTAAGAGGGGACGGATACGGAAAATGTATCCGTCCTTTTCTGGTTGTAATCTTTGGAACTTTCGTATATTATAGTAATAAAAATAATTATTTAGAAACGAGAGGCTTGTTGTAAGATGATGAAGAAACAGCAATCGATTTATGAATTGAACAGAATTCAGCAGTATATTATGCAGATGCGCCCGATTCTTAGAAAACGCGCACTCTTTTCTGATGGAACAGAAGATTATCGTAGTCCGGCAGAGCCCAAAGCCGGAGAGCTGGTGACCATTCGTTTTCGTACAGCAAGAGATAATGTAGATGCAGTCTGGCTTTGCACAGAACAGAAAAAATATTTTATGGAAAAGACCGAGTCAGAGGGGCTCTTTGATTATTATTCCATAGAAATTCGTATGACAGAGGAGCATTTCTCCTATTACTTTGAAATTGAGACGGGAATGCTTCACTGTATCTTTGACCGCTATGGCGTGAATCAGACACCAAGACCGCAGTATAATTTTGAAATTGTACCGGGCTTTTCCACGCCGGACTGGGCAAAGGGGGCGGTTATGTATCAGATTTTAACAGACCGTTTTTACAACGGAGATACTTCCAATGACCCGTTGACGGATGAATATTTCTATATCCGTACTACCAGTCAGAAGGTAGATAACTGGGAGAAATGCCCGGAGAATTTTTCGGTAGCAGAATTTTATGGCGGAGATTTAGAGGGCGTGAGAAAGAAAATGGATTATCTCGCAGAACTTGGAATAGAGGTGATATACTTCAATCCATTGTTCGTTTCTCCGTCCAATCATAAGTATGATATTCAGGATTACGATTATATTGACCCGCATTACGGCAAAATAGTGGTGGATGAGGGAGAACTTTTACAACCGGGTGACCGCAATAACCAGCATGCCAGCCGCTATATCACCCGCGTGACGGATAAACGGAATTTGGAGGCAAGCAATGAACTTTTTGCAACGCTGGTAAAGGAAGCGCACCAGAGGGGCATCCGTGTCATCCTAGATGGAGTATTTAATCATTGCGGTTCCTTTAATAAATGGCTGGATCGTGAAAAAATCTACCGTAGTGAAGCAGGCTATGAACCGGGAGCCTATATCAGCAAGGACAGTCCGTACAATGACTTTTTCCAGTTCCATGATCAGAATGCATGGCCGGATAACGGAAGTTACGATGGCTGGTGGGGACATGATACATTGCCGAAGCTTAATTACGAAGATTCAGATACATTACACGATTATATTCTGCATGTGGCTGCAAAATGGGTTTCTCCACCTTATAATGCCGATGGCTGGAGACTGGATGTTGCGGCAGATCTGGGACACAGTCCGGAATATAACCATCAGTTCTGGAGAGAATTCCGTGATGCCGTAAAGAAAGCCAACCCGCAGGCGGTGATTTTGGCAGAACATTACGGCGACCCGAGAGACTGGCTGGGTGGAGACCAGTGGGATACGGTTATGAACTATGATGCCTTTATGGAACCGGTGACATGGTTTCTTACCGGAATGGAGAAACACAGTGATGATTTTAAACCGGAAAATATTGGAAAGTTTGAGAACTTTAAAGGCGCTATGAAGCATTATATGGCAAGCTTTTTGACACCATCGCTGCAGTGCTCCATGAATGAACTTTCCAACCATGATCATTCCAGATTCTTAACCAGAACCAATCATAAGGTGGGCAGAGCGGAACAACTTGGAACAAAAGCGGCAGAAGAGGGCGTAAATACAGCAGTTCTCCGGGAGGCGGTTGTTATTCAGATGACCTGGCCGGGAGCACCTACCGTTTATTACGGTGATGAAGCCGGACTATGTGGATTTACAGATCCGGATAACCGCAGAACTTATCCGTGGGGCAGGGAAGATAAAGAGCTGATTCGTTTCCATCGTGATATCATCAGAATTCATAAAGAAAACCCGGCACTTCGTACCGGAAGTGTGAAATTTTTAAATGGCGAGGATAATCTTCTCTGCTATGGAAGATTTAACCGGGAACAGCAGTTTGTCATTATTGTAAATAATGATGAAAATATCCGGCACATTGATTTGTCTGTATGGGCAGTGGGGCTTCCGAAGTATGGAACTTTAGAACAGATACTTTTTACCAGTGAAAATGGATACTCCATTTCTTCTGTCAGCTATGACATCGTCAATGGAAGACTGGATATTACATTGCCAAAGCATGCAGCTGTCATTCTGAAGAGAAAGAATCCGGAAGAATAAAAAATGGCAAAATAAAAAATGCAAAAAATGCATAAAAACGCCTTGCACACAGCAGGGCGTTATGCTATAATCTATATTCGTCAGGACAATTAAGGACTGATAAATGGGCAGATTCCCGAGTGGCCAAAGGGGACAGACTGTAAATCTGCTGCAAATTGCTTCGGTGGTTCGAATCCACCTCTGCCCATTCTCGTTGTGGTTATGCAATGAGAATTTTTTTATGTAACTATAAAAAGATACTTGCCCGCGTGGCGGAACTGGCAGACGCGCAGGACTTAAAATCCTGTTGTGGTGACACAGTACCGGTTCGATTCCGGTCGCGGGCATTAAAAAAGGAAGCGGTAACCGCTTCCTTTTTTTATAAATAGTCCTATTCTTCTTCTGCCTCTTCTTCACGCTCTGCACATGGAGCAGTAGATGCTCTTGTAATAAGCTGCGGACGCAGTAAAGTCATGCTGACGGAGACATGATTAATAAGGTTGCTCAGAGCAGCATATCCACATTTGCCGAGCTCGGTTCTTTCCTGACGGACTGTAGTCAGTGGCGGCTCTAAGAAAGAAGAAATCGGCAGGTCGTCAAAACCAACCACACTGATATCATCCGGAACAGAAAAACCTCGAAGCCGGCATTCTGTAATGACTCCGGAAGCAATCAGGTCATTACCGCAGAGAATTGCTGTTGCTCCGGCAGCAAGAAAATTCGGTACATGATATTTTGCACTGTCTGCAACATAGTAGCCATGTGCAACCATATCTTCCTCTACTGGAAGATTGTGGGATTTCATGGCATCTAAATATGCCTGATAACGTTTCTCACTGACCATGGAATAGAGAGAACCGTTGAGGAAAGCAATCTTTTTGTGCCCAAGCTGATAGAGATGGTCGATTGCAGATTCAATTCCTTCAAAGTTATCTGTTCCCACATAGCACACATGTGGATTCTTCTTAATATAATTATCGAAAAGAACCGTCGGAATGGAGGTGAAGGCAAGCTGCCGCATCCAGTCATCATGGAGAGCAAAGCCTACCAGGAACCCACCGGAATAACCGTTCTTTAACATATAAGTATCATATTTTTCGGTCATCTGGAAAGCGGGAGTAACCGGAACTACACTGACGGACCAGCCATTCCGGAAAGCAGCCTGGCGGAAACCTAGGATGATTTCGTATCCGAACTGGTTGGCTGTTTCATATTCCATATTTTCTATAAAAAGGCAAAGCTTCTTGTTTTCATCCTTTTTCATCTTCTTGGACTGATATCCCATTTCTACAGCGGTATCAAGAACCATCTGCCGTAAATCTTCGCTGATATCACTGGCGCCGTTTAATCCTTTGGAAACAGTGCTGACGGAAATGCCGAGCCGGTTGGCAATATCTTTAATTGTGACCATAACAAGCCTCCATAAATCTGGTATATTTTAAGCAAAATTATATCAAAAACTTTTTATATTCTGTATTATATAGAATTTGCATGACAGGTGCAAGTACTGCAAAATATTATTTTTCGAAAAAAAACAGGGTTTTGAATAGCAATATAACCAAAAAAACAATGTGAATTCCGTCAAAAACGGCAAAAATAATGTTAAAAGGACCGTTTTGTTTGACAAAAATGTTAAAAAGACGTAAAATAACCTCAGATACGAAAATTAACGAAAAGCAAAAAATAAAAACCGATGTGGGGGAAAAACATTGGAGGCAAAGAGACTAACCAGAGGAGCAGGAATCCTGATGGCAATAACAAGTCTTCCGTCTGATTATGGAATCGGAACTCTGGGTGATGCAGCTTTCAATTTCGTAGACTTACTTGTAGACCTGAAACAAAGATACTGGCAGATACTTCCAATTGGTCCAACCAGTTTTGGAGACAGTCCGTATCAGTCAATATCAGCATTTGCAGGAAATCCGTATTTGATAGATTTAGATGACCTGGTTCGCGACGGTCTGCTTATGGAAAGCGAGATTCGAAGCTATAACTGGGGTGCAGATGAGAAAGATGTTGATTATGCCAATCTTTTTGAAAACCGCTTTCAGATATTAAAGAAAGCATTTGAACGGTTTGATACCGCAAAGCCTTCTTTCCGGAAGTTTGAAGAAGACAATGATTGCTGGCTGGCTGATTATGCATTGTTTATGGCAGTCAAAGGAAAAGAAAATAACCGGGAATGGATGGCATGGGAACCGGGAATCAGAAACCGTACACCGGAGGCATTACAGGAATACACAGAATTATTAAAAGAAGAGATCCTGTTTTGGAAGTTCTGCCAGTATAAATTTTATGAACAGTGGAAATTCTTAAAACAGTACGCAAATACAAGAGGAATACAGATTATTGGGGACATACCGCTGTATATGGCTATGGACAGTGCCGATGTGTGGGCAGACCGGAAGCTCTTCTTATTAGAAGAAGACGGAAGCCAGCAGCATGTAGCAGGCAGCCCGCCGGATAATTTTTCGGAAGAAGGTCAGAAATGGGGCAATCCCGTATATGACTACTCCTATATGGAAGAGCATCAGTTTGACTGGTGGAGGCACCGGATTGAGAAAAACGCAGCATTATATGATGTAATCCGGATTGACCACTTCCTTGGAGTTGTGAGGTACTATACGATTCCGTTTCAGGAAAAGGATTGCTGCAATGGGAAATGGAACAAGGGTCCTGGAAAGAAATTGACAGATGTGATGGAAGAAAGTGCCGGTGACTGCAGAATTATAGCAGACAATGCCGGAAGTGCCATCGCCGGGAGCAGAAAGCTTCTTGCAAGAATTGGATGGCCTGGAAGTAAAATCCTGATGTTTGCATTTGATGGAAATACAGGAAATGAAAATCTTCCACATAACTTTGAAGAAAATAACATAGTGGTATATACCGGAACACATGATAATGATACTGTTGTTGGTTATTTCCGGGATAAGACAGAATATGAACTGGCTTACCTCTATGAATATTTGAATATCGGCTCGAAGGAAGAAATTCCGGACGCCTTAATCCGTCTGGCTTATTCAAGCATAGCGGATGTGGTAATTATTCCGATGCAGGATATTTTACAGCTTGGCAATGAAGCCAGAATGAATCAGCCATCCACAGTCGGACAGAACTGGAAATGGCGGGTGGGAAAAGATACTCTGAGTGAAGAACGAAGAGCATGGATCCGCACCATTGCGGCAGTATACCGCAGATAATTTCTATATGATATAGAACGGATTACCGTTTTATATAAATGCTTAATCGAAATCACATTTTTAAGGAGGAAGAAAATGAAAAAGAAAGCATTATCATTATTTCTTGTAACAGCTATGGCAGTATCCATGGTAGGATGCGGTAGCAAAGACGCAGACAAGAACACAGACAAGAACACAGACAAGAAAGATACTGAAGTAGCAGCAGCAACAGAAAAAGAAGCTGCAGCAGAAGATGAAGCTTGGGAGGGTGACTTAACAGTATGGAGCCCACAGGAAGATCAGGATACAAACTGGCTTCAGGATCAGTGTGAAGCATTTGCAGCTGAGCATCCAAACTGGAAAATTAACTTCAACTATGGCGTATGTCCAGAGGGTGAAGCAAAAGACAACGTAACAAAAGACGTTGAAGCAGCAGCAGACGTTTACATGCTTGCTAACGATAACATCCCGGATCTGGTATCTGCAGGCGCATTATCAGAGCTTGGTGGAGATTATCTTGGATATGTAACATCTACAAACTCTGATTCTATCCTTGCATCTGTTACATACAACGATTCAGTAGTAGCATTCCCATTTACTCCTAATACATGGTTTATGTACTACGATAAGAGCGTATTCTCAGAGGATGATGTAAAGAACTTTGACACAATGTTAGAGAAAGCTGGAGAAGCTGGAAAGAAAGTTTCTTTCAAATTAACTGATTCCTGGTATATCGAGGCATTCTATGTAGCTAACGGATGTACATTATTCGGTGATGGAACTGATACAGATGCTGGTATCGACTTCGGTGGAGACAAAGCAGCAGCAGTTACAGAGTACTTAGTAGACTTAGCAGCTAATCCTAACTTCTTAGTAGATGCTGATGGATCTGGTCTTGCAGGATTAGGCGACAGTGTAGCAGCATTATTCTCCGGAACATGGGATGCTGAAGCAGTTAAAGAAAAACTTGGCGACAACATGGGTGTTGCAGCTCTTCCTACCGTTACAATCGACGGAAAAGAAGGTCAGATGAAATCCTTCATCGGATCTAAAGCAATCGGTGTTAATCCTAATGCTGAGAACCAGCAGGTAGCTATGTCTCTTGCAGCTTACTTAGCAGGTGAGAAGGCTCAGACAGCTCATTATGAAATGAGAAACCTCCTTCCTTCAAACATCAACATCTCTTTAGCTGACGATCCAATCGCAACAGCAGTTACAAATGTTATGACAGATACATCTATCATGCAGCCATTATGTAAAGAAATGAGTAACTACTGGTCACCAGCAGAGAATATGGGTAAAAATATCCAGTCTGGCGAAGTAACAAAAGACAACGCTGCTGAGAAGACAGAAGAAATGAACACAACTATGAATACAGACGTTGCTGAATAAGCAGAAGATGTAATTGGAAGTTCATTATAAGAATTCCTAAAACAGCGGTTTGGAAAAGAACCGGGGACTCCAGGATACCGGCAACGGTACCCTGGATGTCTTACTATAGAGAGTATAGGAGGCCCATAGCGTGAAGAAGGCTGCTACAAAAAAGAAAAAAGCAAAAGAGTTCCAGACACCATATACTGTTACTGGTGCGTTAGTTAAGGGAAATGCAATTACTAAGCTCTCCATGTTGATCATGGGCTTGGGCAATATTGCGCATAAACAGATTGTAAAAGGTCTTATGTTTTTGGCAATCGAGGTTGCGTATCTTTATTACATGATTTCTTATGGATTCTATGCAGTTTCCATGCTGCCATCACTTGGATGGAGAGAGCGGGAAAAGGTATGGAATGATGCAAAGAGTATTTATGAATATCAGGCTGGTGATAATTCACAGCTTATCTTACTTTATGGAGTTGCAACATTATATATTACCTTCATATTTATCATTGTATGGAGGGAAGCAGTAAAAAGTTCATATAAATCAGAACTGCTGGCAAAAGCAGGTAAGCATTTAAACACATTTAAAGAAGACTTCAAGAGTTTGTTTGATCAAAATTTACATAAATTACTGTTAGCACTCCCACTGATGGGAATTTTGATCTTTACTGTTTTGCCATTGATTTACAATATTTCAATGGCATTTACCAACTACAGTACATCTGGAGAACACTTAGTGTTATTCGACTGGGTTGGATTTGCTACCTTTAAGAAAATATTGAATATTGGAGACAGTATTGGAAAACAGTTCTATTCCGTATTAGGATGGACCCTGATTTGGGCTGTATTTGCAACAGCATTAAACTATATTTTCGGTATGATTCTTGCAATCATTATCAACCGGAAAGAAACAAGAGCAAAGGGATTCTGGAGATTCTGCTTTGTATTATCCATTGCAGTACCACAGTTTGTATCCCTTCTGATTATGAGAAGTATGTTACAGCCAACCGGTATTGTTAACACACTGCTTATGAAATATGGTATTATTGACACAGCATTGCCGTTCTTTACCAAGGCAATGTGGGCAAGGGTTACAGTTATTGTAATCAACCTGTGGGTAGGTATTCCATATACGATTCTCCAGGTAACCGGTATCTTACAGAATATCCCGGCTGAGTTATACGAAGCAGCAAAGATTGATGGTGCTAATGCTGTCCAGACTTTCTTCAAAATTACTCTGCCATATATGTTATTTGTAATGACACCGTACTTAATTACACAGTTTACAGGAAACATCAACAACTTCAACGTTATATACCTTCTGTCCGGAGGAAATCCTACTCCGGTGGATGCAACCGCAGGAAAGACAGACCTTTTGGTTACCTGGTTGTATAAGCTGACTGTTGATAAGAAATATTTTAACCTGGGTGCCGTTATTGGTATTATGACATTCGTGGTATTGGCTATTGTTGCCCTGGTTACTTATCGAAATACCACATCCTACAAAGATGAGGAGGGATTCATGTAATGAGTAAGCAGAAAACAGCCACATCAGGCGCAAAAGTACGTAAAACACTTGTAAATGTTTTGATTCATATATTTCTTGCAATATTAGCATTTATCTGGGTACTTCCGGTATTCTGGGTAGTACTTACAAGCTTCCGTGCGGAGAAAGGTTCTTATGTTGAGACCTTCTTCCCGAAGACTTATACTTTAAACAATTATGTTAAGCTATTTACAGATACCAGTATTCTGAACTTCCCGAAAATGTTCATGAATACATTGATTATTGCAATCTTTACCTGTATCATTTCAACCATCTTTGTACTTTCAGTTTCATACTGTATGTCAAGAATGCGTTTTAAAATGAGAAAACCGTTTATGAATATTGCAATGATTTTAGGTCTGTTCCCATCCTTCATGTCCATGATTGCGGTATACTTTATCTTAAAGGCACTGGGATTATCCGAAGGCTCCATGATTCGTATTGCGCTGATTATTGTATTCTCCGCAGGTAGTGGTGTTGGATTCTATGTAGCAAAGGGATTCTTTGATACCATTCCAAAATCCTTGGACGAGGCAGCAATCATTGATGGAGCGAGCAGATGGCAGGTATTTACTAAGATTACCATTCCACTTAGTAAACCAATTATTGTATACACCATCCTGACTTCCTTCATGGGACCATGGATTGACTTCGTATTTGCAAAGGTTATCTGTGGTGCAAATGCAGACCAGTTTACCGTATCTATCGGTTTATGGAAGATGTTAGAGAAAGAGTATATCAACAGCTGGTATACATGTTTTGCAGCAGGTGCTGTAGTAATATCTATTCCTATTGCTATCCTCTTTATGTTTACACAGAAATTCTATGTAGAGGGAATGAGTGGAGCAGTAAAAGGCTAAATATTTCAGCCGTTTAAAATGTTTAAAAGAGAGGCAGGCTTTTGCCTCTCTTTGTTATATCAGTTGATAATGAAGGGCGTGGAAGATTGCGAAGGATATTTGTTCTGTGTTTGAAATAACAGGTATTTTCATTCAGACAGAATGCGTCTCAATTCTTGGCAGTACATTTTTCTGATTTTCAGATGTCTTGCCATTGCTTTGACTGGATGCAGTGGTTGTCCGGCTGATACGGATACCTCATGCAACTGGTAAGGGGCGCTAAGAATTTCGCTCTACATTATATCTATTCCGGCAATCGGCGCAAAGTCACATCCGTGTTTCAGTTGCGCCTCGTTGGCACGTCCTGTGCCAACGTTGCCGGTTGCCAGATAAAATTCCAAGCGCCCCTAACCAGTCACAAAATGGTATCCGCATTCAGCCGGACAACCACTTGCATTCTGTCAAACATTGGAAAGACAGATGATAATAAGAAAAGAAAAATGTGCTGGTTAGAATTGGAGCATTCTGTCTGGAAAATAACGTTATTTCAAATGCAGAACAAAAGCATCGCATTTACATCACCCCTTCATTTCAACGAAATAAGAAAGAGAAGAAAAGGAGAATCATATGAAAAAAAGACTACAGGCGTTACTTCTTGCATTGTGCCTTACCCTTGGAACTATAGGTGCCGGCTGTGGCGGCAGACAGGATAACAATGCTGCGGGAACAGAGACTGCTGCGGCGACAGAAACTGAAAAGACCGCAAGTGTGGAAGACTCTGCTATGGCAAAGGCAAATGCAGGAGAACTGAATATCATTGATGATAAATACCGCACCTATTATGAAGTGTTTTTATATAGCTTTTATGACAGTGATGGAGATGGAATCGGAGATATCCAGGGATTAATTGATAAACTGGATTATCTCAATGATGGAGATGACAGTACAGATACAGATCTTGGCTGTAATGGAATCTGGCTGATGCCGATCATGCCATCACCGACCTATCATAAATATGACATTTCCGATTATGAAAATATTGATGAGCAGTATGGAACTATAGATGATTTCAAACAGTTAATCGAAGCATGCCACAAGCGCGGAATTCGTGTGATTATTGATTTCCCGATTAACCATACATCGTCCAAGCACCCATGGTTTACACAGGCAGTGGAATATCTGGAGGGATTAAGTGATGGACAGCAGCCGGATAGCAGCGTTTGTCCGTATGTAGATTATTATAACTTTACAACAGATCAGTTAAGCAGTGTGTATTATAAAGCTGGCAGCAGCAATTGGTATTATGAAGGAAAATTCTGGAGTGAAATGCCGGATTTGAACCTTGACTGTGAAGCGGTGAGAGCTGAATTTGATGAGATTACATCATTCTGGATGGATCTTGGGATAGATGGTTTCCGTATGGATGGTGCCAAAGAATATTTTTCAGATAATACCACAGAAAATGTGGAAGTCTTAAAATGGTTTAATGATATGGTAAAGGCAAAAGATGAGAATTCCTATATCGTGGCAGAGGTCTGGACGGATCGTGAGACATATGCAAAATATCTGGAAAGTGGAATTGATAGTGTATTCAATTTTGATTTTGGAGATGGCGATGGGATTATTGCCAATGCAGTAAAAGGAAGCTCAGAGTCCGGAGCAAAAGGATATGCCAATGTCTGCGGCAAAATGGATGAGCTTTTAAGCCAGTATAATGAAAATTATATTGATGCACCGTTTTATACAAATCATGATATGGCAAGAGGTGCCGGATACTATAGTGGCGAGTATAAGGCTGCACAGATTAAAACTGCCGGAGCCATGAATCTTATGATGAGCGGCAATGTATTTCTTTATTATGGGGAAGAAATTGGTATGAAAGGCTCTGGAAAAGATGAAAATAAGCGTGCACCAATGCAGTGGTCCTCAGATGCATCTGCAGAGGGTATGTGTAAAGGGCCGGATGGAATGGAAAGCATTAAGATGACAAATGGAAGCTTGGAAGACCAGCAGGATGACCCGGATTCCATTTATAATTATTTCAAACAGGCAATCCGCCTGAGAAACCGTTATCCGGAAATCGCCCGTGGTATCGCTGCAAATGTAGAGAATCTTTCTGATAAGAATATAGCAGCAATTACCAAGACATATGATGGTAAAACCACATTACTGGTATTTAACCTTTCTCAGGAAACTCAGAAGGTTGACATTTCAGGTGTAGATTTAGGCGGAGAAGGTACTATCGGTGGAATGCTTCTGACCGGAGAAGATACAATTACGCTGGATAATAATGAACTGACACTGCCATCTTATTCCATGGCACTTATTACCGTAGAATAAAGCCGAAATACATAAAAACGGAACAGAGTTATCGTGCCACCGGAATAAAAATGAAAAAATGAAAAAAGCAGGAAAAATTGTCTTGACAACCCCTGCTTTTTCCGATAAAATAATCAGTGCTGTGAGTGCTTTACAGCACAAGCCCAGTTAGCTCAGTTGGTAGAGCAGAGGACTGAAAATCCTCGTGTCTCTGGTTCGAT